>Ga0302320_10029886_pt1 | contig 10406 bp, 15 predicted proteins | sample Bog_T0_3_FD_202130 | JGI IMG/M metagenome (GOLD analysis project Ga0302320, IMG submission 202130) | Peat permafrost microbial communities from Stordalen Mire near Abisko, Sweden - Bog_T0_3 | ecosystem: Environmental > Terrestrial > Soil > Wetlands > Peat | place: Sweden: Abisko, Stordalen Mire... | reverse complement strand
CAATATAATGTTCGCGATGGCTTCGGCGTTTCGGTTCCATGTGTTGGGTGGGTTGATTGCGGGACGGTGTGGCACTTTGTTCAAGGCGGTCGTCTTGCCGCCGCGGCGATGGACCGCGGGTGCTCGAAGAAACGGTATGCAGGGCCGCGCGCATTGACCGCGGCTTGCCAGGCAAGCAGGGCGAGATAAGCGGCCGTGTGGAAGGCGAAGGCCGGCAGGTTGGGAGCGGCGAAGACACTGGCGAATTTCTGCTTGCCGTGCCCAAAGCTGTGCTCGACGGGGGCAGTACCCCCAGCCTTGAGCACATTGAAGGTCTCGTTCTCGATCCCCGGATCGAGTCCGGAGACGAGCCTTCAAGCGTGCCCGACCCCAGGCAGCCAGTCCGGCGACGGTGCCGGCTGAGACCGGAAGAGCGGTAACGAAGCTGTTGTCGTATGCCCGCTTGCCCCTGTCGTTGCAGCCTGTCCGGCAGACCGGAGCACACTGATTTCAGTTTGGCGTTCGGGTCGTCAAAGCGGCTCACCTGATCCTGGATTCAGAAATCGAGTCTCGATACGAGAGAGAACCACTGCATAAAGTGGTGGGAAACAAAGAGATCCACAACTTGTGGCTATTTGGACTTGGGTCAGAGCTACCTGTTCAATGGCAGATGTCTCCCGCTGTGTCGTCCGACCTAACGACGAGTGCGACTCATTCGCATTTAGAACCGCGGATGCTTGCCGCTGCCATTTTCAGCCATGGCGGGGCGGCCCCTTGGGTGGCACGTAGATCGAGTAGACCACGCGATCGAATCGCGCGCGGTCGGGGAAGGGGCCAGCGGCAACGACCTCGGCCGGCGCCAGCACTGATGACCGGACGGGCATGAAGGACAGGGCCAGCACCGCCGCCGCCCCCACAGCCAATGCCGGGAATACGGCAGGCGCCGGCGCCGGTCGGGCACTTCGGCGACGGCGAGCATCATGCCGTACGTCCCGACGAGCGTCGCGAGCAGCGTCATTTCCCCCGGTGTCAGGGATCGTGCCGCCCAGCAGAAGCCCCCCGGCGAGGCCATCGCGGGGATCGGAAAGCGGCCATAGTGCGCCAGGTGATAACCAGCCTTCCCAATCCTCCGCCGACAGGTTCGAGACAGCGGCATCCACTGGGATCGGCTCCATCGGGTCCGCAGCCCCAGTGCCATGCGTCCGGCTGCCGCTGGTAGTACGATGCCCAGCCATCGGGCACCACCACGCTGGACACCGCTTCCCGCCGCCGGCCTGCCACAAAGCCACCGATTGGTATGGCGCGATAGCGGCCACGTCGTTCGCCATCAGGTCGGTCACAGTGGGCCCGCTGCTCCAGATTCTGCAGCGCCAGAAAACGTTGCAGCCGCGGGTTGACTGCGGGCGCAATGATGGTCGGGGGGTGGCGCCAACCCAATCATGCCCGGTCACTCTACAGGATGGTGGGGCGGTTGGAATCGACAACAAGAAACACGCGCCGGATTCACCTTTTCTTAAGGCTGATCTGCTCAAAGGGGGGCAACAGTTCCCGAATCACCCATAGATCGGTTCCCATGCGCGATTCAGATACGCCAATCTGTGAATTGTCCCATGCCGGATTTCGCCGGCTGGGGGAGCCTGTCTTCCGTCTGAGTGACGGAGGGCGGGTGCCGTCGATGGTCGTACAACTTGATAGCCATGAGGCGGTATTGCCGCTGCGCTCTGTGGCGCGGGAGTTTGCGATTGATCCGGCCAGCCCCGACGGGGTGATGTTGGGCCTGATCGAAGAGGCATTGGAGTTTGTGGTCGTCCTGCGGCTTGGGGACAAGCTGCCGTCTGAACTCAACGGAGGTGAGGCCAGTTGGAAGCCATCGGAAGCGGACCGCAGGTTGGCGGCCAGCCGTGCACGGCGTGAATTGGTGCGTTGCGTTTTTGCCCGCATGGGGCAGAACGTTGCGCTCGATGCCACCCTGATACCGGGCTGGGAAGAAGCCTCGGCCAACCGAAAAATACTTCGTCAAGCGATTGATGGGGCGGTTCCCCTGCTCGATGGTGCGGATGCCCAGGAGGTCACATCTCGTGTCGCCTCGATCAGCGATGAACTGGCTTGCATCGAGACCATGCGGCGTACGCTGGCTCGCGGAATGTCAGGTCCACAGGACAAGCTTCTTCGAATCCGGGTCAGCGATCTTCCGGCTGCCCGGCGCGACACCGTGCATCAGGTGCAGGCACTGGCACGACGCGGGCTGAAGGAGATCGACCACCGATTCGACACGGTTGACGCCTATCTGGACGACTTCCTGGCAATGCTGCAGGATACGCCGACCGCGATCGGCATGTTACGGCGCCACCGTGACTGGTTGTTCCGTACCAAGCATGCATGGGAGCCAGTGTTTGCAGACTGGAATAAAGTGTCGGGGCATATTGATGAGTTTTTCTGGAAGGTCATTGAAAGGACTTATGCGTTCCTGGCGCCGCGATTCATGTCGTTTCAGGAATGGAGTGCCTCGGTAGCAAAGTCGGCTCCAGCGCCAATTCGCGCCAAAGTGTGGTAGCATTCAAGCAACTCAGCGCTACGGATATCCTTCCGGCAAGGCTGTCAAGAGTGCGGTCGTGGCTCTCAATGCGGCCGAATCGCAGTTGCCGCTGGCGGCCTCTTCGGCGGCAAATTCTTGGGGACATAGCGCCACGGGCAGCCGGTGCTGAGCACTTACATGATGCCGCTGAGGATATCCCGAACTGAGGCCGTCCGGCGACAGCCGCCGGCCTTGGCCGGTGGGATCAGCGGCTCGATGTGTGATCACGCCTCGTCGGTCAGGCCACTCGGGTAGCGCAGCTCGTCCCGCTTGTAGCGGGGGCGGTTTTCGGTCGTCAGCATAGGCACCTGGCGAATCGGTGCGGGGAGGGAATCACAGAAGTTTCAATCGGTCCAAACCCATACGCCCTACCGATTCTAACGACGCGCGAGGTTTCCGGACGGATACATAGGATTTTCCACACACGGATGCTGTCGGCTGCGCCGGGGATTTGCTCACGTTCGTGCTACGGGCCATCCGCGGCTAGATTCGACCGGTAATGTCGCTCTGCGATTGTCGCCAGAGCGGCCGCATCCGACCTGCCCTGGCACTGATGCACGCCTGTTTGGACAAGACCTCAGCGATGGAGGGAAAGGACGGCGTGCTGGCGGTCTCGATCGGGCACTGCTTCCCCGATGTCGATGTGGCGGAACTCTCACGTCCCAATCTCGCGGTGACCGATGGCGACAAAACGCAGACGGACCACGCCCGAGCACCTCTCATTCGGCGAGGCTATTTGCACAACTCTGAGCTGCGTTTTTCTACATTAATTGCCAGATAGGTGGTAGTTTCCGATCTGGCCGACAACCCGGGTGGCAGTGCTGCCAGCGGAAACCCATCGATTCTGTGACCTCTGATTGAGTATGGCCTATCCGCCACAGCCCTGGGCCAATATGGCACCCGATCGAGGGTATTCCATGTTTTCACCCGATTGCGGTATCGCTGTTCGATCGGCGCCCGCGGCAGGCCCGGTCCTGCATTCGGTAAGCTGATGGACGCGATGGTAGCGGTAACCAAGCTTCGTCAAAATTACTGGCAGAGTTTCGGGTCACGCAGGTCCCGCTGGGCGAAAGCGCCGTGATCCAGGTCGGCGGTGCCGAGATGGTCCTGATTTCCAACGGAATCCAGGCTCTGGGCCTGGAACCGTTTCAAAACCTCAGGATTGACGCTGTAGCCTGCAACTAGCTTGTCATCAGATCGCCCAACCACGTCAGGAGCGCCTTTGGGCCAATGGCGCGGACCGGGATCTATGTCCAGTCCGATGGCCCGTTGGGTCCGTACACGAAGGGTAAGCGACCGATCCGGCCGCTGGACACAGAAACCGAGCCCGGCCTGATCGCCGGACGGCGCTCCTCACATGCCTGAACGTGGCGGCAGAGGTTCCTTGACTCGATCTCGGACGCTGCGTAGAAACCGGGCTTCCCGCCGCCGGGCTTCAGCCAGGCGGCTCCCGCTCAGACGAACAAAAAAAGAGATCATGGCCAACACTGCCTCAGCGCGTAAGCGCATCCGTCAGACCCTCACCCGAACGGCGCGCAACCATGCGCGCAAATCGCGTATGCGTACCTTCGTAAGGAAGGTTGAGGCCGCGATCGCCACTGGCGACAAGACCGCGGCTGTTGACGCCTTGCGGGTCGCGCAGCCGGAAATGCAGCGCGCGAGCGGCAAGGGTGTCGTCCATGCGAACACCGTCGCCCGGAAGCTCTCTCGACTGTCGGCTCGGATCAAGCAGCTGTCACCGGGTTAACGAATGGCGGTGATTCCGCCAACTATGGTGGGTTGACCCCGTACTGACATATGCCCATAATGGTTGTCACCAAGGTATCCTGCACTATTGTGCGGGCCTTTCTCGCTTGCTCTGCTGTAGAAATTACGGCTTGAGCAGAGCAGATTACATTCCTGCCAAGTAAAATTATTCTAACAACTTTGCGCCGCGTCGCGGATTATTAACATCATTAAGCGGCATGCACTTTTCGCTTGCGTTTCGCGGCTCTTCGACATACATATTACTCGCTGTTTTGCCAGCGGCCACTTCGCCCACGACCTGTTGACATCTGGTGGCCTGTCTGGCGGCAAGCCATGCTATCGCCTAGGGGGATTTTCGTTCGGCCGAAAAGGAAGACGGTGGCCGTCAGCCACCGTCGCGGGGGAAAGCATATGATCCAAATGGCCAGGGAGCGAGACATCGTGGAGACGCCGCAACTCGCCGCTCAGTGGGCGCGTATCCGGGGCCGGTTGCAATCCGAGGTAGGAGACGTCGAATATCGCACTTGGCTGCGCCAGATGACCCTGGTCGGCCTCGAGGGCGACGAGGTCACGATCAACCTGCCGACCCGCTTCCTCCGAGACTGGGTTACCAGCCACTATGGTGACCGTTTGAATGCCCTCTGGCACGCCGAAAATCCGGCCGTGCGCCGGGTGGAGGTCCGGGTCGGCAGCGTCGTCTCGTCGATCGGGCCGCTCGCCGAAATCGTCGCTCCGCTGCCCGAACCGGCGTCGGTGCTCGCACCCAACCAACGTCCTGACGATCGCCCTGATCTGCGGGTGGAATTCACCAGTGCGCTGGATGCACGCTTTACCTTTGATGGTTTCGTCGTCGGCAAGCCGAACGAGTTCGCCTACGCCTGCGCCCAGCGGGTCGCAGAGCAACCGTCCAGCCCGGGCTTCAACCCGCTGTTCCTGTATGGCGGCGTCGGTCTTGGCAAGACCCATCTGATGCATGCCATCGCCTGGGCGCTCATCGGCCGCGACAACGCATCCACCCGCCCGGTCTCGGTCGCCTACATGTCGGCCGAGAAGTTCATGTATCGTTTCATCGCGTCGATACGCAGCCAATCGGTGATGGAGTTCAAGGAGCAGCTCCGCAGCGTCGATGTCCTGATGATAGACGACCTGCAATTCCTGATCGGCAAGGACAACACTCAGGAAGAATTCTTCCACACGTTTAACTACCTGGTCGAGGCCGGCAAGCAGATCGTCGTCTCGGCCGACAAGTCGCCGTCCGACCTTACCCTGCTGGAGCAGCGTCTGCGCACCCGTCTCGGGTGCGGGATGGTCGCAGACCTGCATTCCACGACCTTCGAGTTGCGCATCTCCATCCTTGAATCGAAGGCAGCGCGGGCTGGGGTGGCGGTGCCTGCGAAGGTGATGGAGTTCCTGGCCCATAAGATTACGTCGAACGTGCGTGAGCTCGAAGGGGCGCTGAACCGGCTGATTGCGCATGCGAACCTGTTTGGCCGTCCAGTCAGCCTGGAGACCACGCAAGAGGTTTTGCACGACATTTTGAAGGCGCACGACCGGCGGGTGACGATCGAAGAAATTCAGAAAAAGGTCGCGGAACACTATAGCATCCGGCTGACCGACATGTCCTCGGCCCGGCGTGCCCGATCTGTGGCGCGACCGCGTCAGGTGGCGATGTATCTGGCAAAGCAACTCACCAGCCGCAGCCTGCCAGAGATCGGGCGCAAGTTCGGCAACCGGGACCACACGACCGTGATGCATGCAGTTTCCCGGGTGGGCGAGTTGATGGAGCGCGACGGCGCTTTTGCCGAGGATGTTGAACTGTTGCGACGGATGCTGGAGTCCTGACGCGCCACCCGCACGGCCCTCTCCGACCGCGGCCGATGGAATTTGTTGTGACACCAACTTATTCCGGAAAGCACGCTAACGTCCGCAGTTCGATGCTCTTTCGAGGCAGCGAATCTGGCGGCGCGGTTGGGTCGTCAAAAAATGTATGAGGCATAAGGCGAGCACGCTCGTCCTGCTGCGAATCATGCCATTCCGTTATAATAACTTCGTCGCGCCTCATCGCCGGGGCATAGAATCCGAGACGCGAAAACCTCGCCAGGTTCGCCATAACTCTGCGCCTTGTGCGGTCGCTCCTCGTTGTACTACGTCAGTCAGCCGGCAATTCCCCCGCGCCCAGGCGACCGATCCATATCCTTTGATGAACACGTCCTCGTACTTCAGGCCTCGCCAGAGATTCTCAATGAAGATGATGTCCAGATAGCGACCTCGTCCATCCATGCTGATCCGCACGCCGCGCACCACCAACTGGTCGCGAGAATCCGTGTTGGCGAACTGCACACCGTGGTCCGTGCTGAAAATCTCCGGCGGCGCGTGCCGGTCCATCGCACCAATGCAGAAGGCCGTATCCAAAGTGATCGACATTTGCCACGCCAGAACCAGAGGGCTGAACCAATCCATCACCACCACCAGGCAGACGGACTCCTTCGCCATTGGAATGTTAGTGATGTCCGCGCACCAGTTCTGATTCGGCCGGCCGATGGTCAGCCCACGCAAAAGGCCTGGATAAATCTGACGCTCGGGATTTTTCCGGCTGGTGTTGGGTTGCCGGTCCAAGACCAACATGCTCGGACTCTACAGTCGTCCGGACTGCGGAACCCAAATGACCGACACGAGCCCGCACGGTCACTGTAACACCTCAACGTTTATCGCTGCCTTGCGTGCGAACGGTTTGATGGCGCCCGCTGTGTTCGATGGTGCGATCAACGGCGAACTGTTCCCGGCTTACGTCGTGCAGGTCCTGGTCCCGACCCTGGCGACCGATGACATCGTGGCGATGGACAATCTGTCCTGCCACAAGAAGCCCGCAGTGCGGCGCGCCATCGGAACCGCCGGCGCGAGCGTTCGGTTTCCGCCACCCGACAGTCCCGACCAGAACCCGATCGAGCAGGTCCTCGCCCATTGCTCCTGTCTCACCTTCGGCCAACCGGCCGCTCCGAGGGAAGACGCTCTGTTAGCGACCTGTCCAGCTATCGGGGACCAGTTCAGGCCCGGCTGGCAGGAAAGCACTACCGGGTGACCTGGGTGGGTTGGGAACCCAGTTGGGCGCCGGCTTGCATCTCGGAACCGTCCAAATTGAATTTATGGATCACCATCTGTGCCCGAGCCTGGTCGATCGTCTGCTGCACGGCCTGGCCAATGATTTCCTGGCGGAGGGTGTCATGTACATCCGAATAGCTTGGTGGTGCCACCAGGCGCCGTTCCTCGACTTTGATGACGTGCCAACCAAATTCATTGCGGATAGGATTGGGCGACACCTGTCCTGGCTGCAGGGCGAAGGCGACGTCGGCAAAGCCTGGCCAGACCTGCTCGCGGCGGAAGAAGCCGATATCGCCCCCCTTGCTCGCGTCCGGGTCTTTACTGACCAGCTTCGCCAGGGTAGCAAAGTCGGCCCCTTTCTGTAGGTCATCAATCACCTTCCGGGCCTCGGCTTCAGTCGAGACCAGGATATGGCGGGCACGCACCTCCTCGGTCGCCGGACGGTTGACGTACTGGCGGTTGTAACGGGCCTGGATCGCCTGTTCCGTGATTTTCGGGGCGGCCTCCTCCGACAGCAGGGCGCCTTCCAAGATACGTTCGATGGCTGCCTGGATATCCCGCTTGACCTGTGGATTGTCCTCCAGCCCCTTGCGGCGCGCCATCATCACCACGGCCTGGTGATCGATCATCCGGTCCAGCAGCACGGGATACAGAGTCTCAAACGGCATGTTGCGAAGAGCCTCCGGCAGTGTCTGTGCGGCGCGTCCAAGCTCGCTCAAGTACAACAGGTGGCCCTCGACGCTGCCCACCACGGGATCCGTCGCGCCTTGAATCGGTTGATCCGGCGTTGGCGTGGTGGGCTGAGCCGTTACGGCACCCAAAGCAGGGGCGCGAGGTGGTCCCGTCATCCCCTGGGCCCAGACACTGGAGTGTCCAATTGCCAGAGACGCCAATATCGCGGCAAGGACCTGCAGTACCGGTCGATATTTAGTAGAAAGCGGCATCCAATCTTCCCTTCAACCAGTCCCATTGTGGGTCGTCACGGATGAGCAGCCTCGCAGGCTCCTATGCCCGGCCACAGTGTGGAAGGCTACAGGGTCCCTGATATAATGGGAGTTTCCCTGGCTGTGCAGGGGAATCAGTAGAAGTTTGACGTTTCCGGGGGATGGCTCCCGGGTATCGATTGATGAAACCCCAGAGCGTGGACCGCCGAAGCACCCTCCGCGCGCATCGGGTGCCAGCTTATATCCGACTCGGGCTTGCCTTCCGGGACACGAAAGGTGTTGAACCCCGCCGCGTCATTGATCGTTGTCTCGACCCTCAGCACGCTGCCTTGCTGATTGTACATCTTGATCGAATTCTCTCCCGGCCGATGCTTGATCCGCACGCCTTCCGGGCGGGTCTTGATGTCGCTGGCGCCTTCCGCCTTCAGCGCCCCTGGCAGGTTGCCCACCGCCGGAATGGCACGGCCCAGAAAGCGTATCACATCCGGCTGAGGAATGTCGTAAGACCGTGATGCACCAGATCTGGATACTGAGGCGCCAGGGGTTTCGCATCGCGGAACATGATGTTCGTGGCCGATGCGCTCTGATCGACCGTCCAGTCATAATCGATCGGATAAGCCTGGAACATCGCCTCATGATGCGGGTTCATCCCACGCGCGATGCTGTCGAGCAGAGCGGGCCGGGCGGCGGTTACCTGCTTGTCGATCAAACCGTTTGCTCGTTCCGGGTCTTCGATCCAGATAAAGCGGTCGTCCGTTTGAACACACCCAACGCCAGCCTGGTCCATCGCGCGGGCCAGCCACGCCCGCCCATTCAAGCAGATCTGAATGTTGAAGGGAAACCAAATCTGGATGCGGGCATGCATGAACCCGAACAGCGGATAGATGTGATAATGACATAAGTAAAGGCATTTGCGATGACGCGACACCAGGTGCCGGTGTTTGGCCTCGCGGTCGCGGGCGATCACTTTTTTGCTGGTGGGACTCGATAGCAAGTACTGCACGGGCCGGCCGGTTCGTTCCGCCAACGCCTCGGATGGCTACTTCATCCGCCGCGTCAGGCTTTCGGCATAGCTGGTGAAGTCATTCAGCGGCACCCCCATGCCCCCGAGAAAGGCCGTTAGCCCGCCGCAATGGGACCGTTGCCGCGGCGTGTCCGCAGAAGACCAGACGGTCAAAGCCGGACAGGGTGCCGGTGACACCAGTCACGTGCTTCGATAGCGATTCTGCCACGGCTCGCTTTGTCATTCGCGTTGCTCTCACCAACGCCCGGATCGTCAGCCTCGATGACGAGGCGGTCGCCATCCAATACAAAGACCGCAAAACCTGCGGTGCGCGAGCCTGCCGCGAGTTCATGTGCCGCTCCCACAAGGTCCGCTGCTTCGGCCTGTGGCATCCCGCGCAACGCCACAACGCCGAACGGGTGCGGCAGATGCTGCAACTCCAGGCGTCACTCAAGGTTGACCTGGCACCGGAGCCTGTCGTCGCGCCACCTGAACCCGACACCGAGCCAACGCCAGAGAGCGAGCCGCTCATCTGGCCACATTTCACCAGGAGCGGCTGATCTTCATCCGCAGACTCACGCCGGGACAGGCGCTGGGACCATGATCTGTCGCTCACGCCTGCGCCGCCACCCGGACTGGTCACCGTGTGCCCTGGCACGCCACCGAGACCGGCTGTCACCAACGCCACCCAAGGCCCACTCCTTGGCTCAGATGACGCTGCCAGCCGCCCCTGAAGCGGCGTTTTTAACCGTGCAGCCGCGGTCGTGCGCTTCAGCCCGTGCCGGTAAGGCGACGCCCAACAATAAACCAGCCGGCTGGTGGCCGCCGCCTTGCAGCCGGGTTTCGTGGCTCACCCCCCGGTCAGCACGAATCAGGACGGCGGGGCCAGCCGCTGCCGGCCCCGTGCGTCACGTCGCGATCGCGTTCACAGGCGGGTCAGGGCGGGCCGGTTGCGTACAGCGAGTCGGCTTGCGCCTGGACCTCCGCCCAGCCCTCGTTTGCGAGCCACGACGGATCGGTGGACCAGGCGAACACCCGGTGCGTCACGGCGTTGAACAGC
>Ga0302320_10029885_pt1 | contig 10406 bp, 9 predicted proteins | sample Bog_T0_3_FD_202130 | JGI IMG/M metagenome (GOLD analysis project Ga0302320, IMG submission 202130) | Peat permafrost microbial communities from Stordalen Mire near Abisko, Sweden - Bog_T0_3 | ecosystem: Environmental > Terrestrial > Soil > Wetlands > Peat | place: Sweden: Abisko, Stordalen Mire... | reverse complement strand
GGCCTCGCCCAAACCCACCAGACGCTGGTGCGAGAGCGGCTGCGCAGCCGCATCATCGTCCAGGTCGACGGCGGCTTTCGCACCGGGCGCGACGTCGTGATCGGCGCGCTGTTAGGGGCCGACGAATTCGGTTTCGCCACCGCGCCCCTGATCGCGGCCGGCTGCATCATGATGCGCAAGTGCCATCTCAACACCTGCCCGGTCGGGGTGGCGACGCAGGATCCTCTGCTGCGCAAGCGCTTCACCGGCCAGCCCGAGCACGTCATCAACTACTTCTTCTTCGTCGCCGAGGAAGTACGCGAGATCATGGCGGCTCTCGGCTACCGCACCTTCAACGAGATGGTGGGCCAGACCCAGATGCTCGACCAGTCGACGCTGGTGGCGCACTGGAAGGCCAAGGGGCTGGATTTCTCGAAACTGTTCGTCCGCCAGAAGGAAGAGAAGGGCCAGAAGATCTACCACGCCCAGGATCAGGACCATCATCTCGACGCCGTGCTCGACCGCACCCTGATCGAAAAGTCGCAAGCGGCGATCGACCGCGGCGCGCCGGTCAAGTTCGAGATGGAGATCAACAACACCAACCGCAGCGCCGGCGCGATGCTGTCGGGCACGCTGGCGAAAATCTACGGCCATGCCGGCCTGCCGCACGACACCATCCAGGTCTCGTTCAAGGGCACCGCGGGCCAGGCATTCGGCGCCTGGCTGGCGCGCGGCATCACCTTCGATCTCGAGGGCGAAGGCAACGACTATGTCGGCAAGGGCCTGTCCGGCGGCCGCATCATCGTCAAGCCGCCGCGCCATTCGGGAATCGTGCCCGAGGAATCCATCATCGTCGGCAATACCGTGATGTATGGCGCGATCGAGGGCGAATGCTATTTCCGCGGCATCGCCGGCGAGCGCTTCGCGGTGCGCAACTCCGGCGCGGTCGCCGTCGTCGAGGGCGCGGGCGATCATTGCTGCGAATACATGACCGGCGGCATCGTCGTTGTGCTCGGCAAGACCGGGCGCAATTTCGCGGCCGGCATGTCCGGCGGCGTCGCCTATGTGCTCGACGAGGCCGGCGACTTTGCAAAACTCTGCAACATGGCGATGGTCGAACTCGAACCGGTGCTGTCGGAGGAGATGATCAACGAGAACGCCTATAACGCGATGGGCGATCTCGAAGCCCATGGCCGGGTCGACGTGTTCGCCAATCTGCTGGAGTCCGACATCGAACGCCTGCACATCCTGATCACCCGCCAGGCCAAGCTGACGGGCTCGAAACGTGCCGCCGAGATTCTGGCGAACTGGAAGGAATATCTGCCGAAATTCCGCAAGGTGATGCCGGTGGAATACCGCCGCGCGCTCAAGGAAATGAAGGCGAACGCCGACGCCGAACCGAAGATCGCAATCGGGGCGTAGTAGTTTCAAGCGTCATTCCGGGGCGCGCGGAGCGCGAACCCGGAATCTCGCAAGACAATGTCGGGATTCCGGGTCTGCGCCTTGCGGCGCATCCCGGAATGACGGGGAAAAGAAGACACGAAGCAGAGATGCAGGGGCACCGGCTTTAATGGGCAAGGTAACAGGTTTTCTGGAGATCGAGCGCCACGACCGCAAATACGCGCCGGTCGACGAGCGCGTCAAAAGCTATCGCGAATTCGTCATCCCCCTGAGCGAAAAGGACACCCGCGACCAGGCCGCGCGCTGCATGAATTGCGGCATTCCCTATTGCCACGGCACCGGCTCGGTGGCGCCGGGCACACCGGGCTGCCCGGTCAACAACCAGATTCCCGACTTCAACGATCTGGTCTACCAGGGCAACTGGCAAGAAGCCGCGCGCAACCTGCACTCGACCAATAATTTTCCGGAATTCACCGGCCGCATCTGCCCGGCGCCATGCGAGGCCTCCTGCACGCTCAACATCGACGACAACCCCGTCACCATCAAGACCATCGAATGCGCCATCGTCGATCGCGCCTGGGACAATGGCTGGATCAAGCCGGAAATCCCCTCGACCAAGACCGGCAAGAAGGTCGCGGTCGTTGGCTCTGGCCCGGCCGGCATGGCCTGCGCGCAGCAGCTCGCGCGCGCCGGCCACGACGTGCATCTGTTCGAGAAATACGCCAGGGCCGGCGGCCTGCTGCGCTACGGCATTCCCGATTTCAAGATGGAGAAGGGCGTCATCGACCGCCGCGTCGCGCAGATGGAGGCCGAGGGCGTCACCTTTCACTACGGCGCCCATGTCGGCGGCGCCGCGCAAGGCGCGATCGATCCGCGCGAGATGCTCAATCACTACGATGCCCTCGCTTTGACCGGCGGCGCCGAGGCCCCGCGCGATCTGCCGATTCCCGGCCGCGATCTCGCGGGGATTCACTTCGCGATGGATTTCCTGCCGCAACAAAATCGCCGCGTCTCCGAGGAGCCGCAGGACGGCATCGCGGACATTCTCGCCGGGGACAAGCATGTGGTTGTGATCGGCGGCGGCGACACCGGCTCGGACTGCATCGGCACCTCGTTCCGGCAAGGCGCCAAGTCAGTGACGCAGCTCGAGATCATGCCGGCGCCGCCCGAGCGCGAGAACAAGGGCCTGACCTGGCCGAACTGGCCGATGAAGATGCGGACCTCCTCAAGCCAGGCCGAAGGCGCCAAGCGCGAATATGCGGTGCTGACCCAGCGCTTTTCCGGCGGCGACGGCAAGGTGGCAAAACTGCATTGCGTGCAGGTCGACGACAAGTTCAAGCCGGTCCCGGGAAGCGAATTCGAACTTGAGGCGCAGCTGGTGCTGCTGGCGATGGGCTTCGTGCATCCGGTGCATGAGGGTCTGCTCAAGATGCTCGGCGTCGATCTCGACCCGCGCGGCAATGTGCGCGCCACCACCGCCGACTACCAGACCTCGCGGCCGAACGTGTTCTCCGCCGGCGACATGCGCCGCGGCCAGTCGCTGGTGGTCTGGGCGATCCGCGAAGGCCGGCTGTGTGCGCGGGCGATCGACCAGTTTTTGATGGGGACGACGAACCTGCCGGGGTGAGCTCTTACCCGTCCGGTACCTCAACTCGACCAACACCCACAACTGTCATCACCCGGGAAAGCGGGTGATCCAGTATTCCAGAGACAGCTGTGCTTGAATCGAGAGCTCGCAGCGTACTGGATGCCCCGCTTTCGCGGGGCATGACACCGTTGCCGGATTGCGCGACTGCGTACGCGGGGTCAAGCCAGCGTATGACAACGGATAGCCGCTACCTCACCTGCCCTATGACGACGTCCGATCGTAGACCGGAGCCTGGTTGGCAACCGGCTTCACCTCTTCGGCTTCGCGCAACACGCGGCGCAGTCGCTTGGCGGCCAAGAGCGCGGTCTGGACGTTCTTGTCGCTGGAGCTTTCCTCGAAGAAGATGATCACTTCGCAGTTCGGGCACTGCCGGGAATATCCCGCCTGAAGCTTTCTTGCCCGCTCGCGAAAGCGGGATTTGCATCGCGCGCACTGGACCTGGACGGTATCGTCGGGCATCTCGCGCTTTCAGTTGAGGGCAAGCGCCTGGCGGCGCAGGCGCCTGGCGAGGCTCAGCGCCTGCCGGATCGCACTGTCGGTCGATTCGCTTTCGAACACGATCGTGGTGGCGCAATGGGTACAGGGCATCGTGGCGCCGCCGCGGATCTTGCGCGCCTTGGCCTTCATGGTGCCCCCGCATTTCGGGCATTGAACCCTGATCAAATCGGACATCTGGCTCCCCCGAGCTTGCGGGAAGGCTAGCCCGAGGTTGTTAAATTTCGGTTCTTGCAACCGGCGGCGACAGGCGAGACGCATTTTGCAAAATCCCGTCGCCCCGAGGCGCGGCCACATCTTTCGACCACGCGGTATCCGGGGAGGGGCTCCTTAATTCTGCAACCTCACGCCCAGCATGACCACCGTCGACTGCGAACTGGAGCCTGCGAAGTTGGAGTCGAGGACATCGTGGCGCAGGCTGCCCTTGATCCAGAGGTTGCGGGTCATCTTGTAGACCAGGTCGCCCTCGACCGAGTAGATCTTGTCGGAGCGGCCGTCGCCCTGGTAGTCGAGCGTACCGTAGGTGAATTTTCCGATCGCGGTGAGCCAGCGGCGGAAATCGTGATCGACCTCGACGGTGTAGGTGTGCGTCAGCACGCCGGAGACGCCGGGCAGCACGGTCTCGTCGATCGAGGTCGTCGAGTAGAACTTCGCGGTCGTCAAGGGCGTCGCGGTCCAGACCAGCGAGGAGGCGACCAGCAGGCCCTGCAGCCGGTCGAGCCGGGGATCGATATAGCTTCGCTCGGCCCAGCCCACCGAGATTTCGCCGGTCAACAGCCGCGAGAACTCGAACGAGGTGCCGGCCTTGACATAGGCGCCATTGGAATCGCGCGCGTAGCCGTTACGGTCGAATTGCAGGTCGTGCACCCTTGTGTCGCCTTCGGCCTCGACAAACGGCTTCACGGCGGGCGTCAGCTCGTAGCTGGCGCGGCCGACGCCGCCATACTGGTTGAAGTTGCGGTCATCATTGGAGGACGAGCTGCCGTCGGTGAGTTTTGAATAGCCATAGACGGTGTGGTCGACGGTGGCGCCGGCGGATAAATCCAGCCGGTTGAAGTTCTGATCGATGCCGAAGGTGCCGCCGAGCGTCGAATAGATGGGATAGCTGGCGAGCCCAGCCTGGACGTTCGGGCTGCCGGGATTGTCGGTGGAAACCAATAGCCGCACCTGCGAGGTGACGTGGGTGTCCTGGGTGACATCGAGGCGGCCGTCGATGTGGCCGATGAAACTCGGCCGGTCGACATTGGTCGGCGCCGTCGAGATGGTGCCGTCGGCCGGCGGCGGAAAGGTGTTGCCGTAGCCGGTGAACGAGCCGCGGAGGTCGGCGACCAGCGCGTGGCGCTCCCAGTCGGAGACGGCAAGAAATTCTGGCGCCACCACATAGAACGGCGATCCCTGCGGCACATAGGTGCGTCCGGGATTGGTGTCGTAGCCGCCAGAGAGTTCGAGCGCGGACTTGATCAGGAAGCTGCCGGCATAATCGCCGACCGCGCCGAACGGATCGTCATCGACCTTCAGGCGCTTGCGCGGTGGCTGGCCGTCGACGGTGCCGGCCATCGCAGCCGGGATCGGCGTTTTGTTGGCGGTCTCGGACGGCGGAGGCGCGATCCGCGGTGGTGCCGTCGAGGCTGGTGGCCGTAGCGCGACCGCTGGGGCCGGCGTGCCCGGGCCCGGCGACGGTTTCGGCTTGGCCTGGCCCGGATAAAGTTTCGGTTTCTTGCGTACACGATTGAGGGAATCGTAGCCGGTGTCGGCGGCGCCGCTGGCGGCGGGAAGGCCGTAAGTCGGGATCTGGCCGATCCGCGACGGCGCCGGCGTGTCCCTGCGCAGCCCGTCATCATTGGCGGGATCGGCGGGGTCGGTCGACTTGTCGTTGCTCTTGTCGCTGGTTCGGCGCAGCGGCGAATCCTGCGGCGAGATGAAGCTGTCGCGTCCGGGGCGGAACAGGTCGGGCGTCAGCGTTTGCGCCAGCGCCAGGGTCCGATCGAACGCGATCAGCGCAAGGCAAGCGAGGGCGGCGCGCAACAGCTTCGCGCGCTTGCGGCGGCCCCTTGCTGGACCCGACATCACGATTGAAATACTCCAACGAATTCATACGCTTGCCGAACCGGTTCCAGGCGCGCGAACAACCCCGGCGGAAAACGTCGTTAATGGAGTTAAAACAATTATGGTTAATGAGACGTTGAGAGCCGGCCCGCCGCGTCGCATCGCAAAATCGGCCGTGCTAAGGAAGCGCCAGGGGCCGATGTCCCCGCCTCACCTCCGGAACCGCGTATGCCCAAATCGAAACCGCTGATGGCAGAAACATCCGAGAGCGATCCCGCCAAGTCAGCCATTGCCTCCGCGCTGCGTACGCTGGACGCCGGCGGCGGCGGTATCGCTGCGATGGCCACCGCCTTGCAGGGTCCGCTCGGGCCGGCCTTTGCCGCCACCGTCGAACTGATCCGGCAGTCCAAAGGCCGCGTCATCGTCACCGGGCTCGGCAAGTCGGGCCATGTCGCCCGCAAGATCGCGGCCACATTGGCCTCCACCGGCACCCCCGCCTTCTTCGTGCACGCCGCCGAAGCCAGCCACGGCGACCTCGGCATGATCACGCCGGAGGACGTCATCATCGCGCTGTCGTGGTCCGGCGAGCAGCCGGAGATGAAGAACCTGGTCAATTACTCCAAGCGCTTCGCCATCCCGATGATTGCCGTGACCTCGAACGCGGCCTCGCCGCTCGGCGAAGCCGCCAAATTGGTGCTCGAACTGCCGAAGGCGCGCGAAGCCTGTCCGCACAATCTGGCGCCGACCACCTCCTCGCTGATGCAGGCCGCGATCGGCGACGCGCTGGCAATCGCGCTGCTCGAGGGCCGCGGCTTCACGGCGCTCGAATTCGCCAATTTCCATCCCGGCGGCAAGCTCGGGGCGATGCTGAAATTCGTCCGCGACATCATGCATACCGGCGACGCCATCCCGAAAAAGCCGCTCGGCACCAAGATGTCGGATGCGCTGGTGGAGATGTCGACCAAGGGCTTCGGCTGCGTCTGCATCGTCGACCATGCGGGCGAGATCGCCGGCATCATCACCGACGGCGACCTGCGCCGCCACATGCGGCACGATCTGCTGACCGCCGATGTCGATGACGTGATGACGAAGAACCCGAGGACGGTCTCCCCCGGCATGCTCGCCAGCGAAATCATGCGGGAAAGCGTCGATTCGTCGAAGCCCGCGGTGATGGTGCTGATCGTCGCCGAAGGCAAGAAGCCGGTCGGCATCGTACACGTGCACGACGTGCTGCGGGCGGGCGTGGCGTAGGCAAACCGTCGTTCCGGGGCGCGCGATAGCGCGAACCCGGAATCTCGAGATTCCGGGTTCGATGCTTTCGCATCGCCCCGGAATGACGTTCCTAAATTGAGCGGCTCGCAATGACGGCTATTTCGGAAGCCGCGGCCACCGTCAGGCTGGCGCCGTCGGCCTGCACGATCTTGACCCGGCTGCCGGCAGGCACGTCGGGGCCGGCGACGCGCCAGATGGTGTCGTCGATTCGCACCGTGCCTGAGCCGTCGATGATCGGCTTTTCCAGGGTGAACACCCGTCCCACCAGCGCGTCCGCGCGCTTGTTGAGGAACGGATTGCTCTGGCTCACCGCGGTATTGCTGCGCGCGAGCCGCCGCCACAGCGGCACGGCGGCGGCGGCGAACACCGCAAACATCAGGATCTGCATCTGCCAGGACGGATTGATCAGAAATGACAGCAACCCGACCAGCAGGGCCGCGAGCCCGAGCCAGAACAGGAAGACTCCGGGCGCCAGCAGCTCCAGCGCCATCAGCACGACTCCGAAGATCAGCCAGTTCCAGGTACCAAGCGTGGAAAACATCTCGGTCATCGATCTTCCCTCAAAGCGGCGGCGGCACCGGCGGAACGGCGCCCTGCCCTGCACTCGGCACCGACGCCCGCCGCGCCGCGGCCTGAGCCGATGCCGCACTTTCGCCGAAAGTGGCCTTGGCGATCTCGCCGATCCCGGCCAGCGATCCCAATATGCTCATCGCCTCGATCGGCAGCATGATGATCTTCTGGTTCGGTGAATCAGCCAGTTGCCCGAACGCCTTGATGTATTTGTCGGCGATGAAGTAGTTCAGCGCGGCGACGTCGCCCTTGGCGATGGCTTCGGAAACCATCTGGGTCGCCTTGGCCTCGGCTTCGGCGGAGCGCTCGCGCGCCTCGGCGTCGCGGAACGCGGCCTCCTTGCGGCCTTCGGCCTGCAATATCTGCCCCTGCTTGGCGCCCTCGGCCCGAAGAATCTCCGATTGCCGCTGCCCTTCGGCCTGCAGGATGTCGGCGCGCTTGACGCGCTCGGCCTTCATCTGGCGGCCCATCGCCTCGACCAGATCGGCGGGCGGCACGATGTCCTTGATCTCGATGCGGTTGACCTTGAGCCCCCACGGCGACACCGCGGCATCGACCACGCGCAACAGGCGCTCGTTGATCTCGTCGCGATGCGACAGCACCTGGTCGAGGTCCATCGCGCCCATCACCGAGCGGATGTTTGTCATGGTCAGGACGATGATGGCCTGGTTGAGATTGGAGACCTCGTAACTCGCTTTCGCGGCATCAAACACCTGGAAGAACGCGACGCCGTCGACCGTCACCGTGGCGTTGTCCTTGGTGATCACTTCCTGCTCCGGGATGCTGATCACCTGCTCCATCATGTTGATCTTGCGCCCGACCCGGTCGAAATAGGGTACGATGATGTTCAGTCCCGGCGACAGCGTACGGGTATATTTGCCGAACCGCTCGATGGTCCAGTCATAGCCCTGCGGTACGGTCTTGATGCCGGCGAACAGCGTAAGGATCACCAGCAGCACCACCGTAATGGCGAAGATATCGAACCCGGTCATGAAAATCTCCCTAAAGCGTTTTCAAGCGAAGTGGACACCGGTTCGCGTCAAGAAAACGCGTCAAATCAAGAAACTGGAGCCCGTTTCGATTCAATCGAAACGGAAAGGCTCTACGGCGCGGGCAGGCTTCAAACGCAGCACGCCGTCCTGCAAGCGCATTCACGCGTTGCAGTGCGGCGAAATCCTCCCTTGGTCGCCAGAGCCGGATGTAAGGTTCGACGCGCGAAAAAACGAGATCGACCTCCGATTATATCCAGCCTTGAAGCTCGCGCAGCACCAGCTGGCGGATCACGTCCATGCCGGGCTCGCTGTCGTTGAGGCAGGGAATCGCAGCGAACTGCTCGCCGCCATTGTGCTTGAAGATCTCGGCGTTTTCCTGGGCGATTTCTTCCAGCGTCTCCAGGCAATCGGCGGAAAAGCCGGGCATCACCACCGCGATGCGGCGGGTGCCTTCCTTCGCCAGCCGCTCCATGGTCTTGTCGGTGTAGGGCTGCAGCCATTCGTCGAAGCCGAAGCGCGACTGGAAGGTGAGCAGCAGCTTGTTTTCATCGAGCCCCATGCGCTTGCGCAGCGCATTCGTGGTGGCGATGCATTGCGCCTGATAGGGATCGCCCTTGTCGACATAGTTCTGCGGCATGCCATGGAACGAGGCCACGATCAGCTCCGGCTGGAACGCCAGGGTTTTCAGATGGGCATGAATGGAGACCGCCAGCGCCTCGATGTAACCCGGGTCGTCGTAGTAAGGCGGCGTCACCCGCAAGGTCGGCTGCGCGCGCATCGCGCCGAGCACGCGGAATACCTCATCGCACACGGTGGCCGAGGTCGCGGCCGAATATTGCGGATAGAGCGGCACCACCAGCAGGCGGTCGCAGCCCTGCGCGGTCAGGGCATCGATCCGCGACTTGATCGACGGATTGCCGTAGCGCATCGCCCAGTCGACCACGACATGGGTGTGGTCCGAGATCGAGGTGGCGAGCTTGTCGGCCTGCGCGCGGGTGATGGTCTTCAGCGGCGATTCGTTTTTCTCGGTGTTCCAGATTTTCAGGTAATCGCGCGCCTTGCGGCCGGGGCGGATGCGCAGGATGATGCCGTTGAGCACGAGCTTCCAGTACAGGCCCTGATTTTCGATCACCCGTGGATCGGACAGAAATTCCCGGAGATAGACCCGCACGCCCCTCGCATCGGCGCTGTCGGGGGTGCCGAGGTTGACCAGGAGCACGCCGACGCGCTGCGGCCCGACGTCGGCCGCAGCCTTGGTTTTTTCGAGGGAAACAACCGGGGTCATGGTGCCCGTGGCTTCGCGCGTTGCACCATCCTTGTCAAGATATCGCCGGGTTCGCTACTGTCTCGCTTCGGAACATGAAGGTCATGCTCCGACAGGAATCGCCGCGTTTCGGGGGAGTCATGACCGTCGCCGAGTGGTGCGTTTTCGGAACGCTGATGCTTTATCTGCTGACGATCGTGCCGATCAAGTGGTTCGGATTTCGCAGCTTCGACAACGCCAAACCGCGCGACCCCGCTTTCTATGACGACCCGCTGCGGGCGCGCGCGCTGGGCGCGCACCAGAACGGCATCGAGACCTTTCCGTTTTTCGCGTTCGCGGTGCTGTTGGCCGAATTTCGCACCGCGCCGCAGGACCTGGTCGACGAACTGGCGGTGCTGTTCCTGATCGTGCGCATCGCCTACGTCTTCACCTATCTCGGCAATCGACCGCGGCTGCGATCGATCCTGTGGAACGTCGGCTTCGTCATCAACATCGCGATCTTCTTCATGCCGCTGATCCGACGGTTTTTGGCGGGGTAGCGACCTGCTCCCTCCCCGCGGCTTCGCGGAGGAAGGGGAGAAGAAAGACGCATCGTTGCCAACGCCGTCATTGCGAGCGCTTGCGAAGATTCCATGGGGAGTGGATAGCGATCAAGTCTGAGGTCAGACTGAGGTTGCTGAAACCACTCAACCTGGAGACGACGATGTTGCTCGATCATCCTTCCAACGAACCGACCGCT
>Ga0302320_10029883_pt1 | contig 10406 bp, 5 predicted proteins | sample Bog_T0_3_FD_202130 | JGI IMG/M metagenome (GOLD analysis project Ga0302320, IMG submission 202130) | Peat permafrost microbial communities from Stordalen Mire near Abisko, Sweden - Bog_T0_3 | ecosystem: Environmental > Terrestrial > Soil > Wetlands > Peat | place: Sweden: Abisko, Stordalen Mire... | reverse complement strand
CCATCTCCCGAAACGCCAACGGACGCCAACCCTCGCCCTTCTTCGCCATTTGCAGTTCTCCATTCGCTGCAAATGCGCTCATTTTAAGCTGTCTCACTTTTGGGGGTCAGTCCAGGCCAAAAATGAATGAAAACGACGGGTTTTGTTTACCGTATGGTAACTGTGCTCCGAGCGTAATCATCTGATTCTATGCGACTTAAATCGGACCGTACTGCCGTACAGGCCCAGTACTGGGGCAGGGGGGGTAGGGGGGTAGGGAGCCGAAAAACGGTACGAACCGGGCACATGCGAGACGGATGGGATTGTCCATGGGTTTCACACCTCCATTGTGCGCGCGGGGTGGGTAATTGTGCGCAAGAGGGATGGGCTTGCATTCCCGGTCAACAACGGCCAGGAACCAGGGACACCCGCCCCTGGGAACAGACCGGGGCGGTGGTTGGCCGGCGGGGTTCATCGTTTCCCAGGTCTCAAAGGCGAGACCTGGGGCACCCGGCCGATGGGGATCGATGTTCCCCCGGTCCCCAAAGGCGAGGGACCGGGGCACCCCATCATGGTCCCGGAAAGGTTAACGGAACCGGGGCCACCCGCCTTCCCCGGGTTGCTGGGGCGCAGCACGGGATGGACCATTTCATCGCAGGGTGGAAACGCATCCGATCAGGTCATCGATGTGGGCTCCGAGGTTGAAACTGCCCTTCATCAACTCGCCAAGAACCCGGATGCGCGCCGATGGGACACCCATTACGCTCCGGTAAACGCGAACCCGCCTCAGCTGCGGAGCGTGGGACGATCCGATCGCGTCCAACCCGGGACGATCATCGAGCGGCTCGTCTTCATATCGGCCCCGAATGTCGGTCATCACCATAAGCCAGCGGTCGCTCTCCTGGGGTTCCCTGCCCAGGTACATCAACGAGGCTGGATTTTGCAATCTGTGTCTGCGTATCTCCACTTCGGAAGGAACGACGACCAGGCCCAGAAAGAGACCGGCGGTCGAACCGAGATCCGATACTTCGTTCCGCCACACGCCGGATCCAATTCCCCAGTCATTGATCATCTTGCCGATTGATTCGAGCACCAGCGTGAAACGCCCCAGATGGTATTGCTGATAACTCAGGGACTTCTGCCTGTAGCCGTCCTTGGCCGAAGCCGCAGTGAAGTGGGAGGTGGCCTGGTAGAAGCTGTTGCTCAGCTTGCGCAATGCCGGAACGGTCGAGTTATGCAGAGCCGAGGTCAGCCGTACGGTCCATTCAATGCCCAGTTCCTCCACAGAAACCGCGTAGACGCGATGCACGGCGACACCGCGGCGAACGGCCTGCACGGTGGCCGTAGCGTACCTTCCGTCGAGGCCCAACGCATTACGCTGCCATACCGTCGGAGTGGTCATTGAGGACCAGGAATCGCCCGCCTTCAATTCTCCAAAGAGATTGACCAGGCCGGCGATGAGGTCGTCCCGCGTGCCGGTCAACTCCGCCATCTCCGATTCGCAGCACTCCAGCAGACGCTCGACTTCGACGATCTTTCGGTCGATCAGACGGACGAAGAGGCTCTTTGGCAGACCGGACTGGAGTTTTGTTCCGATGGCGGCGATCCGACTTGCCGCGTTATCGATCTTGTTCGCCGGGTCAAGATCGCTGGTTGAGAGGTCGTGAAGCTGATCGCAAATCTCCAGCATGGTGGCTCGCATCACCGAGTCCACTTCCACGCATTGCATGATCAAATCGAGCAACTCCGGATGCTTCTTCACCAGGGTTGGATTGCCGGCGATCAGCAGGTCGCGCACCAGCGCCCTGCGCTGATGTCCATAAATGCAACGTTTATCGGCATCTCTCGGGATCAGTTTCTCCTCGCCAATGGCGAGATACAGCATCAGCTTTCCGAAGGAGTAGACATCGACCTGCTCGGTTTTGACGGAATCGTCCTGCTCTCGTTCCGGAGGGCGATATGGGTGATCGGGCTGAGTGTGCGCCTCCCCGCTGGGAATCACCAGGAACGATTCGCCGAAATCGATGAATTTTACAGAAGGTTCGGGGCCGTTGGTTACGAAGATATTGGGCGGCCAGATGTCGCCGTGGATCACCCGGCACTTGTGAATTTCGGACAGACCCTGGGCCAGCATGGACACCACGCGCAACCAGTCCTCCCACGATTGGATACCGTGCCAGTTGAGTTGTTTGCCCTTGTCGTCATAGGCGATCTTGGCCCGGTATTGTTGCGCGACCAGCCACTCATCGAGAGGAACGGCATCGGTGAGCAATAGCTGCGCGGTCACGAGCAGCATCACCAGGGGCGGCAATTCCATCCCCGGCGGAGGCGATACCCACACGTCGCCCATGTCGAGGATCGGATTGGCATGTTTGCACTTGCGCAGCCTGTTCCGGATCAGCGCCCACTCGTGAACGCTTTGCTCGACGACGTATTTCATTCGGTCCTGGGTCGCGGTGCCGCCCAATCCGGGCCTCAGGTTGGGAATCTTGATGACAACGCGCGGCGCGCCGGAAATGGCCTGACCCCGTTCGTCACAGGGGAAGCCGAGAAATGCCAGGGAATAACCGCCCTGACCGAGCGGCTTCTCGATCCGGTAATAACGGTCTTTGTTCCCATCGCCCAGCCATGGAAACTGTTGCTTGTCTTGTTCCGGAAACGGGAGCGGAATCGAAAATCGCAGCGGCTCCCGTTGATATTTCTGCCAGTCGAAGGAATTCATCCCCCGCCCCTTCGAACGAAGATGCCAATCAGCGCGGCGCCCCATCGTAACATGAAAGGATCACATCGCTTCAAGGTGAGCCAGCGCACCAAAAGAAGAGGGCGCCGTTACTTCGGCGCCCTCGAAGATTTCACAATCAATCTGGGTCAGAAGCTGAAGCGGGCCTGGAAATCGACGGTTCTCGATCCCAGGGCGGCGCTGGCCTGGCCAAGATTCGAGCTTTCAATGTTGGTGGCGATACTGCTGGGGCTGATATTCAACAAGTTGAGGATGTTGAAGAAGTTGGCTTTGATCTCAAGCCGCGTGTTTTCGCCCAGCAGCCGGGTGTTGGGGAAGCCGAAGGATTTCGCGAGGGTGGCATCGACATTCCGGTAGCCGGGGCCGGGGAAGGTGTTGCGATCCAGTCCCGGCGCGGGGATGAAGGTGGTTGTCGACTGTCCGGAACAGTCTGTGATCGCGTCGTAATAATTCGGAACCGAGAAATAGTTGTTCGCGAATACATAGTTGGCAATGGGCGCCGATGAGCAGCTTACGGTAACCGGAGTGCCGGTGGTGGGCATGCCGGGGCTGGGGAAGTTGCTGCCGGTCTTGAAGGCGTCGTTGCTGGAGCTTTTGCCGGCGCCTCCCAGGTAGTAGGGGCGAAGGGTTTGGTAGCCGTAGTTACAGGTATTGCAGTAGATCTGGTGCGGCTCGGTATAGGATGGGGTCCATCCATAGCCGGAGTGAAGGGTCAGGATGCCGCTGATCGACCAGCCGCCGACGATCTTCTCTGCCCAGTTGTAGGAACCGTGGAAGATCACGGGCTGCCAGACGCCAAAGATCTTGAGGCTTCTGTTGATGTTGAAGCTCGAGTTCCCGTAGGAGTAGCCGGGATTATACAAATAAGCACTACGGTCGTAGGGGCCGGAGTTGGTGTCCAGGCTGTGCGCCCAGGTGAATTGGCCCTCGGCCGAGAAGGTATGGGAGAACTGGTGCTTGAGTCCGGCGAGCATCATGTTGTTGTTCGACCAGCCACCGCTGCCAAAGGTGTTGATGCCGGTGATGAGGGGGTTTTGCGGAGCTCCCATTATGTCAGCAAGAGCAGTGGCGTCGTAGTTGTACATCTCGTGCCGGCCGAGGCCCGCCTCATAGCCCAGATTGGCGATCAGCGCGTGGCCTAAATCGTACTCTGCTTCGAGCGAGAAGTGCTCCAGGTACTGGGTGGGCAAGTGACCGGGCAATCCGCCCAGGTTTGCGCCGCCTCCGGTGGGCAGCCCGGCGGAGTTGAACGTGGTGATGGCGTGTTTATTGGGCGGGAAGCCGAAGATGTTGTCGATGCCGGTCGATACCGCGTAGACGATATTGGGGTTGATGTTGGTGGGGCCGGTGCTGGTGCCTGGAACCGAGCTTGTTCCGGGCGGGTTGCCGTCGTAGTTGTTGGCGTTGGCGATCTGCTCTCCGTTGTAGTTCAGGCCGAAACCACCGCGGAGCACCAGCTTGTTCTTCAACGCATCCGGGCTCCAGTTGAAACCGAGCTCGGGGCCGAAGTTCAGCTTCTGGGCTATCCAGCCATCGATGCCGGTGCGGATGGTGATCCCGGTCAAGAGGTCGGTTCCTGCTCCAAATGTAAGCACGCCCATGTTGTTGTCTTTGTCGGTGATGGGCCCGAAGTAGGAGTAGCGCAGTCCGGCGGTCAGCGTCAGGTTGGGAGTGACCTTCCAATTGTCCTGGAAAAAGATGCCGAACATGTTTTCGCGGTTGTCGTTGCGGTAGCCTCCGGGAAGGCCGGTGGTCGCCTGGAACGCACCGTTTTCAGCTTCAGGGGCGTCGTTGATAAAGTCCCATAGATTGTAGAAGGCGTAATTCGGAATGCCGATGGGGATGTTGAGGTAATACAACCGGGTGAGATCGAATCCGAACTTCATGGTCTGCGTTCGGACGACCTTGGTGGCAACGTCCTTATAGCCGTAGGTCCATTGATCATCATGGGCGGGGTATCCTGGACCGAGGTTGCCGACGTTCACGTTTCCGATTGTGTCGATATTAATCTGCGGCAGGCCAAGAGGCTCCTGGGGATTGCTGGCGAGCTCGTTATAGCGCCAGCCGGCCGCATTGCCGCGGGCTTCATTGAGGAAAGTGGGCGTGAAGACATGGTTCCAGATGACGGAGAAGGCATCGTTGATCTGGTCATGGTTGAAAAGGTCATAACCCAATCCACCGTTGTATCGTATCGTCGATGCCGGAACCCAGTAGATCGCGAAGCTGGCGTGATCTTTGCTGGTGACGTCGGCGTCCAATCGCCCGTTGTACTGCTTGAAGTCGCTGCTCTGGGGGCTACTGGTGCTGTATAGGGCGATATCCGGGGTGGTCGACAGTCCGCTGCCGGCTCCGGGGTGGCTTGCGTCGACATAGGTGAGGTCCTGCATGTGCAGGCCGGTGGTGAGCGGCGACCCGATGTTGAGGCCTCCGTTGACGGTTACGCAGTTGACGCCCTCATTGAGGCCGGCGTTCTTGCAGCTGGCCGAGGTGACCGTTCCGAGGACATTGGCATGGGGGAAGTTCAAGAAGGTAGAGGCAATGCTGTTGCTGGGGGCCAACGGCGCCAATTGCGAGGTCAAGTACCATCCGGTGCCGGTGACGACGGTGTTATTGTTCTGCCCTTCATAGTTGAAGAAGGCGAAGAGCCTGTTCTTCCAGAGTGGCCCTCCGATACTGCCGCCGAGCTGGTTGTAGCGGTCATCGTCTCGGAGCAGAAGGCCCGGACGGGCCGCTCCGGGCGCCACCGAGGCAGGACCGTTCCAGCGCTGATAGGCATTCAAGCCTGGCCTGACCACCTGGACGAACAGGCTGCCGTGGAGGTTGTTAGTGCCGCTTTTGGACGTGATTTCAGTCATCGCGCCGTTGAACCGGCCCTGCTCGGCGTCATAGGCATTGGTGACAATATTGACGTTGCCAACCGAATCTTCGCTGGGGGTGATTATCGTCGCCCCGCCCCAGACCGCGCTTGCGGTGCTGATGCCGTCCACCGTGTAGCCGTTGTTCTCATACTGGCCGCCGTTGGCGTTTGCCGAGGCGCCATTTTCAGTGGCGAAGATACTGCTGGAAGCGCCCAGGTTGCCGCCGCCGCCGTGGCTGGTGTTGGACTCGGTACCGGGCGAGGCGAAGCCGCCGCCGCCGCCCGCCTGCGATCCGTCGGCGAGCACACCGGGCGCCAATTGGACGAGTTGGGTCACGTCGCGCTCGAAGGCGGGCAGATGCTGGATCTCATTCGCGGTGATGCTAATCCCGTTGTCGGCGGTCTCCCGGTCGATGCTCGGCTCCGTGGAGGCATTGACGGTGATGGTCGACGAGCTTCCTCCCACCTCCAACACCACGTTGATCGCATTGGCCTGCTCCGGAATGAGCTGCAGGTGGTCGAGAACCTTCTTTTGAAATCCCTCTCTTTCGACGACCAGGGTGAAGGTATCGGGCGGCAAGGCGTTGAAGTTGTAGATACCGGCGCCATTGCTGGTGCGAACCTGCTTCTCGTTGGTGCCGTCGTTGGTCAGGGTCAAGGTTGCGCCGGAGATGACCGCGCCGGTGGGGTCAGTAACCGTGCCCTGGATCGAGGCGCGATACTGGGCGCGGGCGGGAATGGCGACGAGCAGGATCAGAAGCAGCGCCGCCGGGATGGCGGCAACCAGTGAGGATAGGGTTTTTTGGCGAATCGGAATCGGGTCCGGTTCGCAATCGGAACCAAAGGTTCGCATAACGGCCTCCAGGAAACTGTTGCTGTGGGGTGAGGGAAGGTCTCGCCTCGGTTTCCAGCCGCCGGTGCGAGCGAAGGGACGCTCGACCACCTCGCTAAACAGCAGCCGCGACACGAAGCTGGGAATCTGTGCTAAACCGGGCGCGTGGGAACGTGACACCACATTCGAATACGATGCACCTGCTGGTATGAAAGGCAGCACGCAGAGCCCGACAAAAGGTAAATCGGGAGTGGCAAGGGCCGGTTCAGTGAGGAAGTAAATGGGGTGGTTTGGGCAGAAAATTGCGCAGGACGGAGCGGAAAGCCGAATGCTGGCAGCTGAAAAGAAACAAGAATGCCGGTTCAACAAAAAAGAGGTTGTGGCAGGGTTCTGCCGACTCCCACCGATCGAGCAAAAAGCGCTCGATGGGGCACAGTTTGATTCACGTCGGGTCGATAACACCGGTGGCGGACTAAAAACTGCTCTTCACCAACTGCGACGCCAGCGAGCAGAGCCCCTGCCTGAAGATCTCGCGCACGCCTTGGGGAGCCCACGCGCCATATTCAGCGAGCAGCCCGGCCGTCTCCGCCGCCGAAAACCCGGCCACTGCCCTCAACGCAAATACCGTCCGCACCCCGGTGGGGAGTTTCGCCAGCCACTCCCGCACCCGGTCCCGGTCCGGCCCCGCGATCATCCGCTCCAGCTCGGTGGCTGAAACCCCGGCCGCCTCGAGTTCGTCGTCGTCAATGCACCCGGCCGGCCCGGCTTGAGCCTCCGGCGCGGACAGGCTCCCGGGCTCGCGCGCCGCCAGCGTCTTCAAGGCCGCCACAGCGATTGCCCGCCGGCTGCTTTGCCGCGCCACCACCGCATCTGTACACCCCGACACTTCGGCGTTGGCTACCGCCGTCTCCATCAGCCGGACGCTCTCTTCGCCCTCGCCCACCAGCATGGACGCCAGGCTGTAAAGCCCCACCGCAATCAGGTCGAACATCTCGTCCATCCCGTTGAGGGCCTTGGCAACGGTCTCATCGTCCTTCGGCTGCCCATCCAGCAGCCCCTGCACCCGCCGGTTAAACTCCTGGCCGCACTCCGACACCGGATTCGATGGAATCAGGCTTTCGCTCGTTGGTTCCTCGCGCATGGTGTGTCCCCCTCGGTTGCAATCAACCCTTCAGCCGCCTTGACGGGGCTTCGCCGCTGTTTCTATCCTCAACCCGCCCTGTCTCCGAGTCAAACGCCCAAGACAGCAAGTCGTCGCGGAGTTTTGGGGACTCAGGGGACTTCCACCCATCGGACAAAAGCAAAGACGTCCGAGGGATGGGGCACAGTTTTATGTCCCGTGGGTCAGCAAAGCCTTTCTGCGCTTTTTTTCACAGCCTTAATATCCACTACGCCTCTTTTGCTGTATCAGTTTCATCATGGGAGATATTCTCATTTCCGGGGTAGCCGAAGATGCCAAGCCGCTCCCCGAGGTTGTAGACTTCCAACACGGCACGGACGACACCATGGCCAGATCGGCGCAGAAACCAAAGCTCTTCAACGGACGCGACTACTCGTGGATGCAGTTCAATCGCCGTGTCCTAGAAGAGGCCGAAGACCCTGCCAACCCACTTCTGGAGCGGGTCAAATTTCTCGCCATCACCGGATCCAACCTCGACGAGTACGTCGAAATCCGGCAGGCCGGCCTCATGCAGCGGATTGAAGACGGCTATCGCCAGCATGGGTTCGACGGCCTCCGTCCGGAAGAGTCTCTCTCCACCCTCACCGCCGAGATCCACGACTTCGTCGCCGCCCAGTACCGGTGCTGGAATTCGCAGCTCCTCCCCGAGCTCCGCAAACAGAACATCTGCCTCCTGGCCTGGTCAGAACTGAGCGACGAAGCCTGCGCCTTCGCCCGCAACTACTTTCAGCGCGAAGTCGATCCCCTCCTCACTCCCATCTCGATCGATCCCTCGCACCCTTTTCCCCGCGTCCTCAATAAGGCCCTCTGCCTGGCGCTGCTGCTGCGCGCCAAGCGGCGCAGCTCCGGACCCCAGGTGCTCGGCGTGGTCACCGTGCCGCGCGCGCTGCCCCGCTTCGTCCGCCTTCCCGCCGCGGAGGGGCACCATGATTACCTGCTGCTCCAGGACCTGATCGTCCAGCACCTTTCCGGCATGTACCGAGGGTACGAGGTCCTCGCCCACGCCTCGTTCCGCGTGACTCGCAACTCCAACCTCTACTTCGAAGAGGAAGAAGCCCGCTCGCTGCTTGAGACCATCCGCGTCGAGCTCCACAACCGCCGCAAGGGCGACGCCGTCCGCCTGGAGATCGAAACCGGCGCCGACCCCGAGATCATCGAGCGCCTGCGCGTCAACTTCGAGCTGGACGAAGACCAGGTCTTTCGCGGCGAGGGCCCTGTCAACCTCTCCCGGGTCATGTTTCTGAGCGACGACATCAAGCGTCCCGACCTCAAATTCAGGCCTTTCACGCCCAAGGCCCTGGTCCTAAGCCGCAAATCGACCGGGATCTTCGATGAGCTCCGCCATCGCGATATCCTGCTCCACCACCCCTACGACTCCTACGATCCGGTGGTGGAGTTCATCCAGCAGGGCGCGCGCGATCCCTCGGTCGTCTCGATGAAGCAGACGCTCTATCGCACCAGCCAGGACTCGCCCGTCTTCCAGTCGCTCACCGAGGCGGGAGCCACCAAGGAAGCCACGCTGGTGGTCGAGCTGATGGCTCGCTTCGACGAGGCGTCCAACATCCGCTGGGCACGGTCCATGGAAGACGCCGGCGTCCAGGTCTTTCATGGCGTGGTGGGACTGAAGACGCACTGCAAGCTCGCCCTGCTGGTACGCCGCGACGAGGACGGCCAGACCCGCCGCTATTGCCATCTCGGCACCGGCAACTACAACCCGGTCACCGCTCGCTTCTATACCGACCTGAGCCTGCTCACCTCGGACCCGCAAATCACGGAGCGCGTGCACATGGTCTTCAACTACCTGACCGCCCACGCCGAGATCGACGACTACTCGCCCCTGCTGGTGGCCCCGCTGACCATGGCCGAGAGCTTTCTGCGCCTCATCCGGCGCGAGTCGGAACACGCCCAGGCCGGCCGCCCCGCACGAATCATCGCCAAGATGAACGCTCTGCTTGAGCCTTCGGTCATCGAAGCGCTCTACCAGGCCTCGCAGGCCGGCGTGGAGATCGATCTCATTGTGCGCGGCCTCTCCATTCTGCGCCCCGGCGTCAAAGGGCTGTCGGAGAACATCCGCGTCCGCTCCATCGTGGGACGCTTCCTGGAGCACTCCCGCATCTTTCACTTCGCCAACGGCGGCGCCGATGAAATCTATCTCGGGTCAGCCGACTGGATGCCCCGCAACCTCTTCGAGCGCTGCGAGGTGGTTTTCCCGGTCCGCGACCCGGCGGCCCTGGCCCGCATCCACGACGAGATCCTGCCGGCGTATCTAGCCGACAACGTCAAAGCCCGCCTGCAGCAGCCGGACGGCACCTATATTCGCGCTGGAAGAATTTCCAAAGACGCTGCGCCCTTTTCAAGCCAGGAATTTCTTATGCAACTGGCGGAAGGCAAAACCGACCTGCACGCCATCCCCGCGTGGCCCGCCGCTCCCGTTCGCCACACCAAGCCGGCAGGCAAAAAGCGCGCCTCCGGTGCGCTCGCTTCCTGATCAAAATCCCCTGACTCAGATTGCGAACACCGGCCGACAAACCTGGTGCCGTGAGGGCTCAATGAAAATCATCCCAAGTCTCCTAAGGAACATCCTCAGACCTCCGTTGGAATGAGGGTTAGCTCGAAGCCGAGCTTTCTGGCTTGGTGCCGGAGTCGTTTTTCGTTGCGCTGATTGTTTTGCGCTTCTTGTTGGGCGAAGATGGTTTCGTCATAGGCTTGCCCGGTGGTGAGTAAGTGGTAGATGATGCGGGCCAGTTTGTGTGCCGTGGCTGTGATGGCTTTGGGTCCGCCGAGTTTGGCTCGCATGCGGCGGTAGTACTGGCCCATC
>Ga0302320_10029882_pt1 | contig 10406 bp, 8 predicted proteins | sample Bog_T0_3_FD_202130 | JGI IMG/M metagenome (GOLD analysis project Ga0302320, IMG submission 202130) | Peat permafrost microbial communities from Stordalen Mire near Abisko, Sweden - Bog_T0_3 | ecosystem: Environmental > Terrestrial > Soil > Wetlands > Peat | place: Sweden: Abisko, Stordalen Mire... | reverse complement strand
ATCATCTCGGTAGGACTTTTCTTACGCTTCCACCTGAAAGAACTGCGCCATGTTGCGGAACTTCTCATAGCGAGATTCGAGCAGGTCGGCAATCGGTACGTTCTTGATCGTCCCTAGATAATGCTGCAGAGCCGCATCCAGCAACTGCGCTGCCCGCCCGTGATCGGCGTGCGCTCCGCCGCTGGGTTCGGGAACGATCCCATCAATGCAGCCCAACTCGTTCAGGTCTTCCGCCGTAATCTTCATGGCCTCCGCCGCCAGATCTTTCTTAGTGGCGTCGCGCCACATAATCGAAGCACAACCCTCCGGCGAAATCACCGAATACACGGCATTTTCCATCATCAACACACGATCCGCGACGGCGATTGCCAACGCCCCGCCACTGCCGCCCACGCCAATCACGGTGGTAACAATGGGCACTTCAAGCCGCGCCATCTCCAGCAAGTTGCGAGCAATCGCCTCACCCTGACCACGCTCTTCCGCGTGCAGCCCCGGATATGCGCCGTCCGTGTCCACAAAAGTAAAGATCGGCCGCTTGAACTTCTCCGCAATCTTCATCACTCGCAGCGCTTTTCGGTAGCCTTCCGGATGCGGCATGCCAAAGTTTCGATAGACGCGTTGTTTCGCATCGCGTGCCTTCTGTTGACCGATAATGGCCACTTCCTCGCCGTGGAAGCGAGCCATCCCGCAAACGATCGCGGGATCATCCCGAAACCCTCGATCGCCGTGAATTTCGCTCCAGTCAGTGAATATGCGCTCGACGTAGTCCAAGGTATAAGGCCGCTGCGGATGACGCGCCAGTTCCGTCCGCTCCCACGCATTCAAGTGCGAAGAAATCTCGCGGCGAAGATCGTCCACCCGGTCGTGTAACTGCTCAATCTGACGCAGGGCTTCGGTGTTCTGACCCTCGACCGCCTGCAGTCGTGTAATCTGCTCTTCGATCTTCGCTAGTTCCTGCTGCGCCTTGAGTCCAGACTCCATTTTTATGACGTTCCCATTCTTTCGCGTATGATGCGCTTCCACCATCGAAAGCATTAGGTCAGTGCCCGTAACAGCGGACGACGGGACTACACTCTCGACTGCCTGATCCGCTTCCGCTCGCTTCGATTTCGCTCGACCTGTTCGGCGCATCAGTGCACTTGAATTCTTTCCCCAGCGGAACATCCGCCATCCATCAACCGATGACGCGCACGCTCCCGCGCCCGCACAACTCTTCGACGCGGCCTAGAAAACTGCGGTCTGGCATCACATTATAGCCTTCAGCCTCCATGACCACCATGAAATCGCCCTCGCGCTCCACATCAAAGAGCACCTTAGCTTCGCCCTTGCGCTCGTTGAAAAGCGCGTGCAGCGCCTCCACCGTACTGTCCGTTGCCCTTCCCAGAGGAATTCGAATCCGCAACGCCTTCGGCAACGGCACCCGCGCTTCATCCAGCGGAATAATCTCATTCGCCGTAATCTTCGGATTCGCGCCCTCTTCAATCCGCACTCCGCCGCGAATCAACACTGGAACTTCGAGCTTGATCTTTTCGGCGAGCTTTCTGTAAGCCTCGGGAAACACCAGCAACTCCACTTTCCCCGCCATATCCTCGAGCGCCGCCTGCGCCCAGAGTTCCCCGCGTCGAGACTTCGCTACTCGCAGCCCCGAAATCAATCCCGCAATGCTGATGTTCTCGTCCTTCGCCGTCGACTTCTTCATCGCCGCGATATCTTCCGTCGACAATGTATGCAAATCGGCCAGCTTCTCTTTGTACTTGTCCATCGGATGCCCGGTTATAAAGAATCCGAGAATCTCTTTCTCCGCCGCCAGCCGCGTATGCTCGTCCCAATCCGGAGTATTCGGAAGCGCCGCATTCGCCTCCTGCGCCGTCTCCTCCGCAAACACGCCAAACAAACCGTGCTGTCCTGACTCCGCGTCCCGCTGGGCTTTCTGTGCCTGTTCGATCGCCGTATCCAGGGCCTGCATCAGCTGCGCCCGACGCCCGAAACAATCCATCGCTCCGCTCTTGATCAGCGACTCCAGCACCCGTTTATTTAAGAGCCGCAAATCCACTTCTTCGCAGAATTCGTAGAACGACTTGAACTCCCGTCCCAGTTTTTTCCGCGCCGCGACAATCGACTCGATCGCATTCCCGCCCACGTTCTTAACCGCCGCCAGCCCAAACCGGATCGCCGGACCATGCGGAGTGAAATTCGCGTCGCTCACATTAATATCGGGAGGCTCAACCGCAATCCCCATCTCCCGGCACTCGTTGATGTACTTCACCACGCTATCCGTATCCCCGGTTATCGACGTCAGCAGCGCCGCCATGAAGTCCACGGGATGATGCGTCTTCAAATATGCCGTCTGAAACGCCAGCAGCGCGTACGCCGCCGAGTGCGACTTATTGAATCCGTAGCCCGCGAACTGCGCCATCAAATCGAAAATCTTCTCAATTTTCTTAGGAGGGAAACCATTCTTCGTCGCACCCTGCACAAAGCGCTCGCGCTGCGCCGCCATCTCCTCGGCCTTTTTCTTTCCCATCGCGCGCCGCAACAGGTCGGCGTCGCCCAGGGAGTAGCCCGCAATCTTGTTCGCCGTCTGCATCACCTGTTCCTGATACACGAACACGCCAAGCGTTTCCTGCAGGACCTCCTTCAATTCCGGAAGGTCATACTCAATTTTTCGCCGTCCATGCTTGCGCTCGATGAAGTCGTCGATCATCCCGCCCTGAATCGGCCCCGGACGATACAGCGCGTTCAGCGCCGTCAAATCCTCAATCGAATTCGGCTGGTAGCGCCGCAGCACATCCCGCATCCCCGACGATTCAAACTGGAACACTCCCGAGGTCAGTCCCCGATGAAACACCTTCTCGTACGTCTCCGGATCGTCGAGTGGAACATCCTCCAGATTGAGAATCGTCCCCTTCTGCTTCAGCAGCTTCAATGTGTCATCGAGAATGGTCAGCGTCGTCAGGCCGAGGAAGTCCATCTTCAGCAGCCCCATCTTTTCGATGGCGACCATGTCAAACGCCGTCACAATTTCATCGTTTTTCGTGCGATGGAGCGGTACCAATTCCGTCAACGGACGCGGCGATATCACCACTCCCGCCGCATGCACTCCCGAATTCCGCACCAGCCCTTCCAACTTACGCGCCGTATCCAGCAACTGCCGCACCTGCGGATCCTTCTGATACGCCTCCTGCAACGCCACCGACTCCGTTAATGCGTCATCCAGCTTGATATTCAGCGTCGTCGGAATCATCTTCGCGATCCGATCCACGTCGCTGTACGGCATGTCCATCGCGCGGCCCACATCTTTGATCGCCGCTTTCGCCGCCATCGTCCCAAACGTAATAATCTGCGCCACATTGTCGCGCCCGTACTTATGCGTCACGTACTCGATCACTTCGCCGCGCCGGTTCATGCAGAAATCAATGTCGATATCCGGCATCGAAATACGCTCTGGATTCAGGAAGCGTTCAAACAGCAACTCATGTTGCAGCGGATCGATGTCCGTAATCCCCAGCGAATACGCCACCAGCGCGCCCGCCGCCGACCCGCGCCCCGGCCCCACCGGAATCCCCTTCTCTCTCGCATAACGAATGAAGTCCCAGACAATCAGAAAATATCCCGGGAATTTCATCTGCTGGATGATCGCAATCTCCCGCGCCAGCCTCTGCTCATAATCCGCCAGCGAATGCTTCAGCCGCCCGCCCGCCGACAGGTTCCGTAGCGCCTCCATCCTCCGCGCAAATCCCTGCCGCGTGATGTGCTCGAAATAACTGTCCGTCGTAAATCCATCGGGAACATCAAAGCGCGGGAACGGGCTCGGAATCTTCTCCAGCCGCAGGTTGCAGCGCTCTGCAATATCGAGCGTGCGCGAAATAACTTTGGGCGCGTCGCCAAACACCCGCAGCATCTCGTCGCCATTCTTGACGAAAAACTGCGTCCCCTCAAACTTCATCCGGTTCGTTTCTTGAATCGACTTCCCCGTCTGGATGCACAACATCACATCCTGCGCGTGCGCGTCGTCCTCGCAGAGATAGTGGCTGTCGTTCGTCGCCACCAGCGGCAGCCCAATATCTTTTTCCAGCCGAAAGAGACCTTCGCGAATGCGGTGCTCCTGCTCCAATCCCTGATCCTGTATCTCGAGAAAGAAATTTTTCTCGCCGAACAAGTCGCGATAGAATCCCGCCGCCGCCCGCGCCCCCTCGTAGTTCCCTTCCGTCAAGCGCTCGGCAACTTCGCCCTTCAGGCAGCCCGAAAGCCCGATCAATCCCTTAGAATGCTCCGCCAGAAATTTTTTGCTTACCCGCGGCTTGTAATAAAACCCGCGCAGCGAAGCCTCTGAAGTGATCTTGATCAGATTGCGGTAGCCTTCTTCATTTTCGGCCAGCACCAGCAAGTGGTTGTAGGTATCGCCATCCGGAGGAGTCCGCGCTATGACGTGATCATCCTTCTTGCATACATACAACTCGCAACCCACAATCGGCTTCACCCCAACTTTGTTCGCGGCGTTTACAAAATGCACGGCGCCAAAGATATTGCCGTGATCCGTCATAGCCACCGCGGGCATGCCCAACTCGTGGACGCGCTCTACGAGTTTCTCAACGTCGCAAGCGCCATCGAGCATGGAATAATCGCTGTGCAGATGCAGATGTACGAATTGATTCTGGCTCATGCCGCCTTAGTTTCTTAGATTTTGGATGAATGGATCAGGGTTCATTCTAACGGCTGGAGAGAATCACGCAACGCCTGAAAGTGGTGCAATTTCGCGCGCCACGAGAGATGACGGATCAACCTCGTCCAGAATTCGGGCCCTATTTTATTTCGGGATCTCGAAATCCACACCGCGATCGTCATTCATTTTGACCGTAGCTGGAATATCGAGTTTCGCTAGCGGAATCTTCTTCGCGGCCTGGTCGTTCAACACCCAAAGCGTTTCGCCCGCGATCGCGTAATTCCGTACTTCTTCCACATGCTGATCGCGAAATACCAGCGCGGTCTCGGGCTCTTCGACTTTCGGACGATTGCGCGCCTCAACATCCGCCTGCAACCGGTCAATCTTTCCACTTAAATTCTGCACATCCCGCTGTAGCCCACCGTCTTCGCGATACGGCACCTGCGCGTACACATCCTGAGTTGCGCCTCCACTCTGATAGTCATCTGACTGGTAGCCGTCGTCCGACCAGAGCGGATCATACCAACCGTAATATCCGCCATAGGGATAGTACCGGTAAGGATAGTAGGATCGGCGTCCATACAACCCTCGATTGTCTCGTATGTGGTTATAGGAACTTCCGACTCTGAAACCACTGCCAATTCCGGAGCCGCGCGAGAACCCGCCGCTATGAAAGGACCCCGCGGAGTGCGATCCGAATCCACCGCCGGAAGCAGCGTGAGAACCGCCTCCCCCGCCGCCGTGACGCTGCGCCCACAAGGGCAGCGAGAACAAGATGAAGCTAAACGCCGCAACCGCAATCCAGCGCCGCACTTGCTCATTATAGCGCGATTCGGGTCGACAAAAAAGCACCGCGCAATCGTGTTTTTTGCCGAGTCGCCGCCGCCAATCGCCGCTTAAGCCCAACTCCGAAACCGAAGCCGCCTCAGGACCCCGATTTCCAATCGTTGCCTGGCATATCATCAACCCGGTTTACTTAGCCTGGCCTGCTCGTGGGCGTCCGCTTTCTTTTCGGCTTTACATTGTTCTCCACCCGCAGCGCCCATGCCGCGCGCAACGCACCGGTTAGCACGTCCTCACTCGCCTTCGCCAGCCGTATGTGCGTCATCCCCGAGCGCCCCCATCCCCCATGAACCGGCAGGAAAACCTCAGGCAGTTCCGCTACAAATTCCGCCTGCTGCTCCGGCGTAAGCTTCAGATTGCCGTAACCCTCTTTCGCCGAGGCCAGCGTCGCGAAAATCCTGCCCCCGACCCGGAAGTCCGCCGCGCCCATATGCGACCCTTCCTCCGCGCCCTCAAAACTCAGCGCAATCCTTCGAAAATCCGCCACCTTCATGATCAAGCGCCCCTGGACCGAATTCTCAGACAAAGCATCCCTCGTAGGAGTTGCCCTTGCTTCCTGCCATTTTTAGCATGATACTTTTGTCTCCGTATGCGCTTCCCACTTCATCCCCGAAGACTCCCTAACACCGCGGCCTCAGTACTCGGTGCAGGACTACTCGCTATTTCCGCCGTCGCCGCCAACACACAAAGCATTCCGGCGCCCACAGTTCCGAGTGCCATTCAGGCTCCGTCCGGCGAACGCGTCGTCTTTGTAGCCCACGCCACTGGATCGCAAATCTACACCTGCCAGCCTTCCGCTGACGGCAAGTTTGCCTGGACTCTCAAAGCGCCCGACGCAGAGCTGAAAGATGACAAAGGCAAATTCATCGGCAGCCATTTCGCCGGCCCCAGTTGGAAACTGACCGATGGCAGCAAAGTCACCGGCAAGGCCGTAGCCCACGTCGATTCTCCCGATCCCAACTCCATTCCATGGCTCCTCGTCAACGTTATCGGAGGCTCAGGGAACGGTCTCCTGCTAAACGTGACCACCGTCCAGCGCATCAACACTCACAACGGCAAACCTCCCGCCGAAGGATGCGACGCATCTCACGCCAACGCCGAAAATAGAAGCCCGTACACAGCCGATTATTATTTCTACGGCCGCAAACCCGTACCAATCCAACATGCCCGTTGAGGCTTGCGACGCGCGTCGCGCCACGCCCTTCATGGTTAGTGCTTTTTTCAGTAAGCTAGTACTTATGATCCGCTCCTACAAAGGCGTCACTCCGCAGTTCCCCGAAACCTGCTACATCGACGACTCCGCGCAGCTTATCGGAGACGTCGTCATGGGCGAGCACTCCAGCGTCTGGATGAATGCCGTCCTCCGCGGCGACGTACACCAGATCCGCGTCGGCCACTACTCCAACATTCAGGACAACTCCGTACTTCACGGGATGAAGGAACAGTACGGAGTCTACGTCGGCGACTACGTCACTGTCGGACACACCGTCATTCTCCACGGATGCACCATCGAAGCGCGCTGCCTGATCGGCATGGGCTCGATCATTTTGAACGGCGCGGTAATCGGTTCCGGCTCGATCATTGCCGCGGGCACCTTGATTCCCGAAAAAACCATCGTCGAACCCAATTCTCTCTGGATGGGCTCCCCGGGGAAATTTCGCCGCTCGCTCGAAGAAGAGGACGAGCAGACGATCCTCCGTTACGCCGAAAACTACGTGGGCTACAAAAAATCTTATCTGGTGGAACGAAAGAATCCCTAGTTGTCAGTCGTCAGTCGTGAGTTCTCGGTGCAAGCCCCCGCCCTAACCTCGATGGGCCGGAAGTTTTCGTCACAAAGATTCAGTACCTGGATCACAGACAAGAATTCCGCCCTCTGAAAAAATAGGTTCTGGATTGGCGCAGCGAAGCGTGTGCCTGCTTCACTCCACCGCGTTCTCTGAAAACAGCAGCTTGACAAAGCGCCCCTCTCAGAGGGCCATCATACAAACCTTGAGTGGCGAGAAAAGAGTGGCGAGAAAACCCGTAACTCCTTATTCCAGAATACTTTGGTATAAGTCCTTTCGATTCAAAGACCAACTCCGAAAATTCCCGCTAACCCAATGATTCCAGAAGACCAGGGGGGAGGGGGGTAGGGGTACCAGATAGTAAACAAGCATCGGGGGAGCGCCGGGTAGCGCAAGACCCAGGGCCGTGGAGAAAATTTTACGCAAGATGCGAGCGGCGTCCCTCAGGTGCCGATGCGCAACTTCTCTTGGACCTTGCGGGCAGAATGAAACGCGAGACCTAAAATCGTTTGGAATCGCAGTTGTTCTGGGACCTGTAAAGTTTGCTCAAGGGTAACCACCATCCGCCGTTTGCATCCAACTAAGCAGGACAGGTCGCATGGTATACTGCGATGAAATGGGGGTAGTTTGATCCCTCCACGTTCCTTCCCGAGGATTTCGAAAACATGGCTGGTAGTCGTCGTTCCAACTTCCGTTCTCTCTTTCTGATTATCTTCGTACTCGCCCTGTTTGGTCTTCTCGGAATGCTGTTCGCGCAGAAAATCAGTCCTGCAACAGCGCCCAGCAGCGACTCCGACGTTCGCGATAGCCTCAAGCAGTTCACCGACGTCTACGAGAAGGTTGAGGAGAACTATGCCGACCCGGTGAACCCCGATAAGGCGATCTACAACGGCGCCATCCCCAGCATGTTGCACCAGCTCGATCCGCACTCCAATTTCTTTGATCCCAAGTCGTACTCCGCACTGAGGGAAGAGCAGCGCGGCAAGTACTACGGCGTCGGCATGACAGTTGGCCCGCGCAACAACAAAGTCATCGTCATCGCGCCTTTTGTCGGAACCCCAGCCTATCGGGCCGGAATTCGCCCCGGCGATATCATCGCCGCCATTGACGGCAAGCCCACCGACAACATGAGCACCTCCGATGTAGCTGACTTGCTCAAGGGGCCAAAAGGGACCACCGTCCGCATCACGATGTTGCGCGAAGGTTCGGACCATCCCATCGAATTCGCGGTCATTCGCGACGAAATTCCCCGCTACAGCGTGGACCTCCACTTCATGATCAAACCTGGCATCGGATACATGCACGTTTCCGGATTCCAGGAGACCACCGAGCATGAAGTCTCCGAAGCCCTCGATCAGATGGGCGATCTGAAAGGCCTGATCCTCGATCTGCGGCAGAATCCAGGCGGCCTATTAAGCGAAGGTGTCGGTGTAGCTGACAAGTTCCTCAAGAAGGGACAACTCATCGTCTCGCATCACGGCCGCTCTTCACCCGAGAAGCGTTATGTAGCCGCCCACGGCAACGGAGGGAAAGATTATCCGCTCGTCGTCTTGGTCAATCGCGGCACCGCGTCCGCCGCTGAAATTGTCAGCGGAGCCATTCAGGATCACGATCGCGGCCTGATCGTCGGCGAAGTCACCTTCGGCAAAGGCCTCGTGCAGACCGTATATCCGTTGGCCGAAAATACCGGCCTCGCCCTGACTACCGCGAAGTACTACACGCCCAGCGGACGCCTCATCCAGCGCGATTACACGAACCTGTCCCTCTACGACTACTACTACAATCGCGACGACGAAAATAACAACGCGAATCACGAGGTCAAACTGACTGACGGAGGCCGCACCGTTTACGGTGGCGGGGGCATCACGCCGGACGTGAAACTTCCTCCCTACAAGCCCAACAAATTTCAGGATTCGCTGCTTCAGCACTACGCCCTGTTCAACTTCGCCAAGCACTACGCCCTGACCCACAAGGTCACCCAAAGCTTCGAAGTCGATGACGCTGTTCTTCAGGATTTCCGCAAGTCTCTCGACGATGAGAAGATTCCCTACACCGAAGCCGAATTGATCGAGAGCAACGAGTGGCTGCGCTCGAACATCAAGAGCGAAATCTTCGTCGACGCCTTCGGACAGGAAGAAGGCATGAAAGTTCATGCCGAAACCGATCCCGACGTGATCAAGGCTCTCGACCTTCTACCCCAGGCTCGCGCCCTCGCGGACAACGCGAAGAAGGTCGTAGCTGAACGCAATTCGGCTCCGCCCGTTTCGCGCTAGAAGGTTCTGCGGGCACAGCACACCTCTAACCCGAAGTTTCATCTAATGTTTCGTCAGATCTCGGGCCTGGGAAACCAGGCCTTTCTGCCTCATGAACGCACGAACACACAATGACTACTAAATTTCGCTGTCTTGCACTCTTTCTTCTTCTATCCTCGATCATGATCGGTAGCGCCGCATCGACATTCGATTCGGCGTCCCAATCCGGTTCTGTAGCACGTCACTTCGGCCAAAAACGCAAAATCAAAGGTGTCGACAATTTCGGAGAAGTCACACCCAGCCTTTTTCGCGGAGCCCAGCCCACCTCTAAAGGTTTCGCTGCCCTGGCAAACATGGGAATCGACATTGTCATCGACAATCGTGGCGATCGTAGCAAGAGCGAAGGCAAAGAGGTCCGCGCACTCGGCATGAGGTACGTTGCCATTCCGTGGCACTGCCCGTTCCCGCACGATGAAGCGTTCGTCAAATTTCTTCAGCTCGTAAAGGACAATCCCAACAAGAAAATCTTCGTCCACTGCCGTCTCGGCGATGATCGTACCGGCATGACGATCGCCGCCTACCGTATGGCTGCTGAAGGCTGGACCGCGGACGAAGCTCTGCGCGAAATGCAAGTTTTCGGATTCTCACGTCCCCACCACTTCATTTGCCCGACCCTCGCCGCTTACGAGCAGGCTTTCCCGCACCACCTCAAATCCAATCCCGCATTCGAAGGTCTTCATTAGTGTCCTGGGTCTGAATTTCACCAAAAATCATGTCTCTTTCTCGATGGCGGTTGCGGCCCGGCGAAAAGCGAAGGCCGGACTTTCGTCCGGCCCACACCAGGTTTCGGTTGCTTGTTGAGTT
>Ga0302320_10029881_pt1 | contig 10407 bp, 6 predicted proteins | sample Bog_T0_3_FD_202130 | JGI IMG/M metagenome (GOLD analysis project Ga0302320, IMG submission 202130) | Peat permafrost microbial communities from Stordalen Mire near Abisko, Sweden - Bog_T0_3 | ecosystem: Environmental > Terrestrial > Soil > Wetlands > Peat | place: Sweden: Abisko, Stordalen Mire... | reverse complement strand
GGGGTTCGGGTCCGGTAACGCCGCTGCCGACCAGCCCGCTGGCGCTGGGCAAGATCGCACTGCACCGCGTCGATGGCACGAGGGCGAGCGTGGACGAGGTGCTCGAAGACACCTACACTGACGCCACCGTTGTCGTGCACGGCGGCCGGGTGGTGCTCGAGCGTTATGCCGGGGAGACGGCCCCCGCCACGCCGCACCTGCTCATGTCGATCTCCAAGTCCGTTGTGGGCTGCGTCGTCGGCAACCTCGTCGAGCGTGGTCTCCTCTCTCCCTCCCATCTGGTCACGGACCACGTGCCGGAACTCGAGCAAAGCGGCTACCGGGGGGCCAGCCTGCGCGACATCCTGGACATGCGCTCCGGAGTCGAGTTCAGCGAGGACTACACCGATCTCACCGCTGAGGTACGCGTCATCGAGCAGGCCATCGGCTGGCGCCCGGCGTCGGATCGGCGGGTGCCCAGGTCGATGTATGCCTACCTGACGACTCTCGGCGGAACCGGCGAGCACGGCGGGGTCTTCGACTACCGTTCCTGCGAGACCGACGTCCTCGGGTGGGTCTGCGAGCGGGCGACGAACACCAGGATGGCCGACCTCATCAGCGAACTCGTATGGTCGCCAATAGGCGCGGAGCGTGACGCCGAGATCACCTGCGACGGCGCGGGCACCGCGATTCACGACGGAGGGATGTGCGCTACCGCGCGCGACCTCGCCCGTTTCGGCGTGATGCTGCTGGCGGGCGGTGAGGCTGCGGGGCGCCGCGTAGTCCCCGCAGCTTGGCTGCGCGAGTCGTGGACCGCTGATCCGGACATCCTCGAGGCCTTCGCCCGGTCCGTATCCGGGCCTTACCTTCCCGGCGGCTGGTACCGCAACAAGTTCTGGTTCGTACCGCGGGAGCATAACGTTGCCCTGCTCTGCCTGGGCATCTATGGGCAGATGCTCTACGTCAACCGCGGCACCGGCACGGTCGCCGCCAAGCTGTCCTCGTGGCCGGACGCGCAGTCACCGGCGATGCTGCATGACACGCTGCGCGCCTTCGACGCAATCGGCGCGGTCCTCGCCGGTGCTGCGGCCGGCCCGCGGACGGTTCCCGGCGCCGACGTGCCCACACCGCACTAGCCGACCGAACCTGCCCAGCTCACTTGAACCCGCACTATCAGCTTGGGGAGTCCGTGGCGCTCTTTACCTGCCACCTGCCGACCTTAGCTGCCGTTACTGACCATACACGTGGCCGGGGCCGGCGATGGTGGGGCACCGGATGAGCTGGCAGTCTCGACGGTATGGCCCTGCCTGCTAACGGGCGGGTTCCTGGTGCCGTGGTCGCTGCACGGTGCGCTGGTGCTGCTGGGCGCCGCCGTGGCCATGCTGGGCATCACCCGCACCGATCGCACTCGTAGGCCGTCCAAAGGTGGTGGACGCTGCCGAGGGACACGCGCAGGCCGTGGTCAGCCAGCGGGGCCGCGAACAAGTGGAAGGAGCCCCCGGTGCCGCATCGCGTGGACCAGCCCGGCCGCCCGCTTGTTGTCCTCGGCCGGGCGGCGGTGCCCGGCCGGGTAGAGGCGGCCATCCCGCCCCACAACCACCGGCACCACGCTTATTCGTTGACCAGATAAGGGCTGCGCGGCGTCCGGTCAGCCATCCCAGGTGAACGCTCCGTAGCAGGTCAGGAGGGGTGGGGCGGGTGGGGCTCGAACCCACGACCGGCGGATTATGAGTCCGCTGCTCTAACCGGCTGAGCTACCGCCCCGCTCCGGGACGGCTGCGCGGCCCGGATCGGGTGCACATTACCAGTAAACGGGGCACGCCCGCGGCTGCGAGGGGCGGGATACGCGGCGCGGCACCTGAGGCCCGGGGCAGGGGTCCCCTGGTTCCGCCGGTGGAGCCCGCTAGACGGTGTGCTCGGCGGCCCGGTCTGGTCCGCGGGCTGCGGCTGAGCGGCCGTCGACGGGGCCGCTGAGCTGGAGACTCGTCTGCTCGCGGTACTCGTCGGTCAATTTCGGCCCCGCAAAATCCTTCGTTCCGATCCGGCCGCGGCATGGTTTCGCGCCCCTACCGCGCCTGTCTCTGCTTGCCGCACCCGCCGTTATCGACGGTTCACCGGAATTAATTTAGCCGGGGCCTTTACTTCAAGCGCTTGAGGTTTGCTTTGCTGCTCGTATGACGGCTCTGACCATTCAGGATGTATCCCGGCGCAGCGGGCTGAGTGAGCCGACGCTGCGCTACTACGAAGAGGTCGGGCTGATAGGCCCGATCGAGCGCGACCCGAGTAGCCGGCACCGCCGGTACCGCGAGGAGGACCTCGATACGTTGCAGGCGCTGGCCTGCCTGCGCGCTATCGGCGTCGGGATCGAGGACATGCGCACGTACCAGGCCAACCGCGCGCGCGGACAGGAGGCGGCGGGTGAGCAGCGCGATCTGCTGTTGCGGCACGCCGAGCGGATCGAGGCTGAGATCGAGACGCTACGGACACATCTGGACTATCTGCGGGCGAAGGCGGCGTTGTGGGACGCCCGCGACCGCGGTGATGCCGTGGCGGAGACCGAGGCGAACCTGCAAGTGCAGGACATGACGCCGAGAGCCTGCGCGACCTTGGCCTGCTGGAGAAACGATGATGACGAGCGGTGGCACCGGAACTGTCCTGATCACGGGCCCGGCCAGTGGGCTCGGGCGGGCCCTGGCGGAGGCGCGATACCGCGGTGTGCGAGGCGGTCAGCCGGTCCTGGGCGTACGCACTCCTCGCCCCGTCGAGGCGGCCTAGCTGCCGGCGGCCAGCGGTCCGGACCGATGTCCGTGGCCATGAGAAAGTCCCCGATGGCGGACTCAGGCAGGGCAGGTCCAGCGAGCCGCACCACCCAGGAAACGTGGCTTACCGCGCCTGGCGCCGTGCTCGTGCTGTAGTAACGGTCGGTCCCCCATGGGGTGCAGTCCCCCGGGTCAGTAGCGGCCCGCGGCCTGCACGCTCATCGCGTGTTCGACTAGCGTGACCAGGGTCGCCTTGGTGGACTCACGGTTCCGCGCGTCGCACGGGATGACGGGCACGTCGGGGGAGATGGCCAGCGCATCGCTCACGTCCTTGGAACGGTGCGGGAACTGACCGTGGAAACCGTTGATGCCGATCACGAACGGCAGGCCACTTGCCTCGAAGTAGTCCACGGCGGGGAACGAGTCCGCGAGCCGCCGGGTATCGACGAGGACCACCGCCCCGATGGCGCCCTGGATCAGGTCGTCCCACATGAACCAGAACCGGTGCTGGCCCGGGGTGCCGAACAGGTACAGGATCAGGTCCTTTTCGAGCGTGATCCGCCCGAAGTCCATCGCCACCGTGGTCGTGCTCTTGTCCGGCACGTGCGACAGGTCGTCCACGTCGGTGCTGGCCACCGTCATCTGGGCCTCGGTGGTGAGCGGCGTGATCTCCGACACCGAGCCGACGAACGTGGTCTTGCCGACACCGAATCCGCCCGCGACCACGATCTTGACGGAGGTCATCGCCGCCTGAGCCCCCTGCGGCTGGGCGACGCTAGATCTTACGGAGTCCACTAAGTACCCTTTCGAGCAGATTGAGGTCCGGGCGACCTTCCGCATCCTCGCGCTGGTGGATGCGGACCAGCCCATCGGCGCCCATATCCGCGATGAGAATCCTCGCCACACCAAGAGGCAGCCGCAGGACGGCGGAGATCTCCGCCACCGACCTCCAGTCGCGGCAGAACTGCAGGATGGCCTGGCATTCGGGAGCCAGCACCGACAGGTCACGTGGTTCGTAGACCGTAGCCGTGACGAGCGCCTCAACCTGGAGCTGGTAACGCGGCTGGGTCCGGCCACCGGTTACGGTGTACGGCCGGACCAGCCGCCCGACGGCTTCGTCGTCACCGGAGCGCTGCATCCCACGCCGGGACGCAGCACTGTCCCACGAGCCGGGGCGGCCATCCCACGACGAACCTGGCCCACGGTTCCACGACGCGCCCGACCGCTCTTCCCACTGCCCAGGCCGGTTCTCCCACGAACGCGACGCCGGGCCGGGAGGAAGCGGGCGGTCGTCACCGCGGCCTGGGCCCGCCACCGTATCCTCCGGTCACCGTCTTCCATCCCCGGGGATGGAGGCCTGCATGATTCCTCTGGTCGCTGGGGTCAGGACCCGGCCGGCCCGCTCCACCAGCAGCGTCATCTCGTAGGCCACGAGCCCCAGATCACAGGTCGACGCCGCGAGAACGGCGAGGCTGGATCCGTTGCTGATCGCCATGATCACGAGGACACCGCGCTGCATTTCCACGACGGTCTGGACGACCGCCCCACCTTCGAAGACCCGGGACGCACCCTGGGTCAGGCTGGTCAGCCCGGAAGTGACCGCCGCGAGCTGGTCCGCGCGCTCCTGCGGGAATCCCGCCGAGAACGCGAGGGGCAGCCCGTCGGATGACACAACGACCGCGTGAGCGACATCGGGGACCCGCTCAACGAAGTTGGTGATCAGCCAGCCCAGGTCCTGCGTCGGACGACCCGGCGTGCTCACTCGTGTCCTCCTAGCCGCCCGGTTTCCCGGGCTCCGCGTTGCCGTCGCTTGCTCACTAGCACGATATGCCGTTCATGCGGGGTTCTCATCCGTCCTGTGGCTCCTCGGTCTTAGGTGCGGAAGCACGCGCTTCGCGCACGCCCCGCTGGAAACTGGCCAGCCTGTTACGGACGTCGTCTGCCGAGCGGGAGGGCCCCTCGCCACCGCTCGGGTCCGCTGCCGGTTCGCCGACCGACCCGGGGACGAGATTAGCCCGCGGCACGCGCCGCGGAAGCCCTGCGGATGTAGTAGTCCCCGTGGACGGTGCCGCGACCGTCTCGGCCGCGCGCCACCCCTCATCCGCGGGAGAGTGCCAGGCGGCCTGATCCGGCCCGCTGGCCGTACTGGCCTCGCTGCCCGGCGCCGGGCCGGTAATGTGCGACGTCCCGCTGCGCCGGAACCAGTCGGACTCCAGCGTGTCGAAGATCGGCAGCCGCTGGTCGTGCCCGTTCTCCGGCGGGGCCGGCACGCGCACGCCGTTGTCACCGTTGGGCGGCCCCAGCGTGCTGCCGTTCCCCCGCTTGGCCCCGGCTGGGCTCGCCGGTCCTGGGTTCCCTGGTCCTGGGCTCGCCGGCCCGCCGGGGGGGCCGGCCGTGGGTATCCCCCCGGCCGTCGGCCGGAAGGGAATGCTGAAGCCGTTTCCTCCCGGCGCCGCCCCGGGGTCGGCCGGGCCCGGCCCCAGCGGGCTGGCCGCCGGGGACTGGCCCGGAGGCGTGAACCCGCGGGTGACACCGTTCCCCGGGCGGCCCGAAGCCGACTGCGGGCCGGTGCCCGCCCGCGGCTGCGGGGGGGGCCCGCTGGGCGGCGAGAAGCGCGGCATCCGGGCGGCCGCGGCGGCCTGCGCGGCCGCGTTGCCCGTCTGGCGGGTGGGGAGGGCCCCACCGGTTCCGCCGGCCGGCGGCGCGGACAGCGACGGGCTGGGCCCGTAGTCCTCCACCTCGAAGCGGCGGAGCCGGCCGAGCGGCGCGCCCTCCTGGGCGGCGACCGTATCCGGCAGCCAGACCAGCGCGGTCAGGCCGCCGGCGGACGCATGCCGAAGCCGGACCCGGACCCCGTGCCGGGCCGCGAGGCGCCCGACCACGAACAGGCCCATCCGCCGGGATACGCCGACGTCGACCACGGGCGGGTTGTCCAGCCGCCAGTTGGCGTGGCCCATCTCGGAATCGGAGATGCCGACCCCGCCGTCGGTGATGTCGAGGAGGACGCCGCCGCTGGTCAGCGGCTGGCCGGACACGTACACCTGGGTGTCTTCGGGAGAGAACGTGGTCGCGTTCTCGACCAGCTCCGCGACGAGGTGCACGACGTCGTTGACGGCCTGGCCGACAATCGTGATTCCCGGCTGGACATTCAGCACGACCCGCTCGTACTGCTCGATCTCCGAGATGGCCGCCCGGAGCACGTCCACCAGCGGGACCGGCTGGCTCCATCGCCGGGACGCCTCGTGACCCGCGAGAACCAGCAGGTTCTCCGAGTTGCGGCGCATGCGGGTGGCCAGGTGGTCCAGCCGGAACAGGCTGCTCAGCCGGCCCGAGTCCTGCTCGCCCTGCTCCAGGGAGTCGATGAGCGAGATCTGGCGCTCGATCAGGGACTGGCTGCGGCGGGACAGGTTGACGAACATCGCGTTCAGGTTGCCGCGGAGCATGGCCTCGTCGGCGGCCAGCCGGACGGCTTCGCGGTGAACCTGGTCGAAGGCCCGCGCCACTTCACCGATCTCGTCGGTGGAGGAGACGGCGATCGGCTCGATCTCGACGCTCTCGTCCGAGCCCTCGGTCTCGCTCAGGCGGCGTACCATGTCCGGCAGCCGCGTGCCGGCGATGTCGAGCGCGTCCTCACGCAGCCGGCGCAGCGGGCGGATCATCGACCGGGCCACCAGCGTCGTGATCAGCAGCACGATGATCAGCAGAGCTAGCACGATGATGCTGATGATCACCGCGTTCCGGGTCGCCGCCGACTCGAGCGACTGGCTCCGGGCCAGGATGTTGCCGAGCAGCGTGCTTTCCACCCCGCGCATGTCCTGCACCGTGGTGGTCATGTTGCCGTACCAGGTACCCGGGGCGCTCGCGGGGGGCACGCCGATGCTCACGGTTCCGTTGTTACTGGTCGAGGTGGCCAGCTGCTCCTCGAACGCCGCCTGGTCGACCGCGGTGCCGCTGACCTTGTTCTGGAAGAGCTGCTGCTCGGCCAGCGAGGCCGAACTCTGGAAGTCCGCCTCGGCGGCGGATTCCTGAGCCTCCGCGCTCTCCAGGGAGGTCAGGCCCTGGGGCGGGAACTGCCGGGCGATCAGCGTCGAATACAAGATGCCGCGCTGCTCGGAGGCCTGGTCCTCGGCCCGCGCGAGGGCGGTCAGGGTGATGACGTCGTTGGACAGCTGGGTGTCGTTGGTCCCGGACCCGGACAAGCTGGCGAACGTCAGCAGCGTGTCGATGGAGTTGGTGTAATCCTGGATGAGCGGCAGAACCGGGATGTTGCCGGCGGGCGGCGCCGCGGCGCTGCGCAGGTGATCCAGGTCGCTTATCCGCGCCTGGACGTCGCTGAGCGCCGAGCGGATCGCCGTCGGATACGTGGGGCCGATGTTGTTCGCGTCCCCGCTGATCTGCTGGACCGCCTCATCGGTGGTGTCTCGCTGGTGCAGCAGCGCCGTATAGAGAGCCGCGGTGCCGGTCGGACGCCCGTCCGCGATCCACCCGGCGGTCAGGTCGCGCTCGTCCTCCATGCTCTGGGCGAGCCGGATGATGTCGCCGTTGAGCACGGCCAGCTGCGTGGTCCGCTTGAGGGCGACCGCGCTGCTCACGCTGGAGCCGATCCGCAGGCCGCCGAGCACCACCGCGGCGATGGTGGGCACGACGATGAGGGCGAGCAGCCGCCAGCGCACCCGCCAGTTGCTGAGGGCCAGGCGCGAACTGCCCCGGCGGGCGGGGGCGCGGGGCACCCCGTCGGGCTCACCGGGCCTGCCGCCGGTGCCAGGCGAACCGGGGGAACCGGGAGCCGCGGTCAAAGTGGCCGTACCTCCGTGACCGTCCCCCGCGGTGTCAGCGCCGTTGCTGGCGTGGGCTCCGGCGGCTACGCCCGGTCCCTCGCCGCCATCGCGCTGGCCTGTCACCGGACGCCTACGCACTGCTTTCGCACCTCACACGAACAGGGGTTTCGAGGACAGCCTTCGGGCCTCTAGGACAGAAGCCGCACAACATCGCACCCCTCTTTTCCCACATGACTTTCCCACAGAGCTGGCGACTTCCGGACGACCGATGCAACTCGAGCGTCGGGGTCGCAAAACGGGTAAGGACATATAATCATCTTCGCGCAGCCACTTATGGCGTCTTTGCCAGTTATTTGTTCCAGGGTCACGGTGGATGGACCGCAGTTCGCCGGCCTGCTCTGACCGCCTCTCCGGTGGTTCCCGGGCGGCCCAGCCGGCCTGGAACGATGTCGTCCCAGCGGAGGGCGCGGTCCGCATCGGCGCCTCTCGTGGCCGGCCGCCCTGGCTGCGGTGACACGCGGCCTGCCGTAAACCGGCGATATGGTCACGTTCGGTGATAATTACTCTACGCATCGAGTTCTGGACAGGCAGCCACACCATGAGGCTAAATGCCGGAGAAGAGACCCTGACTGCACCGGTCATTATCGGCAAAGTGACGTTACGTAGGAGCACTTGGCGCCTGCCGTAAATAAGTTACCGAAGCGGGCCGGCGCCGCGTAAGGCACCCGCCAGGGCCAGAGATGGCAGGGCCAGGCCGCTGCTCGTTGGCCGGGGCCGCCCGGCGGCGCGGCGCCGAAGGTTGCCGCCAGCAGCGTCCGCAAATGGCGCACCAGCGACCTTAATTTACGTCGGCAGCATGGGCCCGGGCGTGAATTTACGCACGGCCGACGACCTCTCCGCTAGCCGTAACTCACGCCGCCGGACGCCGGCCGCCGGCCACGGCCAGCCCGGCGCGGTCCGGCCACCGAGCCCCGCGCGCCCCGTCCCGGCGCTGCGCCGGGACAGCGGCCACGGCCCGGGTCCCCGGACCGCCGCGGCCGCGGCTGGAAGCGCCCGTCAATACCGGCCGGGACGCGCAGGACGCAACACCAGAGCCGGCAGAACGGCAAGCCCAGCCGGATGCGGTCAGGGGCCGGCCGGATGACCCAAATCGGCCGGTCCGGCGCGGCTCCACGACCGGGCGGCTGGCCGGCGAAGCCCATGCCCGGCGCTGACCTGCGCGGACGCCAAATGCTCCCTTACCCGGGAATCCCCAACCCGTCTCGCACCACACTGATACGGTAAGGACCTGCGCGCACAAAGATGTCCTGTTTGCGCTCCAGCCTCCGGTTCGGCTTTCCCCTCACCTGTAGGAGCACCATGAGGTTCCCCCGCGCCGGGCGGGTATCCCTGGCCGCCGCCGGCAGCCTCGCCCTGGCACTGGCCGCGGCGGCCTGCTCGTCCGGTGGCAGCGCGACACCGGCCACGGCCGCCGCCCACCTGGAGACGACCAATATCGTCGTCGGCGCCCTGCCGGTGGTGGACACGGCGGGCCTGTACCTGGCCCAGCAGCAGGGGTACTTCAAGCAGGAGGGCCTGAACGTCACCATCTCCCCCATCGCGGCCAGCCCGGACGCGATCCCGGAAATGGTGCAAGGCCAGGTGGACATAGTGGCCGGGGCGAGCTACGTGTCGTTCTTCCAGGCTCAGGCGGCGGGGCAGGGCCCGTTCAAGGTGCTGGTGGACGGAACCTCCTGCAGCACCGACACCTTCGAGGTCCTCGCCCTCCCGAGCTCGGGCATCACGAGCGCGGCCGACCTGGCCGGCAAGACCATCGCGGTCAATACCAAGAACAGCATCCAGACCATGCTGGCCAACACGGCGCTGCGGACGGCTGGGGTCGACCCCAATACGGTGAAGTACGTCCCGGTGCCGTTCCCCGAAATGGCCACGGCACTGGCCGAGCACAAGGTGGACGCGATCAGCGCGGTCGAGCCCTTCATCACCTCGGCCGAGCTGTCCGAGGGCGCCCAGCCCGTCATATCCACCTGCACCGGGCCGACCGCCAACTTCCCGATCTCCGGGTCCTTCGCCCTCCAGTCGTGGACGCAGAAGCACCCCAACACGGCCCGCGCGTTCCAGGCGGCGATGGCGAAGGGGCAGGCCCTGGCGGACGCCAGCCGGGCGGATGTGGAGCAGATCCTGCCCACCTACATCAAGAGCCTGAACCCGGATCAGTCCGCGGTCGTGAACCTCGGCCAGTTCCCGACGTCACTGAACGAGACACACCTCAACCGGGTCGTGAGCCTGATGCAAACTGACGGCCTGGTCGGCTCCAATATCTCCGTCGCACCGCTGCTGTTCCACTGAGGCCGGTGTCCCACTGAGGCCTGCGCGGCGCGTCCCGCCGGGACCATAGAAGTTTTCCGCGGTCGCGCCGTGCGCGCTTTCCGGCCACCGTAGACGCACATTCGGCGCTCAGGTCACTTCCAGGTTAAAAGGCCGCGGCACAAGCAATTATGCCGCGGGTGGCGCTGTCCTGGCACCGTGGCGCACGCGAGGCCGGGTAGACGGCCCCGTGCGCGCCATCCAGCCGGCGGTGGGCCAGCCAGCGGTGGGCCGGCCAGTGGGCTGGTCAGAGGCCGAGCAGCCGTTCGGCGTTACCATGCGCGATCTTGGCCCGGTCCTCCTCACTCAGCGGGGCCCCGTCCAGAAAGGCGCGGCCGTCGGTGTTGCGGGAGAACGGGTAGTCGACCGAGAACATGATGCGGTCGGCGCCCACCACGGCCAGCGCGCAGAGCAGCGGAGGGTCGGTGAAGTAGCCGCTGGTGGTGATGTAGAAGTTGGCGTGGAAGTAGTCCGCCACCCGGTGCTTGAGGCTGGTCGCCACCGGGGTCAGCCGCTCGTCGGCG
>Ga0302320_10029880_pt1 | contig 10407 bp, 6 predicted proteins | sample Bog_T0_3_FD_202130 | JGI IMG/M metagenome (GOLD analysis project Ga0302320, IMG submission 202130) | Peat permafrost microbial communities from Stordalen Mire near Abisko, Sweden - Bog_T0_3 | ecosystem: Environmental > Terrestrial > Soil > Wetlands > Peat | place: Sweden: Abisko, Stordalen Mire... | reverse complement strand
TCGGTGACCCCGGTTCCGACTTCCTCGACCACACCAGCCGCCTCACTGCCGAGGCCGCTCGGCAACTGGCCGGGATAGAGTCCGGAACGGTTGTAGATGTCGACAAAGTTCAGCCCCACCGCGGTATGGCGGATGCGCGCCTCGCCGGGCCCGGGCTTGCCGACCTGGACTTCCTCCCAAACCAGAACCTCGGGGCCGCCGGTCTTGTGAAAACGGATCGCGTGCGTCATGGAATTACTCCTCACCTCGGGTGACAAAAGTTGGAAACATTGTTGGCTGGGCCGGCCGCCATGGTTGCTTCAGGCGCTGAACGGGCGGCGAGATACATCCTCCAGACCCACATCCCTGCTTCTGGACTGGCAGGGGTTTGTTCAATACCACTACGGGCCGCACCAGAACAATAACGTGTTTGCCGTCCCACGGAGATGAAACTTGCCCTTGCCCAAACACCTGTTGCCGACCACCGTCGTTGGCAGCTATCCGCAGCCGGACTGGCTGGTGGATCGCGCCATGCTGTCCAAGTCGGTGCCGCGAACGCGCATGACCGAGATGTGGCGGATACCGGAAGCGTATCTCGAGCAGGCGCAGGATGACGCGACGGTGGTCGCGATCCGCGACATGGAGCGCGCCGGCATCGATATCGTGACCGACGGCGAGATCAGGCGGGAGAGCTACTCCAACCGTTTTGCGACCGCGCTGGATGGCATCGACAGCGAAAACCCTGCTGTCATCACCTCGCGCGCCGGCTTGAAAACGCCGGTCCCCCGCGTGGTCGGCAAGATCGGCCGCAAGGGTGCGGTCGAACTGCGCGACATGGAATTCCTGCGCGCCAATACCGATCGTGCCGCCAAGATCACCCTGCCCGGCCCGTTCACCATGAGCCAGCAGGCCAGCGACGAATTTTACAGGGACGATGAGGAGCTGGCGATGGCGTTTGCCGCAGCCGTCAACGCCGAGGCGCTGGAATTGCAGCGGGCCGGCGCCGACGTGATCCAGTTCGACGAGCCCTGGGTACGCAATAACCCCGATGCCGCCCGGCGCTTCGCGGTCAAGGCCATCAATCGCGCGCTGCAGGGCATCACGGTGCCGACGGTCGTTCATGTCTGCTTTGGCTATGCCGCCGTCGTCGCCGGCGCCGGCAAGCCTGCCGGATATTCTTTCCTTGCCGAGCTTGCCGACTCCACCGCCGAGCAGATCTCGATCGAGGCGGCGCAGCCCAAACTCGATCTCGGCGTGCTGGCCGACCTGTCGGGAAAGAAGATCATGCTCGGCGTGATCGATCTCGCCGATCCCGCGATCGAGACCGCTGACGTGATTGCCGAGCGCATCCGGAACGGACTTAAATATGTCTCCGCCGACCGGCTGATCCCGGCGCCGGACTGCGGCATGAAATACATGCCGCGCGCGGTAGCCTTCGGCAAGCTCAAGGCGATGAGCGACGCCGCCGCGATCGTGCGGCGGGAGATCGGGTAGTGTTGGTCGTCTCCGCGAACGCGGGGACCGATACGCCGCGGCTTCGGGTTGCGAACCAGCGGTCAACGGCTTTGTTCCAATGGACGTCGGTGGTTATGGGTCTCTGCTTTCGCAGGGACGACGAATGTGGTGCGCATTGCGCGCGCACCAGAGACGTCTGCGATAGAGCCGGAAGGCCGCGGCGTACTGGATCACCCGCTTTCGCGGGTGACGACAGTCGCGTTCAATTTCAAACCACAGAGATTGTCATTGCGAGCGTTAACGAAGCAATCCGTCGAGCAGCCGGAAAGATAGCCGGATTGCTGCGTCGCAAGTGCTCCTCGCAATGACGGCAAGATACGACTCCACGATCTCGCCGCGTGATTTTTGCGCGCGAGGTTTGATCTTGATCGTTTCGCCCTCAGATCAGGGCGTGGGAACGCCGGGCGCTTGATGCACCCGCAGCGGGTGGGGCAGAAAAAAAATGCCACACCACGACAATCACCACGAATACACCAGAACACCCGGCGCTCCGCACGCGATGTTTTACGGTTGCTTCGTACTCTCCCCGGTGATCGGGCTTTGTTGACACCGTCGCTGGCAGAGTTGCCTCCGCCAGCTTGACGCCAACCGTTGAGGCGCCAGGACCATACGACTTGGCCGTCCGCATCCGGTGCCGCACGTCCACAGCACCCTCAGCGTCCATCGCATCCCGCCCCGCGTTCGTGACGATCGCGAGCCGCCCCCTTCGGTGGGACGGGACGATGTGGATATAGAGATGATTTTCACTTCTGAAAAGCAGAATATTTTTATCGGGATGGCTTGACAGCGGTGTCGGTGATTTGCCCGTCGGACGGCGAACCGATCGCTCAAAGCCAGGGCGACGTGTGTCGGCGCTGTCAGGTCTCGGCGCGATAGGTGTTTGGCTTGCCTTCCGCAACCAGCCAATCGACGAAGGCTTTAAGTGGTGCGGACTTGTCGGCGTCGAATGGCACCAGCGCCACGTAGCCGGTCCGGGGCACCTTGATGTCGGGAAGCGGAGCGATGAGGCGTCCGGCAACAACGTCGACATCGAGAAGCGGGAAAGAACCGATGCCGACGCCGAGGCCGTCGATGATTGCATGCAGCGTGACATAATAATGATCGAAAAGCTGCCTGCGTTGCCCCGTCATATGAGCTAGCCCTGCGCCTTCCAGCCAGTCGATCCAATCTCCGGGTCTGGTCTCCGTGGCGAGCAGGACGTGGCCGGAGATATCGGTCGGCCGATGGATCGGACGGCGCGCAAACAGGCTCGGGCTCATGACGAGCGTGTCGACATTGTCCAGGACGTATGTCGCTCGATGCTGCGGCCATGCATTGTCTTTCGCCGACCCGCGCCGCACGGCGACGTCGAAGCCGCCTCTCAGTTCCTCGTGTACGGTCGACACGGTCGTGACAGAGACTTCCACGTGCTGATGCGCGCGATGAAAGTGCTCCAGCCGCGGGATTAACCAGCGGGTAGCGAAGCTTGTTGGTGCGCTCACCCGCAGGATGCGGCGGGCGCCGGGCTTGCCACAGGCTTCGGCGGCGGCTGTGAGTCGATCAAACGAGAGACTGACCTCGGCGGCGAAAACCTTGGCAATAGGCGTTGCAACCATGCGCCGACCGGAGCGGACGAATAGTCGCTGACCAAGCCAACCCTCCAACACCCCGATCTGCCGGCTCACCGCCCCATGGGTAAGGCCAAGTTCGACCGCTGCCTCGGCGTAGCTGCCGGTACGGGCGGCGATTTCAAAGACGCGAAGGGCGTTGAGAGGGGGCAGGCGGCGCATACAAACCGTGAGAAAAGCTAGCGGGTATCGTGATCATTATCAGTCTATTCGCTAAAAATTCACGGGTCTACACTCGGCAAAGCAATAGCACGCAAGGTCAAGAATAGAACACGCAAGACATCAAGACATGCAGATAGCCAGATCAAGACATGCAGATAGCCAGCACGAATAACCTCGTTCACGAACCGTCACAGATCCATTCGCCAGGCCGCCGGAATCTGATCGCCGCATGCCTCGCGCATGCGCTGCATGATGGCTACACGGACCAGCTCTATGCCTTGCTGCCGGTGTGGCAGACTCAATTCGGTCTGTCCTACGCCGGTCTCGCCGCCGTACGCGCGCTCTATTCCGGCACGATGGGTGGCCTGCAGTTACCAGGCAACCGGCTGACCCGGCAGCTGAATGCGCGAACCGCGCTGGTGTTGTCGACGGTCGTTGCCGCGTCCGGATTTATGATCATGGCGTTGCCGCTCGGCCTTGCGGGGCTGTGCATCGGTCTCGTGTTAGCCGGCACGGGGTCCAGTCTCCAGCATCCTCGCGCTTCTCTTCTGGTGACAAATACCTTTGGCAAGATGTCGAGAGGGCCTCTCGGGGTTTACAACTTCACCGGAGATCTGGGGAAAGCAACGCTGCCAGCTATTGTTGCGTTGCTGCTGCCGGTAATGGCCTGGCGTCCGATCGTTGGCCTTATGGCGCTGCTGGGTCTGGCGGTTGCGTTCGGCCTGTTCCGGCTGATTCCAGGCGGCCTGGCAAGCAATACGAACGCTGCGAACCCTCCGGTACAGGGAAAGGGCCACGGCGGATTCCCCCTGTTGGTGACTATCGGCGTATTCGATACGGCCGCGCGGATGGGTTATCTGTTATTCCTTCCCTTCCTCATCGAGAGTCTTGGAGGCAGCTCGGCGACCGTCGGGCTCGGACTGGCCCTTCTTTTTCTGGGCGGCGCGCTCGGGAAGGCGACATGCAACTGGCTCAGCCAGCGCCTTGGAGTCGTCGGGAGCGTCATCGCCACAGAAACGGCGACCGCGTTGCTGATCGTCGCAACCCTGTTCTTGCCTCTCGTACCAATGCTTGCGATCCTGCCGATACTCGGGATCGTTCTCAATGGGACATCCTCGGTGCTCTACGGCACCGTTCCGGAATTGGCCCCTAAAGGCGACGCTGGCCGGGCGTTCGCCTTCTTTTACACCGGCGTAAGCGGCGCCGGCGGTCTCGCCCCGATTGCTTATGGCGCCATTGCCGACCACTCTACCCGCAGCATTGGCATTGTGTCGGCGGCATGCACCGCGGCGCTCGTTGTGCCCCTGGTTTTGGCGCTCCGTTCCGCCTTGTCGGACTGAATAAAAAAACCAATCGGTCCCGGCTCGACATCGCGGGGCACCGAGAGCCGATCGAGCACGACACGTCGCACTCTGCGTCTGGCGCATGGCTGCGCGAAAAAACCAGGCCGACATCGGGCTCGACAGGCGTTGGCGTTGCGCTAACCTGACGCGCAAGGGCGTGGCGGCGGCCAAAAGGCCGCGCGACCCGTTCGTCACGGGAGGATGCTCATGAAGGCGGTAGCGGTTGTGGCCGTGATGGTTATGCTTGCGGGCGCGGCATCGGCGCAGACGCTCGACGATCTCAAGAACGACGGCAAGAACCCCGACAACGTGCTGACCTACGGCATGGGCTACAGTCTCAACCGCTACAGCCCGCTGAAGCAGATCGACAGAGCGACGGTCAAACGCCTGGTGCCGATCTGGAATCTCAGCCTCGACAATCCATGGGGCGAGCAGGCGCAGCCGCTGGTGCTCGACGGGGTGATGTATGTCACCAACGCCAAAGCGACGGTGGCGATCGACATCGGCACCGGCAAGCAGATCTGGAAGACGCCGGTCGACTGGCTGCCGGAGACGCCACGCGTCGTGTGCTGCGGCGTCTCCAACAAGGGCGCCGCGATCCTGGGCGGCAAGCTCTACCGCACCACGCTCGATGCCCATGTCATCGCACTCGACATGAAGACCGGCAAGGAGATCTGGAACCAGAAAGCGGCCGAGTGGAAGGAAGGCTATTCCATGACGGTCGCGCCGCTGATCGCCAATGGCGTGCTGATATCAGGCATCTCCGGCGCGGAGTTCGGCATTCGCGGTTTCATCGACGGCTGGGACCCGGAAACCGGCAAACATTTGTGGCGCCGTTACACGATTCCGGCGCGCGGCGAACCCGGCAACGAAACCTGGCCACAGGACACCGATGCCTGGAAGACCGGCGGCGGCTCGAGCTGGATCACCGGCTCCTACGATCCCGACCTCGACCTGACCTATTGGGGCACCGGCAATCCGGCGCCCTGGGCGTCGCAATCGCGGCCCGGCGACAACCTTTTCACCGCCTCGGTGCTGGCGATGCGGCCGAAGACCGGCGAGGTGGTCTGGCACTACCAGTTCACGCCGAACGACCAGTATGACTACGACGGCAACTGGGAAATGATCCTCGGCGAGCTCAACGTCGACGGCGCCAAACGCAAGGTGCTGATGCAGCTCAACCGCAACGGCTTCCTGTATGTGATCGACCGGGCCAGCGGCCAATTGATTTCCGCCAAGCCGTTCGAGCGGGTGAACTGGGCGAGCGGCGTCGACATGGAAAGCGGACGCCCGATCGAGACCGACATCGCCAAAAAACTGCGCGCCGGAGAGCAGGTCGAGCTGTGGCCGACGCAGCGCGGCGCCAAGAACTGGCCGCATGCCGCGTTCAACCCCGAGACCGGGCTGCTCTATGCCAACACCATGCATTCGGCGCGGTTGTTCAAGCATCTGCCGACCGGACCTTACGTGCCGGGACAGCGTTTCCAGTTCGTGGAAAACCTGCCGGCCAAACAGCCTGACGGCGAGCCGGTGGGCCATGTCGATGCGATCGAGCCGCTGACCGCCAAACAAGTGTGGCGCGCGCCGCTGTGGGACCATCCGCAATGGTCGGCGATCGTGGCGACCGGCGGCGGATTGCTGTTCACCGGCAAGGAAACCGGCGAATTCGTCGCCATCGACGCGGCCGACGGCAAGACGCTGTGGCAGTTCCAGACCGGCTCCGGCATCAACGCGCAGCCGATCACCTACACCTACAAGGGCCGGCAATACGTCACCGTACTGTCGGGCATCGGCGGCGTGTACTGGAACCAGGCGCGCGAGGCGCTCAAGAGCGTGCCGCCCGGCGGCTCGGTGTGGACCTTCGCCCTGATGCCGGATTGACGACGCGGGCATGACAGGACTGACGACAGGCATAAGTCTCGTGGCGGCCGTCGCGCTGTGGTGCGCGACCGCCGCCGCCCAAGACACTGCCAAAGACACTGCCAAAGACACTGCCAAAGACCAGAGCTTTGCGCCGCAGCAGATCGCAACCGGCGCCGAAATCTTCGCCCGCAACTGCTCACCGTGTCATGGGCCGCGGATGCAGGACCCGGAAAGCGCGTTCGACCTGCGCAAGTTTCCGCCCGGCGAGCACGACCGCTTCGTGCGTTCGGTGACCAACGGCAAGAACCAGATGCCGCCGTGGGGCGACCTGCTCAAGGGCGCCGACATCGAGGCATTGTGGGCCTATGTCACCATGGGCGAGAAAAAATAAGCGCCCGCGACCGGCACCTTGGATACGTCGCAGCGAGTTCGCGGCCACGCAGCACGATCGGGCGCGGCGTCAGCCCGCCGTGACGGCGGATCCATACCGATGTCTGCTCTTTTGCGGGCTTGTCAGTCGAATGTGAACCAGAACGACAACTACCGACACATATTTCAGGCTGGCCACGTTCGCTCGAGGAGACTGCATGAGCGCCACGAACTGGAGATTTTGGAGCGCGCTTTTTGCCGCAATGATATCCTTGAGTTATTCAGCCGCCGCTGACTGTGACAGCCCGCACGACCCCGAGGCTGCGATCCTTGACTGCACACGGAGCATCAATTCCGGGAAATGGAAAGGAAGCCATCTGGCGGCTTTCTACAGCAATCGAGCTGCCGCTTATCACGACCAGGGCGACAAAGACCGCGCCATTGCCGACTTGAATGAGGCGATCCGGCTCGACCCCAAATTGGCCATGGCCTTCAACAATCGCGGTGCCGCCTATAACGAACAGGGCGACAACGACCGCGCCATCGCCGACTACAATGAGGCGATCCGCATCGATCCAAAACTCGCCATGGCCTTCAGCAATCGCGGTAACGCCTGGCACGACATGGGCGACAACGACCGTGCCATGGCCGACTACAACGAGACGATCCGGCTCGATCCCAAATTTGCCACGGCCTTTCAAAATCGAGGTAACGCCTGGCACGACAGGGGCGACAACGACCGCGCCGTCGCCGACTACAATGAGGCAATCCGGCTCGATCCCACACACGCCAAGGCCTTCCTCGGTCGAGGTATCGCCTTCAGCGACAAGGACGACAACGATCGCGCCATCGCCGACTTCAATGAGGCGATCCGTCTCGATCCCAAATCCGCCGTGGCCTTCGACCGTCGAGGCAGCGCCTGGCACGACAAGGGCGACAACGACCGCGCCATCGGCGACTACAACGAGGCGATCCGGCTCGATCCCGAACGCGCCAGGGCCTTCCGCCATCGAGGCAGCGCCTGGCGCGACAAGGGTTACAACGACCGCGCCATCGCCGACTACAGCGAGGCGATCCGGCTCAATCCCGAAGACGCCATGGCCTTCAATGATCGGGGTGTCGCTTATCTCGATAAGGGCGACGACGACCGCGCCATTGCCGACTACAGCGAGGCGATCCGGATCGATCCCGAAGATGCCAACGCCTTCACCCATCGAGGGGCCGCCTATCGCGCCAGGGGCGACCTCGACCTCGCCAGCGCCGACTACAACGCGGCGATCCGGATCGATCCAAAATCCGGCAAGGCGTTGGTCGGTCGAGGTGACGTCTTCAGCATCAGGGGTGGCAACGACCGCGCTCTCGCCGACTACAATGAGGCGATCCGGCTCAATCCGAATTCCCCGCTGGGCTACTTTGCTCGCGGGCGTTCATATCTGTTTGCTGGCGCAGTCGAAAAGGCGCTGGCCGATTTTAACGCGGCACGTGCGCAGGCGCCGGAAAATGCCTATCTGGCGCTGTGGGACGATATCGCCAATCGGCGGAACAATCTCCCGGGCCGTCTGGCGCAAACCAGCTCCCGGATCGACATGACCGTCTGGCCGGCGCCCGTCATCCAATTGTTCATGGACCGGACGACGCCTGCTGCCGTCCTTGCTGCCGCGGACGATCCCGACGCCACCAAAAAGAAGGGCCAGGTCTGCGAGGCGAATTTTTACAATGGCGAACTTTCGTTGACGAAAGGGTTGAAAGACGAAGCCATCAGCCTTTTCCGTCTGGCGGCAAGCGATTGCCCGCACGGTTTCAACGAGTGGGAAGCCGCCAATGCCGAACTGAAGGCGCTTGGCGTAGTCCCATGAGCGGGCTTCGCTCGGCCTCCGGCGTCGATTCGCGGCGCTGCGGATTTGGCCGCTGTCGGTGTATAGCGGACTCTGATAATGGCATCACGGCCTGGCAACGGCGGGCGCGGAGGAAGGTTTCTTGCTCACCCTGGTCGGCATTTTCATGATCGTCGTCGTCGCCCTGCTCTCGAACAAAGAACAGAGGAAGGGTGCGTGGCTGCTTGCGGCCGTGGTGATCGTGCTTGTCATCCTTGTCGACCGGTTCCGCTAGGCCATGGCGGCGACGGACCGCGCCGGCATTGCGGCGCCTCGGGCCGCAAACCAGCGGCCGACGGTCAAACCTGGGCCTTGACCCTTTTCGGACATTTCTCCCTGCGGCGCGAACGCGAATGATAAGGTCACTATCCCGTTCAGGAAGGGTCTCGCGAGGCCCGATCGCGAAAGAACCTGGCGTAGATCGATGACGATGGCCCGTTTTCCCTCCCTGGCACACTGGGGTGCTTTCCAGGCGCTTGTCGAGGACGGCCGGGTCATCGCATGCGAACCCTTTGCGCGCGATGCGGCGCCGTCATCGATGCTCGCTGCAATTCCGGAAATGGTTCATTCGCCATTGCGTATCGCGCGGCCGGCGATCCGCGAAGGATGGCGCGAGGGACGGCCGCGCACGGGGGCCGACAGATTTCGCGAAGTGGACTGGGACGAGGCGCTCGATCTGGTCGCCGGCGAGATCAGGCGCGTGCGCGGTGCATTCGGCGATACCGCTATCTTCGGCGGTTCCTATGGCTGGTCGTCGGCGGGACGGCTGCATCACGCGCGAACGCTGGTTCGCCGCTTTCTGTTTCTGGGCGGCGGCTGCGTCGATCAGGTCGGCAACTACAGCTGGGGCGCGGCGCAGTTCCTGCTGCCGCACGTGATCGGCACCTTTCAGCCGGTCACGGGCCGGGTGACCGACTGGGCGTCGGTGGTGAAAAATACCCGATTGATGATCGCGTTCGGTGGGCTGCCGCTCAGGAACGGTCAGGTCACATCGGGCGGGACCGGTTCCCACGTCATGGAATCATGGCTGCGCCGGGCCAAACAAGCGGATATCGAGTTCGTCGTGATCAGCCCGACCCGCGCCGATGCGCCCGGTTTTCTCGATGCGCAATGGTTGCCGATCAGGCCGAACACCGATACCGCCATGATGCTGGCGATGGCCCACACGCTGGTGACCGAAGATCGCTACGATCGTTCGTTCCTGTCTCGATACTGCACCGGCTTTGAAACCTTCCGGCGCTACCTGATGGGCGAAGATGACGGAACGCCCAAGGATGCCGGCTGGGCTTCCGCGATCTGCGGTATCGAAGCAGAAATTATCCGTGATCTTGCACGGCGCGCATCCGAGGTGCGCAGCATGATTACCTGCACCTGGTCGCTGCAGCGCGCGCATCACGGCGAACAACCCTATTGGGCGGCGATCGCGCTCGCCGCGATGCTGGGCGGCATCGGCCTGCCCGGCGGGGGATTTGCGTTCGGCCATGGTTCGCTCAACGGGGTCGGCGTGCCGAGAACCGATGTTCCCGGTCCGGAAATTTCGATGCCGCCCAATCCCGCCAGAAGTGCTATTCCCGTGGCCCGGATCGCCGACATGCTGCTCGATCCCGGGGGTACTTACGAATTCAACGGCCGTTCCGGCGTCTATCCGGATATCAAGCTGGTCTATTGGGCCGGCGGCAATCCCTTTCACCACCA
>Ga0302320_10029879_pt1 | contig 10407 bp, 6 predicted proteins | sample Bog_T0_3_FD_202130 | JGI IMG/M metagenome (GOLD analysis project Ga0302320, IMG submission 202130) | Peat permafrost microbial communities from Stordalen Mire near Abisko, Sweden - Bog_T0_3 | ecosystem: Environmental > Terrestrial > Soil > Wetlands > Peat | place: Sweden: Abisko, Stordalen Mire... | reverse complement strand
TCACAAGTCCTTCCCGGTCCATTCGAATTGAAACGAAATGTCGTGCAATTTGATCGGAAAGCATCTGCTCAAGTTGCTGGTGAATCTGATTGAGATCTTTCTGCACGTCCTCGGGCGAAACCAACCGTTCGTCCATGAGTGATCCTGGCCGCACCGCGGGTGCACGAGCAATTGATGCGCCGATGAAGACGGAGTTTCCCGCCTCCGAAGTGAGAGTGGGGTCGTGCGCAATAGCAAAGGATCGGAATGCCGAGTCGATGGATTGGGAGACGAGCATCTGCTTTTTTTGGTCGGCCTTTGATGCCGCAAAGAGAACGACGAAAAACGCGAACAAGAGCGTAATGAAATCGGCATATGAAACCAGCCAGCGATCATGGCTCACTCGGCTTCTGTGCTGTCGCAGGCTCATGCCGCACGCTCTTTGCGTTGTCGGCCGGCATCGTCAAGGAAGCCCTCAAGCTTGATGGCGAGCATGCGCGGATTCATCCCTTCGAGGATGCAGATCACACCTTCCAATACCATTTCGCGACGCTGGTGTTCTTCGCGAAGGCGGATGCGCATCTTGCCCGCGAAAGGCAAGAAGAAGAGGTTCGCGATACCCACTCCATAGATTGTTGCAACGAACGCGACCGCGATACCTCGACCCACCGCCTGAATGTCCTCAAGATTCTTCATGACCTGGATCAGTCCAAGGATGGCGCCGAGGATTCCGATGGTTGGAGAAAACCCGCCTGCTGCTTCAAACACCGCCGGCAGCCGGTCTTCAATTTCCATAGTGGAATCCAGAGTGACTCGCATGATCTTGCGAAGCTCGCTCGGTTCCGTTCCATCAATCGCCAGCATGAGAGACTGCCTGAGGAAAGGGTCTTCGACGCTCTTTAGATCGGAGTCAAGAGATACCACTCCCAGCCTGCGCGCTTTATTGGCGAACACCAGCAGTTGAGACATGACGTGATCATTTTGCGTGTGAGGCGGGGCAAAGATCCGGGCCATGCTGCGGAATGCCGCTACAACAGTGGCGAAAGGAAACTGGAGAAGCACTGCTCCCATTGTGCCGCCGAATACGATCAGGGCGGCCGTCGGCTGAATGATCTGCCCCAGGTTTCCGCCCTCAATGAGTAGTCCGGCTACGATTCCGGCCAAGGCCAGCAGGACTCCTGCAATACTCGCTTTATCCATTCAACGACTCCTTCGGCAACCCGCGGAACAGGACATGAATCAACTGCATGGGTTCGGAGCAGTTTGTTGTGGCGAGGGAACTGTTCTCTGGCAAGCGATATCAAGACTCAGGACAGAAGCAGCTCGCTGCAGGTCTTCATAAGCCGGTACCTGCCGTGCAACCGCTGCCAGCAAGCGAGCGCGGTATGCCACGACCCGGTCCGTTATGTCAGCGCAAGCTTCCCGCACAATCAGCTTCTCTCCATTGATGAGGGTCAGCATTGTGTCGGGAGAAGCCTCAGCCGTCTTGATCAAGTCGCAGTTTAACGTGATCGGCGCGCCGTTGAGCCGGGTAAGTTCGATCATGGCCGTAGAACTCCTTTTGAGTGTTATCGGCTGGCCAGGTGAAAGGTTAAAAAATTAGAAGTCGGTCGACTGAACTGTCCACGGTCAGGACACAAAGCGGGCATGGATAAAGTCAAAAAATCTCGCGCCGAAAGAAGTCCCAGATGCGACGTCCACCACTCCGGAAGCAGCACCCAAGGCTTGTACAGAAAATGGGCGCACTCACGAGCAACGGCCGTAAATCCACGCATCGATAAGGAGTATCCCATGTCCCTGGGCGTCTTAAATAATCTCAATGCGGTTTACGCGGAGAACAACCTCAACAACACAAGCAACAGCTTGTCAAAGGTATTGAACCAGTTGTCTTCCGGTTCAAAGATCAACTCCGGCGCCGACGATGCTGCCGGCCTTTCACTGGTAGATGGCCTGCAGGCAAACTCCGTGGCCCTCGCCCAGTCGCAAACCAATGCCCAGGAAGGTGTGGGCCTGCTCACCGTGGCCGATGGCGCTCTCTCGCAAGTGACGAACCTGCTCAACCGGGCCGTGACGCTGGCTACCGAAGCCTCGAACGGTACCCTCAACTCTTCGCAGGATACTGCGGCCAATCAGGAGTACCAGTCGATCCTGTCGGAAGTCTCCAACATCGGCACCACCACCACCTACAACGATTCCGCAGTCTTTGGCAACAATACCAACATCTATACCGGTGATTCCTCCACCACGGGCGCGTCGGTAGACGATCTCAACATTCGCTCCCTGTCTTCGTCCAACCTGGGCGATTCCAGTGGCGCCATGTCCTATACCAACGGCAGCAGCAACGTCTTCATCGACCTCTCCAGCGGCGGTAAGAATGCGGCGGTTACTGACAGTCTCGGTGCTACCACTGCAACCACAACCATCAACGTTGGCTATATGACCACCGGTGCAGGTGGCTCGGCGGTCTCCGCCACGGCAGCCATTGCTGTGGGCGCCGGCACCAACTTTGCCAACACCGCACAGGGCCTGATCAGCGCAATCAACGATTCTGGCCTCGGACTCAACGCCACCTTCGCCACCGCGGCCCAGGCTGGTAATGCAGCGGTTGCCACGGCCACCGCATCAACGGCTGGTTTGGGTGGGGCCACCGACACCGGCATCGAGATCTCCGGCGTTGGCATCGGAAGCAATTTACCCAGCTCTGCCGGCGTAGGCGTGGTAGGCTCTCTGTCGCTGGTTACCGGCGATACGCTCGGCGGCACGCTCAGCGTCGTTGGTGCTGATGGCGCCAGCCACAACATCACTCTCGGCACCGCCAACTCTACTGACACGCTGGCCAACCTGGCGTCCACAATCAATGCCGCCAACTACGGCATTACGGCCACTGTCAAGAGCGGACAAATGAGCCTGGCATCCGCCAGTTCCGCCGTTTCTGTCTCCGCTTCCAACCTCACGCAGAACACAACCGCGACCAGTCAAACTCCGATTCAGGTAGCAGGTTCTGTGGTCGGAACCATCAGCGTAGCGAATATCGGTGATGTCTTAGGCGGTTCACTGTCCATCACGCAGGGTGTAACTGCCACGCCCGGTAGCGCCACGGCACTTGCCCTGGGCAACACGGCCGGCGCCGTGACTACCCAAACCGATACGCTCGCCCACTTGATGGGAACGATCAATGCCAACACGGCAACCACGGGCATCATTGCCTCCCTCAATAGCAGCGCGATCGGTACCATCGGCCAGGCTGGATATCAGGCCGCTGATACCGTTTTGACAATGACCAAGGCCGACGCGGCCAACAATACGGCCGGCGCCAGTTCCGCCCCCGTTGTCGATCTCGGCACGCCGCTCGTTACCACCACTGGCATCACCACCGCGGCCTTCACCAATACAGCTGTGAGCATCGCAGCTCCCGGCGCCGGAGCTCTCGGATCTCTCACTGTCGCCGCGGCAGGGGATAAGGTTGGCGGAACAATCGACATTATGAACGGCGCTGGCACACCTGCGGCCGCAAATATTGATCTCACCACCACTTCCGCGACGCTTACAACCATCATGAACGATATCAACAATGTTGGGGGCACAAACAACTACGGCGACGGGATTGCGGCTGTACTTAACTCGGCCGGCACAGCCCTAACCTTCTATGAGGCGGGGACACAGGCCAGCTTACCGACAATCAGCGGCTCCTCTCTCACGGATACCAGCCCGGCGGGGACAGCCACCCTTGCCTCGAGTGGCTCCGGAACGGCTAGCCTGGGCTCGTTGACGGCTACTTCCATTACTGACACACTCACGGGAACCCTCAACATTATGCCTACCAACTCGACTACGAATAGCCCCCTGGCCCTCAACAGCCAGACGCTTGCGCAGATCGAGACAACCATCAACAGCGACGCAACCTACGGGATCACCGCTGCCCTCGACTCGACCGGCAAGATTCTGTCGTTCACCGCTACCAGCGGCGATACTGGCAGCAATCCATCCATTTCCAACAGCGGCAATATCACAGTGACAACCCCGGCCGTTGTAACCGACCTCACCTTGGGCAACGTGCCCACGGCTGCGGCGGCAAATTCCACCCAGCTCGGCACCGTGGCTATGTCGGGCACCCTCAGCGGCACCATCGCGCTTGGGTCAAAATCCATTACCATAGGCGCCACTGACAACTCCGCTGCAACCCTGGCTTCAACCATCAACGCAGGCAACTACGGTGTGACCGCATCGTACGCATCCGGCGTCATGACTTTCTCGTCGCCCAACTCCGCCATGACGGTAGGTACCACCGCCCTGGATTCCACCACTTCTGCGGGTGCCGGTGGCACCGTAGGCCCCATCGTCACCACCGGCGCCGCTACCAGCTCCGGCTACTACAGCCTAGGCATCGGCGGCACCGTTGCGGACACAAGTACTTCCGGCGGCACCGCGAACGTGGGAATTACCACCGACTCAAACGGCACTGGCGGAACCGCCACCATCAGCTACTCTGACGCAGCCGGTGTGTCCCTCAGCAGCACCGACCTCTCCAACCAGGTCAATGCCGAGGCGTCACTCAACGCCCTTAACAAGGCCATCACCGCCGTCGCCGCGCAGGACGGCTACATCGGCGCGCAGATCAACACGCTCAATGCGGTCAGCCAGGTGCTCAGCACCCAGGCTGAGAACGTTACCTCGGCGCAAAATGCGGTGCAGGCCACTGACTATGCATCGGCAACCTCCGAGATGTCCAAATACGAAATCCTGAGCCAGACCGGCATCTCCGCTCTGGCACAGGCCAACAGCATGCAGCAGGAAGTAACTAAACTGCTCCAGTAATCCCGGCTCACCGAGACGGGCAGATTAAAAAACCGCAAGAGAGGGCGTCCAACCGGGCGTCCTCTCCTGCCTGCGCTCTAAGTTCGACCGTGCGCTAAAGTTGCGGCGCGGCAACGCCGATGAGGTTCTGGCAGCAACGTACCAAACAAGCAGGGAAGCATATGAATCATAAGTTTTTTCCAATTCGGCTGGCCTCTCGCTGGTTCTCGGCCTGCATCCGCCTTCCGCGGAGGCCACCATGGGCACAGTAGGTTTGAGTTTTGGATCGCCGACCAGCGGGGCCGGTTTCGATGTCAGCTCGACGGTGGCCGAAATCGTTGGGAATCTGCAGAATGTTGAGACGCCGTGGAAAACTCAGTTGACCAAATTAGAGAGCCAGGATACCGCCATCTCCAGCCTCGGTACCTTGTTTTCGAGCCTGACGAACGACATCAGCGCGCTCACCGACTTTCAAGGCATCCTGGCAGAAAAGACCGGCTCCAGTTCTGATACCAATGTGCTGACGCTGACCGCGGCAGACAATACGGCTGTCGCCGGAACCCATACCATCACTGTTAAAAACCTCGCCACCACGTCAAGCGGTTACCTCGCTCCGATTACCGACGCCAGCGACCTTTTAAGTGGCGCCATCACAGTTCAGGTGGGCTCTGGCGGAACACCGCAGAAAATCACTTTGAATACAAATGATGACACCCTTGCCGGTCTGGCCTCGGCCATTAACTCCTCCAGCGCAGGTGTAACGGCCAGCGTGCTGACGGATTCTTCTGGCTCCCGCCTCAGCCTGGTTTCCGGCACGTCCGGAGCTGCGGGCACAATTGTTGTAAGTGCGAATTCGATTGTTGACACCTCCAACTCCAAGACCGCGTTGAACTACTCCGCCTCGCCCGTGGTCCCGATGGATGCCAGCCTCACCGTTGACGGCGTAAATCTGACCAGCGCTTCAAACACCGTCGCAAATCTCATCCCTGGCGTCACCTTCCAACTTACTGCGCCGAGTGCCAGCGAATCCGACGGGAGCCTCGAGCAGATTCAGGTGGTCATAGGAAATGACAACAGCGGCATAGAGAGCACGGTCACGCAAATGGTCAGCGACTACAACGCCCTGGTCAGCGCGATGAACACCCAGGAAGGGCTAGACAGCTCGGGAAATGCCGAACCGCTGTTTGGCTCTCCCACGCTTTCATTGCTGCAACAGCAGCTGCTCGGCGGGCTCAACCTGCAAAACCCCAACGGAGAACTTGACTCCATCCCCGCCAATACGGGAACCACGCTGGCCGGCTCTATTGCCATTACGGTGGCCGGCGGGTTCAACCTGGGCTTCACAAATGGCGGCAGCAACGGATCGGGAATGTCAACCGGAACTCTATCTTCGATTTCCAACTCCAACGATACCCTCACAGGCTCGATCTCGATCCAGGTGGGCGAGGGCACCGCGCAGACCATCACCGTTGGTTCATCCGGCGATACGTTATCCACGCTGGCCAAAGCAATCAACTCTGCTGACCCCGGGGTCACCGCATCGGTGGTCCCCAACAGCGATGGGTCGTCAAGCCTCTCGCTGGTGTCGGGACCCGCGGGGACTGCCGGGATTCTGACTATAGGCTCTGAAATTCGGGATACCAGCACGCAAACCATCACGCTGGGTAACTCTGACAACACCCTTTCCGGCATGGCAACCGCCATTAACGCCGCACACATCGGGGTTACCGCCGACGTGTCCACCAGCAGCGGCAACTCAACCCTGTCGTTGCTATCGGAGACCGCGGGGCCGAATGGTGCATTAACCGTGAACTCCACGATCGTCGCCAGCGGTAACACCGCCATCAGTTACTCCGACAACGGGACCGATTCCACAGAGGCAAGCGGATCTCTTGCCGTGGCCGGCGGCTCCGTTGTGCTTGACGGATCTCCCGTACTCGCTAACGGTTCTGACACGGTATCCGGATCTGTCTCCCTCCAGGTCGGCAGCGGTACGGCACAAAACTTTGTCATCGGCAGCGCCCCGGTTCCACCGGCGGCTCATACCACCTACACCGGAAGCGGCGCCGCAAATACCACGCTTTCCGCCTTGGCGGATACCATCAACAACGCCAACATCGGCGTTTCGGCCAGCCTGGTAACCTCTGACGGCAACGCCAGCATCTCGCTCGTTTCCTCAAAATCAGGCGTCGCCGGCGCTTTGACCGTGGCTTCAAGTCTCTTTGATACCAGCAGCCAGACCGGCTCCACCCTGGCCTACAACAATTCGTCGGACCTCTCTACGCTTTCGAATTTGGGAATTACCGTCTCTGACAAGGATGACGGATCGCTGGTCTTCGATGCCACTACCTTAGACTCCACGTTGAATTCGGACTATAGCAGCGTGGTGGGGTTCTTCCAGAATGCAAACAGCTGGGGGCAGAACTTCTCAACCATGCTGAACAATGCCGGCACAACTTCCTCGACCGGGTCCCTCGCGCTTTCCAAGAAGTCCAATAGCTCCACCGAATCCACACTCAATGCCGACATCTCGAAAGAAGAGAACTTGATCTCCGCCCAGCAGAAGAGCCTTACGGCTGAGTTGAACAGCGCCAATGAGATCATGCAGGAACTGCCTTCACAACTGGAAGGCGTGAATGAGCTCTACTCGGCGATTACCGGCTATAACCAGCAAACGAACGGCTAAGGAGTCCTGACTCGATGGGAAGCTACCAGCAATACACGCTTGAAAGCGCATCTGCGGTCGATCTGGTTGTTGCACTCTACGATGGGATTATTCGATTTCTCTATTCGGCCACTGCTGCGGTAGAGCGCCGCGATGAAGGAGCGCGTCGGGTCGCGGTCAAACGAGCATTGGACATTGTGATTCACCTGCAAGCAAGACTGCGCATGGATGTTGGCGGGCGTCCCGCGCAAGCCCTCAGTGAGTTCTACGCGTCTATCTTCTCAGAAATACTGCAGGCTTCTCAATCGGCTTCTTTACAGAAGTTTGACCACGCGATCGAATGCGTTCGCAATGTACGCGATGCCTGGCGCCAGGTAGCGAAAGATCCTGAAGTCAATCCGGCTCCACTGCAGATGAGCCACAACTCTAACAGCGGAGGCGGGTCGGCGTTTGAGAATGATGGATATGGCTCGGATTCTGGCCGACACTCAAGTTGGAACGCATAGGAGGCTAACCCGCGACCGTCAGCTCTTCTTCTAATTGCTGTTTGTGGTAGAGCCCTGCGTAATAGCCGTCGATGGCCAGCAACTCGTCGTGCCGGCCAATTTCCACGATCCTGCCACGGTCGAGCACCGCAATTTGATCCGCGTTCCGCACAGTTGAAACGCGGTGCGAAATCAAGATGGTGGTCGAAGCGGCGGTATAGTTACGAAGTCCGCCGAGGATGCGTTCTTCGGTGTATGTATCTACGCTGGCCAGGGCATCATCCAGAATAAGAATTGCCGGCCGGCGCAGCAGCGCTCGTGCGATGGCGGCGCGTTGCTTCTGTCCGCCGGAGAGTGTGACGCCGCGTTCTCCGACCATGGTTTCAAAGCCCTGAGGAAATTCCTCGAACTCCTGACGAATGTGCGCTGCTTCGGCAGCCAACAGGAGTTCTTCAGCACTAGCGCCCGGTGCTCCAAAGGCGAGGTTTTCACGAATCGTCTCGCTGAAAAGGAACGTTTCCTGAGGCACCATTCCGATGTTCTTGCGCAACACGGCCAGGGGGTAGTCCCGGACAGGCCTGCCATCGATCACGAGTGAACCTTCAGGTGCCTCATAGAGCCGCGATATCAGGTGTACTAGCGTCGATTTTCCTGATCCTGTCGGCCCTACAATAGCGAGGCTCGTTCCGGCTGGAATCTTCAACGAAATGTCGTGCAGGACAGCAGTGTCGCCATAACTGAAGCTGAGGTGACGGAATTCAATCTCACCACGGAGGGTTGAATCGGCTGCGATATTGGGGTCGGCAGCGCTGTCGTCGATGGCCGGTTCAGCCTGCAGCAGTTCATCGATACGCTGGATGGAAGCGGTGCCGCGCTGAAAAAGATTTACCACCCATCCCACGGCGATGATGGGCCAGATGAGCAAGATCATGTACGTGTTGAACTCGACAAAATCGCCCACCGAGATGCGATGAGAGATTACAAGATGCCCGCCGGCCATCAGAGTGATGATCATGGAGACGCCGAGAATGAACTCGAGCGTCGGCCACAGCATACCCATCAACTGCACCAGGCGCAGAGAGCGTGCGATGTAGTCGCGGTTAAGTCGTTCGAAGAGGCCAATCTGAGATTCTTCACGCGCAAAGGCACGGACCAGGCGGGCGCCCGAATAGTTTTCCTGGGCTTGAGAGGAGATCTCCGAAAAGCTGGCTTGGATGCGTTCGAAGCGGTTATGAATTCGCCGTCCGAGATACTGGACAAGTATGCTGGCCAGAGGCATTGGCGCCAGGGCTACAAGCGTGAGCCATGGGCTCAGGTGCAAAAGAAAGTATAAGGCGAAGATAGTGAAGAAGACGGTGTTGGCGCTATACATCAGCGCCGGGCCGAGCAGCATACGCACGGCATTAAGGTCGTTGGTCATCCGCGCCATGATGTCGCCGGTGCGGTAACGCTGATAAAACCCTGAATCCTGTTTTTCGAGATGCTTGAAGAGATCGTTGCGCATATCAAATTCGATCTCTCGGGAGATTCCGATAAGGATCCAGCGCTGTGAATACAGGAAGATGCCCTTGGTGAGGGAGATGGCGATAAGCAGGCCGGCAAACCCTAGAATCGCCTGGCGGCTGGCCTGGTGCTTTTGCAGCTTGTCCACGGCCCACCCCAAGACCCTGGGAAACTGTACCGCCGCCGCGTTGGTCGCAATGCAGGAAAGGCCACCCCACAGGTATCCCCAGCGGTAGCGGCGCATATAACCGAAGAGGGGAGCCAGGTCGCGGAGCATTTTTCTATTGTACGGGTGGCCGGCAATCCCGTGGGTCATTCCCACGGTTGCGGCCATGCAAGCCTGGCTACGTGGGCGTTCTCAGCAACAAATAGCCTCCCGCCAATCCAAAGAGAACGTCGGAGGACCAGGCAGCTATCGCGGCGGGCAGGTAGTTGACGTTGCCCATTGCGCCGAACAGTCCGTCCACAACCCAATACGCGAGGGCGACGCCGATTGCAACCGCGATACCTGTCAATGAGCCCCGGCGACCCATGGAGAGTGCAAACGGAATGGCCAGTACGGCCATTACGACAGCGATTAACGGGTAAGCCAGTTTGTGCCACAAGGCGATCCGCAGCCGCATGGTGTCGAAGCCACTTTGACGCAAGTCGCCAATGTAGCGATCGAGCTGTCCGAAGTTCATCTCCTGTGCCTGCCGGTTTTCCTTTTTGAAATAATCAGGATCTTCGTGAATCTCTCCGAATGCCGTTTTCCTGAATTCGACGTACTGGGTGGTGTTGGCTCCTTGAATATCGCGCTGCCAGCCGTTTTGAAATTGCCAAGAACCAGAACCAGCATCCCAGTAGACACGCGACGCAAAGATACGTCGAGTGAGAGCAAACGTCGACGGATCGAATTCGAAAACTGAAAGGTTTGCGAATTCGTTGCGGTCTGGATCGAAGAACTGATAGTAGAAAATGCGCCCCGGCTCGCCGGTGTGA
>Ga0302320_10029877_pt1 | contig 10407 bp, 12 predicted proteins | sample Bog_T0_3_FD_202130 | JGI IMG/M metagenome (GOLD analysis project Ga0302320, IMG submission 202130) | Peat permafrost microbial communities from Stordalen Mire near Abisko, Sweden - Bog_T0_3 | ecosystem: Environmental > Terrestrial > Soil > Wetlands > Peat | place: Sweden: Abisko, Stordalen Mire... | reverse complement strand
GCTGTCGCGAGCCCTTGCCGTTCCTAACGGACCAAGCTTCCCAGATCGCGACTTCGCGGGCCCCTGGTGCCCGCAGGGAGTTCGCCGCTGAGGCGCCACTCCCTGATCGCCGGTGCAAAGCCGACTTGCCGGGAGTAATCGGCCCCGGACCCGGGCTCCGAAATCCGCGAATTCTCCGCCAGCGGTCCGGAGCGTGTCAACAAGAGTGAGACAGGTTGCGCAATAAGTTTAGGGGGGGAGCCCCTTGTTGATGCTGGCGGTTGATCCAGACAGCATCGGGCAAGGAGGGATGTTGGGGAAGTCTGCCGACGAAGCGCTCGGGCTGGCGCTGGTACGCGGCATCGAGAATGACAGTGCGCGAAATTGCCGAACCCGGTATTTCTGCCGCTTCGGTCTGTCGCACAATGAAGCAGGCCGCAGGACCAGCGCGACCTCACCCTTCAGTAACCAGCACCGCGACTTACCGAAAACCATGTCACCAAGAAACGGCTGTTGGAGTCCGGCTAGCACCGGCTAGCACTTCCAAGGTAAAGTTGTCTTTCCGCAGCGACAAGCGATTTTGTTTTCGCCAGGAACGATCTGCCTCGCGCTGACAATGACGGAGCAGTTCGGGCATCCGAACAGCCGCTGCAACTCTTCAACGTCACCTAGGGCGACATCGATATCAGCATCGGCAATCATGTCGGGACGGTCATGCGAACCAACGTTGGTGACGAAAACGGAACTTTCAAGGCGGCACAGGACAGGGTTGTCCCTCAGCGCCGCACATTTGCTGTTGAGCGTGGACCTTAGGGCGCAAAGCAGCTCTTGGCTCATACGTTGCTCATTGAGCTCGTTGTAGCGAAATGCCATCTTAACCTCGAGGCGCTCACATAGTTGCTTGAGAACCCTCTCGATCAATGTCCGCACATCGTTCGCTACCGGTAGATGGCTCTTCCGCTTTGTCTTAATAAGCTCCCAAAGGTCCATGGGACTTGCTTTGAGCTGACTGCCGTTTTCCGGGTCGGAATACACTTCCGCAGCCAGCCAGCCGCAAGGCCCTAACTCACGTTTGATGAGGTCAAACCAGAACGATTCGTGGGTCAGGAGTATGACTTGCCAGTCGCCAAATTCGTCCGCAAGTAGCCTAATTAGCCGACGCCGGTGGCCCATGTCGAAGCTTGTTATGACGTCGTCCAAAAGGAAGAAGCCCGACCTCTTGTTGAACAGCTTTACCGATGCGAGGAAAAGCGCGATGCCTAGGCTGTTAAGGTGAGATTCGCTAAGGTACTTCATTGGTGGGTACGTTCGTTCCCCGTGGAAAGAATACTCGAACTCGATACCCTCCTCACCAACGATCCTCAGACGAACGTTATCAACACTTTCTTCAGGATGAAGAATGCCGTAGTACTTCCCTACGTTGCACGAGACAACGTCAAGGACGTTTTGTAGCGCCGCGTTCTGGACAGCGACGAAGTCCGTAAAGATCGCCTGAAGCGACGTAATCTGGGCTTCGTACGCCTGCTTGACGAGGCTGTTCGAATGGAATTCCTCAAACGTGGAACGCAGGTCCGTAATTCGCGTGATGAGATCGACGATCTGTTCCTCAGCCTCACTGAGCTCCAGGGCAGCAGCCTCGTCACGTGCTTTAAGTACGTATCCCTTCAGCCTAGCCTGGAATTCGTCAGCAACTACGGTGAACCCTGGAGCTGACGGTACTGACTCGAACCGCTCGAACTTCGCACGAACTGTGTGGATGTGCTCGTTGATCGTTGCTGTGAATACCTTCAGATCGGAGTTCAGCTCAGGAGCCACTTCGGCCCAGGACCTTTCCAGGGGGGCACAAGCGGTCGCAAGCGCGTTTAGGGTATTGATATATGAAACCTCGAATGAGCGGACCGCCTCAAACTCCTTCCGAACTGCTTCGTATTCTTCAAGCCTTGCGTGAAGCTCATGAGATAGTACATTCTGGTCCAACGGCGTACCGCACAGGGGGCATCGTCCGGGCTCGCACTTGTGCTCATCGAGAATGAATTTCCCCTTTGTCAGGAAATCTTCAAGCGTGAGCTTCTGAACCTGCTCTTTGTTCTCTAGCGTGCCCTGGTACGCGCTAGAGAATGCCTGCTGCGCCGCCTTGGCCTTGATTGTAGCCGCCACCACATCCTCGGCCGCGCCTCGTGCATGGTCCAGGAGGAGCTTGCGTTGCGCCCGTTCTTGGTGATGGAAACGCGCGGTCAGTTGAGTAATCGCCGTGTCGCAACCGCCGCGATCCGTGATTGAAAAGCCGAGGCCATAGGACGTTACAAGTTCGTTAAGAACTTGATAGAGCTCTTCTGAAGTGGTCAGTGATATGCCGCTAAGAACGAGCAACCGCCCCAGTCGCGTGTCAGCGATAGACTTTGCGGTGGCGTACGCATCATCTCTTCGGAGGGCGTTGAGCGTTGACTGGATGGTGTTTCTGAAGGCAAGCACATCATCGTAACCGACGATACTGGCGACTTCTTGGCGCTTGTCCGTTTTGGTCTTGTTGACAAAGGCCGTCATGTCCGCTGCTCTCAGGATTAGCCTTTCGGACCGAGCCTGCTCAATGTATGGCTTGGTCACCGTGAGCTTACTTGCGGTCTTAACGCTGAGATCGGCCTTCAGAGTCTTCGATATGGCAAGATCTTTGTCGTTAAAGGCAATGCCTACTATGGCATCATCCGAATCTTGGAGGCCCACGTTTCTCAGAGCGCTCTCCTTGCAGTCCTCGCGCCAGAGATGGGCGACGCGGTCGAAGATGGTCCACTCCACCGCATCGGTGATGCTGCTCTTCCCGCTCGCGTTCTCGCCGAAGACCGCTAGACTTCTGCACTGTGCGTTGAGGTCCATCCGCATCGGGAACCGGAACCCTCGGAATCCCGCTATATCCAAGCTTCTCAAGCGGACCATCAGCAGGCATCCTTCCGCTGCTCTGCGAGCGCCTGGAGCAGCCGAGCTTTGGTCAATTTGCCTTGTTGCTGCAACCCCTGCACCGAAGCAACCACGTCCGGAGCAATGGCGGCATTGGTTTGGAGAGATTCTAGAAACTCGCGAACCACTTCGAGTCCCGACTTGATGGCGGGAGTGCTCATGTTGGCTCCTAACGGCAGCTATGATAGCTGATTGGGATAGCCGAAACAAGGATGGGAATCTGAAAATCCGATTTTCTGAACTCTATCCGTTGAGCGCTGCCACCGCGAGATTCGCTGATGGCGCTGTGGGCGTCTATTTTCTAGGCATAGCAGACGGCCTGGGGATCGGGTACCCATTCAAGAAGTCACGGCTAATCTATATCGGAATGTCCGCATCGCGGCAGAATAGTATTGGGAAACGCCTCCAGGCTCACCTATCGGGTAGGTCTGGAAATGTAGCCCTTTTCAACTACGCCAAAGTCCGCCCTGTCGTGTTCTCCTATTTCGGGAATGAAGTCCTCAGCGCCTTGGGGGTTTGCCCTGTCCCTGAGATCGAGGGCTTTTTCCTGCGGGAGTTCGAAAGTGTCCACGGCGCGTATCCGATCTGCAACAACCAATCTAGTGCCGCCGGGCCCGCCTCTGCGCTGAAGCATGCGGCGCTGAAGGTGGACTGGACAGCGTGGAATGAAGTTGACCACACGGTAAGGCCCTGACGGTTCGTCTCAGAGTGCCTCAGGACTTCGACGCTCGGGAGGACACCCCGCTAGCTAGGGGGCAGTAGTGTTCAGGGCAAGAGGCCGGAGCAATGTTCTGTGGAGACTCCGGCTTTTGTTCAGGTGGTTGGAATAGGCAAGGCGGAATCCAGTCCATTCCACCCTGCTCGTGAGTCAATCTCTGCCGAGCCGTGAAATCGGAATGGGAACAATCTCCGGGTCGGCTCGGCTTGTATTTAATTGAAAACCTGGTGGTCAGGGACGGAATCGAGCCGCTGCCGCCAGCCTTTTCGGGGCGGCATTCGATCCAAACAACGAGAATAGGGAACGCCAAACGCCCTTGCATCAGCGTATCGACGGAATGCCGAGTTGATCGCAGATCTTCCGAGCGAGCCGATTGTCAATTTCGGCATGGCGCGGCACTGGAGCTTTTGCGCCCGTGGCCGGGTTGGAAAAGATCGAATGCCGTCCACCTTCACGTGAAAGAGCGCATCCGTGCCGACGAAGATGGTCCAGCAGTTCGTGCCGTTTCACTTCGGAGCGATGCCTGCGTGAACCGATAGCGGCACCAACTCGATCAGGTCAGCCTCACGACTGTGCGCGTCCTCAGACGGCACAGGGAGCGGCTTGGCTTCCTCAAGCAGTGCTTGCGCCAGATCTTCGAGAGCACTGGAGATCATCAGGCGCGCGTCCGGCAGGTCGAAGCCTTGGGTCACTGCACCCGGAAAATCGAGCGCCTCCGCTACGACCATGTCGCCAGGCGCCTTCGGAAGATAGAATGCGATGTGGTAGCGGAGCATAGTTACATGATAATACTATGGGCCTTGCCACGGCCGGGCGCCGGCTAGTACCGAGAAACGCGCTTGCGGCAGCCGACCAGCAGGACATGGGCGACGCCCCCGCCGAGCGACCCGACCGCGGCACGCTCCCGCCAAACGCATTCCAGGCTTTGGGATTCGCTGTAGTTGCCGCTGCGGAGCAGGAGCCCGGGAAAATCGAGATCGGCTGAAATCACAACGCGTCCGGCCTCCAACGCTAGCGAGAGAATCTGCGTATCGGCTGCGCGATTCATTGCCAATTCGGTGGCGTGTACCGCATCATGGCCCCGTGACCGCAGCCAGGTCGCCAGATCCGGCGATAGGGCCATGTCCACCAGGAATTTCAGTCGGCGAGTTCCACCGTCTCGCCCTCAGCCAGGAACGCCGCATACCGGAGTGCCTCGCCGATATCCGCAGTTTCCAGATATGGGTAAGCTTTCAGAATCGATTCACGCGTCTCCCTGGCCGCGAGCAGGCCCAGCAATCGCGACACCGGGAAGCGGAGATCCCGTATGCAGGGCTTCCCTGTGGCAACAGATGGATCGACCGTGATTCGTTCAAACTGCATCGGAGTCGTCCTTAGAATTATCTTAGCGGAGTTCCTTCGCTGTCGCATTATTCCCGAGAAACGCGCCTGGGTCTTGCAATCCAAACGACTGCGGAGTCACCGCCGCCTGTAGAAGGTACCGGCTACCTCAGGCCCCCCAGATACGGCATCTGGGAAGTTGGCGGATGAGGAAACGGAGGGCGCCCTCTGCCCGGGAATCCGGCTACCGACGCCCGCTTGGGACGTTTTGGAGACTTGCTGACGAGTCGAAATCAAGAGGACCACATTGTCAACGCGCCTCTTCTCAGGGATTACTGGGTATCCACTTCGATATCCTACACAGCTCTTGGACAGGGATGGGATAGCGGTCAATGGCGCGAGCGATCCCGCTCACGTGTTGCACGCTTGGCTCCGGCACCCCTTCTCGATACCCTCCGGGGTCGCGGAAACTAATCTGATAAAAACTGCGCGCTACGCGGGGGAAAACTGCGACCCGTTACAACTCCTGCCGGCGGCCGGCGCCGCCGGTCTCTCTTGACCGAAGGCCACAGCGCCGCTCGGTTGGTTTATCCTGTGCGGTTACACAGTTAGAGGCTCCGTTTGCCGCCTCGTCGCCTTCGTGCGAGCATTGGTAGCTTGACTGGCGTTACCAATAATGAGAACATCAAGGAGGTTCAGTGGCGCGCGTTGACGTCTTCTTTTACCGGGAAGAGGAGCACACGGTACCGCTCATCGGCTGGCTTGACGAGATTCCAGCCAAGGCTCAGCAGAAATGCCTGGCCCGTCTTCAGCGGCTTGAGGAGGTGGGCCACGAGCTGCGCCGCCCGGAGGGGACTACCTTCGGGATGAAATTTACGAACTGAGAGCAAGCTACCAGGGAGTTCATTATCGGATGCTTTACTTCTTTCACGGCCGGGCTGCTGTAGTGGTCTCCCACGGCATCGTCAAAGAACGCGCCGTGCCGCCGCGCGAAATCGACTTGGCGGTGAAGAGGAAGAAGGCATTCCAAGCGGATCCGGACAAGCACAGGTTCCAAGGGAGGTAGAGCGATGGCCAAGACAGTTAAGAAAAAACGGCTTCAGTCCGCAGCGCTTCAGTACACCTACGACCGTTATGTCGGAGACGACCCCAAACAAATCGAGGAATACGAACAGGAAGTTCTAAACGCGGAAATTGCGCGCAGGGTCTACGACCTTCGCACCAAAGCCGGCATCTCCCAGCGCGAGCTTGCCAAGAAGGTCGGCACCAGCGCGTCCGCCATCTGCCGCCTGGAAGATGCAGACTACGACGGCCACTCCCTCTATCTGCTCAAGCGCATTGCGCACGCACTCAACCAGCGTGTTGAGATTCGGTTTGTGCCGCTCCGACGCAAGCTTCAACCAGCATGAGCACCGGCCGCCTTATGCTTCACTGAGAAAGCTGCGTCGAATGGGAACGAAAACGCGCCGCAAGAACAAACCGGCTGCCCCACTATCCTAACAATCGACACGTGGAGCAGCGATTCACTACACAGAATTCGAAGTTACTGAAGCCGCCAGAACTTAGGTCAAGACAGGGCCATTCGTGGACGAAGACGATCCCGCGCAGTCTGTAAGACGTGTAACAGCGGCTGGGTGAGCGAACTAGAAAATGCGGTCGAGCCGATTCTGATCCCACTCGCCACTCAACCCCATGAGCTTACACTGGAGGCCATGGGCGTCCTTGGACAGTGGATCGCGCTCAAGATCATTATCGCAAGGTGTGGCGCCGGGGGTTGGGAAACCCGATACCTCCGTCATGCGGCAACGGTAGGGAGAAGCCCAATCGTCACACCTCAGCACCGCTTCAAGAACATCCAAAGTGTCGCGTTCGGTATCGGCGACCTGTTTGTGTTCGTACTCCACACTACCGTTGACGGCGTACTAAACTCCAACCCGATCGAGTCAGAAGCGGTCGTCAGAATTTTTCCTATCGTGGGTTCCCGTAATTGGCCACCGCCCCGCAGCCTTACCGTCAGTGAGGCCAACTCTATGGCGAATCCATTAGACCGCCTGTTCAAAGGTCCAGGATGCGGTTAAGGTAACGCTTATTGGGGTCTGCCCTGGGGTCTGCCCGGGGGTCTGCCCCCGCCGTTCCTTCCGCTCAATCCCGCAGCGCTACTGCCGGGTCCACCCTGGCCGCCCGCGCCGCCGGAACGAACGCCGCGAGCGCCGCCACCAGCGCCACCACGCCCGCCGCCGCGGCGAGCGACCCCGGGTCCGCCGGACCCACTCCGTACAGCAGCGCGCCGGCCATCGGAGCCATCAGCAGCGCGCCGCCCAATCCCAGCGCCACCCCGACGGCGACCAGCACCAACGCCTGCCCGCCCACCAGCCTGGCAATCGCGCCCGGCTGCGCACCCAACGCCATGCGGATGCCGATCTCGCGCTGCCGCTGCGCCACCGCGAAGGCCAACAGGCCGTACAATCCCACCGCCGCCAACAACGCCGCGAAAAGCCCGAAGATCGACGCCAGCACCGCCGTCAACCGCTCCGGCGCGGCGCTATCGTCCACTTCCTCGGCCAACGTGCGGACCTCCGTGAACGGCATCGCCGGATCGAGCGCCGCCAGCGCTTGCCGCACCGGCTGAATCAGCGATTCCGGACGCCAGTGGGTGCGTACGCACAGCACGAAATCGCCATCCGCCAGGAGTTGGAAGTAGGTCGGCGGTATGGGTTCGCGCAGCGAGCGGTAGCGGGCGTCCTTCACTACCCCCACAATCTCGAAAGCCTCGGTCGCCACGCCGCTGCCGGTGCCGAATCGCCGGCCCAGCGGGTTCTCGCCCGGAAAGAAACGGCGCGCGAAGGTCTGGTTGACGACTACCGGAGCGGGCTTCCGGCTGCCGGAGTCGGAGTCCGCCAGAGCGCGGCCCGCGACGATGTGCATCCCCATGGCGTCGAAATAATCGGGGGTGACTGCGTTGAAGCTGGTGTTCAGGAAATCGCCCCGGTCGACGCGCTGCCCGGCGGGCGCCACCGTGGTCTTCACTCCGCTGCCGCGCATCACCGCGCGCGCCGACGCTGCCGCCGAATCCACGCCTGGAATCTGCCGCACCCGCGCCAGCAGCGCCGCCCGGAGCCTGGTGGTTTGCTCGTCGGTGTATCCCGAGAGCGATGGATTGGCCGTGAACGTTACCACCTGCGCGCTAGCGAAGCCCGCATCCATATCGCGCAATTGGCGGAAACTGCGCACCAGCAGCCCCGCGCCCGCCAGCAACAGGGTGCACAGCGCGATCTGCAAGACCAGCAGGAATTGCCGCCCCCTCCAGCCTCCTGCGGATCGCGCGCCGCGCAGTACGCTGTCCAGACTGACCCGCGCGGCAGCCACCGCCGGAGCGATGCCGAACAACATCGCCGTCAACGCCGAAATAGCCAGCGAAAAAAGCAGAACGCGGCCATTCGGTTCGAAATCGATGGCCAGCGCCAGCCGGTTCGTCCCGATGTCGCGGATGGGCGGCAGCGCCTGCACCAATAACGGCGCGGCAAAGTAGGCCAACGCCACGCCGCCGGCCGAACCCAGCACGGTCAAGAGCGCGCTTTCCACCAGCATCTGGCGCACCAACCGCATGCGCGTGGCGCCCAAGGCCAGGCGGATTGCCACTTCGCCGCGGCGGCGCGCTCCCCGCGCCAGCAGCAGCCCCGCCAGATTGGCGCACACCATCAATTGCAGCAGCGCCACCGACGCGATCAACAGCCGCAGAGCCCCGCTGAAGCGCTGGCGCAGGATCGACGTGCCGTGCTCCAGCGAATCAAGTTCCAGCGGCTCTCGACGAGCGTCCACGTCCTTGTCGATCGAGCGAAGCCACATAGACCGGCATTCCGCCTCGGCGCGCTGGCGCGTCACCCCGGGCTTCAAACGCCCGCCGAGATCCAGCCAGCGGCTCTCCATCGGTTCGTAGGGGCCGCCGATTTGCAGCAAGGGAGCGGCGCGCAGCGGAACGCGCACGTCGGGCGCGGTTTCGATGGAGATGCCGTTGAATTCCCGCGGCAGCACCCCCACGATGGTGAACGGATGCCCGTGCAGCTCGAGCGTGCGGCCCACCGCCCGCCGGTCGCCATTGAAGCGCCGCTTCCAGAATCCGTAACTCAACACCGCGGGCGGCGCACCGGGTGTATCCACCGCGTCGGCAGCCGTGAGCGTGCGCCCTACCATCGCCGAGGCGTTCAGCACTTCGAAATACTCAGCCGTGACCAGATGTACGCGGACTTCTTCAGCCGGCGCGGGGCTCGCCATGGCGACCTGCATATCCTCCTCGCCGAACACCGCCGAAAGCGTCGTGGAGTGCTCGCGGAGGGTCCGATAGAAGGAATAAGCGAAGTTGCTGCGCCGGCCGACCCGCGGGATTTCCTCCACCATGCGAACCAGTTGTTCGGGGTGCCGGGCCGGCAGCGGCCGAAAGAGAATCGCGTCCAGAGCGCCGAAAATGACGGCATTGGCCCCGATACCCACGGCCAGCAAAGTGGCGGCCACCAGCGTAAATCCGGGACTGCCCGCCAGTCCGCGGGCGGCGAAGCGAAGGTCGGCCATAGGCATTCCGATGATACAAGAGACGGGCGCCGTCTATAATCGAAAGCAATGGACCTGGAAAAAACACTGCTGCGCAAGGTGGGGGAAGCGGTCGCGCGTTTCAAGATGATTCGCGACGGCGACCGCGTGGCCGTGGCGCTCTCCGGCGGCAAGGATTCGGCCACCATGCTGGAAGCGCTGCTGCTGCTGCAAAAGCGCGCGCCCATCGATTTCTCCATTCGCACGTTTACCGTGGAGCAGGGCAAATTCCTCAGCTCCATCGAACCGTTGGGCGAGTATCTGAAACAGCGCGGTATCGAGTGGACTTACTTCCGCGACGAGCCATCCCTGCGCCTGCTCGAAGAACAGCCCGGTCACGGTTGCGACTTATGCAGCCGCTACCGCCGGCGCGCGGTATATGAAATCGCCCACGACTTAGGCGCTAATGTGATCGCCTTCGGTCATACCGCCGACGATTTCTGCGAAGCGCTTCTGCGCAACGCCATGTTCACCGGCCGCTTGAGCGCCATGCCGGCGGTCACTAATTCGCGCAAGCACGACTACCGCCTGATTCGCCCGCTGGTCTTTGTCACTGAGGACATCACCCGGGCGTACGCCGAGCGTATGGGTGTCCCGGTGGTCCCGTGCGGCTGTTCGCAGCGCACCGGCACGGTACGGCGCTCGATCCGCGATATGTTCGGGAATCTCGAACGCGAGCATCCCAATCTGAAAGAGAGCCTCCTTTCCGCGATGGGTAATATCGACCCCAGCCGCCTGCTCGATCCGCGATTCTTGAACCTGGACGAAGTGGAAGGGTCCACGCCGGAGTTGTTTCCCATCGTGGCGGAGCGACAAGGGTTGTCGCGGCGCGGCTTCGCCGCAAGCGGTCGGCC
>Ga0302320_10029874_pt1 | contig 10409 bp, 9 predicted proteins | sample Bog_T0_3_FD_202130 | JGI IMG/M metagenome (GOLD analysis project Ga0302320, IMG submission 202130) | Peat permafrost microbial communities from Stordalen Mire near Abisko, Sweden - Bog_T0_3 | ecosystem: Environmental > Terrestrial > Soil > Wetlands > Peat | place: Sweden: Abisko, Stordalen Mire... | reverse complement strand
GCAGTAGGAATCGCCGATATTTTGATCTGGTTCTGAATATTAATTCAAAAATTAATTGCTTGAGGTACGTCCTCATAGCAATCAAAGTTGCCGTTCATTGGAGGGGCCTGATCGCGCCTTGGGCGTGCGAGAACCATTGGCAACCAAAGACTTTCAACCCCTCCGCCTATATTTTTACCCAAGTGGGGCCTGATGTTCAAGGTCCCTATCGCTGGAGGCATTGATGCGTCTGAAGCTTCCGTGATGACGTGGCAGGAGTCGGTGATGGGGTTCGACGGGCATGGAAATTTTCGGCAGCGGGGATTATCCTGATGCTGTCTTTCATCAGATATCCGCATCCACGATAGCCGCGGCCGCGTTGTGCGGCCCCGTCTCCATGACTGAGGCCTCCCCATGCCCGCCCCAACGCACGCCGACCCTGACCAGCACCGAGCCCGGCTGTCCCGGCGCTCGCTTTACGCCTTGATCGGCGGGGGCGTGCTGCTGGTGGCCGCCATTGTGGTGGGCCTGTCGGTCCTGCATCCCCTGCCGCCGCGCACGCTGACGCTGGCGTGCGGGCCCGAAGGCAGCGCCTACCAGGTCTTTGGCAAGCGCTACCAGGCCTTGCTGGCCAAGCAGGGCATCCGCCTGCGCCTGGTGAGCACCCAGGGCGGGGTGGAGAACCTGGCGCTGCTGGCCAAGCCGGGCTCGGGCGTGGACCTGGGCTTCGTGGAGGGCGGCCTGGCGGCCGAGACGGATGAGCCGGACCTGGTGTCGCTGGGGACCATCGGCTACGCCCCCATCTGGTTCTTCAGCCGCCATATCGCCACGGACCGGGGCCTGTTCGCGCTGAAGGGCCGGCGGGTCTCGGTGGGGCCGCAGGGCAGCGAGTCCCGGGCGGTGGTGGCCGAGCTGTTGAAGCGCAACGCCCTGGACCTGACGGCGTTCAAGGAGCTGCCCATGGAGCCGGAGGCGTCCGCCGACGCCCTGCTGGCGGGCCGCATCGACGCCATGGTGCTGGTCAATTCGATGGCCTCGCCGGTGGTGCGGCGCCTGCTGAAGGCCCCGGGGGTGGACGTGGCCAGCTTCTCGCGGGCCGACGCCTACGCGGCCATCTTCCCGTCGCTGACCAAGCGGGTGCTGCCGGCGGGGGTGGCGGACCTGGAGCGCGACCGGCCCGACCATGACGTGACGCTGCTGGCCACCAAGGTCAGCCTGGTGGCGCGCGGCGACCTGCACCCGGCCCTGCAATACCTGGTCTTGGAGATGATCTCGCAGGTGCATGCCCGCAGCGGCGTCTTTCAAAAAGCCGGCGAGTTCCCGGCGGCCGAGAGCCTGGAGGTCCCGCTGAGCGGCGAGGCCCGCCACTTCTACAAGTCCGGGCGGCCGTTCCTGCAGCGCTACCTGCCCTTTTGGCTGGCCGCCCTGGTCGAGCAGCTGGTGCTGCTGCTGATCCCCGTGCTGGGCCTGACCTATCCCGTGATCAAGGGCCTCATCTCCCTTTACGGGTGGGGCGTCCAGCGGCGCATTTTTTCGATCTATGGGGAGCTGCACTGGCTGGAGTCCCAGCTGGACCGCCTGGGCAAGCGGGAGCCGGTCCCGCCCGCGTGGCGGGAGCGCATGCTGCACCTGGAGGCCCGCGCCCGGCGCCTGCGGGTCTCGGCCAAGTACATCCCCATGGTCTACAGCCTGAAGGACACCCTGGCGACCGTGGGCGAACGCATGGATGGGCATGGTCGGGTGGGGAAGCGGTCCTGAGGCGGGGCTGACCCTGAGGGCTCAAAAAAAAGAACCCCTGGCTGAGCCGGGGGTCCTTTTTTTATGGGGAGGGCGGGAGCCTAGAAAGCCAGGCCCCGTTCGCCGTCGCTGGTGCGCTTGAAGTAGTCCATCAGCTGGGCATAGGACTCGGGCTGGCGCTGGCTGACGTCGGCGATCTCGCTCTGCAGCAGGGCCTCGCCCAGCGCGGCGGCCTCGGGGTCGGCGAAGTCCTCGACCCATTCCTTGAAGGTCAGGATGGCGTTCAGCTGGCAGGCCTTGGCCGTGGCGCCCGAGCGCAGGGCGGCCATGGCCTCTTTGGCCGGGCGCAGGCCCAGGCTGCAGGGCGGGCAGAAGCTGGCCAGGCTACCGGCCTCGCGCAGTTCGCTGACCAGGTCCTGCAGGGGCTCGGCGTCGCCCAGGGCGAACTGGCGGCAGGACATGGAGGGGATGACGCCGCCCTGGTGGTAGGCCCCCACGCCCACGGCCGGGGCCGCGTCGGTCTGGGTGGCGCCCAGGCGCAGGGCTTTTTGGCGCAGGCTGTGGCCCTCGGCGGCGGTGACGATCAGGCCCACGTAGGGCAGGGCCAGGCGCAGCACCGTCAGCAGGCGCAGGAACTCGTCCTCGGTGACGGCGTAGGTGGGGTCGGCGGCGGGGTTGCGGGGGTCCAGGCGCTGCAGGTTGATGCTGGCGGGGCCGCGGCCGAAGCGGCCTTCCAGCGCCTGGGCGTGCTGCAGCAGGGCCAGCAGCTCGAAGCGCCAGTCGGCCAGGCCGGCCAGGATGCCCAGGCCCACGTTGGGGATGCCCGCCTCCATGGCCCGGTGCATGGCATAAAGGCGCCAGCGGTAGTCGGCCTTGGGGCCGTCGCGGTGGGCCGCCTGGTAGGCGGCGCGGTCATAGGTGGCCTGGTGCACGTGGTAGGAGGCCAGGCCGGCCGCCTGGATGGCCTGCAGGTCGGCGATGCACATCGGCGGGGCGTTGAGGCCCACGCAGCGGACCTGCGAATAGCGGGTGCCTTGCGGGGCCTGCACGGCATGGATGGCGGCCAGGCTGTCGGCCATGTATTTGGCGTCGCTGGAGGGGTGCTCGCCGACCACCGCCAGCAGCAGGCGGTGGCCCACCTGGCCGGCCAGCACCTCCACTTCGGCGCTGATCTCGGCCTCGCTGAGCACGCGGCGGGTCTCGTCGGTGCGGTTGGTCAGGAAGCCGCAGTAGCTGCAGGCGTTGACGCAGGCGTTGCCCAGGTACAACGGGGCGAAGGCGGCGATGCACTTGCCGTAGACCTTCTCCTTCACGGCCAGGGCGGCGTCGGCCATGCGCTTGCGCTGCTGGGGCGACCGCACCGCCATCAGCTCGGCGGCCTCGGCCAGGCTGAGGTCCTGGATGGCCAGGGACTTATCCAGCAGGGCCTGCAAGCGCGCATCGTCGGGGGCCTTGGCCTGCGCCAGGGCGTGGGCGATGGCGCCGTCGTCCACGAAGTCCTGGCCGCTGGCTTCCAGGTAGCGGTCGACCTCGGCGGCGTGGACGCGCGAGTCGGCCCAGCTTTTCAGGTCCATGCTGACAGCGTCCATGGGCGGGCTCCTTGGGGTCGTGGTGCGTTAACTTTGGGGGCGCTGGGCGCCGGCCGCTGGCGCCGGCTCCGGGCTGTCGCCGCTCAGCGACAGCAGGAACAGCTCCTTGCCCCTGAGTATCTTGACCTCGGCTTTGCCGCAGCCGGGGCAGACGAAGCTTTGGTAGGTGGGCTTGAAATCCTGGCCGCAGGCCAGGCAGCGCGCCGCCGCCTCGCAGGCCTGGATGTCCAAGCGCGCGCCCCGGGCCAGGCTGCCTTCGGCGGCCGCGCCAAAGGCCTCTTGCAAGAGGTCGGGCTCGATGGACTGCAGGGCGCCCAGCTCGACGCTGACCTGCGTGACCGTGCGCAGGCCGCCCAAGGCGGCTTCGGCGAGCACGCGATCCAACAGGGCGACGGCAACGGACATCTCATGCATGGCGGTGGGCCGATAGCGCGGGCGGTGGGGTCCTGATCCCCGTGAATGAACTGTAATTGCAGTCGCCGTACAACCCCATGACGCTGGTCATGCCGTTGCGCCTAAACCACGGACTTGCGTGGGTGTGAGGCGTGTCATGGTTAGATGCGGGAATGGGGGTTAACTTCCTAGCCTGGGCAGGATCGGAACTTCTAGGCGGGATTTCCAAGCAGGTCGCATGATCTGGATCTCACGGGGTAAGGCGTGATACTGCAGGCACTGGCATTCCTCATCATTTTCCCTCTTTTCCCCGCTTTGCTGGCCTTGGTGGTGAAACGCGGCCCGCTGCTGGATGCCGTGGTCTGGATCGGCGCCCTGGGCTTCGCCGTCGCCGCCTTGACCGTGGCGGTGGGGTATTGGGGGTCGGGGGCGGGCCTGGTCCTGGTCCCGCTCGAGGCTCCGGCCTTGGATCTGCTGCTGCTGGGCCTGGAATGCCTGGTCCTGGTCTTCCTATTCATCCGCTCGTTGTCCATGCGGTCCAAGGGCGGCTGGGTGCCGCTGCTGATCGCGGCCCAGGCCGTCACGGTGCTGTATTTGGACCTGGGCGGCGCGCTGCCCAAGGCCGTGGCGCCCTTGGCCCTGGACCACTTGGGCGTGCTGCTGCTGGTGGTGGCCGGCGTGGTGGGCGCCCTGGTGGCGCTCTACGCCATCTCCTACATGAAGGAGGAGCGGCAGCATCACCCCGAGCGCCCGGATCGCCGGGGCCTGTTCTTCTTCCTGATCTTCCTGTTCCTCAGCGCCATGGCGGGCATCGCCCTGAGCAACAGCCTGGCCTGGCTGTTCTTCTTTTGGGAGGTCACCACGCTATGCTCCTACCTGCTGATCCGCACCCGCGGCGATGAGGCGTCGATCAAGAACGCCGACCTGGCCCTGGCGCTGAACGTGCTGGGGGGCGCCTTCTTCGCGGCCGGCCTGCTATGGCTGGCGCTGGGGCCCGGGCCCAAGACCGGCGAGGTGCAGGCCCTGCTGGCCTCGGGACGCCCGGCCCTGCCGGTGGCGGTGCTGCTGGGCCTGGCGGGGCTGGTGAAGTCGGCCCAGATGCCCTTCCATAAGTGGCTGCTGGGGGCCATGGTCGCGCCCACGCCGGTGTCGGCCCTGCTGCACGCCTCCACCATGGTGAAGGCGGGGGTCTTCCTGCTGCTGCGCTTCTCGCCGCTGTACCAGGGCACGCTGCCGGGCCAGCTGCTGGCGGGGGTCGGCGCCGTCACCTTCCTGCTGGCCTCGCTGCAGGCCGTCGGCGAGAGCGACGCCAAGCGCGTGCTGGCCTACTCGACCATCGCCAACCTGGGCCTGATCGTGGCCTGCGCGGGCATCGGCGGGCGCGACGCCCTGTGGGCGGGCATGCTGCTGGTGCTCTTCCACGCCGTGGCCAAGGGCCTGCTGTTCCTGGCGGTGGGCAGCGCCGAGCACCGCCTGGGCAGCCGCGACATCGAATCCATGCGCGGGCTGCTGCAGCGCAAGCGCACGCTGGGCACCATGATGGTCATCGGCATCCTGGGCATGTTCCTGGCGCCCTTCGGCATGCTGACGGCCAAGTGGAAGGTGCTGGAGGCCATGACCGCCGCGGCCCCCCTCATCGCCATCCTGGTGGCGTTCGGCTCGGCGCCCACGCTGTTCTTCTGGGCCAAGTGGCTGGGCGCGCTGCTGGCCGTCCCGCCCGCGCCCAAGCCCCGCCTGGAGCGCACCCCCCCCGTGGAGCTGGGCGTCATGGGCGTGCTGGCGGCGATGACGGTGGCCGCCACGCTGGCGTTCCCGGCCATCTCGGGGGTCATGGTGGCGCCCTACCTGGCGCGGCTCTTCCCGGCGGCGCCGGCGCTGGACCTGATGCCGCTGGCCGCCATGCTGGGCGTGGCCCTGGCCATGCTGGGGCTGCCGCTGATCTTCGCCGCCAGCCCCGCCCGCGGCCAGCGCCAGCTGGCCTACCTGGCGGGCGCCAACGCCGGCCACGGCTTCGTCAATTCCTTGCATGAACCGCAGGAGGCGCGCTTGCACAACTACTACCTGGGCTCGGTGCTCCACCCCTTGAAGCTGGACCGGGCCGCGCTGTGGCTGGGCGCGGGGCTGACGCTGGCGGCCGCGCTGGCGGGGGTGCTGTCATGACGCCGCTGCTGGGCGCCCTGCTCTACGTGGTGCTGGCCCCGGTGCTGGGCTGCCTGCTGGCCGGGGCCGACCGCATCGCCACGGCGCGCATGCAGCGCCGCCAGGGGCCGCCGCTGCTGCAGCCCTACTACGACCTGCGCAAGCTCATGGGCAAGCGCGGCGCCGAGATCAACGGCTTCCAAGGCTACTACCTGACCGGCTTCCTGCTGTTCACCGCCGGCGCCGGCGCGCTGTTCTTCCATGGCGGCGACCTGCTGCTGGTGGTCTTCGCGCTGACGCTGGGCGCGGTCATGCTGGTCATGGCGGCGTTCTCGGCCAATTCGCCCTACGCCCACATGGGCGCCCACCGCGAGCTGCTGCAGATGCTGGCCTACGAGCCCATGCTGATCCTCACCGCGCTGGGCCTGTACCTGGCCACCCACAGCTTCGCGGTGTCGGCCATCGCCTCGGCGGCCCAGGCGCCGGTGCTGGTGCTGCCGGGCGTGTTCCTGGGCTACCTCTTCATCCTCACCATCAAGCTGCGCAAGTCGCCCTTCGACCTGTCCAGCTCGCACCACGCGCACCAGGAGCTGGTGCGCGGCCTGACGGTGGAGATCTCGGGCGGGAACCTGGCCCTGGTCGAGCTGGCCCACTGGTATGAGAACGTGCTGCTGCTGGGCATCCTCTACCTGTTCCTGGCGCCCTGGGGCGTGGCCGCGGCGCTGGCCGGCGTGGCCCTGTGCTACCTGTTGGAGGTCGTGGTCGACAACAGCTCGGCGCGGCTGCGCTGGGAGACGGCGCTGCGCTCGTCGTGGCTGGTGGCCCTGGCGCTGGGCGGGCTCAACATCCTGCTGGTCCCGGCCTTGCAGAAGGGGTTCTGACATGGGCAACGCGATGCGATCGCCTTGGGTGCTGCACTACGACGCGTCCAGCTGCAACGGCTGCGACATCGAGGTGCTGGCCTGCCTCACGCCGGTCTATGACGCCGAGCGCCTGGGCATCATCAACACGGGCAACCCCAAGCACGCCGACGTGCTGCTCATCACCGGCGGCGTGAACGCCCAGAACACGAGCGTGGTCGAGAACCTTTACGCCCAGATGCTGGAGCCCAAGGTGGTGGTGGCCATCGGCGCCTGCGCCCTGTCGGGGGGGATCTTCGCCAGCTGCTACAACATCCGCGGCGGCATCGACACCGTGATCCCCGTGGACGTCTACGTGCCCGGCTGCGCGGCCCGCCCGCAGGCCATCATCACGGGCATCCTGCAGGCGGTGGCCATCCTGGGGGCCAAGGCCCAGGGCACCCACGTGCCCGTGGACAAAGCCGCGCGAGAGAAGGTGTGCCAATGAGGGAAGAACAGCTGTACGCCGGCATCCAGGCCGCCGAGCTGCCGGCGCTGGCCGCCCAGCGCCTGGACCTGGGCTGGCGCCTGGTGGTGATCACGGCCCTGCAGAACGCGGACGGGGTGGAGGTCAGCTACGTCTTCGAGCAGGGCCAGCGCCTGCAGAGCCTGCGCCTGACCCTGCCGCTGGAGGCGCGCCGCCTGCCCAGCATCACGGGCAGCTACGCGGCCGCCTTCATCTATGAGAACGAATTGCAGGACCTCTTCGGCGTCAAGGTCGACGGGCTGGCCCTGGACTTCAAGGGGAACTTCTACATGAAAGCCAGGGAAACGCCCTTCATCAAGGCGGTGGCCTCGCAGGCGCCGATGCCGCCCGCCCCGGAGGCGGCCCGTGGCTGAGAAGACCATCATCCCCTTCGGGCCGCAGCACCCGGTCCTGCCCGAGCCGCTGCACCTTGACCTGGTCATGGAGGACGAGACCGTCGTCGACGCCATCCCCTCCATCGGCTTCATCCACCGCGGCCTGGAGCGCCTGGCCGAGACCCAGGATTTCCAGCAGATGGGCTATGTGGCCGAGCGCATTTGCGGCATCTGCAGCTGCATCCACGGCCAGGGCTATTCCCAGGGCATCGAGGCCCTGATGGGCATCGAGGTGCCCGCGCGCGCCCAGTTCCTGCGCCTGGTCTGGGGCGAGGAGAGCCGCATCCAAAGCCACCTGCTGTGGCTGGGCCTGGCCGCCGACGCCTTCGGCTTCGAGAGCCTGTTCATGCACACCTGGAAGCTGCGCGAGCGCCTTCTGGATTGGGTCGAGCGGACCACCGGCGGCCGCGTCATCTTCGGGGCCAACAAGATCGGCGGGGTGCGCCGGGACGTGGCCGACGGCCTGCTGGCCGACATGGTGGCCGACCTCCGGGCCATGGAGGCCGAGTTCGCCGCGCTGGAGCGGACCTTTTTGGGCGACGCCACGGTGCGCTCGCGCATGGAGGGCGTGGGCGTGCTGCCCAAGGCCCTGGCCCAGGCCTCCGGCGCCGTGGGCCCCACCCTGCGGGCCAGCGGCGTGGCGTCGGACACCCGCACGCTGGGCTACAGCGCCTACGACCAGGTGCAGTGGCAGGTCATCACGGAGGACGCCGGCGACTGCTTCGCCCGCATCAAGGTGCGCTGCCGCGAGACCCACCAGTCCTTTGACATGATCTACCAGGCGGTGGCCAAGATGCCCGGCGGCGCCGTCGAGTCCAAGCCCAAGGGCTTCCCCAAGGGCGAGTACATGTCCCGCCTGGAGCAGCCGCGCGGCGAGGTGATCTACTACCTCAAGGGCAACGGCACCAAGCACCTGGAGCGTTTCCGGGTGCGCACCCCCACCTTCGCCAACATCCCGGCGCTGGTGCACATGCTCAAGGGCTGCCGCCTGGCGGATGTGGGCAACATCCTGTTGACCATCGACCCTTGCATCTCATGCACGGAGCGCTGACATGGCCTTTGGGACCTTCAGCCTGACGGCGTTGACCAGCCTGTTCAAGAAGCCCGCCACCACCACCTGGCCGGCCACGCCGTATGTCCCGGTGGCCGGCGCGCGGGGCTCCCTGCGCTTCGCCAGCGAGACCTGCAACTACTGCACGCTGTGCGCCCTGAAGTGCCCCACCGGGGCCATCCAGGTGGACCGGGTCAAGAAAGCCTGGGTGCTGGACCGCTTCAAGTGCATCGTGTGCGCCGCCTGCGTGGACGCCTGCGTGAAGAACGCCCTGGCCTGCGACCCCGATTTCGCCGCCCCCAGCAGCGACCACGTCATCGAGGTCTACCGCGTCACGGAAAGCGCGGACCTCTGCGCCCATGGCGAAGGGGAAGCCTAGGGCCGGCCATCGTCCTGCCCCGCGTTCCAGCCGTTCTCGCGCCGGTCTTTCCCGCCCCTTTCCCCGGTCCTTTATCACAAGCTTCCCCCCTGCCTTAGGGGGTGGATTTTGTTATCCTTTACCCGGAGCTGCGGGACCGTCCTTGCACCGGGGGGGGCCGGCCCGGCGGCTCCAGCCCCGGCGCGCCCAAGCGCCAGGCGGCCTTTTGTCCCCATCGTGCTCCTGCGCGCATCCCCCCGGCAGACCCCTTTGGCATGGCGTTCTCGGCCGGGAAGGAGCGACGTGAAGGTCCTGGTCATCGATGACGAAAAACAGCTGGCCGATTCGGTCGCACTGATCCTGCAAAAAGAGGGGCATGCGGCGGCGGCGGCCTATGGCGGCGCCGAAGGCTTGGCCGCGGCTAAGGCCACCCAGCCGGAATTGGTCCTATGCGACCTGCATCTGCCCGATGCCGATGGCTTGGAGCTTGTGCCGCAATTCCTGGCGCTGGCACCCGAGGCCAAGGTGGTGGTGATGACGGGTGACAGCGGCACGTCGGTGGCGGTGGAGGCCATGCGGCAGGGCGCCGAGGCCTACCTGCAGAAGCCGTTCCATAACAACGAGCTGCTGGTCCTGGTGCAAAAGCTGGGCCAGCGGCGGCATACCGAGCGCTCCCTGAAGGACCTGCGGGCGGCCCACACCCGCGACGCGCTGGAACGCTTGCGCATCTATGTGGGCGCGGGCATGCAGGCGGTCTATGAGGAATTGAGCCTGGCGGCCGAACAGGGCGGAGTGACGGTCCTGATCCAGGGGGAGACGGGCTCGGGCAAGGAGCACGCCGCCCGCCTGGTCCACCAGCTGTCGCGGGATTTCGCCGGGCCTTTTGTGGAGCTGAACTGCGCGTCCATCCCCGAGACCCTGGTCGAATCCGAGCTCTTCGGCGTGGAGGCCGGGGCCTTCACCGACGCCAAGCACCGCCGATCGGGGCTTTTTGAGGCGGCCCAGGGCGGCACGCTGTTCCTTGACGAGGTCGACGAACTGTCGGCGGGGACCCAGGCCAAGCTGCTGAAGGTGCTGGAAGACCGTGAGCTGCGGCGGGTGGGGTCCGCCGAAACGGTGCGCCTGCACCTGAGGGTCCTGGCCGCCAGCAACAAGGACCTTGAAGGCGAAGTGAAGGCGGGCCGTTTCAGGCCGGATCTATACTACCGATTGGGGCTGTTCAAGGTCCGCCTGCCCCCGCTGCGTGAGCGCCGCAGCGATATCCCGGCGCTGGCCCGCCATCTTTTCAACGCGGCTTGCAGGGCCTATGGCCGCCGCCTGGCCCCCCTGTCGGACCGCGAGATGGAGCTGCTGGGCCGCCGGGACTGGATGGGGAATGTGCGCGAGCTGCGCAATGTGATCGA
>Ga0302320_10029872_pt1 | contig 10410 bp, 13 predicted proteins | sample Bog_T0_3_FD_202130 | JGI IMG/M metagenome (GOLD analysis project Ga0302320, IMG submission 202130) | Peat permafrost microbial communities from Stordalen Mire near Abisko, Sweden - Bog_T0_3 | ecosystem: Environmental > Terrestrial > Soil > Wetlands > Peat | place: Sweden: Abisko, Stordalen Mire... | reverse complement strand
AGGGCCGGTCAGGGGACCGGCCGCGGACCAGGGGGTCCGCCCCACTGGGACCGCTCACCCGACGCGGGCCTCTTGTTGCTCGGTGCGGGCCAACTCGGCGGCGTAGTGGGAGAGGTCGGCGGGAGGGACGTCGACCAGGTCCTTTTCCATGTCTTCGCCGGTTTGCACCAGGTGGAGCAGGTGCATGGCGGCCATGCGCGCGCACCAGGGGTCGTCCACTTTGCGGCCGGCCTGGGCGCTCACGCGCGGCAGATCGGCCTGCGGCAGGGCGATGGTCTTTTCGGTTCGCGCGCCGGCTTCATCCACAAGGATGAACTTCACGTCCACACAGTCGGCGTGGCGCAGCGAAATGGCGGTTTGCAGCCATTTGAACAAGACCTGGAACTTGCGGCCGAACGGGTCCGGACCAGCTTCGAACTGGCGAAAATTAAGCATCTAGAGGTTATCTTACAGGAAAGACGTGCGCCGAGACGAGTCTCGGCGCGGCAGACTAAGAGTCTGCGCCACGTTAGAATGAGCGCATGGATGAGGCGGCGGAGTTTCAGCGCGAGGCCGAGGAGTTTGGCCGGCGGGTGCGCGCGCTGGGGTTCGGCGATATCGAGAATTATTACTGGTACCACACGGTGGAGTTGCCGGACGGGCTAGTGACGCCGGGGCAGTACGATTTCCGACGGAGCCTGGCGCGCTTTCCATTTCCCGAAGACATGCGCGGCATGCGGGTGTTGGACGTAGGGTCGGCGACGGGGTTCTTCGCGTTCGAGTTCGAAAAGCGGGGCGCGTCGGTTGTATCGGTGGAACTGCCTTCGCTGTACGCGCTGGACCGGTTTCCCGGGCAGGACATCGAGCAGATCATCGGGAAGATCGAGAAGATGATAGGGTCCACGGGAAAGAAACAAAGCGCGGCGCAGCTTTACCACTACCTGCTGGAGGGGCCGTTCGAGTTCTGCCGCAAGCGGCTCAATTCGCGCGTGGAGCGGTGCTACTCGACGGTGTACGAGCTTTCCGCGGCGAACGTGGGGCCGGAGGGATTCGACCTGGTTTTCATGGGCGACATCCTGCTGCACACGCTGCACCCGTTGCAGGCGATGGCGGCGGTGGCGCCGCTGTGCCGGGGAACGCTGGTGATCGCGCAGGTGATGCCGGAGGCGGCGGACGGGCGGCCGGCGATGCATTACGTGGGCGGGGATAGCCTGGACTCCGACGAGGTTTCGTGGTGGTGGCCAAACCTGCCGTGTCTGGAGCAACTGCTGAAGAAGCTGGGATTCCGCGAAGTAACGGAAGTGGGGCGCCACACCGGAGTGTTGCGCCCCTCGGGTTACGCGTACGAGCGGTCCATTCTGCGCGCGGTGAAGTGAACCGGGTACCTGCCGGCGGCGGAGAATCCGGGCATTAAGGGCGGGCTTGCGCGTCCAGGTATTCGATGAAGCGGTTGTCCTGGCGCTCGATGTGATGGGTGGTCCAGACTTCGACGAACAGGGCGAGGGCGCCGCCGGGGTTGATGGCGCCCGCGGCGAAGTCTTCCTTCACGCTGCGAATCTGTCCGAACAGACGCCGGTGTTCGGCGGCGTGGGCGCCGGCGCCCTGGTATCCGGCGGCGCGCATCAAACCTTCTTCAGACGCGAAGTGCTTTTCCACGGAGGCGACAAATCCGGCGAGTTTGCTTTTCAGTTCGCGCTCGGACTTGCTCCGTTCGACGGCGCCGCGGAACCTGTCGAGCGATTCCATGATCTCCTTGTGCTCGCGGTATATCTGCAAGGCGGCGTTCGCTTTCATAAAGTTAAAGTTAGACGCCGGGCGCGTGGATTACAATGTCTTCAATGGTTATGGTACGAACACTGTCGGCGGTCCTGCTGTGGACATTCTGCGGCGCGCCGGGATTACACGGGGCGGAGAAGCGCCTGCTGGCGTATTATAGTTCGGGCTCGCGGCGGGGCAACACGCCCTACGGCGCGGCGCAAATCCCCTACGAGCAACTGACGCATATCGACCATGCGTTCCTGCGGCTTTCCAGCAAGAACGACGGAAGCCTGGACATTTCGCCGAACCTGCTTGAGCCGGAGTTGATTTCCAGGGCGCACGCGGCCGGGGTGCGGGTGATGATCTCGATCGGCGGGGGCGGGGCAGCCTCCGGGAGACCGTTTGCGGCGGTGGCGGGCGATCCCACGGCGCGGGCGAACATGGTCAAGAACGTGCGCGACTTCGTGATGCAGAACGGGTACGACGGGGTGGATCTGGATTGGGAATACCCGGACGGAGTGGAACAGCGCTCGAACTGCACGCTGCTGATGGCAGCGCTGCGCAAGGAATTGCCGTCGCCGCGGTACGATCTTTCGATGGCCGTTCCGGCGGACCCGAACAAGCCGGGGTCGGGTTCGTACGATGTGGAAGCGCTGGCGCAAATTCTGGACTACTTCAACGTGATGACGTACGATTTTCACGGGCCGTGGTCGAAGCACGCGGGGCACAACTCGCCGCTATTCCAGAACGCCGCGGACCCGGGGCACAGCCGCGCCAGCCTGGCGACGGCGATAGACACCTGGCTGAACTACTTCCATGTTGCGCCGGAGAAACTGAACATCGGAACGGGATTCTACGGATACGAGTTCACCACGGCGACGGACCTGTGGGGCGCATGCGACTGCTCCAGGACGACGTTCAGCCGGGACTACGGGCGGTACATCAAGCAGCGGGTCGACCTGATGGGGTGGAAGCGCTACTTCGACAGCGACGCGCAGGCACCCTACCTGATGCGGGAAACGCGAACGGAACCGGGGGTCATTACGTACGACGATCCGGAATCCATCGCGCGCAAGGTGGATTACGTTGTGGGAACCCGCGGGCTGGGCGGATTCTTCACCTGGGTGCTGGGCTCGGATTACGACGGCCAGTCGCAGGATCTGATGACCGCGATGCATCTGGCGTTCGAGAAAGCGAAAGCGGCGGCGGCGGGAAAGTAGATCAATACGGTTGCGGGTGCGGCGCGTAGGCCGGCTGGGGGCGGTTGGCGCGGTCGCTCGGAACGATGATCCAGGCCGCCAGATAGGCGAGGACGCCGACGCCGCCGGTGAGGGCGGCCGCCAGCCAGATGACGCGCATGAGGCTGACATCCATGTCGAAATAGCGGGCAAAGCCGGCGCAGACTCCGGCGAGCTTATTGTTTTGCTTGTCGAGCAGGAGCGGCCGGGACGCGGTGGGCGTGGCCATCTCCGTGCGTTTGCCGCAGCGGGAGCAGAACCGATCATCGGCCCGAAGTTCCAGGCCGCATTGCGTGCAGTACATGGTGTTTCTCCAGGAATAGGTACGTAATGGGCGGGCGGCGTGTTCCGGAGAAAGGGCGGGCGCGATCAGGCTCGCTCGTTATTGAGCTCTCTTCAGCTTCTCCAGAGTTGCCATGCTCTCCGGCTGGCCTTTCACTTCGGCCAAGGGCCGCAGATTTGCCTCGATGTACTGCCAATCCAAAGACCTCCGTTGACGGGCCACGACCATTTCGGCGTCGAGCACATCGCGCGGCCGGAAGGCGAAGAGCTTGAGGACAATCAAGTCCTCCGCGGAACACGTTCGCAAGGCAGCCCCCATGCCGTATTCGAACAGACTGGACCGCGCGATCATGCCTTCCTCGAAAGGAAGCGCGGCTAAGGCAATGTCGATCGGCACACCGCCGGGCGACTGGAGCAGCAGAACTCGATTTCGCCGAGCAAAATCCCGCACGTCGGAGATGCGTCCTACATATCCGGAATCAAGTAGAGGCCCGGAGACCGTGTCTTCACTCCCAAACGGACACAGGGCCGTCACGTCCACGTCCCGAGTGAATCGCGGTTCGCCCCAGCGCAGCACTGCCAGTCCGCCGATAAAGCAGAATCGCCAGCCGCGCGCGTCCAGCCACGTTTGAAGGTCGCGGGCCGAGTCAAACAGTTCGCTCATGGCTGGCGGCGAACCGGCCGAACTCGCGCGAACCACGCCTGCTGCTCGACTAATCCCGACGTTGGGGACGGAGGAGGGATGGCCGGGCTCCGCACTCCGAAAATCTGCCGGATGGCTTCGCGCGCGTCCATGGATTCCAGCTCGGTTCGCCGGAGGCGCTCCAGTTCCCCGCCCGCGCGGCGCCAAGTTTCCACCCAACACCGGAGAAGGGCGTCATCCGCGCGGCCTTGCTGGGAGATCACGCTCTCATCATAGCCTACGGGGCCGGGTTCCTCGATGCGCTCCACCAGGCGTTCGACGTGGACGCAGTAGATGGCGGGCTTGCCGTCGCGGTCGCTTTGGAAGAAGATGCGCTGGGCGTCGGGGGAGAAGATGGGCGCGACGGATTCGGGGTGGCTGGCGCGGTGCTCGCAAATGGTCAACTCGCGGCCGTTGATGCGCAGCATGATGAGCACGGAGGGGGACGCTGCGTTGCGGCTGGCTCCGACGAATACCGAGGTGTCGCGGTTGAATCCGAAGTGGACGTACTGGCTGGTTTTGGCGACGAGTTGGTCGGCGCCGGCGCCGGCGTCGGGGGAGTATTCGCGGACGGCGTTGAGCTGAGTGCGGTCGGCGGGGAAATTCAGGTAGAGGACTGAGGCGCCGTTTGGGGACCAGTTGGCGGGGCCGACGCGGCCGGGCGCGAGTTTCAGTTGGCGGGCGGGCTGGCCGACGGCATCGACGACCCAGAGCGCGGCATCGCTTTGACGGTAGAGAATCTGGCCGTGTTGGGGGCGCATGAGGGGGTCGGAAATTTCGAAAGAGGCTTCGACGACGGTGTGCGCTTCGCCGCCGGAGAGGGGCGCCATGCGGATGCGGTGGAGACTGCCCTGCCGCTCGACGAAGAGAGCGGCGGTTCCGTCGGGCGTGAGGCTCATGCCGGCGGTGCGCTCGAAGGCGTCGGGGACGGTGTAGACGATGCGCTCGGCCAGGGTGGCGAGATTGGCGAGGCACAGGCGGGGGCCCGCGAAATAGCAGAACGAGAGGTTGTTGGGGAGGAGCGAGAGCGAGGCGCCATCGAGGTCTTCGGCTTGGGTCAACTGGCGCGTCTGGCCGTTGTTGAGGTCCATGGAGAAGGCTTGACGGGCGCCTGTGCGGTCGCAGGAATAGAGGAGGAATCGGCGGTTGCGCGCGACGGCGTGGTTGTAATACGCCGGCAGGGCGCTGGAGTAGGCGGGGTCGGTAAGGCGGTAGACCTCCAGCTCGGTGCCGGGGTCCAGGTAGCGCCGCCAATCCGAGGGAAAGACGGCGGCCTTTACGGCCATTGGAAAGTCACCTGGTAGGCCTGGCCGGGGGCGAGCTTTACGGAGACGGCGCCGTCGGCGGCAGGGGTGAAGGGGATGCGCTTGCCGGCGGTGGTGATGGTGGCGATTTGTTGGGCGTGCGGGGGGCGCAGTTCGCAATTGCAGGCGATGGCAGGGTGGAGGACGGCGCTGGAGGCTTTACCGGCGGTCCAGGCGATGTCCACGCCGATGTCGCCGCGCGCGCGGAGGCCGATGACGGAGCCCTCGGGCCAGGCTTTGGGGAGGGCGGGGAGCAGGGCGATTTCGCCGTTCTGGCTTTGCAAGAGCATTTCGGCGATGCCGGAGGTTCCGCCGAAATTGCCATCGATCTGGAAGGGCGGATGCGTGTCGAGCATGTTGGGCAGGGTGGATTTGGCGAACAGCGCTTGCAGGTTCTGGTAGGCGGAATCGCCGTCTTCCAGGCGGTCGAAGAAGTTGACGATCCAGGCGCGGCTCCAGCCGGTGCCACCGCCGCCGGCGGCCAGGCGGCGGTCGAGTGTGATGCGGGCGGCGGCGGCCAGCGCGGGCGTGCCGCGCGGGGTGATCTGGTTGTCGGGAAAGAGCGCGAAGAGGTGCGAGATGTGACGGTGGCCGGGCTCGGTTTCGTCGTAATCTTCGAGCCATTCCTGCAACTGGCCGTACTTGCCGGTCTTGAAGGGCATCAAGCGGTCGCGCGCGGCGGAAACCTGCTTTCGAAAATCGGCGTCAATGCCGAGGATTTCGCTTGATTCGATGACGCGGGTGAAGAGGGCGCGCGTGATTTCGGTATCCATGTAAGGGGCCATGGCGAGCCTGTGCGCCTTGCCATCCGGGCCGCGGAAGGAATTCTCGGGGGAGATGGAGGGGCCGGTGATCAGGTGGCCGTGACCGTCGTCCACCATGTAATCGAGGAGGAACTGGGCGGCCTCCTTCATGACGGGATAGGCTCGCTTAGCGAGGAAGTCGCGGTCGCGGGTGAAATCGTAATGGGTCCAGAAGTCGAGGCTCAACCAGGCGCCGCCCATGGGCCAGATGCCGGAGCCGACGCCATCGATGGGCACGGCGTCACCCCAGATGTCGGTGTTGTGGTGGATGACGAAACCGCCTGCGCCGTAGAGTTTCTGCGCTGTGACGCGGCCGGCGGGGCGGGCGGCATCCACAAGGTCGAAGAGCGGCGTCTGCATTTCGGGGAGGGCGCAGACTTCGGCCGGCCAGTAGTTCATTTCGGTATTGATGTTGATGGTGTACTTGCTGTCCCACGGCGGCGCGAGCGAATCGTTCCACAGTCCTTGCAGCGTGGCGGCCATGCCGCCGGGACGGCTGCTGGAAATGAGAAGGTAGCGGCCGAATTGAAAGTAGAGGGTGGCGAGCTGCGGATCGGCGTCGCCGGCTTGCACGCGCTTGAGGCGCTCATCGGTGGGCAGGTTGGACGCGGCGCCGGCAAGGGTGAAGACTACGCGGCTATAGAACTTTCGGTAATCGGCGATGTGCGCGGCGAGCAAGCGGGCGTAGGGCTTCGAGGACGCGGCTTTGAGTTGGACGTCGCACTGCGCGGCGGGATCTTGGGAGCGGAAGTTAGTGGCCGCGGCAAGGAACAAGGTCGCGGAATTGGCGTTGGAGACTTCGAGATTGGCGCCATCGGTGCGGGTCTGGCCGCCTTCGGCAAGGGCCTGCAAGACGGCGCGAAACTTGACGCCGACCTTGCGCTCGTCCGCATGAGCGGCGTCGCGGGCGATGGCTTCGCCATCCATGGCGATGCGGTTGGAGCCCGCGGCGGTGGTGGCGGCGTCGCGTTCGCGCGCGAGGGTGGCGGAAAACGAAATGCGGCCGGGCTTGTCGCAGGTGAGGCGAATGACGATGACCTGGTCCGGCGCGGAGGAGAAAACCTCACGCGTGTAGGTGGCGTCGCCGGAGCGGTAGGTGACGCGGACGACGGCGCGGGCGATGTCGAGTTGGCGGGTGTAATCGGTGGGAGCGGCGTCCTGGCCGGTGAAGCGGATGTTGAGATCGCCGAGCGTCTGGTACATGGGCATGCGGCGGGGGGTGGCGATGATGTCCTTGTCCGCGAGGGCTTCGGCTTCGGTGAGCTTGCTTTCGGCGAGCAGGCGGCGCACTTCCGGGACGGCGGCGCCGCCGGCGGGATTGTTGCGGTCGCGCACTTCGCCGGCCCAAACGGTACCCTCATTGAGTTGGATGCGTTCGACGGGGGCGCCGCCGAAGACCATGGCTCCGAGGCGGCCGTTGCCGATGGGCAGGGCCTCGTTCCAGGTGGCCGCGGGCTGGCGATACCAGAGCGTATCGGGCGATTGGGCAAAGGCCGAAGCCGCCGCGGCCAGAACGAGTGTAAAACGAAGGCGCGTCATAAAGGTACAATAGCGGATTCCATGACCATTCTGGATATTAACGAGATCAGGGCGATCCTGCCGCACCGGTATCCGTTTCTGCTGGTGGACCGCATCGTCGAGATGGAGCCCGATCGGGTTGTCGGGATCAAGAACGTCACCTTCAACGAGCCCTTCTTCATGGGCCACTTTCCCGACTTCCCGGTGATGCCGGGGGTACTGATTGTGGAAGCCATGGCGCAGACGGCGGGCGTGCTGGTGCTGAAGAGCATGCCGGACCGGGCGAACAAACTGGTGCTGCTGGTGGCCATCGACTACGCGCGGTTCCGGCGGCCGGTGGTGCCGGGCGATACGCTGCGCATGGAAATGACCATCGTCAAGCGCAAGGCGAGCGTGGCGAAGATCGCGGGGAAGGCCACGGTGGACGGGCAACTGGTGGCCGAGGTCGAGGTGATGTGCAAGCTCGCGGACAAGGAAGAGAAGCCGCCGGAAGCCGCGGCCTGAGGAATGTCCATCCACCCCACCGCAATCGTGGATGAGCGGGCGCGGATCGCGGAGAGCGCCGAGATCGGGCCGTATTGCGTTATCGGCGCGGAAGTGGAAATCGGCGCGCGAACGCGGCTGATGGCCAACCTGTACGTGGAAGGGCCGGCGACCATCGGCGAAGACAACGTTTTCTTCCCTTACAGCACGGTGGGCGTAGCGCCGCAGGACTTGAAATACCGGGGCGAGCGCGCCGAGACGCGCATCGGCGACCGCAACCGGATTCGCGAATTCGTGACCATCCACCGCGGCACCGAGGGCGGCGGACTGGTGACTTCGATCGGCAGCGATAACCTGCTGATGGCTTACACGCACGTGGCGCACGACGTGCGGATCGGCGACCACGTAATCATTGGCAACAGCGTGGGGCTGGCGGGGCACGTGATCATTGAGGACTGGGTGGATGTGAGCCCGTACAGCGGCGTACACCAGTTCTGCCGGATCGGGCGCCACGCGTTCATCGGGCCTTACAGCGTGGTGAAGCAGGACGTGCTGCCGTACTCGCTGACCAGCCATAAGCCGGAGTTGGGCGTGTTCGGCGCGAACAGCGTGGGGCTGGAGCGGCGCGGGGTGGGGAAGGTTGCCATCGAATCGTTGCAGACGGCGTTCCGGCTGCTGACGCGGTCGCAGCTCAATACGTCGCAGGCCATCGAGCGCATACGCGCGGAAGTTCCGCCGTGCGCGGAGCTGGACGGGTTGATCGAATTCATACGCGCTTCGGAGCGCGGCTTCGTCAAGTAATGCGGTACGGGCTTATCGCCGGAAACGGACGCTTCCCGCTGCTGGCGCTCGAAAGCGCGCGGCGGTTGGGGCACGACGTCACCGTGATCGCCATTCAGGAAGAGGCTTCCAAGGAAGTGGAAGCGCTGGCGCCGCGATGCCACTGGCTGTCGCTGGGGCAACTGGGCAAGCTGATCGATATCCTCAAGGCGGAAGGCATCACCGAAGTGGCGATGTGCGGGCAGGTGAAGCACGCCAAGATTTTTTCGTCGATCCGGCCGGACTGGCGGCTGGCCAAACTGCTGGCGTCGCTGCCGTGGAAGAATACGGACGGGCTGATTGGCGGGGTGGTGAAGGTTCTCGAAAGCGAGGGGATTCACCTGCGCGATTCGACGGAGCTATTGAAGCCGATGCTGGCGACGGCGGGCGCCATGACGCGGCGGAAGCCGTCGAAGGAAGAGACGGCGGACATGGAATACGGGCGGAAGGTGGCCGATGCGCTCTCGGGCTTCGATGTGGGCCAGAGCGTGGCGGTGTGCGAGCGCGCGTGTGTGGCGCTGGAGGCCATGGAAGGCACTGACGCCATGTTGCGGCGCGCGGCGGGTCTGGTGAACGGGCGGCCGATGACCCTGGTGAAGGCGGCGCGGCGGCGGGAACACTTGCTCTTCGACGTCCCCGTGGTGGGTCTGGAGACGATTCCGGTGATGCGGGAAACGGGAACCACGGCGCTGGCGGTGGAAGCGGGAAGAACGCTGATGTTGGACCGGGAAAAGATGATGGAAGCGGCAGACGAGGCGGGGATCGCGGTGGTGGGGATGTGAGCCGCGCGGTCACAGCCTATCGAACAGCATGCGCAAGCCGTCGCGGACGGCTTGCGCCGCCGCATCGCTCAGCTTCCCAACAGGTTCGGCTAACTCTGTCTTATCGACCGTGAGGATCTGCGAGATGTTTACCACGCTTGCCTTCGGCAGGTTGGCTTCGCCCTTCTTCAAGGGGACGTTGCCGGGCGCGTCCGCCCTTCTCAGATTCGAGGTGATCAGGCACACGACGGTGGTTGCGATGGCGCTACGGTTGAAAACATCGTTCTGGACAACTACGCAAGGATGACGATCCGCCGGCGCCGAACCTGCGGCGGGGCCGAAATCGAGCCAGTACACCTGGCCCTGCCGGCTCTCGCTCACCAGCGTTCCCGCACGGTCCGGCGGACCTTGGCTCTAATTTTCCCGACGAGTTCGGCTTGGTCCGGCTCCGGGCCGCCGCCGTAGACCTCATTCAACCGGCTCAGCATCTGTTCCCGGCCCTGCTGGCGCAGGAAGCCGCCGATCGCCAGCGTGAAAAGCCGGCTGCGGCTCAATCCCATGGCGCGCGCGGTCTGGTCGGCTTCCCGCAGCAGGCCGTCGTCTATCGAGATGGCGGTTTTCATAACCTGCAACGTTTATACCAGATTTCGTTCCTCTCCGGCATACCTTTGGTTATACCGAAGGTTACAGGGTTCTGAGGTAGGCGATCAGGTCGTCTTTTTCGGGAGGGGTCAGGGCGCCGGCGAAGGGGGGCATGCCGTTGCCGCCGTGGTCGATTTTGGC
>Ga0302320_10029871_pt1 | contig 10411 bp, 6 predicted proteins | sample Bog_T0_3_FD_202130 | JGI IMG/M metagenome (GOLD analysis project Ga0302320, IMG submission 202130) | Peat permafrost microbial communities from Stordalen Mire near Abisko, Sweden - Bog_T0_3 | ecosystem: Environmental > Terrestrial > Soil > Wetlands > Peat | place: Sweden: Abisko, Stordalen Mire... | reverse complement strand
TTGGAATGCCTGCCCGCAGACCCAACTTTTCCGCCCACTGCGGCGTCAGCGTTCCCGCAATTTTGTCCGAGGTGGCGAATTCACCATCCAGCTTGGCGCGGATGCCTGCGAGCAATGGGTCGACCTGGACCAGAAAACTTTCGGGAGGAAGACCGCCCAAGTCGGCATTCCACATCCACTTGTGGCCCATGGCGCAGACGCTGCGCTTCAATTGTTTTGGATCGGTGATTCCGCAAAGAGTGGCGGCAACCATGTCGCAGTGCTCCAGAGCCGTGACGAGCTTGCCGCGGTTGTCGGGGTTGTGTCGCAGCCAGTGCAGAAGCTTCGAGAAGCCCCACTCGGAGGAATAAACTCCGCCACACCACTGGATGGCTTGGAGCCCCTCGCGAAGAGCCAGTGCGGTGATTTCGGCAGCTTCGTTTTTGGCACGGTGGTCGCACCAGAGATAGTATTCTCCGAGCGGAACCAATCCTTCGCCAACGGGTATCACCGTAGAACCAGTCGTATCGAGCGCGAGCGCCTGCACTTGATCGCCCGCGATTCCGGCTTCTTTCAAGGCATGGCGCGTAGCCAGCGCCAACGCGCGCATATGGTCATCGTGCGACTGCGTAGCGTATTCCGGATCATCCTTCCTTCGGTGAATGGGATATTCCGACACGGCCGAGGCCAGCATTCCGCACACACTGTCGACCATCGAGACGCGAACACTGAGGGTACCGAAGTCCACTCCCGCGACGATTGCCATTTCCCGTCCTGCCTTAGGTCAGTTCTGGTGCCAGTACATGTTCCAGCCGAGATAGCGAGTGGTAGCTTCGTGCACGGCGCCGGCAACACTAGAAAGATTTGCCGCGACGTGGTGTTCGAAGCCTCTTTCGCAAATGTAGTGCAGCAACGACTGCAGCTGCGGGATCTCGACCACGCCCGCGCCCCCGAAGGTTTCGAGCGGATCGGCGGTAAAATCTCCCTGCCCCACGTAGCCGCGCACCACGCCGGCACGGTCGTCGGTGGAGAAGCGCGCGTAACTCATTGGTCCGGTTTTTACGCGGCCTACGCAGGTGCCAAACGTGTTCTCTTTTCCGACAGTGCCGGCGATGATGGCTTGAAAATCCATGCGCACCTCCTGGAAGAAGTGCTTGGGCAAATTGCTGCAGTGGAAGCAAACCGCTTTGTTCGGATCCTCTCCGTAGTTGTTATTCCAGTCGAGCAATGCACTCGGAGTTCCAGAGGCGAGCGCCAGCGCCTGCATGCTGACCGTGCCGCAGATATCGACCTCGCACGCGCTCGGAATCAGATCGTTGCTCATCATGCTCATGATGGTGCAGGGTACAACCCCAAAATATTCCTCCATGGCGGTCCAGCACTGCACGGCGCTGACGGTAACGGCGGTCTGTTTCATCCACTGCTCGATGACGGACCCGAGTTTCGCCATCTTGATCAGCGCTGCCTGGGGAATTCCACTGGTGGAAACGTATTTGTTGATCTGATCCAGCTTGGCTTGGACGGCGCCGTCGTCGTCCTTGAGCTTGGCGATGCGGCCGAGAATTTCAGAAAGATCGACGGTCTCGACGGAAATTCCCTGCGACTCCAGAATCTTCTCACTGTAGCGAACTGTGTTAAACGCAGCCGGCCGGGCCCCGATACTGCCAATCCGCAGGTTCTTTAATCCGTTCTTCACGCGGCAGACGCCGGCAAACCATTCCAGATCTTTTTCGAAATCGGCGGAGCCGGGGCTGACGGTGTGGAGTTTTGTTAAAGAGTACGGGATGCCAAATTGCATGAGGTTGTTGCAGGCAGACATTTTTCCGCAAAAGCTGTCGCGGCGGAAAGCAATCGTCATCTTCTCGGCGGAATCGGGCGTGGCCTGAATCAGCACGGGAACGTCCAGCCGCGCCAGGCGAAGCGTGTCGGCGATCGCTCGCTCGTCGCCGAAGTTGGGCAACGAAACGATCACTCCATCGATTCGGTCCTGATTCTCCCGGAACAACGCGGCGCAGCGCCGGGCTTCGTCATGGGTTTCGACCGCTCCATGTTTGCTTTGCTCCGGACCCAGCACCACATAATCCATGCCCGCACGCTCGAGTGCGCGCATCATGTCGTCCCTACCGGTCTTGGCGAGATGATCGGGGAAGAATCCGCGATTGCCGATGATTAAACCCATCGTCATTTTCTTAGTGGTGATTTTCTGTGTGGACATGATTTCCTTCGCCTTCTGGCTCAGCGCTGATTTCCTCTATTCCGCATCCGAGCGAGGGTCATCGTGCCGGCCCTGACCATAATAAGCATTGGGACCGTGTTTGCGCCGGTTGTGCTTATCGTGCAGCGCGGGTTCGATCGGTTGCACGTCCGGATGCACACCCTCCGTGTAATAAGCGATCTTGGCCACGTATTCGAGAATCACGCAGTTGCGCACCGCTTCGGCGGCGCTCGCACCCCAGCAAAAGGGAGCATGACCGGCCACTAGCGCCGCCGGGGTCGCCATGGCGTCGGCATTCTTGAAAATGCGGCATATCGCAATCCCCGTATTCCTCTCGTAGTCGGTCGAGATTTCGTCGGCTGTCAGAGTGTCCGTCACCGGGATGGGGCCGTGAAAATAGTCGGCGTGCGTGGTGCCGAAGCACGGGATCGGCCGCCTTGCCTGAGCCCAAGCGGTCGCAAACTCGGAGTGCGTATGGGCGACGCCCCCAACCGCCGGATACTGGCGGTACAGTTCGACGTGGGTTGCCAGATCGGAAGATGGACGGAGATTACCCTCCACGGTCTTTCCCGCGATGTCCGTGATGACAATCTGTTCGGGAGTCAATTCTTCATAGGGGACGCCGCTGGGTTTGATGGCGATCAGCCCGTCCTGGCGTGAGATGCCGCTAGCGTTGCCGAAAGTGTAAAGCACCAAGCCGCGGCGGACCAACTCAAGGTTGGCCTCCAATACTTGCTCACGCAGGTTTTTCAGCAGCATGGCGCTCCATCGCGCTCGCAGGCTCGCAGGCAGTCTGGGTAAACGTTTACTGCACAGCACACTATCCAACGAGCCCGAACTTGTCAACGAAATTAAGTGACGCGAAATTAGGCGATTCGATTTTAGACATTCAGCCCCTGGCTCTGCCCTTTCTGGCGCTCAACTTGGACTCCCGGGCCAGTGCGGTCGACTGCCGCAGCACCAAACTGGTTTGCAGGTTGTACTCCGTGCCGTGCGGGACCGGCGCCTCACGCTCCACTTCCTTGAGCAGCGCCCGAAAGGCCAATCGAGCCAGTTCGGTTTGCGACATCTGCACCGTAGTCAGCGGCGGTAATACGAACTGGGCCAGCCGTATATCGTCGAATCCAATCAGCGAGAAGTCGTCGGGAATGGCAATACCCTCCTCGTAACTCTTGCGCATCACACCGATCGCGGTCATGTCATTCGAACAGAGCACAGCGGTGGGCCGGGAGCCCAAACTTAACAGTTCCTCGAAGGCTTTGATGCCGCCCTCGATTGTATGATCCCCCTCGACCATCAAAGTCGCATCGACAGAGATTCCGATTTCTTGGAGCGAGGTCACAAAGGCTTCCCGGCGAGCAGCCGCAGACTTCAGATGCAGTGGTCCACTGATAAAACCAATGCGCCGGTGGCGTAAGGCGGCAAGATGCTGAACCGCCTGGCGGATCCCGTGAAGATAATCGATACGGATATTGCTGACACGGGGACGCGGCGGTCCCACGTCCACGAAAACCAGCGGTACCTGACGCAGTTTCAGATCATCCAGTAGAGACTCTTCCATGCCGAATGTCATGACCGCGACGCCTTCCACCCGGCGTTCCAGCATGCGCCGCACCGAGGACTCCATGCGCTCGGGATCGTGCGCCGTCGAGGTGATCAGGATTTCGTAGTTGTGTTGCACCGCGATGTTCTCAAAGACCTGCACGATCTCCGGGAAAAATGGATTTGTGATCTCGGAAACGATGAGCCCGAAGATACGGCTGCGCCCAGAGACGAGAGCGCGGGCTTGTGTATTGGGGAAATACCCGAGTTCATCCACCACCTTCCAAACGCGTTTGGCGAGGCGTGGATCCACCGTGCTTACGCGGTTGATGGTGCGGGACACGGTGGCGGTCGACACTCGTGCCCGCCGGGCAATTTCCCTGATGTCCATAAGCGCGGCTTATTCTATACCAGCAAACGTTTCCTCAAACGCCAAGCTTACGGATTTCTCCCGGGACAGTCCTCGTTTTCTAGTGCGCCCCGATCCACGCCATGGCAGGATGGTACCTTGGCTCCCAGGAAATCTCTGCCGCCATGGTCCGCAATCGCTCCACCGGAACCGATGGCAGGGGAGCCTGATCGCAAGCTGTAGCCGGTCACAGTTCGCCTTCCCGAGGTTGCCACGCCCGGAAGTACGAAATCAGGGTCGCTGCTCAGGCCATGTTGATCGTCCGCCGGCGCGACCGTACCGTAGTACACGTTGGAATCGAAAATATTTCCTGTGCTCTGGCCAAAACCGCGTGCGGTCACATGAGCGCCGTCACTTCCCCTCGAGTGTGCGTAGGAGAACTGCCCCTTACCCTCGACGTAAAAAATATTGTTGTACAAGTACGTTCCCCTGGCCCAGCCCCTCCAGTTGGAATGCAGCAGCAGATCGACCTTCTCATTCTTTCCCACAAAAATTGTGTTGTTGTAGATCATCGACTCGCTGACGGGCCCAGCGATATTGATTCCACGGTGGTGATCGTTCTGGCTTATGTTGTAGCGAACGATTGTGCCGTGGTTGCCGGCGCTCAGACTCGCATTCATGTTTCCCTGGTTGCAGATCAGCAGAAATCCGCCATCGTTGTCGTGGCTGTAATTGTATTGAATGAGGGTATTGCGGCTGTTCCAGTCAGAGTCAAAACCTTCGCCATCGCGCTGGCCGCGCGTGCCATAGACTTCGTTGTACTGGACAATAGTATTATCCGCGCTCCAAGGCCAGATACCCACGTTGTAGCCCTGAGAGCGCTGGTTGGCGCGGCTTACGACGTTGTTCTCGACCAGAGCGCCGTCGGTGGCGACGACGACAATTCCATCTCCGCCAATGTCGTCCAAAGTATTGCCACGAACAACCACCCCTAGACTGGGATACCAACGGGACCGAACCCAGTGATAGGATGCGCCGAAGATCCCACTGCGGTCGACGTGGTAAATGCGGTTGTTTTCGATCCGCAGATCGACAAACCGGCTCGGCTTGGACGATCCTTCGCTGGTGTAATTAATTCCACCATTTACTTTGATTGCGTCGGTGCCATTCACATCGTGAACGGTGAGGAAGCGGAGATAGATGTGATGCACGTCGCCGTAATTATCGGCGTCCACGTGAACCCCGCGGCGCAGGTGTCGTCCGCGGCCGGTGTTGGTGATCTCGAGATTATTGATTTCCCAATATTCCTGATTTCTAAGGAGAACTGTCGCCTCCGCGCCCCCGGCGCCATCGAGGATCGGTTTGGCTTCTCCGCCGTACTTATCCACGACAATCGGCCTTTGCTCAGTTCCCGAACCTTTCGGCCACAGTTGGCCGGTCCACTTCGAGCCGGACTTAAACAAGATGATGTCACCAGGGCCAAAGCTTCTTCCATTGACCTTATCGAGTGTTTTCCAAGCAGCGCCAGCCGATGTTCCGGAATTTTGATCGTTGCCGGTGACGGAGTCGACATAGTATGAGTTATTGTGAGGTGACAATATGGTTTCGACCGTTTGGCGGAATAGTGGGTGTCCGAAAATAAGCACAAGAAAGAAAATTTCGAAAAATCCAGGCATTCGCCTCAGACTGCACGCCTCTTGCGGGCCCAGTCGAATCACAGTAGGCTTCTCCACGGCGAGATCGTGTCAGTGAGCGCGATCGGCATACGATCCGAATGCTACCACGGAAGGATTTCGAGATTGCAGACCGGATTTAACAAGGCACGCAAAATATTTCGGGAAAGGTCGAGCCTTCGAAGCGGTGTTTCCGTTCTGTTTCTCGCTTCGCTTCTCTTCGCAACGTCAACGGCTTCGGGTCGGGCCGAGAGCAGCGAAGTCGTCGCGATCAAAGTGGACTGGAACAAAGTCCAAGGAGTATCGAGGACGACGGCCACTTTGCAGGTGGTAGTGAATCCGCTCTTGCGTCGAGGCTCACCAATCCATGACCGAGCGTTTCAAGCTCTCCGTAACCTGCAGGCCGATGATGTCCGCTTCGTCCCGTGGTTTCCTTATCCGCTACTGGCGGTTGCTGAGCTCGCGCCACCAACCGCCGAGCGCACATTCTGGGATTTTTCTCTGATCGATCCGTTGATTATGGATTTTCTGGATGCCACCAGCGGCCACGCCGTAGTCGTGAATTTCAGCACAATTCCGCAATGGATGTTTAAGACGGACAGACAAGTCGATGATCCCAGCGACCCCAACGCAGTCGACTGGAGTTACGAGCAGGGAACTGAACTGCGCGATCCCACGATGAAGGAAGTCAGCGACTACTTTGCCCGAATCGTGAGTTGGTACACGCAGGGAGGATTCACCGACGAACTGGGCCGCCGTCACGACTCCGGCCATCATTGCAAGATCGCCTACTGGGAAATTCTCAATGAGCCTGAGTACGAGCATGCGATGACACCGCAGATGTACACACGCCTATACGATGCTGTGTCGGCGGCGATTCGGCGTGCGGCCCCTGGAATCAAATTTGTGGGCATGAGCCTGGCCACGCCTTCGAAGAGCCCTGAATTCTTCGAGTACTTTCTGGACCACAAAAACCACCAGCCCGGCATTCCGCTGGATGCAATTTCATATCACTTTTACGCTGTTCCAAGCGTCGAGCAGGGATCTGACAGTTACCCCTTCAGCTTCTTTGAGCAAGCCGATCATTTTTTGGACACGGTGCGCTACGTGGAATCCATTCGCCGCCGCCTTTCGCCACAAACTCAGACTATGCTGAACGAAGTCGGCACCATCCGAGCGGAAGACATCGGAAAGGCTGATCCAGCTTCCGCAGTGATTCCTGCTTCCTATTGGAATCTGAGCGCCGCCGTGTATGCGTATCTACACCCTCAGTTGGCCGAGCTCGGGATTGAAGTGGTCGGAGAATCGCAACTGGTCGGTTACCCCACGCAGTTTCCCAGCGTCTCCATGATTGAATGGACGACGGGGCGGCCGAATGCTCGCTACTGGGTTTTGAAGCTGATACACGAGAACTTTGGTCCCGGAGACAAACTAACGGAAACGAAAATCGACACATCGGCAGTGTATGCTCAGGGGTTCGTAACCCCGCAAGGGAAGAAGAAGTTGCTGATCGTCAACAAGCGGGACCGCGTTGCTCAGATTCAGCTACCGGGCGCCTTCGGTGCGTGTATGGAAGTCATAGACCAAGCCACAGGTCTCGGGCCGGCCTCGTTGAGCAACCTCACCGCCGAGCGTTTCGTTCTATCAGGGTTCGCGGTTGCTGTCGTGACTCTGTCGAATAGAGAGCGCGAGTAATCTGCGTTTGGGGTAAGAGACGTTTGCGTAAACCAACATGCGACCGACGATTTCAACTCGCGGCACTTTTTTTCTTCTTCTCCTGGCGCTCACATTTTCAATCTCTTTGCGGGGGCAGGATCCGGACCGCTCGTTGAAGTCGGAACTGGAACTGTCGCGCCCGGCGCGTCCGTGGGAATTTCTGGCAGCCACGGGCACGCGCGCGGCGCTGCTGGGAAATGAGGCGGGCCGGCTTGAAGCCTGGGTCTATCCCCTCAAAATTCTGCGCGATTTCCATCTACGATTCCACTTGCAGGGTTTGGATTTTCCGGCGGAGTCACTGGCGCGCACCGTCACGGTCCATCCCGAATCGGCTTCCATCCTTTATGCCGGCGACACCTTCACGGTTCGGGAAACGCTATTTGTTCCCGTTCATGAGTCTGGCGCCATCATCCAGCTTGAAGTTGACACAGCGGAACCGGTGGAGATTGAGGCGGAATTTCAACGCGATTTTCAGTTGGAATGGCCCGGCGCATTCGCGGGCGCTTACCTCTACTGGGACCAGAGTTTACGCGGGTTCGTTTTCGCGGACGAGCTGAAAAAGTTTGCGGCTGTAGTGGGCTCGCCTACAGGAGATCTTACTTCAGAGGAATATTGGATTAATTACGCGGCTGCGCAAGTGAATTCATTTCGCCTTGGAGTGACCAACAAAGGCCACGATACAAAAGTCATCGTGATTGCCGCGTCGCTTAACGGCAACGCCGAAGCGGAGGCTACCTACCGGCGACTCTCGGCCTCCTACAGGACAGAATGGCGTGAATCGTCGGAATACTACCAGGCCTACCTCGACCGAACCGTCGATATCTCGATTCCAGATAAACAACTCCAAGCCGCTTACGACTGGGCGCGGGTCAGCATGATTCAAGGGTTGGTCGACAATCCTTTCCTGGGCAGCGGGTTGGTCGCGGGGTACCGGACTTCCGGAGACAGTCAGCGGCCGGGGTTCGCCTGGTTCTTTGGGCGCGATGCGTTGTGGACATCGCTTGCCCTCGACGCAGCCGGCGACTTCACCACGACGCGCACCGCATTGAATTTCCTGAGCAAGTATCAGAGGCAAGACGGCAAGATTCCGCACGAGGTCTCGCAATCTGCAAGCCTCGTGCCTTGGTTCAAAGACTATCCCTATCCCTACGCCTCTGCCGACGCGACACCCTTGTTCATTATTGTCATGAACGATTATGTGACCGGGAGCGGCGACGTAGCGTATGCAACAGAAAAATGGACAAGCATCTGGAAGGCATATGAGTTTCTTCGTTCCACCTACGATGCCCGGGGATTGCCTCAGAATCTCGGTATCGGTTCCGGGTGGGTGGAAGGTGGGCCGCTGCTGCCGGTCAAGACCGAGCTTTATCAAAGCGGGCTGGGGCTGGAAGCTTTGCGCGCTCTGTCGCATCTTGCACTGCTGGTGGGCAAGAAGGATGTCAGCGAACAGCTTGCACAAGAGTTTGGCCGGCAGCAATGGTTGCTGAATGAAGTTTTTTGGTCATCAGACAAAAAGGCTTTTGCCTACGCTCTCGACAAAGATGATCGACGTTTGGACACAACCAGCGTGCTAGCTGCCGTTCCCATGTGGTTTGGCTTGCTGGATGAGGCAAAGGCCGAGGCAACGATCGACAAACTTGCGGATTCGGACTTTCAAACCGATTGGGGGATGCGCATTATTTCCCAGAGGGACTCTCGATACAATCCAGGCGGTTATCACTACGGCTCGGTATGGCCGCTTTTCACAGGCTGGGTGTCGACTGGCGAATACCGCTACCATCGTTCGTCTCCTGCATTTTCCAATGTGCATTCGAACGCCTTGTTGGGCCTGGATGGAGCGTTGGGCCATGTCACCGAAGTTCTCTCCGGCGATTATTATCAGCCGCTTCTGGGAAGCACGCCGCATCAGATTTGGTCGGCCTCCATGGTGGTCAGCCCGCTGTTGCGTGGCTTGTTAGGGCTTGAGGTGGATGCCACGGCGCACGGTGTCGCTTTCGCCCCCCACTTGCCCGCCGACTGGACATCGTTTCGGATCGGTAACCTGCATGTGGGGCCGGTGGCCCTGACTCTCGACTACGCGAGCAGCCTAGATAGCATTTCGTTGGATGTGGGGCGCACTGGTTCCGGCGCCTGCGCGCTGGAATTTTCCCCCGCGATCAGCTTGAGGGCTCGAGTAGTTGGTGCCGAAGTGAATGGCCGTCCGGTGGCCTTTCATATCCAGTCCAATGCCGAGGATCAACATGTGACGATCGAGCTTCCGCTGACCACGAGCCAGAGCAAATTGCGCATTCATGTGCTCGATGATTTCGGATTGAGCATTCTGCAGGGGTTGACGCCGCTCGGGGAATCCAGCGGGGGCTTGCGCATCGTGTCGGAGTCATGGACGACAACCCGTGACCAGTGGACTCTCGAAATGTCTGGGACCCCGAGCAGACAGTACGAAGTTCAAATAAAAAACCCGGGCCAGATCGCTTCGGTGGAGGGGGCGCAACTGGTCACAGACACCGCGGGTAGGGTGAGCGCGCAGATTCAGTTTTCGGCGGGCGTCTACTCCCGGCGAGTCGTGTTTCACTTCAAAAACAGGAGCAGGAATCAGCCTGAGCAGCCGGCGACGTGGCGTCCTTAGCAAGCGTTTACGCGGCACGCCCTCGGGAGCGCACGCACGCAGCCAGGGCGGTTTCCATCCTCGCCATAAAGTCAACGCCGGCGCAAAGAGAAAAGTAGCCGGAAGATTGCTGCGCAGGTCTTTCGCCACGCGGATGGACATGGTGGACTGCTCGAATAAGTGGCCGTCTTTCTGGGTGAAATGACAGGTCGGATGCGCCGATGCCTAAATGTTCTTGACACCGCTTCAGGGGTAGGAGTAAGTTTCTCGCGGCCCACACGACAGCGTGGTTGTTCAGTCTATTTGTAGGGTTGGGAGAGTAAACGTTTACT
>Ga0302320_10029870_pt1 | contig 10411 bp, 9 predicted proteins | sample Bog_T0_3_FD_202130 | JGI IMG/M metagenome (GOLD analysis project Ga0302320, IMG submission 202130) | Peat permafrost microbial communities from Stordalen Mire near Abisko, Sweden - Bog_T0_3 | ecosystem: Environmental > Terrestrial > Soil > Wetlands > Peat | place: Sweden: Abisko, Stordalen Mire... | reverse complement strand
TTCGATTCCGGCACCGGCTGGCCCAGTTTTTTCCAGCCTGTCGCCCCCGAAAATGTCACCGAACACGCCGACAACAGTTTGGGCATGGAACGGACGGAGATCACCTGCACCCGCTGTGATGCGCATCTGGGCCACGTTTTCGATGACGGCCCGAAGCCTTCCGGCCTCCGGTATTGCATGAACTCGGCGGCGATGACGTTTGTCCTGGCCGGTCACGAAGTGCCGGAAAAGCGGACTGATCCCAAGACGGCCCTGGCGGCCTTTGCTGCGGGATGCTTTTGGGGTTCGCAGGAGGACTTCGAGAAGATCCCGGGCGTGGTGAACACGACGGTGGGCTACATGGGCGGCACGCTGAAGAGCCCGACGTACGAGGATGTCTGCACCGACCAAACCGGCCACGCGGAAACGGTCTTGGTTGAGTACGACCCGGCGAAGGTCACCTACGACCAGCTACTCGAAGTCTTCTGGAGTCATCACGACCCGACGACGCCGAACCGGCAGGGGCCCGATGTCGGCACACAATACCGTTCGGTGGTTTTCTTCTACACGCCGGAGCAGAAGAACGCGGCGGAGGCATCCATCGCGAAGTTGACGGCAGCGCACCGCTTCAGCCGGCCCATCGTGACGGAAGTGGTCCAGGCCACCGATTTCTGGAAGGCGGAGGATTATCATCAGCACTATCTCGACAAAAACGGGCTGCAAAACTGCCGGTTTTAAAATCCCGTAACTAGTCGCGCTTCCATGGGGAATCACCGCCAAAGAGATTGAAAATTCGCAGCGGACCTGTTAAGGATGCTCCCGCCTTAAATGTCTAATTCTTCCTCGTTTCCACGCATCGTACCCCCGCGAGCGGCGATCCGGACGGACAACTGGGGGATTCAAATCGCAACCACACGCGAGGAATTGGAAGAGCCTCGGCAGCCGATCCACGAGGTGCTGACGATTCGTCAATTGCTGGATAAGTACACCGTGACTCTCGGTTTTCGGAATGCCCATCTCCTGGAAATTTTGATCGTCTTGATGACAACGGGAAAAGTTGTCGTCGAATTCCGCACCTTTACGGAACGCCTGGAGCTTTGCGATCCTGCCCGGATTATGACCCGTCCGGCGACGATTGAGCTTTTCAACGAGTATCTGGTGAGCAGCAAAGAGAAGAAGGTGTCGACAGGCCCGGAGGTCACCCGCCGAATCACGGTCCAGATGCCGAAAATTGCCAATGTAGCTCCGCGGAATATGCCAGACACGCCCCCGGCGGCACCGTAGCTGCTCGTTTAAGCACGACGCAAATACCACCTGCGGCTGCTAAAATCGCCCTTGGTCCACGGCACAGGAAGGCCGAGATTCATCAGCACGTCGCCGCGGATGGTTTGCTCGTATCCGCTGACGCGGTAGGTCGCCGCAGCGGCGAGGCCCCGGAGTCGGAGGAGGGTTCCGGCAAGATTGGCCTCAACCAAACCGGAGACGTGGAAAGCCAGCGCCTCGGATTGATCCGGTGCCACGATCATCCATGCGGCTTCGCCATCCTGAAAAGGGTCGCGCAGGCGATGCAGCACGCCGGCGGCAAGCAACGCGCGGTGCTCCTTGTAAAAGGCGACTTGTTCCTTGATCGCCTTCAACTCCTCGCGCGGGAGTTTTTGGAGATCCTCGCCATAACCAAACGCACCCGTCAACGCGACGTGGAATCGCGTTTCAATCGGCGTGATTCGCCCATGCCCCTGATTCGGTGACTCCGAAATGTACGCGGCCATCGAGCTCCATGGATAAACCAGGCTAGTGCCGAATTGGATTTTCAATCGGGAGATCGCATCCGAGTTGTCGCTCGTCCAGCTCTGGGGCATGTAATGGAGCATGCCGGGATCGAAGCGCCCGCCGCCGCTGGCACAGCCTTCGAAGAGGATGTGCGGAAATTCCGTAATGAGGGTTTCCAGAACGCGATAGAGGCCGAGGATGTACCGATGCGCCGTTTCGCGCTGGCGATCCGGCGGCAAGGAGGGCGAGCCAACCTCGGTCATGAAGCGATTCATGTCCCATTTGACGTAGACGATGGGCGCGGAGCGCAGGACGGCGCTGACCGAGTTGATGACGTAATCGCAGACATCACGGCGGGCAAGGTCCAGGACCAGTTGGTTGCGTCCGAGCGTCCGTTTGCGCCCCGGTAGGTGCAGGCACCAGTCGGGATGGGCGCGGTATAAATCGCTATCGGGAGAAACCATTTCCGGTTCGAACCACAAGCCGAACTTCAGTCCCTGTTCGTTAATTTTGCGCGCCAGGCCATCGAGTCCATCCGGAAGCTTGCGGTGATCGACGACCCAGTCTCCCAGCGAACAATTATCGCTGTCACGCTTACCGAACCAACCATCGTCGAGCACGAGCATTTCGATGCCGGCCTCCGCCGCCAGCCGGGTCAGGGCGAGGATTTTATTTTCGTCAAAGTCAAAGTAAGTCGCGTCCCAATTATTGATGTAGGAGGGGCGTGGCTGATCGCGATATTCGCCCCGGGCCAGGCGGGTTCGATAGAGTTCATGAAAACTTTGCGACATGCCGCCCAGACCTTCTGCCGAATGCACCAGCACAGCTTCCGGGCTGTGAAAAGTTTCGCCCGGAGCCAGTTGCCACGAGAATTCATCAGGGTTAAGGCCAAGGGAAACGCGGGGGCAGGCAAAGGAGTCCATCTCCACCGAAGCCGTAAAGCTGCCGCTGTAAACGAGGCTGAAGCCCATGACCTCGCCGGAAGTCTCGGTTGCGTCAGGATCAAGCAGCGCGAGGAAAGGATGCTGCTGATGGCTGCTCGCGCCGCGGCGGCTTTCGGCAGCGAAGCGCCCCGGCACGACAGTTTGGCGTTGAACGTGTCGTTCGCGTTGCCATGCGCCGGTAAGGTGTATCAGATCAAATGGGCGATTTGGAAGGTCCACGGATGCGCTGACGACGTTAAGCAGTTGGAGGACATGGCCACCGTCATTACGAATTCGAACCGAGCGGGTGATGGCGTCGAAATTGCGGAAGACGGAATAAAAGAGAGTCACCGTCAGGCCGGTCAGGGTGTCAACTAAATCAATCTCTAAAGTCTCAGCTTCGTCATCCGATTCCACATACGTCGAGGGCAACCCTGGCAACCTGGGTTTGCCCGGTGTTATCCGATGCTCGCGGTAGCCAAGTTCCAGGACGCGCGAACCGTCCGGTTGCCCGACGGTCAAAGCTGGCAGACGGAAGTCGTCGTGCCCGTAAGTCGGAAATTCCTGGGGCACCGTTTCGAGCAATTTAGAGCCGGGCAGGTAGCCCAGGTCCGCCATCTCGATTTTCCGGCCCCAATACCGAAGCACTGGCACATTCAGCTCCGGGTGGATGGCGATGACGTAGGTCGAATGCGGCGACTGTAGACAAAAAGTGCGCCCGGAATCGCGCGACTGTACAGGCATAAAGGAGGGGAAGGTTGCGATCGCGTTTCGAGTCAGGTCATCGAAGAAAAAAGACCACGGCAGCTACCGAATGATCTTTGCGCTACTTATCAAGAGCAGTGCGAGTATGGAGAATCGAACTCCAGCCTCAGCCTTGGGAAGGCCACGCGCTACCATTACGCCATACTCGCGGGAAAGTTCATTGACTGTCGCTGCCAGGCCGGCTCAGGCGTGGGAGTTGATCTTTTCAACCAGCACCTTTTTCGCCGCCGTGCCGACGACCTGTTCGCGAACAGCGCCGCCCTTGAAGAAAAGGAGGGTCGGGATGTTGTAGATGCCGTATTGCTGAGCCAATTGCTGTTCCTGGTCGACGTTGACTTTGACGATCTTGACTTTGTCGGGCAGTTCCTTGGCGACCTCATCGAGCAGCGGCGCAATCATTTTGCACGGGCCGCACCACTCGGCCCAGAAATCGACGACGACCAGCTTATCGGCTTTCAACACTTCGCTCTCGAAATCGAGAGCACCTACGGGAGAAACATTGGCACTCATTATGAGCACGTTATCAGATTAAAGCCAGATAGCTAGCGATCAAAACGCCTGCCGTTCCCCAGGTTAGCACCGCCAGAGCTCCAGCAAGAATGGTCGTGAGCATCGAGGAGCTCTCTTCCTGGTATTGCGCAACAGGCACAGCCGCAACAACGGGCATGGCGGATGCCTTCGCGACGGCTACCTTGCCGGCACCAGCCGCCTTGACAATGGTCGTGGCGGGTTTGCCGGCAGCGACCGGCTTGCCTGCCGGCTTCGGACCACCAGCTTCCGCGACCACAGCAGTAGTGGCGGCGGCAGGGACAGCAGCAACGGCGGCGGCAGGGACAGCGCCCGCCGGTTTCGCCACCGCCAGATTACTGGCACGGACAGGAGCGGCAGGGAGATTGGGTTTGACGGTGATGCGGGCGGTTTCCTTGGGAGGGGCCGACTTGACGATAGTTGTGCCGGTCTTGAGATTGGGCGCAGATAAATTGGCCGGAGACGTGGAAACGGGTTTCAGCGGAGTGCCTCCAGGAGGCGGAGGAGCCACAAGCCCGGCAGCGGGCCTGGCCGGGAGGACCGGTGCGGGAGGAACCCCAGGGACGACAGGCTTGATCGGGGCAACCGCGCCAGGAACCACGGGTTTAATCGGAGCAATCGGCGCAGGCGGGACAGCCAGTAAGGCCGGAGCCGGAGGCACCGCGGGCTTGGCCGGCGCTGCGCTGGCGGGTGTCGGGAGAACCGCAGGCGGCGGACCGGCTTTCGGCGTACCAGACGGCGAAATCGAGGTTGTAGGTGCGTCCATGGCTTGCGTTCGGCGGGGCGGGGCGACGTTGGAATCCGGCATAGTGGTGGAGGCTGGTTTGGGTGGGGTTGGAGTAGGCGAAGCCGGGCTGGGCGCAGGAGGAACAATGGCGGTGGTCGAAGGAGAAACGCGCGGAGGTGGTACCACCATGCTCGATTTTTTCTTGGCGGTAAGGTCAGAGGCCACTTCCGCAGCTACCGCGCCGGCGACGGCGGCGGCACCAAGGGCGGCAGCCGGAGCGACGAACGAGGGCTTGGACGGAACGGCAGCAGGCGCGCTTTCCAGCTTTGTAGTCGACGGCGGAGGTACGACTGCGGTCTTGGCTGCTGGAGAAGTTACCGGCGGCGGAGTGGAAGGTTTTGTCTCCAAAGGCGCGGCTGGTGCGGCCGAGAACGGAGTGAAAGGTTTGATTGGAGTGGGAGTGACGGGACCTGTCGGAGTCGGAGGGGTGGTTGCGGCAGGCGTCGTCACCGGCGCAACGGGTACCGACCCGGTCGGCCTTCTGAGCGGAAGAGTAGCCTGCGCGCCGGGCACCGTGGCAGACGTCGTCCCGGGCGCGACCGGAACGGAACCGGTGGGCCGTTTGAGCGGGAGGGTGGCCAGCGCACCCGGCGTCGTGCCGGAAGTCGCGGGAAATGGGCTGGTCGGCGGCTTGGCGGCAGGCGGCGTGAAGCTGGGCGGAAGCGGGACGGGAACGACCGGCACCGAACCGGTTGGAGGCTTGGTCGCAGCGGGCGTTGTGGTCGAAGCCGCTCCCGCGGTCGTGATGACGGCGGTCTTGTCGGCAGTCGAAGCGGGCCCGGCGGGGACTGATCCGGTCGGCGGCTTCAAGGCGAATCCGAACTCGGACGCAAGCTGCGTCTTCGGTATCACCGGGGCAGCCGTGGGAGTGACCGCAGGCTTAAACGTGGCCATGGGCGACGGCGGCGGCACGGCGGGCGGCGCACTGACGGCAGGCTTTTGCGCAACCGGCACCACCGGCGCGGGGACGGGGATGGGAGGCGTCACTGCGGGAGTCGCGCTGGCGGAAGGCACCGGTGCCGGTACCACGGGCGCTGCGGCGACGGTGGACGTAGGCGCGGGCGGAGCGACAGGCGCAGGCACAACAACCGGCGCAGCGCTGGACATCGGCTTGGGCACGGAAGGAGGAACAACAGGAGCGGGCGACGTGGCAAACGGAACGGCGCTGACGACAGGCTTTGGTAGAGGAGGCGCGGGTACGGGCGCGGGCGGCGTAGCTACCGGTGCGGCGATGACAGCGGGCGTGGGAGCAGCGGGAGCCGCCGGTGTGGGCGGGGGCAGAACCGGGACAGGCGCGGCAGGAGCCGTTTCAGTCTTCGCGGCAGGTATCGGCAGCGGAGGCGGAAGCTTGGGCGCGAGAGCTGACGGTGCTTTTGCCAGCACAACGGGGATGGCGGCGGGAGTCGGAATGGGCTTCGGCGCGCCAGCAGTACTCGGGAGGTCATTGAGCCGGATGGCGCCAGTTTGCTTGGCGCGGATGGGCGGCGGAGGGAGCGCCCCGGTCTGGCCGGTGCTCGTTTTTGCGCCTTCGCGCAGGCGGGCGAGAGCTTCCTGCGGATTGGTGGTCGAGAGAGCGGTCGGAGGAGGAGGCGTAGCGATCGCGGGAGCACGTACGACGGGTATCGACGGCGGCGGGGTGGCTGGCTGGGCGGGCGCGGGGGGCGGAGGCGCGGCAGGAGCAGAAACAATCTTGGGCGCGGGCGGTGCCGGGAGGGTTTCTCCCTTGCTCCTCGCGAGCAATTGCTGCGTGGAAGGCAGGGTCGGCGGCCGGGTTTGGTGCGGGACTGGCTTGAGGTCTTCCGGCACTTCAACCCGTCCGCTTTGGCCGGGGATGAAGACCTTCGCCTGCGGATTGGCGACGATGACGCGCGACGGCGGAACGACGACCCGTCCGGACGAGGTCCTTAATTCGTCAAGGGGAACAGGACTGGTTTGGCTCGGCGGGCGTTCCGTGGTGGGAGGATTGGCCGTGGGCAGCGCCGGCACGGGCTGGGAAGACGGTTTTTGAGGAAAAAGAGGGGTCGTTTTCGCACTGGCGGGAGCTCCCGTCAACGGCGGCGCTGCAGGCCTCGGGGGCGTCTGGCCCGTTTGCGGCGGAGTTTTTGAGAGGCTGGGCATGGGCTTGGTGACCGCAGTGGACCAGGCGGGCGCGACGCTGGTACTAGGCACCGGCTCCAACTGGCTCGACGTGTGCATCGGGAGCGTGGTCGCGGCCGAGACGTTCGGGCGTGGCGTGGGCGTGATCTTCGCGGAGGCCGGCTTGAGAGGCCGCGGGGGGAGACTGATACGGAGCGTTTCGCGCTTGGGAGCGTTCGGGTCTTTGCCCTCGGGAGTAGCGGGGTCAGCCATAAGTGATCGTTTTTATACATATTTCATAAAATGTTCAATGGCGAAATTCGCAATCGTAACGTATTTATGAAGTTATCCGTTTTTTTTGGGGCGAAGGCTGACTTACCGATGAGACTTGATCTCACCCAGATTCAGAGCAACATTTCGATTGTGAAAATGATTACTGCCGTCAAGTGCATGGAGGGGTTCCGGCTCTGGCTGCGCTTTTCAGATGGAACTGAAGGCGTTGCTGATCTATCGGATCTGGCTGGCCGTGGTGTTTTTTCCGCGTGGAACAAACCGGGCGTTTTCGCGCAGGCAGTGGTAACGGAATTTGGCGCTGTCGCCTGGGGTGATGCCATCGATCTTTGTCCCGATGCTCTTTACCTGCGCGTCACAGGCAAAACGGCTGATCTTATCCCTTGCCCGATTTAACCGAATTGATAACGTCCGCCGATGGGATTATCCTACTGTATGCTCTCGCTACGAAATCCTCGATTTCCCGATCGTCAGGCTATTGAAGTTCAAGCCCTGGCTGATACCGGTTCCGTTTTTTTGGTCATTCCTGAACATATTCGCCTTCAGCTCTCTCTGGATGAGTTGTTGAAAAAAGAAGTAACGCTGGCGGATGGCTCCCGCAAAATGCTGCCCTACGTAGGGCCGATCGAAACGCGATTCAAGAACCGGGCAGCCTACGTGGGAGCGATTGTCATGGGCGACCAGGTTCTCCTTGGAGCGATACCGATGGAAGATATGGATCTTGTCGTTCTTCCTCTGGATCGCCGAGTCGACGTTAATCCATTAAATCCCAACTTCGCGTCAGCATTTGCGAAGTAATCACCATCCTCATCACCCCTGCGGCAGGCGCAGGAGTTGGAGGATGCGGTCGAGGTCTTCGGGGGAGAAATACTGGATCTCGATTTTGCCGGAGCTGGCTTTGCCGACGATGCGGACGCGGGTGCCGACGTGCTGCTGAAGCCGCTTTTCCAGGTCGGCGAAGATGGCCTCGCCGGTCGCGGCGGCGGCGCGGCGCCTGGTGGCTTTGCGAGTTCCGGCGGTCATCGATTCGACGAGGCGTTCGGTGGCGCGGACGGTGAGGTTCTCCTTGCGGACGCGCTCGGCGGCGAGCAGTTGTTCGTCGGCGGTGGTCAGGCTGAGGAGGACCTTGGCGTGGCCCACGCTGAGGTCGCCGGAGCCGATCCAGGCGCGGATTTGCTCCGGCAGCGTGAGGAGGCGCACAGCGTTGGCGACGACGGCCCTCCCCTTCCCGACCTGCTGCGCGACTTGTTCCTGCGTGAGGGTGAACTCCTTCATCAGGCGCGCGTAGGCCTCGGCTTCCTCGATGGGGCTGAGGTCGGCGCGCTGGATATTTTCGATGAGGGCAAGCTCGAGCACGTCCCGGTTGCTGGCTTCGCGGACGATGACGGGGAGCGTTTCCAGCTTCGCTTCGGCGGCGGCGCGCCAGCGGCGTTCGCCGGCGATGAGCTCGTATTTGCCGTTGACGAGGCGGACGATGAGCGGCTGGATAATGCCCCGTTCCTTGATCGACTCGACCATCTCGGAGAGCTCTTCCGGGCGGAAAGTCTTCCTCGGTTGGAGCGGACTGGGGACGATGCTCGCGTGCGGGACTTGCCGGACGACTTCACCCTTTTCTGCGACGGGTTCGGGCGCGGCGAGTTTCGTCGCGCTGCCCATGAGGGCGCTGAGTCCCTTTCCTAATGCTGCTGCTTTAGCCATCCCCGATTTTGGGATAACCTTCGACGGAGGCAAGCTTATCCGTCGCGGCATGGCAAATCGTGCCGCAGTTCACGCCGAGCGGCAATCCCCGAGAACGCAACCAACGCACTCGGTCCAAACGTTGACAAAGCTCCAATACGTACCGCTATGGTTTACATAATGAGTGAACCCATTCCCAGTTATGCTCATTTCCGCTTTCCATGAAAATCCATCTCATCTTCAACGCGCATATCGATCCCATTTGGCTCTGGCCCTGGCAATCCGGTCTGGACGAGGTTCTGGCCACCTGCCGTAGCGCCTGCGATCGGCTCGACGCTCATCCCGACCTGACCTTCTCGCGTGGCGAAGCCTGGGTCTATCACCAGATCGAGCGGCTTGACCCCGCGCTCTTTCGCCGCATGGCCCGATTTGTCAAACAGGGCCGTTGGGAAATTGTCGGCGGCTGGTGGATTCAACCTGACTGCAATCTCCCCAGCGGGTTTGCCTTTGAACGTCAGATCCAGGAAGGAAAACGTTATTTTCTCGATCGCTTCGCCCGCTTTCCCGAGGTTGCCTACAACGTCGACAGCTTTGGCCACGCCGCCACTGTGCCCGGCTACCTCCGCGCCGCCGGTCAACGTTACTACGTCATGATGCGACCGCAGGAACACGAAATGACCCTCCCCTCGCGCCTTTTTCGGTGGCGTGGTTATGAAGGCGGCCCCGAAGTCATCACCTTTCGCATCGCCGCCGCCTATACGGTCAAGGAAATGACTCAGGCCCACGTCCGCGCCAGCCTGGAGGGCCTGCCCGCCGGCGTAGAGGATACCATGTGCTTTGTCGGGGTGGGCGATCACGGAGGCGGCCCGACCGAGCGGCAGATTGCGTGGCTGCGCGAAAATTGGAACGCCTTCGAGGGCCACACCCTGCTCTTTTCGACTCCCGCCCGCTATTTCCGTGCCGTCCTGCGACACCGCGCCTCGCTCCCGCTGGTCACGGGAGAACTCCAGCGGCACGCCATTGGTTGCTACAGCGTCTATCGCCCGGTGAAGACCTCGCTGCGCCGCGCGGAACATCTCCTCGATCAGGCCGGGCGCTTGCGAAAAAAGCTGACCCCCGCCCAAAAGCGGGAATTACCGACGCTCGAGAAATCCTGGCGGCAAGTTCTCTTCCACCAGTTTCACGACACCCTCGGCGGCACATGCCTGCCCAGCGCCTACCCGCAAGTCCTCGATCAGATCGGCTCCGCGGCGGCGGCGGCGGACGAAGTGCTTCAGCTCGGATTCCGCCATCTCCTCACGAAGGAAGGCAACGATCCCCTGCAACGGATTGCCATCCATAATCCCTCGTCCGTCGATTTCGACGGCTACGCCGAGCACGAGCCGTGGAGGGATTCGCTCCCGTGGACTGCCCAGTGCCATCTGGTCGACGAATCAGGCCGGTGCCATCCTTCTCAACGCATCATGTCGGAAGCCATCGTTACGGATATGGTGTCGCTGCTTTTTCCGGTTCGCGTCCCAGCCGGGAAGACCATCATTCTCCGCATTGCCGAAACGGGAAAACCAGCTTCTGTCCGCACCGGTGCCAGCGTTTCCGGGAGAAAGCTGCAAAATAA
>Ga0302320_10029869_pt1 | contig 10411 bp, 13 predicted proteins | sample Bog_T0_3_FD_202130 | JGI IMG/M metagenome (GOLD analysis project Ga0302320, IMG submission 202130) | Peat permafrost microbial communities from Stordalen Mire near Abisko, Sweden - Bog_T0_3 | ecosystem: Environmental > Terrestrial > Soil > Wetlands > Peat | place: Sweden: Abisko, Stordalen Mire... | reverse complement strand
CAAGGCTCGGAGTTCTCGGCGGTCGTCATCCCGGTGGCCATGCAGCATTACATGCTGCTCCAGCGGAACCTCATCTACACCGGCATTACCCGCGCCAAGCGGCTGCTGGTGGTAGTTGGGCAGAAGAAGGCCCTGGGGCTCGCAGTGAGGAACGATCAATCAAGGAAGCGATATTCGGGACTGCTGAGCAGCCTAAAGGAAATCAGCCAGAAGCTTACTTCACACGGCTAGCGAACCGATGTACCCCCGCTGTAGTCGGCGACCATCGGGCTTATCCTCAATCATCTAACCCAAACGCGAGTTCGCCCTCCTCCCGAAATGAGCGCAACCGCGCCCTTCGGGAGAAGAGTCTGGAGTGGCTAGGAGCGATCAGCTCAGCCCGACTTCGACACGAAGTAGTGACGCACGCCAAATTCACAGAGATGGAGTAGCCTCGGAGAGTACCTAGGCCAAGTCGGCTATCGCAGGAGCATAGGGCACGTCTGCAACTGGGAGGAAGCATGAGGGATGGAAAGATCAAACGTCTCCCCATCAAGGAGATTCAGACCGAAGAAGGTGCCCAGGAACTTGTTCGCTCTGAAAAGATGAAGCCATATCTCGCCCTCTTGAAGGCACAGATGGGAGGGCGGGATCCCGAGCCGTTTTTGAAGGCATTAACTGCGCTGCCGCTGGAAGAGAGATATGTATGGCGAGTGATCTCTGCCTTGAAATGGGCTTTCTGCGACCTTGACACGGAGAGTGTAGTTGCCGATCTCAGCACTCTGTCGGAGACGGATGCTAAAAAGGTGATGGAGCCTCTCACTTTGCGGTCCATCCAATTCTGCCTGTTTCTCGCCTCTCTGGTCGGGGAAGATGGCGCGGACCGAATCATGCAGCACGCCCTCCGCTGCGCAAAGGAGTCATCCACTTCGTCCTCTGCGGAATAGCTGCAGGGTAAGCTTCCAGCCAAGGTCCGCTGTGGCGAATCCGCCGTGATGTAGGCCCGGAAGGCATTCAGCGATGGCTCCTCGAGCCTCGTGGCTGGCATTTACCGGAAGGAAAGTACCCCCACAGGCCATGTTCAGTTATTCCCGGCATTGTGCGAGTTCGTGAGGCGACGCCCGCCCAAGCCGTCGAGGCCGTTTAAGCGTAAGCGCAGTTGGTGGAGGTCTGGGGTACGAGAGAACCGGAGCGGCGACTGCAGCGATTAGCTCCGTCTCGAAACCATCACGGTGGTATGGAGAAGATGGGCAGTCGCGGCAGGGGCACAAACGGGGCAGTGTCGATGCGGACGGCGATTGCCCCGACGTGGATATCGGAGACGAATTTATCGTGTCCGTGGGCAGGTTGGTCCAATCCGGGTTGAATTCTGCTTTCACCATCTTGTTCCTTCTGGGGCGGGATAGGTGAACCCACCCCAAGAACCGCATAGACTTCTCGAACCTGAGAGGGGGTACAGAAAAATGAGCGGAGCCGGTGTCCGATTAGCAACCCTGCAAGCTCCCCGCGGAGAGTTGCTGCACAACTTGGAAGATGAACTCCGAGACCAGTTCCTGCGTCGTCAAAATTCTGCGGAGCTTCGGCAATAGCTTCTGAACTAGATGATGAACGTCTTCCTTCGTCGGTTCACAAATTGCCTCACTGAGGCGATTCGCCTCCGGCACCATGGACGCTTGCAGTTGGCTAATGTATCGGTCTGCGGTGGCACGCGGAAGCTTATGGGAACGCAGATAAGCGGACCAACCACCCAGCCGGCCGGTGCATACCAGAAGGCTTTTCATCTCCCAAAGACGGTCACCCAGGTCATGACGGATGGCTTTCAACTCAAGCTTCGTTCGTTTTGTGGTGGCCCTGCCCGCCTGGTGTGCGGACCAGAGCGTTGTGATCTCATCATCAATTCTGGCCTCAATCTCGGCGTCGGACGCGGCTGGCACGTCGTTGGAAAGGGTGACGAGTTGATCTTCTCGAAGTTCGTTCATGGTTGTGCCCCTCGTGATTGATGCATGAGCAGGTCTGATAAACCGGGCATGAGTCAGCCCACACCATGATCTGAAAAGTTTAGTTGTGAGAGTGTTCAGCGGAACCCGGTGAGGGCAAGTCGAAGCCCTTCACGGAGTGTGTCCGATTTTCGAGACCCAGGTTCCAGCTTTTTGCTGCGAGTCACGTTCTGAGCGAACCTTACACCTCGCCATCGTTCAGAGAGAGATTTCCGTTGGGATATGCACAAGCAGTCGCCGCTGTCCGGAATAAAGGCTTGAGCTGGTTTCTCAGCTCAACGGCGCTCCTGTAATCCTCCAATGCAAGCGAAGGATCTTTCCTGGGGCATACAACTGGGATCGCACGCATGTCAGTGATCTTATCCCGGTCAAGCTTCCTCTGAGTGCTGCGCATGGCCTCGATGCCCGGCGACTTGCCCTTGGAGTTCGGAACGTCCTGATCAAACATGAGGTAGACAGTTTTGACACCCAATATGCGAAGGTAATCCAGGTGCTTCCAACCCAGGTAGTCGGTGCCAGCCGACAGCGCAGGAATGTCGGGGAGAAGAAGACGAACGGCGAGCAGATCGAACGGCCCCTCGACAATCAGAACAGACCGATGCTCCAGAATGCGCTGCACCATGAGGCGAGAGTTGCCGATCCACGCGGGTCCGATGAACTCCTGCTTCAAGCCGATGCCAGCGTAACGCGAAACCTCGCCACCAATAATTAAGTCCCATCCTACCGGCTTCACTCGGGCGCGACGATAGTTGCCGAAGACATCCCGCTGCGGGAAGACGATGGCGGGGCCGGGGTCCATTGATCCCGGCACGTAGAACGCATTCAGTTCCGTCAACACCTGATCGAAGCTCTTCGCAATCAGCGGGAGCGACGGTTGCCAGCGACGTTCTTTGATTATCCTGTTGCGGGTGAGAGCAAGCTTCGATCCAGCAGGTCCATGGATGGCTACCAGCCTGTCATAGTGCAGGTCCGTATCGACCATGAGCTTTTGGACGTCCTGGAACCAGCCCTGGCTGAATTCGTACCCTGACATTGTCATGCTGCCTCCTTGAGCGGCTCGTAAGTCTCCCAGCGGTAGCGCCCAGGTTGACGACACGCACAGTACTGCTCCACCCTGAAACCCAAACCTTCGTACATTGGCTCCATCCGGGGTACAGTCGTGGACCCGAATCCGCCGCACAGTTTGCAGGCCGGGTCAGGCACACTCTCATGGTCATAGACCCACGCCGGAAACTCGTACTCTGGATCGTCCATCTGGCTCAGCATCGTCGGGAGCACCTTGGCTAGGCGGACAAGACTGGAGATGTTGGCCTTCCGCGACTGCCAGTACTTCTTCGGGTCTTCACTGACGCGCCAGTGCCACCAGACGATATCGGCCGCGATCAGGGCGCTGAACTCGCCGACATCTTCCTGGGGGCCGGTAGGATACGCGTTGGTCATCACGTATCGTAAGGGATCGAATGGCTCCGCTTTGCCGGGTAGGCTGCTTCGCTGTGGGTTGCAGGCTGGTGTAGCCTCAGTTGGGTTGTCAGGATGAGTCTGGGTGGCTTGTAGTTCGTTGTGGGAGGCGGGCACTTTAGTTAGTCGGGCAGGAAGCTTCGCATGGGAATCCGGGTTGGTATGGGCGGCGTCCGCCTGCTTGTCTGGTATCCGATTCTCGTTGGGCAGCAGGACAGTCATCACTGCTGAAGTGAGAGAAGGAAATGCCGCAGCGTCCTTGCTGTTGCTTTTTTTTCCTTCTGAGTCTCCGTCTCCGTCTTGTATTGTCGCCACATTCGTCATCGGAGGACCGTCATCTAACTGCATCAGCGTCATCTCAGTGTCACTGTCACTGACGGCATCACTGCAGCTACCTGATTGCACACAGCTTTCATGCCGCGCTTCAGTGACGGATTCGGGCGAGGTAGACCCCTTTCCCGACATGACCGGCGACGCCTCAGCGACAGATTCGGGCGTTCCCGATCGTCTCACCGCTACGAATTCACCTTTCCGAGAGCCGGTAGTTATCTCATACTTATTGATCTCGACCGTGTAGTAAAGGTTCTGTCCTGCCTGAAAGCTTCGTGAGATATATCCCTGAGCTATGAGGTTGGCCAATCCACGCTGGACACTCCGCAGCGAGATTTCTCCTTTGTAGAACGCAACTAACTCGCCCGCGCAGGTGAGAACGCAGCCGCTGTTTGTTTCAGCGAGAGTGATCAGTGCCAACATTAGGTCGAGCTCAACTTTTGTGATGAGGCCGGCGTGGTAGTGGTCGTAGATGCCCCTGCGAAGCTTGACCCAGCCGCAATCTTTCCCGCGAAAAAAGCGCGTATAAATCTTGCGCTTACTCATGTCCGGCCTCGCCTTCGGGTTGTTCCAAGGAGCCCCATCTTGGATTGATGGACACCTGGAACTTGTTGCCGTCTGTCCTGATGCCGTTGGTTGTGATAAATCCATCGCGTTCCAGACGGCGCAGGTCGTTGGCGATCTTGCGGCTGCTTCTCTCCTGAAGGATGACCCGTAGTTCAGGCAGGCATGTGTCCGCGTACCCCCAATCCTTCTTCATGCAGTTCAGGAGCAAAAACACTGTCCTGACTCCATCGACGGAAATCCGACCCGCGTGCATCTCTCCCCACAAGGCCGTGTTTACCCACACGCAGTCATTCATGCTTCTACCGCCTCTCTTACAAACTGTTCAAATTACCTGGGTTGAAATAACCACGACTTCCACCGCCACGAGCGCCGGCGCGATCCTCCCGTCGTTGTCGTTGCCGGAGCTTCTCGTGAAAACGGGCGGTCTCCTGGTCCTGAATTTCCGTCCGCTCCGACTTCGTTGTCTCCCGGCAACGCCTGGAGGTAGGGTCCACGTACAGATCGATCTTCTGAAATCCCTTTCCGAATCGCGGTTTCTTAGGGCACGATAGCCTCATGACGTTGTGCTCCTTCAGATCCCCGCTGTACCAGCAGCCGATCACCACGTCCATCCCCTGGCTCGCCGCCGAGAACCACTCCACTGCGTTGCAATCTACGAACACGCCTTCGTCGCCGGCATCGCCAGCCAAGGCAGCCTTCATGCCATCGCGGTTCGATTGAAGAGGCGTGATCGTGACCACTTTCTCACGTAGGGCGAATTGCTGTAGTGTCTGGAAGTCGCGTTTGTGAGCGTCCTGCTCCGACTCCCCGCGTTCCTTGATGACAGCAAGGTGGGCGACGTAGTCGATAGCCAACACGGTGTACTGCTTCCGCGCCTTATATGTCTCATAGTGCTCCAGGATGTCGGTCAGCGTTTCCATCTCGACAACCTCTATCTTGCCGGGCAGATTATTGAAGACATCCATCGCCTCGTCCTTCGCGATCTGATTCTCCGCTGTGATCTCCTTGGGTGCGCAGTACCACTTCACAAGCGAAGGCATGTTTTTGATGTTGTGGTCATAGGCGTTCGCCCAGATCAGCGAAGCCATGGCTTGTTCAGCGTTCTCCTCACGGGGTACAAACAGGACAGATGCTCCCTGTCTCGCGAACTCCAACAACATCGACTTGAGTAGGGTGGATTTTCCGCTGTTCAGGTACCCCAAGAGGCCGATGTACTTCAGGCCGCTAGGGCCGATGTTCATGTCCTCATCGATCTCTTTGATCCCGGTCAAGAGGCGTGATCCTTGTTTCGGGATCAAAGCGGCATCCAAGTTGATGGATACCCCAGCGAGATTCTCCTTCGTATCGCCCTGGATGCCTTTTGCACCAGTGTCTTTGAAAGGATCCGCTGCAACCGCCCTGGACAAATAGACACGCGCCCGTTCATGCAGGGGCAGTTCAAGTAAGTCCCCGTTCTCCCCCCTGTAAAAATCCGCGTCCAATGTGCCCTCCGCCATTGTTGTCGCGATGCGGTGGATCGTGGCGTGATATTTCTGTTGGCCTACCTCGATCAGCCGTATGATGTGCACACCCAGATCGTCACAGGTTTTCAGCTCAGGTGCGGCCTCCTCCCAAGCTTCAAGCTCGGCTTCGAGGTCCAGCCTTATGCCGTCGCGCCGCCCACTGTTTTGAACCAGCGAAGGGTTTGCCGTAAAGAATTCCTGTATAGCCTTCACGGACCCAGGGCATCGCTTGGTGTGTTTCATGAACAGTAGCCCGAACCGAGCAAGGTTCACATATGGGGTTTCACTCTCCAGTTGGTTCACCGCATTTGCCAGACGAAGGCGGTAGTCCATGATCAGGTCGTAATCCTTGCTGCCCAACATTGCACCAAGGATAGGCATCACCAGGAACTCGGGGGCCATGTCTGCAACCGTGTTGTGGGTCGCGTTGACGCTCATGCGTTCACCTCCGCCAGTTCTGCCTCTGCTTGCGCGAAGGAGGTGCCGGTGACCAAGCTCCAGTGGAGTTCAGTTGACTCGACGAAGCCCTCTGCGTTCTCGAACACGATAGGTGGCTCGGTCGGCTCCACGTAGTCGATCCGATAGATGTCCACCTTCTGGGTGGTTGGGGGGTAATTTATCGGGGTCTTGGCGAGAATCCCTCGGGAAACAAGCTGATTCAGTGTGCGCAGTGTCTGTTCCCTGGTGGCGCCGGTGAGTGTTCGGATGGATTGGACGGTACTGGACACGCGCTCCGACACCGCCAGGGCAAGCATGACCAGCCGTTCAGACGGGGTGAATATGCCATAGCGGACGATACTACGCGCCATCTCGTACGGTTCTATGGGGAGTGCCGTCACATCGTTCATGCCACAACCTCCGGTCTGGGCTTGATGATGCCAGCTTGAACGAGATGGCCGAGGCGGCTCTGTGCCTCTTCGGCCGAGTAGCCCATGGCTTGCAACATTTCTAAATCCAATGTGCCGCGCTCTGCTGCGTCCTTGACGCCCTGCGGTCCGATTATTCTTACCAACTCGGCGTGCGTTACCATATTCGTCGCAGCCTCGGCGAAAGTCTTCTCTCGGCTGAGTTGCCAACCTTCGGTTTTCCAGTACCCCCCGCCTCTGCAGGGAAGAACGGCTGGCTCGATAAGCTTGGTGGTCGCGAGGGCGCGGACCCTTTGCTCGGTGTAAGCGGGACCGAGGTCAACTATCTCGCTGAGTGCGCCGACGCTGAGAGCTTTGTGGATTTTGAGGGCGAGTAGGATTTTGATGTCGGCCGTTGGTGCGGTCCGGCATAGCAAAAGTGCGAGCAAGAATTGTGAGTCCATGTTTTACTCTCCTGATGGTGACGTTTGACCTACAGTGACGTTGTGCCGTACCTCACGGGGGCATCGGTAAGGTCGATGATCTGTGCGTACTTGAAGCACAGCCGACGGGCATGGCGCTCCAACTCGATTGAAAGAGCGTCCTTGTCGTCCGCATATGCGAAGACCTTGCCGTTCGGCAGCTTCACCGGGAGGCAGTCCACCTGGTGCTCGTCCTTGGTGGCGACAGCAGTCAGCCAGCCTAAGTAGCATCGGCTACACGCGGTGCCACAGAGGAAGACCACGGCCGTTTCGGTGGGATGGGCTAGGTACGCGCGGTCGCTCAAATTCTCGATCGCCCTCTTTGACACAATTTTTCTTGCCATGATTTTCACTTCCCTGCGATGTAATACCGCTCTAAGTAGGGTTTCGAAGTCCGTTCTGCAAAATTAGTTAGATTTTTTTGGGGAGATTATCCCGACTTGTCAAGTCTGAACATTCTGCGTGCCGAAGAGACTGGTTCCCAACTTGGACTCAGCAAATGGTGAGCCGCCCACGGTCAACTAACCAAGCAGCATGGCTTGCCACCTGGACATCACATCGGTGGATCGCCGAAAGAATTAATGGTCGGCTGTGTCGCGTACCCCCGCTTCCGCTATTGCGTAGAGAGTGTCGGCGGACTCAATCTGGGGCCCTCGCAGGGCTGCTAAACCTCCCCACGAGGATGAATTGCGCCTTACCCCAGGTCAACTACCCCTTCAACAATGCGTCTCAAGCCTTCCTGGTGCCGGCTTTCACCTCCGGAAGCCTTTAGAAAAGGGGAAACTACCAGAAAATCACTTGTGGGGTACTGAGCGCCGTCCCCAAACTGCTCTCCCAGATGGAGACTTAATTGGGCATGCCGACTCTGTCGGGTGCGCAGGTCGAGCAAATGGCCTCGCCTGCGTCAATGGTCAGCGGAGATTTCCACAAAACGGCGAGTTTTCCACAGAAGAAACATCCAACGGAATGACTTTTTGAGCGGTATATGGGCGAGCCGCAGCCGCAAGCCGGTACCCCTCGTATTCTGGGCCAGCGGTGCGCCGTCGGTCCGGTCTTTGGCGGACGGGCATGCCTTCCTCGCTTGATCCTTCGCGGCGATCGCGGAGCCGTTGTGGAGCCGGCGTTGTTGGCTGATAGCGGTGCGGCTGCTAGGAACCATTGACACCGGGCTAATGGCTGTGCCACAGATCGTCGCCCGAGCCAGCGGTCGCACCTGGGGCATCTGAGAGGCTCGATTGGAGCAAATTTCGGGGGATCGTCCCCAAAATTGGAGTTGCGCAGTAGAATGCTTTGGGGTACGAACGCCATGACGCCAGACCCACCAGAGGCTCCAGACTCCAAGTACGCCCCCATTTCCGATGATGAACGTATGCGCCGTATGCTCAAAATAGCCGATCTCCCCGACGACGATGCCCACCTCGAAGAGTTCGCGTCGCTCCTCGCCGGCCAAGAAATCCAATTCAACGACGCATCCGGTCGGGTTATGCCCCCCGCTGAGCAAGCCGCCGGCGAAGCCACCCTCAAGCGGTTCTTTGAAGAGCGCGACGCGCTTCCCGAAGGGTCGCCTGAAAGTAAGGCAGTCGCTCTCAAAATCTTCGACTTCACGTTTTCAGGTGGACAGAGGTGCGGATGAGTGAGTGCATGCGCGGCTCTTAGTGTCGCTGCGTCGAGTCACCTAAAAATAAATAGCAGAAGACATCCTAAGAAAGCCTTCGAGGTGGGTATTACCTTATAGGAGTTCAATGCAATGGAATGCAACCAGAGTGAAGCAGCGCAAGATGGTGACATCATGACGGCAACCGAAGTGGGGAAGTTGCTCAGGATTCACGCCGTGACGGTGCGGCTGAAGGCGGCTGCCGGGCAAATCCCCGGCCGCCAGATCGGCAATCGTTGGAGGTTCAGTCGTACACGGATCAATCATTGGATGCGGGAAGCGGCTTGACACGGAGTTTTGCGCCTATCGCTTCGTTGAATGGCCGCATCTGCTCGACGGGGGTACCGCCGTACATCAACCCAATCTCGATCGAGGAGTGACCCATCAAATCCTTCTGCTCAATCAAAGTCGCAGAACTGCCCGATATCCAGGACTTGAAGGAGTGCCTGAACGTGTGCCAGCCGATTTTCGGCAGACCCAATTTTTCCGCAGCGGGCTTCAGAACTTTCGCGAGGGCCACACTCGGCGTATATGGTCGTGGCGTAACCGGTGAAGGGAAGAGCCAAGCGTCGGGGTCTCCTCTACGCGCCAGCAATACCTGAAGGAGACCATCAGCGACAGGCAACACTCTGTTGGATGCTTCCGACTTGACATCCTTGATCTCTCCGCGACTGAAGGCCCGCGTAATATGCACGGTCTTTTGATCAAAGTCCCAATCACCCCACTTCAGTGCAAGACTTTCCTCGATCCTCAGCCCCAGACTGGCCGTCACGAGGGCGACCTCGTTCCAGGGGAAGCGAAGAGCCTTAAACAGCGAGATGACTTGGTCAAAGGTGAGCAGCGTAATCTGCTTCTGCCGCCTAGTACCCCCGCGAACCTTGACCAGGGTCATGGGGTTCACGCCAACTGGCATCATCTCCCAAAACATAGCCTTGTCGAAGAGAGACTTCATAAGTCTCTTCACCCTCTTCTTAGTCAACGGGGCCAGCTTGAGTATCTTGATCCATGCCTCAACATCCATCGCCCGGATGGAATTGATCGACACGTCCTCCCATCTCGGTCGGATCGTCGCGTTGAACATCGACGTATCGGTCTGGCGGCTCGCCTTTGAGAGTTCGGGTAGATATTCCTCCTCATATTTTTTCATCACAGCGCCGAGGGTGACTGCGATCGGAACCGGCTCTGCCATGCCGTCGTTGAGGCGGTTGAGTGCCGGCTCCAAGTGCTTCCACAGCTCCTTCTCAACTTTGAACTTAGTGGCCGGGAAGGTCTCCTGTTTCATGATCCCCTTCACCCGGTATCGCCATACCCAGACATCGCCACCTGACCGTGGCTCGCGCCGAACCGACCCTCGCTGGTATCGTATTGACATGACTTGCTCCCCCTACATTCAGGCGGTTGACCCTGCCCAAGGATGCCCGAATAACCCCATCTTACTCTCTGTGGGGTTTGTGGGTGACGCAAATCTGTATGTTGTTGAAACAAAAGTGGCCCCGTAGCTCAGGTGGATAGAGCGACGGTTTCCTAAACCGCAGGTCGGAAGTTCGAATCTTCCCGGGGTCACCATAACGAAAACAAGAAATGAATTAGATTTATT
>Ga0302320_10029868_pt1 | contig 10411 bp, 5 predicted proteins | sample Bog_T0_3_FD_202130 | JGI IMG/M metagenome (GOLD analysis project Ga0302320, IMG submission 202130) | Peat permafrost microbial communities from Stordalen Mire near Abisko, Sweden - Bog_T0_3 | ecosystem: Environmental > Terrestrial > Soil > Wetlands > Peat | place: Sweden: Abisko, Stordalen Mire... | reverse complement strand
GGCTGCCTTTCTGAATGTGAATCTCCTCTCGGTTGCCAAAAAGAACGAGATGTCGATCGGCACCCTGGGAGAGCCCTCGACGCTCAATCCCATCCAGCAAGCCGACTCTGCCTCCTCGGAAGTGGGCGGGATGATCTTCAATGGCCTCCTCAAATACGATCAGGATCTCAATGTCGTGGGCGATCTTGCGACCAAATGGGAACTTTCGCAGAAGACCACCTTTCAGTTTGCGACGGAGGAGGAGGCAAAAAATGCCTTATCTCTATTAAACCTGAAGCGATCAAATAGTGATGGCATTAACTCTGTCGGAACTACACCTATCCCGAATTTTTCGTTTCTAAACATCAAGGTCGATGCAAAGAAACTCGTCGTTGTCTTTCCCCAACCCGGCCTGACCGAATCGGAAACCCTGTTCAAGACACTAACGGAAGAAGGCCTCCATCCCCTCCCCTTTCCAGCTCTGACTCCTGCCGAGAAAGAACGCCCCTTTAAGGCCGAGCCAATCATTCACTTCACATTGCGCGAGGGAGTCCGTTGGCATGATGGGGTCCCCTTCACCTCCGCCGATGTCGCCTTCACCTATCATGCAATTACCGATGAGCGCGTCGCCTCTCCGATTATTTCCAATTTTGATCTCGTCTCCTCACTCACGACTCCCGGCCCATACGAAGTCGTCGTGCGCTACAAAAAACCCTTCTCCCCAGCCCTCCTGAGCTGGATGACAAGCATTCTGCCAGCCCACCTTCTGGAAAAGATCGAGCCCGCCAAATGGGCCGATTTCTACAACCGCCATCCCATCGGCACAGGCCCCTTCAAATTCGATTCCTGGAAAACCAACGAATACATCCGGCTTGTCAAAAATTACGACTACTACCTCGGCTCTCCCTGGCTCGATTCCGTGGTCTTCCGTGTCCTGCCCGATCCCCTCACGCTGCGCCTCGCCTTTGAGACCCATCAAGTCGATTTCTGGAATGTCGATCCCTGGGCGGTGAAGAGCTTCGAGCACGATCCGCGCTTCGATCTCTTCAGCTCCTCAGGGAATCAGTACAACTACCTCGGCTGGAATCTCCGCCGCCCGATATTTCAGGATCTCCGCGTCCGAAAGGCTCTTGCCCAGGCAGTCAATATCCCGCAGATGATCAAATACATCATCTATGGTCGCGGCACCCAATCGACGGGCATCTTCACGCCGAAGATGTGGTTCTTCGATCCCAAGGTGCAGCCTCTTCCCTACGATCCGGCTGCGGCCTCTGCCCTGCTGGATGAGGCGGGATGGAAGGTGGGGCCGGATGGTATCCGTGTCAAAGATGGCCAACGACTCTCCTTCACCCTGTTGACCAATAATGGAAATGAAATCCGCCGCGACATCGCCACTCTCGTCCAGGATGATCTCAAGAAAATCGGCGTCGAGGTGAAGGTCGAGATCTACGAGTGGGCCGTCCTACTCAAGCGCTTTGTGAACAAGGGGGAATTTGACGCCATCGTCATGGGCTGGGGGCTCGGCAATGATTTTGATCAATATCAAATCTGGCATTCCAGCCAGACCCATCCCGAGGAACTCAACTTCATCAATTACAGGAACCCAAAGGTTGACGCCCTCCTCACCGACATCCGTCAGGAATACAGCCGCCCGGAGATCCTAAAAATGGCGGGAGAAATCCAGCAAACCATCTACAACGATCAACCCTACATTTTTCTCTTCGTTCCCGAAACCACCTCCGTCCTCTGGAAAGGCAGCTACCGCATCTGCCAACCCGGTTCCAAACCAGGCGAATGGCTCGACTCCCCCGTGACCATGAGCAAGGCTGGCTGGAGCTACAATATGGAATGGTTCTACAGGCCGGAATATCCGCCGAGAGAACAAAGGAAAAAGGAAAAATGAAGAATGAAAATAAGGGGGAAGCACCGGAGCTCACCAAGCGAACAAAAGATTTCTCCCTGCGGATCATTAGGATGTTTACCTCTCTGCCAAAATCCGCAACTGCTCAGATCATGGGAAAGCAGGTGCTTCGTTCTGGCACATCCGTGGGAGCCAATTACAGAGAGGCAAACAGGGCTCGGTCGAAGGCCGAATTCATTGCCAAAATCGGGGATTGTCTCAAGGAAATTGATGAGACTTGTTACTGGTTAGAATTAATTGGTGAATCCGGCACGGTTCTACAAACCAAATTGGCCGATCTGCTTGACGAAGCCCGGCAACTCATGGCCATTTTCATCACAATTTTGAAACGAGCAAAAATAGGAAACCTCTGAACTTCTTCATTTTTCATTCTACATTTTTCCTTTTCTCCCATGTCCGCCTTCATCATCCGCCGTCTTGCGCTCAGCGTGGTGCTGCTGTTCATCATCAGCCTCATCTCCTTTTTTATCGTGACGCTAACGCCAGGCAGTCCTTATCCCTGGGGTGAACTCAATCCCAAGATCTCCGCCGAGGTAAAGGCCAACTTCCGCAAGAAATTCCATCTCGATCAGCCCCTACCCACGCAATACGCCTTCATCATGCGCGATCTCTTCACGGGAAATCTCCGCAGCATCAAGGATGACCGTCCCGTGCTCTCGCGCATCCTGGAGCGCCTCCCGGCGACACTCGCCCTGAATTTCACCGCCATCCTGATCTCCCTTTCCTTTGGCACTCTACTCGGCGTCTATGCCTCCCGTCATGCCGGAGACTGGCAGGATCTCGCCGGATCGCTCTTTGCCTTCCTCTTCATCGCGCTTCCCGGATTCTGGATTTCCTATCTGGTTGCCATCGCCCTGGTGAAAGAATTTGGCGTCCCGATCCTCGGCACCCAGAGCTATGGCATAGCCTTTGCCAATCCCGCAGCCGCCCTCCTCGACCGGATCTGGCATCTTCTACTCCCGGCCATCGTCCTTGCACTGGGAGGGCTCGCCTCCCAATCCCGCTACCTTCGAGCCACCATGATCGAAACCATGCGCGAGGGCTACATCCGCACCGCCCGTTCCAAGGGACTCTCCGAGGAGATCGTCCTCTACAAGCATGCTCTGCGCAACTCGATCCGCCCCATCATCGCCGGCATCGGAATGCTGCTTCCTGCCATGATCGGAGGTTCCGTGGTCATCGAAACCATCTTTGCCTATCCCGGCATGGGACGGCTCGGTTATGAGGCTGTCCTGGAACGCGACTATCCGACTCTTGTCGCCCTGAATTTTGTGGTCTCCGCCCTCGTCCTTCTGGGGATGCTGATCTCCGATTTGCTCTTCGCAGCCGTCGATCCACGAGTCCGTCTCGAATAAAAACCATGACGACACTCACTACTTCACAAGCTCCCATGATGACTGTCGAAACCCCCGGTGCTCGTCTCCTGCGGCGATTCTGGGAGAAGCCCATCGCCCGCATCTCCGTGTGCATTATCCTCTTCTTTGTCCTTGCCGCCGGAGGAACGGCTCTGCTTTCGAGCTTCGGCCATCACTGGCCCTGTGATCCAAATGCCACCCATCTTGAGCAGAAGCTTCTCCCTCCCTCACCGCAACATTGGCTTGGCACCGACAATCTCGGCCGTGATGTCTTTTCTCGAATGCTCCACGGCGCCGGCATCTCCCTCACCGTCGGCTTTATCGCGGTGGCTGTCTCGCTCGGCATCGGACTCGTTGTGGGAGCGATTGCCGGATATTTTGGAGGCATCACCGATCAGATCCTGATGCGCTCGGTGGATGCGCTTCTTTGTTTCCCCACCTTCTTTCTCATTCTCACCGTTGTCGCGATCCTGGGCCCCAGCCTGATCAATATCGTCGTCATCATCGGCCTGGTCAGCTGGACAGGCACAGCACGGCTCGTGCGCGGCGAATTCCTCACCCTCCGTGAGACTGAATATGTCAAAGGAGCCCGCGTCCTCGGACAGGGAGCCTGGCACATCATCACCCGTCATATCCTGCCCAATGCCGCTGCACCGATTCTCGTGACCGCCGTTCTGGGCATTCCGGATGCCATCCTGACCGAAGCCGGACTGAGCTTCCTTGGCTTCGGTGTCCAGCCTCCGCAAGCCACCTGGGGCAATATAATCGCCGAGGGAAAGACCTACCTCCTCGATGCCTGGTGGCTCATTATCTTCCCCGGACTTGCCATCCTGATCGCCGCCCTCTCATTCTACCTCGCCATCAATGCACTTCAGGAGGCCTCAGAAAGCCGCTCTTAGGGTGAATCCCCGAAAAAGCTGAAACGCTGAATAACTAAAAAGCTAAAACTCCGACACGGAAAATCTAAAGGCTAAAACCCCGAACCTGATCCCGATCCCTTCACCCGTTTTACCCTTTAACTTTTAGCCTTTAGCTTTTCCCAAAACGCTTTTTCCAATTTTTTACCACATCCTTCTCCCTTTCCCATGCTTCATATCCGCGATCTCAAAGTCGGTTTTGCCTCCGAAGCCGGTATTAGCCCGGCGCTTCACGGTGTTTCCCTCTCGCTGAACAAGGGCGAAACGCTCGCCATTGTCGGGGAGAGCGGTAGTGGCAAGAGCGTCACCGCGCTTTCCATCACCCAGCTTCTCCCCTCACCCCCGGCGGTCTATCAGGGGGGAGAGATTCTCTTTGAAGGTCGGGATTTGCTCAAGGCTTCCGATGCCGAGCTGCTCCATGTCCGGGGAGGCAAGATCGCCTACATCTTTCAGGAGCCCTCCACCTCGCTCAATCCGGTTTATACCATCCGCAGCCAGATTGCGGAGATGATCGAGTTGCATCGGCCCGATATTGCCAAAACAACCGCCGCCCTTGATGCCGAGATCATCCACTGGCTGGATGCCGTCGGAATCAATGAACCCGCTCGCCGACTCCATGATTACCCGCATCAGCTCAGCGGCGGAATGCAGCAGCGCGTCATGATCGCCATGGCCCTTTCCGCACGGCCCGATCTTCTGATTGCTGACGAGCCAACCACCGCGCTGGATGTCACCATCCAGGCTCAGATTTTGGATAAACTCCGAGAGCTTCAACGCGAACTCGGAATGGCCGTTCTGCTCATCACCCATAATTTCGCCATCATCCGCGGCCTCGCCAAACATGTCGCCGTCATGTACCGGGGCGAAGTTGTCGAATATGGTGAGACCGAGCAAATCCTACGCGATCCCCAGCATCCCTACACCCGCGCCCTCATCGCCTGAAGTCCTCGCCTCGGCGAGAAGCGCCGCCGCCTCCCGACCATCGAATCAATGAATGGAGTCGAGGATCGAGGGGAAGGATGAATGTCGAGGGTCGGGGGAGTTCTCACGCTATTCCAAGCTTCCGATCCAACAACTCGCCATTATTGAGGCAAAAATCGAAATAGATTCGCATATCAGTAGGAGCCCCTCAGATATTCCGTGATATCTTCTCCCTGGATTGGACCATTTGGATAGAGCAGATTCAATCGTGCTTCAAAGTCGGTTTTTTTCCTCTGGCCTCCTTTCTCCACGGGCGATAGCACGGCAAATGATTTGCCTCTCTTCTGGATGGTTACAACCTCTCCCTCGTGTATCCACCGGGAGATCGCCGCAAATCGATTTCTTAGATCTGCTACAGTCGCTGTTTTCATATTGATACTTCAATGTATCATCACAAGCTGATCGAGCAATGAAGATTTTCTCCTCCCTTCTTCAGCCCACAACAGAGAAGAGTTTCATCCACAGATTGACGGAATTCTAGCGCAGAGGCGGAATTTAATCGGGAACTCAAGAACTCAGGAAAGAGAAAATGAAGATTTACCAAGAAGCCTATCCGGTAATTTCTGTTCCTGACTGAACCGAAGTTTTACCACAGAGGACTGGCAAAGGACTGGCAAAGGTGGCCGAAAAGTTCTGAAGAGATTCTGGATGGGCCTTGGATCCCCCTTGGATGGCCCTTTGAACTCAGGCTCTCCCGAGCCATTCGCCCCTGCGGGGCTGCCTTTGGCAGTCCTATCAGCTCCCGCCAGTCGCTGATTTGTGGTAAAAATTCCCCCTTCAGCTCTTGAGCTTTTTTCGGCCCCTCGCGGCCCCTGCGATCAGCCAGCCTAGCAGGAAGAGTCCTGAGATCACGACGGTGGGTTCGGGGACGGGGATGATTTCGTTGGGGTTGGTGAGGGAGAAGATTGCGGTTCCTAGGAATCCTGAACTGGTGGTGCTGCCGCTGTAGAAGCTGATGCTGTTAAGCTCTGACTGGGTGAGTCCGGAAAGGTCCATCAGATGGGTGTCGTTGGCGGGTGTTCCCACAACCGACCCGTTGTAGGTCGTCCCTTCCCAGTTTAAAATGGTGAGCGAGTTGCCATTCATCGTGAGGGCGGCCAATTGGAGTGTGGAAAGTCCGGTAAGGGCACTAAAATTAATGACCGTATTACCCGAGAGGGTCATGTTGGAGAAGCTCTGAGTAAGCGCTCGGGTCGCAGAACCGCTTGCCCCCATCACCAGCGTGCTGCCAGCAGCTGTTGTCAGCGTGGCGCTGGGATTGATGGGGTTGACCTGGGCGTTGCCTTCGAGCAGGAGCGTACCGCCATTGACCGCCACATTCGTCGTGCCGGAGAGGGTGCCAGTCGTGCCGACTTCCAGGGTGCTGGTGCCGCCTGCTACGGTGGTGGTGCCGGTGTACGAGTTGCTGCCGGTCAGATCCAAGGTGCCGCTGCCGATCTGGCTCAGGCTGCCGGTGCCGGAGATGGTATTGGGGACAGAGATGGTGTTGCTGTGGTCGAAGACCAGGGAGGCATTGTCAATGACGGGGCCGGTGCCGAGGTTGCCAGGGGTCCCTCCATTGCCGACCTGGAGGACCCCACTAGCGATGGTAGTGGGGCCGGAGTAGGTGTTGGGCGAGGGGAGGGGGGCGGTCATATAGTTCGCCAGGATGGTGGTGCCGGTCCCGAGCTGGTTGAGATTTCCTGCGCCAATGATGGTGCTGGTCATGGTCACGGTGTCGGCCTGGTTGAAGGTGATGGAGGCATTGGTGTCATTCAGGCTCACACTCGCGGTGATGAGGGTGACATTGGTGTCGGCTCCTCCCGGGGTGCCGATATTCAGGGTGGAGGTGCCAGTGCCACCACCGACCTCGACCCCGTGGCCAAAGATTGATCCTGTGTCCGCCGCAACGGTGCCGCCCGAAGCAATCGTCAAGGTGGCGCTGCCGCCAAAGCCACTATCGAGATAGATGCCGTCGCTATTGCTCCAGAGGGAGCCTGCTCCAGTGACCAGGACGGAGTTACTGACGCCGCCATTGTCGCTAACTCCGCCGCGTGTAGTCAGCACTGTGGCACCATTAGATATCACCAGGGAGTTGCCGCTACCGCCCAGTCCCACATCCATGGCGCTTGCGTTACCTCCGGCATAGACATCCAAGAGTGTGCCTGCTCCGGTCACCAGGACCGTATTGTTAGAGGAGTAGCTCGAATAACCAAGGACAAGCTCGTTGGTTACTTTTACTGTGGCTCCATTAGAAATCACCATGGAGTTGCCGCTGCCATCTAAGCCGAGCACAAGATCTTGGCCACTCCTGAAGAGGGAGTTGGTTCCAGTGACCAGAACCGAGTTATTCGAGGAAGCGGCATTGCTACCAACATAGGTCCATGAGCTTGTATCAATCACGACACCTCCATTGGAAATGACGAGGCTGTTGCTACTGCCGGATACACCGATACTCATGGCAATGGTCATGTAGTCGGGCACGGCGTTATTGCTCCAGAGGGAGCCGGTTCCCGTTACCAAGACTGAGTTATTATTAGCGGCCGTACTGAAACCAATCATGCCATTTGAACTCACCACTGTTCCCCCATTAGAAATGACGAGGCTGTTGTTGACGCTATTGCTGCCGATAAAGAGGTAGGTACTATTGCTCCAGAGCGATCCTGCACCGGTGACCAGGGCCGTGTTATTTACGGCGTTTGCTATCGTATAGCCAACCCAGCCGTTGACATCAGCAACGGTGCCTCCGTTGCTCACTACCAGGCTGTCGTGGCCTTTGTCCGACTTGCCGATGATGAAATCGCCGCTATTTGTCCAGAGGGACCCGACTCCGGTCACCAGGGCCGAGTTGCTGGCACTCGTACCTAGAAACCCAAGAGTAGTGGTGGTAGCAGAGACCCTGCCACCGCCCGACACCACCATGTTGTTGCTGGGGGTGGTGACTCCAACTTCAACTTGGCCACCGCTGAGTGAGCCTCCCTGGACAACGAGCGTATCCCCCGCAGCCCCACTGACGACAGTGGCACCGGTGCCGGTGCTGTTGGTGGCGGTGAGGGTGACGGTACCCGAGCCACCTATTGACCAGGATGGAAGGCCTGAGATATTTCCCTTGAGGAGAAGATTTCCTCCTCCCGCCGTGGTGGAGAGGGAGAGTGCGTTGGTTGACGCAAGAGCCAGGTTGATGGTCTGGAGACTCAAGCTGTTATTGACAATGCTTGCGTTAGTAAGGGTGACGGTGTTGCCGCTGAAGGTGTAGGCGGGAGCATTCGCATCAAAGAGGAATCCGGCGAAGGGGGTGCCTGCGGCGATGTTGTTATTGAGCGCGGTGATCACGCTGTTGCTGAATTCCAAGATACCAGTCGCAGGAGCCGCTCCCCCACCCAGTCGGCTCCGGTAGCCCAGTTCGAGGAGGCGGCATTGCTGAGCCAGAGGACATTCGCGGCACGGGCGGCAGGGAGAGGGAAAAAAGCGAAAAGGAAAAGGCCAAGGGAAAATGCCCAAATGCTGAAAGACTGAAACGGGTAAGGATGGGCCGTTTTGCTGCTGGCGCTGCCGTCTCGACTTCGCCGAGCCGAGCTGGGGATTGTCTCGACAGGATTCAGGAGCGGTGCCTGATCTTTTTCAGCGGTGAGTTGGGGATTCATGCACTCATGAAATACGGAGGAAAAATTCTTTGTCCAGTAAATTGCTAATTGCTAATTGCTAATTGGATGAAGTGCAGTCGGTCTCGGAATCAGCAATTCTGCCCTTCTCTCTCAGCCCCTCCCCTTTCATCTCTGTTTTTTCAACAGTTCGAGTTCCTCGGGGCGCAGACGGGTGGTGTCGATGGTGGATGCGAAGCGATCGGCTTCCTGGGTATCGCCGCTAGCCCGCAGTACGGCAGATCGCACAGCCTTCCATCGGTTGAGGGAGGCGCTCCAGTCGATCTCCCTGTTCTCATAGAGCGAGAGTGCAGATTTGGGGTCCCCGCGCCTCAACCGTCCCAGGGCGGCCACGCTGATGCGGGCCAGCAGATTGGGCTGTTCCTGGAGGAGATTCTCGGCCTTTGCTGCGGAGGGGATAATCTCCCGGTCAAGCAGGAGGTTGAGATAGGCCAGATCGGCAACGGCATCGGGATAATCAGGGGAAGCGGCGAGCAGCTGTTCGTAAAGTGGAATCAGGCTGGCGAGCGTATCGGTGTGCAGTTGATACCGGATCAGGGCCTCAAGTCCGATGGTTTTGGTCTCCTTGCGATTGATCATTTCGCGATAGACCCGGGCTGCCTGATCGACCGCCCCGATGCGCTCTTCGTAGTTGGCAAGATAGGCGAGGGTCTCGTTCTTCTCCAGGGAAAGATCCCCGTTGAGGCTTCTCCACTCGCTATCGGCGCTGGCTTGGTCCCCGTTGTTGAGGGCGATTCGGGCCAGAAAGAGATGGCGGACAGCGTCGGGAATTTCTTCGCTCGCCGTGGTCTTGAGCATCTCAGTCACTTTGTTCCAGTCCCCCTGCGCACTGCGCGCATCCATGAGTACGATCAGCCAGTCGGCATCACCCGGGTGCTTTTCCTCACCATTCGGGCCGGCAGCAAGCGCAATGGCCTCGCGGAAAAGTCCCCTGGTATTGAGCCAGCGGGCAAATTCCAGGCTCTCTGACCGGGGAGCGTGTGCATAGCGTTGCGTCAGGCTCTCCACCACGGCCTGCTGGCGCGCGGGATCGGCCTGAATCTCCAGGTCTGCGGCGAGAAGTCGATCTGAAACGCTGCTCCCTGGAAGTGTCGGGAGGAGGGTGATGAGCGCCTGATGTTCCGCAAGCTGCTCCGCATCGCCGGGCTTTGTCGGCTGGGAAAGCACCTGATGGGCCAGGACGCCCCAGGCAGGCAGGGAGGACTTGGTGTGTTCTCCGGCGACAGCCAGCAGAATCTCGACTGCCCGGCGTCGCGCGGTGGGCTCGTTTTCTGCGAGCAGGTATCGAGCCCCCTGGGTTCGCAGGAAGGGGGACTCCTTTTGCCCAAGTGTCGCCGCCGAGGCAAGGCAATGCTCGGCCGCCTTGGCCATACTCCCCTCCTGCGCCATGACGGCGGCCTCAATGAGTGTGCGATGCAGCGACTGCTCCGGGGTAAGGCTCGGCGAGAGATGTGTCATGGCCTCCCGGACGATGGGGAGATTGCCGGCATGGGCCTCCAGTTCAGCAACTCCCAGGAGTTCGTCATTGTTCAAAGAATCCGTCCGCATACTCGCGAGAAGCAACCCGAGAGCCTCCTTGTCACCGACGCTGGCATTGTAGATCTGCACGGCGTGCTG
>Ga0302320_10029867_pt1 | contig 10411 bp, 8 predicted proteins | sample Bog_T0_3_FD_202130 | JGI IMG/M metagenome (GOLD analysis project Ga0302320, IMG submission 202130) | Peat permafrost microbial communities from Stordalen Mire near Abisko, Sweden - Bog_T0_3 | ecosystem: Environmental > Terrestrial > Soil > Wetlands > Peat | place: Sweden: Abisko, Stordalen Mire... | reverse complement strand
GCAATCCCGCCAGGAAGCCGGCGTCGATCTTGGCGATGTGGCGGCCGTAGGGGTGCAACGCGTCGGTGGGAATATCCAGCTTCCCGGCGATCTCGGCGATCGGCGACATCGCGTATTCGCGGGCGACTTCGATATCGGATTTCATGTCGGGAGAGGCTCCTACGCGCGGCGCAGCGGAACCGGCCCGGTTCCTCGCCTCGGCGTCGTCAGTTTGGCGGGGGCTGCGTTCACGTCTGCATCGAGGCCGGGTCAGATCGGCGGCGCGTCGTCGTCACAAAGAAATACTCGCCACAGGCCAACCTCCGAAGTCTTCGCCATCGTCGCCGGATGTCTCGGTCGCCTCGAGAACGTCACGTGGGATCACGAGGATGTTTGCGCCGCCGGGTCGAGCGGCGCCGGGCGAATTGTGGCATTTTCTCGGAAGGCGGCGCAAGACCGCGACGAAGCGGGGCGCCGAAAGTTTCGGTCGCCGCCTCAGGCCGATCGCGGCGCCAGTCGCGACCGAGTGGACCGTCGCTTCCTCAGGAAAGCCAGCCGTTGAGCGCCAACCCGAAGAACAGCAGCAGTCCGGCGTCGCGGTTCGACCGGAACAGCCTCAGCGCCGTCGTCGGGCTCGCCGCGTCCATGCGGGCGACCTGCCAGGACAAATGCGCGGCGAAGGCGAGCCAGCCGAGTTCGCCGACGAGGCCGGCGCCGACGCCGATCAGCGCGGCCTGGGCCAGTGCGGCGGCGAATACGTAGAACAGCCCGACGCCAAATTGCGCGTGCGCGCCGAACAGCCGCGCCGTCGAGCGTATCCCGACGACGGCGTCGTCGCGCGCATCCTGCTGCGCGTAGATCGTGTCGTAGCCGATGGTCCAGCAGAACGCGGAAAAATATAGTGCGACCGCCGGCCAGGCGAGGGCGCCGAATGAACCGCTCCAGCCCATCAGCGCGCCCCAGGAGAACGCCAGACCGAGCACCGCCTGCGGCCAGGAGGTGACGCGCTTCATCAGCGGATAGACGGCGACGATGGCGAGCGAGGCGAGGCCGAGGAGGATCGAAAACCCGTTGAAGCTCAGCAGAACCGCGAGCCCGACGAGCGATTGGGCGACCAGGAACGTGGCGGCGCGGAAAATAGTCACGCGGCCCGAAGGCAACGGCCGGCCGCGCGTGCGCTCGACCCCCGCGTCGAGCTTGCGGTCGAGGATATCGTTATAGGTGCAACCGGCGCCGCGCATGGCGATGGAGCCTACGAGAAACAGCAGGAGACTCCAGAGGTCCGGCCCGCGATGGACGGCGAGCCCGGCGAGCGCCGCCGATTCCCAACAGGGCGCAAGCAGCAATTGCCAGCCGGCGGGGCGATCCCAACGCGCCAACTGCACATAGGCCAGGGCCCAGGACGGCGCGAGCCGCAGCACCAGACTGCCGGAGCGCGCGTCGGGCAGCGTTGAGGCGGCCGCCCCCGCGCTCAAAGCGGACCTGCGGGCAGCGGCGGCGGCGCGTTTGCGGCCGCGCCCGATTCTTGCGCCTTCTTCATCTGCTCGGCTACCTTGCACGCCTTGGCGGCGAACGAGGCGCTCTTTACGTGGGCGTCCTTGAGCTGATCGATGATCGGCGCGGGAATGCCGCACCAGTCCTGATTCTTGGTCATATAGGCGATCAGCTTGCTCTCGATCGCGAGCAGCGGCTGCGATTTGGCGCAGAACACGCCCGGGTCCATCTGCTTGCCCTTCGCGGCGACGACCGTCTCGTTGATCGATTTGAGCGCGGCCATGCGCTCCTCGGTCAGCTTCTGCACGTCGGTCGAGCAATCCGCGAGCGCCGCAGACGCACCCGACAGGCCGAGAGCGAGCACCCATAACCCTTGACGGCCAAACACCATACCGAACCACCTCGATTGCGAGCGCTCTGCTATACGCCCGACGGACGCGCGCGCACAACAACCGCGCGAAAGCGGCGAAAACGCGGCGTGGCTATACCCAACCGCGGGTAAAATAGTCGATGGCGTAGGCCGACGGCCGGGAAGCGATGGCCGCCATGCCGACGAGCACCGAATCCGCTCGGGTGACGAGCCGGGTCGGAATGCGTCGCGCCAAAGCGTCGACCGGCGCCTTGTCCTCGAAGGCGCGGCGGAACTCGGCCTCATCGAGGAAGTCGACGATCCGCGGCAGCACCCCTCCCGCCAGCGTCACGCCGCCGAAGGCGACGAAAGCGACGGCCATATCGCCGGCCAACCGCGCAACGATCCGCCAGAACAGACGCAAGCTGTCCGCCTCGGCGCCGTTGCGATTGGCCAACGCCGCCGCGACGATCGCCGGACCGTCGGCGTCGGACGCAGGCAGGCCCACAGCGGCGAGCCGGGCGCGATGCACGCGCGGCAGGCCGGGGCCGGAAACCACGCTCTCGGTGGTGATGCGGCCGCGGGCGCGCTCGAGATGCGGCCAGATCGCCCATTCCTCGTCGGTCGCCGGACCGAAACCGATGTGGCAGGCCTCGGAAGCGAACGGCGTGAACCGACCGCCCGCTTCGATCAGCGCGCCGACGCCGAGCCCCGTGCCCGGCCCGAGAATTACCTGCGGCCCACGCGCGCCGAATTCCAGCGGCCCGATGCGCCGCGCCCAACCCTCGGGGATCGACGGCAGCGACAGCGCCTGCGCCTCGAAGTCGTTGAACAGCAGCCCCTGCCCGAGCCCCAACTGCCGCGCAACCTGCGGCCCGTCGATGAGCCAGGGCGCGTTGGTGAGCTTCAGCGTTCGCCCGACGACCGGCCCGGCTCCGCAAGCGATCAAAGTCGCGGGACGCGCCGCAAGTTCGCCGACAGCCGCCTCTACCGCCTCGGCGAGGCCGGGATAGTCCCAGGTCTTGCGATGCACGGGAGCTTCCAGCGCCCCGCCCGGCTCGCGCTGCAACGCAAAACGAACATTGGTGCCGCCGATGTCCGCGACGAGGACAGGGAAGGGAAAAACGAAATCAGGCATGGGGGCGACTAAGTCGAGATGAGCGGGCCCGCGTCAAGCGCTGCGCAAAAAAATGCGTGGACGGGCGCGCGAAAAAAAAGCGCCGCCCCCGAAGGGGCGGCGCAGATCACGCGACGCTAGGGAGGACGACGCCACGCTCAAATTCGATGTCAGCCGACTTTCTTGAAGGTCTTCTCGACCTGCGCCTTCAGCGGCTCGACCGATTCGGTCACCACCTTCTGCGCGAGCTCGCCGATCAGCTTGGTCTGCGCCGTCAGCAACTCGATCTGCTTGCGGGCGAACTCGCCGTGCAGCGTGACGAATTCCGAAGGCGACTTGACGTGGATCGCCGCCTTGGCGAAGTCGAAATTCGCATCTGCCGTAGCGCGCAGCGACTCCAGCGCCTTGACGCTGATCTCGACGACGCCGTGCTTGGCGGTCGAAAGCGAGGCCTCGATCGCATTGGCGGCTTGATCGGCGGCGCTCTTGGCCTTGGAGTAATTGGCGCGGGTCTCGGAAATGCCGTTTTCGAGCAGCGAGCGCACCTTGGTCTGCACGTCGCCGAGCGACGCCAGCGGAGCCTCCAAAGCCTTGGAAAGTTCGGCGAAAGCGGCCGGCGCCGCCGCAGTGGCGGCAGGCGCGGCGGCCGGCGCAGGCGCGGCGGCGGCGGGCGCAGCGACCGGAATCGGAGCGGCGGCGACGGGCTCAGCGACCGGAGCCGGAGTGGGAGCCGCGGCGGGCGCCTCTACGACCTTGGCTTCGATGATGGGGGCGGGGGCGGGGGCGGGCTTCTTGGCCATAATTTCTGTCCTTGGCGTTGGCGTGTTTGGGCGCGCGCGTTCAAGCGCTCGAGGATCACTTCGATCCTGGCGTCGCGCTCTTCTGGATCGACGCGCCGATTTCCTTAGCCTGCGTCTGCAGGGCAAGGAGTTGGGCCTTGAGGTAGTCGCTCTGGAGAGCAATCGCCTCTTGCGGGTCCTTGGCCTTGACGAGCTTCTGCGCCAGTTCGAATGCGGCGTTGACGTTCTGCTCGGCATAGCCGAGCACCTGGGCGCCGGTAGACTTCAGGTTGCCTTGGGTGGCCGCAGCGGCGTCATCGACCGCGCCGACGGCCTTGTGGGCGACCCCGACGAATCCTTCGAACGCCTGGCGCGCCTGATCGACGCTCCGCTCGGCGAATTCACGCAACTCGTTGGGAACTTCGAATGACAGCGGCTTGGTCATGGCGGGTTTCCTCACATGGGGAGGTTCAAATTCTGCGAGAGCCTATAGCAGATGTATTGTTGCAGTGCAACATAATTTTTGCGTCGCACCATTTCCAATGTTAACCATTTCCGCAGCCGTTGGCGGTCGGATTCGCCAAAAGCGAGAAAAACGCTTAATAATTTGGTAAGAATACGCGTCGCGCCGGGAATCGGCGGGACGCGGGCTGTTTTGCAGTTCCTGCGGGTCGGACGGGATGGTCGGCGAAGCGAAACCGATGGCTGAAGAAGAGGTTGCCGCCGCGCTGGCGAGTGGACCCTTTGCGGCCGCATGGGCTCGCGGGGCGCCCGTCGTCGTCGCGGTCGGATCCCCGCCGAGGGCCAGCTTCGCCACGCCCGCCGCGCTCGCGCTCGTTGGCGTCGGCGCCCTTGCCGATCTCGACGCTGCCCTGTTGGCGGCCGAAAGTCCTGGGGCGCGACGGCTGCGACGATTGGCGGAGGTCCTCACCCCCGGCGGCGCCCCGCGACTCGAAAGCCTGCGCTTTTATTCGCATGGCTCGCCGCTCGCGCTCAGCCTGCTCAGCGCCCGCGTGGCTTCGCCCGGCGGCGCGGTTTGGCTGGTAATGGCCGCGCCCTTCGCCGCGGCCGTGGCCGAGTCGAAGCCTGAGGACGCCGGCGAACCCCCCCCGCCCGCCGGCTTCTCGCCGCCGCCGTTGGACGGCCCCGTGCGGTTCTTGTGGTCGCTCGACGCGGCCGGGCGTTTCGTCGCGCCCGATCCGGCGCTTGCCCGCAGGCTGGGTCCCAACGCGCCCGAGCCGGAAGAGACCCTCGCGGCCTTGAGCGCCCGCCTCGGACTCGGCTCCGCCTGGATCGAAGCGGTGGCGGCCCGCGCAACCTTCTCCGGACTTCGGCTCGCCTGGCGCGAACCCGGGGACGCGCGGGCGCGGATGATCAAGCTCTCGGGCTCGCCGGCTTTCGATCGCGAACGCGCTTATGCCGGATTCCGCGGTTTCGGAGTGTTTACGGGCGAGGCTGTCGCGATCGAACCGCCGAGCGCGCCTGCGGCTCCCGAGCCGACGCCCCCGGCCATCGACGCGTCGCCCGTTGCTGAGGCGCCTCCTGTCGTCGATGCGCTCCCGCCGGCGCCGTCTGAACCGGCAAAAGCGCCGCCGGAAGTCTGGCTGCCGCGCCCCGGCGCGGAAATCGTGATGCTGCGCCCCGGCGGCGGCGCCTCGCAGTCCAAGAATGTGGTGCCGATCCGTCCCGGCGCGTTGGGCGTGCTCACTTCGTCTTTCGTGGAGGACGATCCGGCGCACGCCCACGAGAGCGTCGAACTCAGCTATCACGAGCGCGACGCGTTTCGCGAGATCGCCCGGGCGCTGGGCGTGCGCTCGCGCCCCGAACGCGAGGGAGATTCGAGCGCGCCCGAGTCGACAAACCCGCTGGCCGGGCTCGGATTCGAGCCCGATGGGGAGCCCGCCGGGGATTGGCGCGCGATCATCGACGCGCTGCCGATCGGCGTCCTCATTCTGCGCGCCGGCAAAGCGCTCTACGCCAACAAGGCGTTGCTCGAATTTACGGGTTTCGACTCCATGGCGGCGCTCGAAGCTGACGACGCCGTCACGCGGCTGTTTGGCGGCCACGATCCCCACGCGCTTGCCGCGGACGCCGACGATCTACCGGTCGTCGCCCGGGACGGCGAAGTCATCGCCGCCCACGCACGGGCGCAAGACATCGCCTGGGCCGGCGCGCCGGCGACGCTGCTGTCGCTGCGCCGTTCGCGTGATCGCGAACATCTCGCGCGGGCGAGCGCGCTGGAAGGCGAGGCGCGCGGCCACGCGGCGCGGGCGGACGCTTACGCGCGTGCTATAGACGTCGCCAGCGACGGCTACGTGCGGGTCGACGGCGAAGGACGCGTGCTCGAAATGAGCCCGCGGGCGGAAAAACTGTTCGGCTACACGCTGCGCGAATGCGCCGGGCAGTGTTTCCTCATGCTGCTCGCGCCGGCCAGCCAAGCCGCAGCGACTGCGGCGCAGAAGGACGCGCTCAAACGCGAACTCGGCAGTCGACCCGTCCGCCTTGCCGTCGAAGCGCGCGACCACGCCGGGCGCATATTTCCGGCGGCGCTGAGCTTCGGCAGGCTGGCTCCCCAGGGCGAAGCCTTCTTCGTCGTCGAGGACCAGGAAATCGCCGATCGCACGGAAAGCGAGCGGGCCGCGGCGCTTCAGGCGGCGCGCGCCGCCAGCGAGCGCAAGACCGAGTTCCTGGCCGCCGTCAGCCACGAAATCCGCACCCCGATCAACGCCATCCTCGGCTTTACCGAGGTGATGATCGAGGAGCGCTTCGGCCCCATCGGCAACGAGCGCTACCGCGACTATCTCAAGGACATCCACACCTCGGGCCGACATGTCGTCAGCCTCGCCAACGACTTGATCGACCTCGCAAAGGTCGAATCGGGGAAGCTGGAGCTCGAACTCGAGCCGATCGACGTCAACCAGATCATCCGCGATTGCGTGGCGATGATGCAGCCGCAGGCCTCGCGCGAACGCATCATCATGCGCATGTCGCTCAGCGAACGGCTGCCCAATGTGATGGCCGACCGGCGCTCGCTGCGGCAGATCATGCTCAACCTGATGTCGAACGCGGTCAAATACAACGAGCCCGGCGGTCAGGTGATCGTCTCCACCGCGCTCGACGAGACCGGGCAAATGGTGATCCGCGTGCGCGACACCGGCGTGGGCATGAGCGAGGCCGAACTCGGCTTGGCGATGGAGCCGTTCCGCCGCGCCGGCGCCAAGACCGGCGAAGGCAGCGGACTCGGCCTTCCTCTCACCAAGGCGCTGGTTGAAGCCAACCACGCGGACATGTCGATCAAGAGCCGCAAGGACCAGGGCACGCTCGTCGAGGTCGCCTTCCCCAGCCCACAGGCGGCGCAGTAAGCGCGGGCGCTGCTTGATTCTTGTGACAAATTTGTGAAAGGCGGTGGCGTTCTCGCGCCGCGCGTCATATTCGAACCGCGTCCAAGCTGCGCCAGCGGCCGAAGGGGCGTCTCGAAATGATGAAATGGTTCCAAAAACTGTTGCCGCACGAGGACAAGTTCTTCGAGCAGTTCGAGAAACACGCCGGCATCATCGCCGCCGGCGCCGACGCGTTGCAGAAGTTGATGCAGGGCGGCGACGACGTCCCCCGCTACTGCCAGATCATCGTCGACCGCGAGCATGACGCCGACGATGTCGCGCGCGAGGTCATGCAGTCGGTTCGCCGCACCTTCATCACCCCATTCGACCGCAGCGACATCCAGGAACTCATCCAGTCGATGGACGACGCCATCGACCAGATGCACCAGACAGTGAAGACGATCGGGCGCTTCGAAGTGCGTCAGTTCGATCCGCCGATGCAGCAGATCGCCGCGCTGGCGGTGGAGGCGGCGGCGCTGACGGGGAAAGCCGTGCCGCTGTTGCGCGAGATTGGCGTCAACGCCGCAGCGATCAACGCCTATGCGGAGGCGGTAACGCAACTCGAAGGCAAGTCCGACCAACTCTATGACGAAGGCCTGCGCGACCTGTTCCGCCGCTACGGCAAGAGCGACCCGATGGCCTTCATCGTCGGCTCAGAGATTTACGAACATCTCGAAAAGGTTCTGGATCGGTTCGAGGACGTCGCCGACCAGGTCAATAGCATCGTCATCGAACACCTCTGAGCGGCGAACAGATGACGTCGCACCTCCCTCTGCCGCTGCTCATCGGCCTCATCGTCACGGCGTTGGCGTTCGATTTTCTCAATGGGCTGCACGACGCGGCCAATTCGATCGCGACCATCGTCTCGACGCGCGTGCTGAAGCCCTCGTTCGCGGTGTTCTGGGCGGCTTTTTTCAATTTCATCGCCTTCTTCGTGTTCGGGCTCACGGTGGCGCAGACCGTCGGCAAGGGCATCGTCGATCCGGACATCGTGACAGCCGGCGTCATCTTCGCGGCCCTCACCGGCGCCATCGTCTGGAACCTGCTGACGTGGCTGCTCGGCATTCCCTCCTCGAGTTCGCACGCGCTGATCGGCGGCCTCGTCGGCGCCGGCATGACGCACGCCGGATTTCACGCCGTCGTCTGGTCGGGCTTTCTCAAGACCGCAGGGGCGATCGTGGTCTCGCCGTTCATCGGCTTCGCGCTGGCGCTGGCGCTGGTCGCGTTGGTGTCGTGGATTTTCCTGCGTTCGACGCCGATAGCGGTCGACAATCTGTTCCGCACCCTGCAATTCGGGTCGGCTGCGCTCTATTCGCTCGGCCACGGCGGAAACGACGCGCAGAAGACGATGGGCATCATCGCCGTGCTGCTCTATTCGCAAGGCTACATGCCCGGCGGCTTCCAGGTGCCGCTGTGGGTGGTGCTCTCCTGTCAGGCGGCGATGGCGCTGGGCACGCTGTTCGGCGGTTGGCGCATCGTCCACACCATGGGCTCGAAGATCACCCGGCTGACGCCGATGCGCGGTTTCTGCGCCGAAACCGGCGGCGCCATCACGCTGTTCCTGGCGACCTTCGCGGGAATCCCGGTATCGACCACACACACCATCACCGGCGCCATCGTCGGCGTCGGCGCCGCGCGGCGCGCCTCGGCGGTACGTTGGAACGTGGCGCAGAGCATTGTCGTCGCCTGGGTGCTCACGATGCCCGCCGCCGGCCTCATCGCAGCGGCGACCTATGGGCTGGTCGCGCTGTTTGGGTGAAGGCAAGGCGCAAAGCCGCCCGGGTCAAGCAGCGGCGGCGAGGACGCCATCGCGCCGCTCGGCCTCAGTGGCGCGTCGCGGCAATTCGGACCAGCGGCGCGAACTGGCGACCGCGCTTGGACGCATTTTCCGCTCGGCGGTCTTTGTCGGTCCCGTCGCAGCCGCCAAAGAGCCGCACGAAATCGACGAACTGCGATATCGGCAGCGGTTTCGACCAGAGGAAGCCCTGCGCATATTGCGCGCCCATCGATTTGAGCTGGTCGGCTTCGTCGTCGGTTTCGACGCCCTCGGCGACGATGTCGACGCCCATCGCGCGGCCGATGACGATCAGGCCGCCGATGATGGCGCTGTTGCGCCGGTCGGCGCGCATGCCCGACACGAACGAGCGATCGATCTTGATTTCGGCGACCGGAAGCCGCGCCAGATGCTGCAACGAGCCGCTGCCGGTGCCGAAGTCGTCGAGCGCGAGGCTGAAACCGCGCGTCACGATCTCGTCGAGCAGTTGCACGACGGCCTTCTGGCCGCGTCCATAGATCGCGTTCTCGGTGATTTCGACGCGCGTTAGCGCCGGCGGCAAACCTTCCGCGATCAGCCGATCGAGCTTGGCGAGCAGCCGCTCCGGCGTCTTCAGAATGGCGCCCGAGAGATTGACCGAGGTCGGCAGGACGATGCCCCGCTGGTCGCGCAGAGCGACCAACGCCTCGCGATAGCGGTCGAGCACCAACTCGTCCAGTATCGTCGCAAGCCCTCGGTTTTCGGCGACTTCGAAGATCTCGTCGAGGCGGCCGTCGAGCAACCCTGCCGAGGAGAACCGCGACAGAGCCTCGGCGCCGACAACGCGCCCGCTGCGCAAATCGATCTTCGGTTGGAAGCACAAATAGAGTTCGCGCGAGCCGATCGCCTCGTGAATCGCGTGTGCGATCTGCGTCTCCCGACGGAACGTGTTGGACAAGCTCGTGCTGTAATCCAGATGGCCCCCGCGAAGCGATTTCTTGGCCTCGCGCTGGGCGATGTCCGCGGCGGCGAGCAGGTCGGAGCCGGCGCTCGCGTCCTCCGGGAACTGCGCGCTGCCGGCCGTGATCGAGAACATCGGCAAGTCGAGGTTCACAGCTCGGACGGCGTCGATCTGCGTCCTCAGCGCCGAGAGGATGTCTTCGCCCCGAATCGCGCCGCTTTCGCGGATCGAGATCAAAGCGAATTCGTCGCCGCCCAGACGCGCGGCAAAACCGCTCGGTCCTGCGAACGTCGCCAGCACGCCGCCCACAGTCTTGAGGACCTCGTCGCCGATATTGTGACCGAGCGCGTCGTTGATGTTCTTGAACAGATCGACATCGAGCAAAGTCAGGGAAAGCGGAACGTGCGCGCTGATAAGGTCGTCGAGTCGGGCCAGGAACAGGAAGCGGTTGGGCAGGCCCGTCAAATTGTCAGTCTCTGCCATATGGGTCGCGGCTCTTCGCGCAATGTCGAGCGCGGCGATGGTGCGCACCTGACCCTCGATCGCTTTGTCCCGCTGCGCCTGCATCTGCAACATGTGCAGGAGTTGTCGGGCGGTCC
>Ga0302320_10029866_pt1 | contig 10412 bp, 6 predicted proteins | sample Bog_T0_3_FD_202130 | JGI IMG/M metagenome (GOLD analysis project Ga0302320, IMG submission 202130) | Peat permafrost microbial communities from Stordalen Mire near Abisko, Sweden - Bog_T0_3 | ecosystem: Environmental > Terrestrial > Soil > Wetlands > Peat | place: Sweden: Abisko, Stordalen Mire... | reverse complement strand
AAATCGTCACTTTGGAAAACGTCAAAGAGGATTTCCACCACCAGGTCCCACATAAAGCGTGCCGTGCATTCAGCAAGAAAGCGGGCGACGCCGAACTATCTGCTTTTATAGAAGTCTATACACCATCCATCGTCACCCGTTTACAGCCTTATTCTCCAATACAACTGCAATCAAACGATATCGTGGGAATGCAGCAACTATGTGGGTATCAGAGCGCGATAGAAGGAAAGAAATCACTCATTTGCGATGTTTTTACCGATGCGGAATGGATGGCGTATGAATATGCGTGGGATGTGAAATATTCGCGCATGGTGGGACATGGGAATGCGCTCTCGCCTTATTTGGGTTTTCCGTGGGTGAACACGACAGCGCAGTTGTTTGCGAAGCTTCGTGCTCCCATGCATGGCGACGAGATGAGTGGGAGTAGAAGGAGATGGGGAGGCGTGATGACCGGTCAAGAAATACCAGATAATGATGGCCAGAGGTTTTTCATCTCTTTTACGCATAGAGAAGTCCCGCCGTTTATAGCAACTGCACTCGGTCTGTTTAATTCTTCGAGCGATGCGGCGGAAGAATTTCCCTTGAATTCTATAAATTGGAGTAGGAGTTGGAAGATGGCTGAACTGATACCATTTTTGGGACATGTGGGCATTGAAAAGCTTGCTTGTGGGCGAAATGGATTTGGCGGGGAGGAAGAGAAGGCAAAGGAATTTGTGAGGATTATAGCGAATACGGCGCCGAGGCCTATTCCGGATTGCCAGAGTGGACCGGGGGCGAGCTGCGCGTTCGATGAGTTTATGGAGTTGGTGGGGAGGGGGATGCAGAAGTATGGGGACTAGGAGGGGGTTTATAAGAGTGATGGAGATGAAGATGGTAAGGAGAGGATAGAGTTATGAGTTGATGAGATCTCTAGATGCACTGAAAGTATTTGTTGTTTGACTGCAAGCGAACTTTATGTGAAACATTCACAAGTAGATATAGATTACAGCTTCGTAGATTTTAAGGACTTTGGAATGAAGCAGTTTACTATGCTTAACCTGAATTATATACATGACTCTCTCCCGTCCACATATTCAAGGACTCACACTCTTCGTCGTCGTATCCTTCCCGTCGTAAACCACCCCTAAAGTCCTCAACAAATTCCTTGCTGCTCTCTCTCCCGTCTCAAACGCTCCATTGACACACCCATTCCCCTCAAAAATGCAATGTTCCCCTGCAAACTGCAGTCTCTGCCCCTTATGTTCCTCCAACGCGTCATACAAGATACGAGGATCATCGCCCACCTTCTCTATACTATAACTGCCATACCCTGCCAGGGGATCCTGCGTCCAATGCGTCATCTCAATCGAAACCATTTCCGGAAGTGGTTTCGTCTGATCGACACGAAGCAGCGAGAAGAGCGGCTCGAAGAATTCGTAAATGGATGATGGGGACATCATGCTTTCGATATGTTGGGTGAGGGGCTCGCAGATTTGCACACAGAGTTGATTGCTTCCAGACATGACATAGAGATTGGCGGTTTCGGTAGCGAAGTTTAGGATTGAGAAGGAGGAGGGCGGCGTGCTGAGGGTGGAGGTGCTCGTTGGCGAGGGGTAGTAGACGAAATGGTCATTTTCGAGGGGCCAGAAGACGGAGCGGAATTCGACGAAGACTTTTCCGAGGGCGCCGTAGGAGAAGGAGTGGATTCCGGCGTGGATTGAGGTTGGGAGGGCTGGTGAGAAAGAGATCATTTCTCGCCGGAGGACTCCGAGTGGGACGGTAACTACTACGGCGTCGGCTCGATATGTCGATGGCTGGTTGTCCTTGGTAGAATGAACGACAATGGAATCATCTTCTGGTCCCCATTGAATCCCTCCTACAAGTTCACCTAGTCGAATGATCTCCGGATCTTCGAGCAGTGGCTTGGCAGTCCAATCTATGATTTTATCGTATCCCCCTTTCATATACAGATTTCTCTCTAACCCAGAATATGACATGAATTTCGCCGACGCCTCCTCCATACTCGCACCTAACCACAGCTCCACTTCCCTAATAGCCTGCGGAGCCCATCTTCTTTCCTCGTCCGTAAGCAATAAATGCTCATCCACGAATTCCTTCATAAAATCTAAAATACTTCTATCTGGAGCATCAGGATTCTTGGTGTAGAACACCTCACAGTAGTCCGCAAATTCATCCGCTACTTTTTTAGCTTTAAATTGTGGACCTCTTAGGCCTTCTCTTGTGTAGTAAAGAGGTGGTCCGTCGTCATACCAGTAATCGATACCTAGTTTGGATATCAATTGAGCGAGTTTGTTCTGGGAAGTTTCGTGCATCCATGCAGCTCCTACACATAGTATGAGTACATTCTCGCCAAGTATAAGAGTGAGCAACTTATACTATGTGATCTAAATTAGACCCACAAGTAAAAATCGCTATAAATAGGTAAGATTATATTTACCAATGTCTCTCGGAGCTTTACCGGGTTTTCTGGCCGTGTAAATCCGTCCTCCTATTCGATCACGTCCCTCAAGAATAGTCACTTTGATTCCATGGCGTTGGAGAACAGAAGCTGCTCTGAGACCGGCGATTCCTGCTCCCACAACCATTACGTGTGGGACTTTCTTTTGCCTTGGGGTGGGTTGAGGTTTCTCGTTTTCAGATAGTGCTGAGATGAGTTGGGAGCGAGGGAACACCGTTTCCTCAGTTACTGTGGGGTTTTTGATATGGTTTGAATCGAGATGCTTTGGGTTTTCAAGGGATGGTAGAGGTACTGTCGCCATCCCAGAAATGGGGTGATGTTGGATACGCGCGGCTTCCGAGCTAGTAGAAGGTTGTTCGAGAGGTGGTAGAGCTAGTACGAGATAATGAAAGGTTCAGAACTATCTGCCACAGTATAATAGCTGAGGATATGTAGATTCAGTCTAAGGAATGACTAACAAATTCTGAGGTGCTAAAGAAGGGACTGAAGACTGTGCTGCGGCTGAAGGAAGCACGAGGGAAGGAATGACGAATTAAACGCATAGCCTTGCAGCCCAGTTAGGTGAGATTCTTTGGACATCAGTCCTAATTATCAAGCAGTAACAGCCTCACTACATCTAGTTGTCAATATAGTCTCCAACCGACCATAATTGGTGTTAGATCTTGAAGATAAAGAATCTGAGTTAGATTAACTAGCTTACTGTATTGTGGGGCTTTGGGTCGGGATTGTTTTTGACAGGGAGCGGGATCTCGGCCTCTTCCGAGACTATAGATACATACCCCTCCCCCTCCCCTTCTCTTCGTCTTACAAGTCTAATTCAAAAGATAAGTAACGATACTATCCAGTTTTGAAAAACACCAACGAAACCTCTAGATCGTTCAAGATTTGAACTTTTCTCTTCTACACAATTTCTTCCTCGATTTTTTCGAACAGTATGTATTATTGCCTAGCATCCCTTCATTTATTTCCCGCTTCCTCTCTTTTCTCTATCCTCTATGGCTCCTCCTTTTTAACTATTGGGATTGACCCCCATCGGTCTTCTGCCTTCGTTTAAGAGAAATAAAGTGAAGCTTCGCTTCGCTTCAAATTGACGAAGTTATCTACCTTAGCTTTTGATCCTGTTTACTGAGGAACGAAAAAGTTGTTTAGGGGGAGGTGACTTCCTATATATTATTGAAAATTAGGGCGGAAAATGTGAGGTCAAGAATTAGCTTCAGATATTAGGGCTATCTTGAGAGGTGAATACGAGTGTTGTATTGATAGTTCGAAGCTAATCTAATCCTATATCGACGAAGCTTTGGCCATTTACCACCAAATTGGCTTGCAAAAACCAGCGAGCTTGGTCGATATAAATTGAATTGGCTTTCTTTATAGAAGATTGGTAGGGCCTGCGGCTTATATTAAATTTGCTTTTGAATTATCTGCAATCTAGTTATTGTCGATTTTTTGAAGGGGAATTTTTATAAGTCTATGTGATTAAGGTGTCACTTAAAGCCATAGTCGTGGATCTAAAGTGAATTATACGCATTAGCTTGGAGTAGGTGAACTCCCAGTGGACTAATGATTAATTAACGATGCGTATACAATATTTGCAAATACACATCTTTTTAGCTGCTGGGCTAGGAGGGAATTTGACCTAACATTTCGTATTGAGCGTATTTGTATGTTGTTTTAGAACTGCTGAAAGGGTTTGCAATTCTTTTCAATCATAATTTCTATCACGATTCGCGAACTGTATTTCATTGATGCCTATAGTCTCCTTTTTCAACATCACTCCATTAACCTCTTCTCCTTACTTCCACACTCAATAGATATATTAATAAAATTAGGAGTACCAGATAGCGGTAAGCCTTTTCGAGGTCGTATAAAAAGAGTCTTGTCCTCAGAAAGACGTATTTGGACATCCAAATCTGTAGTCACAAATGTGTCATCTGGCTTTGGGTCCAACTCCTTGATCCTAGAATAAACTCGACAAAGAAAAGTTTTCCCAAGGAGAACCCTGTCAATTTGGAACGCAAAAGGTGGATTCTCTGCCGAGTTTTCATGCCTAAAGTGTAATATGATCCGAGGAATGTTTTGAGAGAATTTATTTATCACACTCGCGGCCCAAGGACGGTGTCATTTCTGCTCCAGCTCCTATGGGAGAAGATGGGGAGATGCGAGATATGTAGTAGCCTGACCCTTCAATGTTGAGCGATTTGATGAAGAGTCTATGTTTCAGCGAATCAGGATCAGAAGGAATTATCCTCTTAACAATTTGCTGTTTCGAGGCTCTAATGAGAATGTCGGGGGCCGAGTGCCACTTCTTTCGGGTTCTGAGCCAGGAGATTTCGCCTGATCTTTCAAGCTGGTTGGAAGATATCTGTAGAGGTATGGCAATATTACCGAATTCGTCTCGCAGCGCAGAATTGCTGCCCCATTACTGTCGAAAATACTATTGATTTGTATCTACTCAAACTTGTTGTGATTGACTTTAGCATCGTACAATCTTCTGGAACCCTTCACGTCTGGCTAAGACGGTGTGGTCGCTAATCATGTCACGAAATGACACTTCCTGGTTGCCCCATACGTGGGACAATATTGCGTATGGAGGAACTTCCCCTACGAATTCCTCTAGACTAAGAGTCTTGACGTTGATGAGCCGCATAGCATTGAAAATTTGCTGTCTGTTGAGATTTTCTAGTTGTGAAATACTGCCACGCGTAGAGGTGCTTTCTGAGAAGACTTAGTTAAAATGAGTCAGACTGGTAGCTAAGAAAAGCACCCAATCGAAAGATGCACACAGCCACACACGGACACTGCGTGCATACAACACGTGAAAATTATATTTAGCCGCGAAATTCTAGGCTTAGGCCTTGAACGATCCTATTCCGCCCATTTTCTATTTAGAGTAGCTAGGGACGAAGTATTCCATAAAGTAACTATGTTGAAATTTTTGTCCAATTTCGGTACAAAGTAAAATTAATATTAACACAGCTGTCTATTCTGTTGTTTTAGAGCTCCTCCATAATTTAGAAAACCTTCCACATGTAGATATACATGAGGTACAAGGGATGGACTAGAGGATCATCTAGAAGTTGGTAGGAAATGGGTAGAAGCTCTGTGGATTGCTATTGCTAGAAGCTGGATTATTAATACATTTCAAAAAGGCGCTACTGCTAGCGGCAACTAATAATGTAAGTTAATCTCCCCTTCACTACATGATTAATTCACTCCTTTTTTTAAATTCTAAAATCCGATTTTCGTAGAATTCGAACTGCTAGCCCCTGGATTTCTCATTAAAAGCTTGGTGACTCTACTAGAGTGGGACTTTTAAATGATACCTGGATCTACATATTAGGTAGCAAGCTATTATTAATGGATCAGTAAATTGCCAACATTTGACGATGTGAATTCTGGCGTAATTTCCTTTTGAAAAAGCACCATGCTCTCATTCATGAAGTACGGACTTGTTAGAATTGATTCTTCTCTTGAAACGAGTGGAATTGATCTTTTACTAAGATCATCTTCCTGATTTTTGATAATTAGGTCAAAAGAAATCGAGAAATATCCATATTCAGAAAGATAATATTGTAATATTATCTGAAAATATTTGACCGCCCTCTAAATCATCCTAAATGACCGGAACAAAAACACTCGAATTTAGTCTAACCCCGTCAATCTCTTCTGAGCATATCTACAACCCTAGAAGACACATCCTTCAGACGCTTTCTGAGGTCCGCTTTCAAGTGATCTAACATAGTGCTAGAAAAAGGCCAAGGACCTTGGTTGTCGGAAAGTATGTCTGGCGCTTTTGTCAATTGTAAAGAAAGTTTATTCATTACCCTTTGCACGCGATGAAGCTCACCAAGGACCATCTGAGTGGATACACGAGCGTGGTCCTCTCCTTCAATATACCAGTTGCTGCCTAAAGAGCAGAGTTCCGATTGGAATTGGCAGTGGGATGATGAATTTTTCGTCTCAGAATGGAGACTATAGGTCTGTGTCATTGTTGCAGCAATGATGTACCGGTCTAAAAGTTGGAAGACGAGGAGGGAGAGCATAGCGAGGAGGTAGCCGTCTTGCGAGGGGCATTGACATTGGAGGATATCATCCATGGCTTCAATAATATTTTGATTTTCTGTAATTACGGATTGCGTTGTTCTAGGTGTGATGGCAGGTCTTTCTCCAAGAATCGTCTGTTTGCGAATAGGTTGGGTAAGAGTTTCTGATATCGAGGTCTTGGAGTATAGCGATTTTAAGCAGTCCATAGCAGATATCATGCAGTGGCACGAAGGCACATCAGCTGGAACCAGAGCAGCCTCGCTTCCCATACAGCTAGAGAGTGATACCACACTAGGTAGGGCTGTTGTATTGGTATCGGTAAAGATCTGTATGTCTGACCACCCATCGCCACTGGTAAATGCTTCATCAGATATAAGGACATTGCTGTGGCTAGAATTCATCGTCATGTTTGCGTAATCCATGGAATCGAGCGGAGAGAAAATGTCCTGGGTCGGCATTCCTAGCTCCGGAAAGTATCCAAAACTATCAAACTCAATGAGTGCCGTGAGCGACGATGGCGGAGATGATAATACGGCATTGCAATCTGTGGGTGAAAGAAAATCCGGCGAAGAATCCTGATCCGGTGTCATATACTGCTGTGTAGGGGAAGACTCGATCAGGCTGGGTGATGGTGAAAGCCCTGCCTCGGATGACATGGAGTTAAATTGAGAATGTGGCAATGGAGCATAGAACACATTGGATACATCGATTTGTGGAGGTATTTGTGACGGTTTGGTGATTTTGGCTAGACTTTTCGTCGAGGTCTGGGAGGGCCGGCCCGCACGTCTGGTGTGAAAATACTCGCAAGCTAGATTGCGTTTCTCGCAACGCATGCAAGTCGGCTTTTTTTTGCTGCACCTAACCTTTGCGGCAGAACAAGCCTCGCAGCTGTCTCGTAGCTTCGGTATTCTCGGAGCCGATCTTTTCCTTGGTCTTATCGTATGCTCTAACTCATTTGCATGCAATGTCGCTCTTGAGGGTGCTACTGTCAGCTCTTTTAGAAGTGAGAAATGCATAGTTTTCTGTCGTTGCCATCGACGAATTTCATTCAGACTGCAAAACTTGTAAATTTCTGGCAAGTAGTAGGAGATGACTGCCATAAGCTATGGGGGTGGAGATTGGTATCTCTTCAGCTCGTGCCGCTAACTTACCTCACTATCCATATGGCTTGGGCACATATTATAAGCCGTGCCACGAAAGTACCCTTGTATATTCAAAGATTTAGGCAGTATTGTGGATCTGATTGAAATGTCTGTACGCTTGTGAACGTGCGCAAGATACAGTACAACAAAAGATACATACGCTAAAGCAGCCTCTTGTATTACAATGCGGATGTAACTCTTGCTCCGAGCTTTATTCCGTACTCCATTGGAAACTCCGTGCAAAGGATACTTTACAGTGGTGAGGTACAAGTGGCAGGGACTAGCAACAACGCTTAGCCGCGAGTATCTGAGAGAGATAGTACAGAGCGTCCCAACAGTTCATCTCAGCTTCCGAATAACAAAGCCTATGAACTACAGGTATAAAGTGACCTCGTACATATCAAGACATGACACAAAGGAGTTGTTACATATGGAACAATCAACAACTATCGCAAGGGCTCTGCGATAATTAAGATTGATATTATTCTACTTGTTTTGTTACTTTGGGGTTGAGATTAAGCAGGTATCGCGACTCGAACTTCCATGCTAGCGGGCCATGGCCAACAACCTGAAACTCAAAGCATATACGGCAGACCTTATCAATGCATTAGAAACCCTCACAAATTATTGCCAGAACTGCGAGACTGCAACTGACATTGAGAATGGAAATACACAGCAGCTTCTCGTCCCTTCGGAAGCCCCAGCCGAAGTTCATTGTGCACGAAAATCAGTCATGACTAACATAAGCAGGCTCCAAAGATTGCTGACCGAGCCTCTAGATTTTCTCCAAGATATCGCCAAGCAAGTTAGTACCTCTCATTACCCCACTGCGGTGGCCAATCTCAAAGAGCTAAACTAATGGAACTTGTCATGCTAGAACCAACTGCTGGCCTGCATCAACTGGCTAGGGGAATTCCAAGTCCTGGCTTGTATACCACTTCAGGGCAGTGTTCCTTTCAAAGATGTCGCCGAGCTCGTGGGAGTGCCAGAGAGGCAGCTGTGTCGGATTGTCAGGATGACAGCCACCGCCGGCTTCCTTCATGAACCAAGTTCCGCGCATGTTGCCCACACAGCTCTATCGGCATCATTTGTCACTAGACCCTCTCATCTCGATGCACTGATGTTCATCGCAGAGACAGCTGCTCCCGCTGCTTTGCACATGGCTGCCGCAACCAAAAAATTTGGACAGTCAATACAGCCTCAGGAAAGTCCATTCAATGTTGCGCTAGGTACTTCCGTCTCTTTTGCAAGCATATGTGAGCAAAATTCAAAGCCACGACGTCAATGGCTTGCCTATCTTCGGCATATACTGGGGTATAGCGATTTGGATGTTGCGGACAACCTGACTTCTTTTGACTGGTTTGATCAGGGGGATCAAGGGGATACTACAGTAGTGGAAGTGAGTATGCCTATCTCTGACTTATGATCTCTTGGATTTCTTCCATGTTGTTTGAGATCGCATTATCAAGCCCTTAGCCAATGAGTTATCTTAGGTCAATGCACACTCAACCGCAACAGCACTTAGACTCGTGGGTCTATACCCGGAACTCCATTTCATCGTCCAGATGCGTAAGCCTCCACCAGCAACTAGCCCGGCGGACGAAAGCTCCTTACAGCTTCCTTCTCGTATCACAGTTGAACAAAGAAACCCGGGGACTTTGCAAAATGTGAAGGGAGCAGCAGTCTACATTCTTCGCCTGCCTTCATCTTCACCTGCACTCACTTCTCAGTCATTGCGAAACCATATTATAGCCGAGCTGAATGCACATCTTGGAGTTCTCCGCACGAGTGCTGGATCGAGGTTAATACTCACCACACGACTGCTGCCAGAATTCGGTGTCGTGGAACCGGAGATTGCGGCTACGGCGTGTTTACGTGACCTAACTTTGCATCAATTAGCTAATCAGCATGAAATGGAGGTTGAAGAGTTCTCGAGTATTGTCAATAGCGTGACAGATGGCTGTGGGCGCTTAGTCTTGGTCAAAAAACCGGAGACTTGGAATGATGCTACGATTGCTTTTGAGATTCAATATCAAGACTATGCCGATTGAAATGAGCTCCAGTGTACGGGTCTGTCAAATATGTAGGGTTAAAGTTGATGTCACTTTAGAGATGAACGCTTTTACTTCCACTTGGAACGTAGGAATGATATCACCTCGAAATGAAGTATTCCTATCATTTCCACATGTGTCATGCCACCCTTCATTCAAGCACAAATCCCATACTCAGACTCGTACGCAGAACTCAACGTATTGACTTCCTCTCCGTCCTCAATTAATGTTCATTCTTGACGATTAAATTAATTGAAATATTAGCTCACTTTGACTGACTAACTGAAAGTAAGGAGTTATCACTACAGCCACAATCCGATCAGAACTGTAGTACATAGAACAGCAGATAAAAGTTTCTAAGTCTGGATTTTTCTTGACGCTCTTGGAAGCTATCTTATTCCATACCTAGTTGACGGCAGATAAATTCATAGCCCTGCTCAATTGCGGCCCATCCAACATTCAAAGGGTCCCCAACAGGGAATAGGTCAAAGGCATGACCGCACCGTTCCGGGATGGCTAGACTAGCTGGTATGCCCCGGCGCTTCAGCTCTTCAATGGTTTTCTCATTCATTGACACCGGAAGCCAATCGTCACCATTGCCATGGACTATGAATGTGGGTGTCTTGTAATTGCCTTGCTTGATCTGCCACAGTGGACTAATAGCTTGAACTTGCTGAGCAGAGGCCGCGGGTAGATATTTCCAATCAGTCTTGTCCG
>Ga0302320_10029865_pt1 | contig 10412 bp, 14 predicted proteins | sample Bog_T0_3_FD_202130 | JGI IMG/M metagenome (GOLD analysis project Ga0302320, IMG submission 202130) | Peat permafrost microbial communities from Stordalen Mire near Abisko, Sweden - Bog_T0_3 | ecosystem: Environmental > Terrestrial > Soil > Wetlands > Peat | place: Sweden: Abisko, Stordalen Mire... | reverse complement strand
TCACCAATCGCCCGAAGAATTCTTAGCTCCTGTCTGCCCCCCGAAAATCGCCAACGTTGGCGACGAAGTTCGCCAATGCGCCAAGATTGATCGCCAACATTGGCAGCTGGCACGATCAGAATCGTGATAGCCAATTCAACAACGGCTGCCGAAAGGCTCAAAGCCAACCGACTCTCTATCGGGGTCTCGCAAAGCAAGCTGGCGCGCCTGTCGAGTGTTGCCCGCTTCAAGATCTGCACATTCGAACTGGGTAGCGGATCTCTTTCATCTGAAGAGCGGCGCCGGATCAAGCTCGCGCTGGAGGCCGAGGCGGCGCGCCTCCGCACGGTTGGGGTCAGCTTCTGCGAGTCTGAATCGACGGAGGGTGCGTGACAGACCAGCGCCTCATCGATGAGTTGGTCTCAAAAGCGTTCGGCTGGCGCTCTGCCCCCGACCGTTACCTTAAGCCAAATCGGGGCTGGATCACCCGTTCACGATTCCGGCCAACCGAAGACGTGAGTGATGCACTTCGCCTGCTCGACGCCCTGACCTCAGACTATTCGCTCGTCACACTTCCGGGCCGCAACTTCACGGTGCAGGTGCGCCTCGCAGGACGAACCGGCAAAGCCTCAGCCGAACCGAAGGCGCGCACTATCTGCCTGGCTCTTGGGCGAGCACTGGGAATCACTTTGGAGGGGCACGGTTGAGCCCGAGGCAGCTGGCCACGCAAACAGGTGTCGCCGAGGCTCTGCGCGCTATTGGAACGCTTTTTGAGTCCGGGGACGTGATCGAGATTCGGGCACTCGACGTAGGCCGAACAGCACAGCGCCCTGGGCACACCAGCGCGGGCTACTTCAACTTCGAGAACCGCGACGCTATTGCTGCCGCCATCCGAACTGTCGATGGCCAGGCTGAGGGAGTCTACGTCACTCTGAACCGCGTCAATCCGGATCTGCTGGCGCGATCGAACAACCGACTCAAGGTCAGGCCGAAGAACACAACAACCGATGCCGACATCATCGAATGGCGATGGCTGTATATCGACGCAGACGCTGTCAGGCCCGCCGGGATTTCCGCGACGAACGCACAGCATGACTTGGCGCTTCGGCGAACAGCGCAAATCCGCGAGTTCTTAAATGAACAGGGCTGGCCTGAGCCTGTTCAGAGCGACTCCGGCAACGGCGGCCACCTGCTCTACAGACTTCCCGCGATGGAGGTGAAGCACGTCGGCGAACTGGTGAAGCGATGCCTCAAAGCCCTGGCGGCGCGCTTTTCTGACGATGTCGTGAAGGTGGATGAAGCGACCTCGAACCCGTCTCGGATTTGCAAGCTCTACGGCACGATGGCGCGCAAGGGGGACTCGATACCTGAGCGCCTTCATCGCCGCTCGGCGCTGCTGGAGACGCCGGAGACGATCCGCCCCGTCCCCCTGGATGCACTTGAAGCGCTGGCTGCCGCAATACCGGCAGTGGCAGCGCCGCTGCCGAAACCGAATATCTCCGGTGCGACCTCCTTTGACCTCGATCAATGGCTCGCCCAGACCGGCCTCGAAGTAATCAAAGGTCCGGAAGCGTATAAGGGCGGTCGGAAGTGGACCTTACGGAATTGCCCCTTCAATCGAGAACCCGCTAAACCATTAATCCTGTTGTACAGAATGGACGCCGGAAAAGCCCATAGACGGGGCTCCTACGAACTTCGAACCAGAAGGTCGGGTGTTCGAATCACTCCGGGCCGTGCCGAACTGCGAAGAACTGCGAACGGCGAAAGACAGATTACACTAATGGTGTTGTGGGCTGCGGAGTCGGGCATCTAAGGCACCTGCCTCGGTGGCACTCCCGCTCATAACCCTCTATCGAGGAGGTGGCGTGATTGGACAGTCAAAGTTTTGGGCCGAACTGTACGAATGGGCTCAGGGACTCCCTCAGACACTTAAAGCCACCAAAGCTCCAACTGATTTTCATTGGAAGTTGAGGGGTGCCACTGCGGCTGTTCTTCAGGATTTCCGGTTCCACGCAGAAAGTACTGCCCCTATCCTCTGTGTCCCTGTCGGATGTGTCCTTGTCGGATGTGTCCTTGTCGGAGAAGACGCGACCGATGCACTGCTCGACCGCCTTGCTCAAGGTCCTCAAGTTCAGTCACCAGAAGTACGCAGGCGTCTGCCAAGTACGCGTGGCCGATTGACGGCGAGAAGCAGAAGTAGACGGTCGATCGCGCCGCTTCGTGAAGCTTTGATGGATTACTGCACGGTACAAATGAATCAGGGAGCAAGACCCCTTAGTGCGGGCTCTCAGCATGTGGTCGATCTCGGGAAGAAAGCGTTCAGTCAGGCCCATGTCGAAAAGAACCGCGAACAGAAGGCCCGTGATGAGATCGTCGGAGCGCTTCAGCGTCTTAAAGTTGCTGTCGGCCAATGGCCGGAATACGTTCAGGAGCACCTGAGACAGCCGGATCCTCGATTCAACCACCCTATTGCGCCGTCGCCATTTCAGCCGCCCGTGTTCGACCGGCTGAATCAGTCGCCCGCGGATTGGCAGAAAGCCGCCGATCAAGCGTGGCAGAAGCACCGAGAAAGCTTTCTGAAAGGCTGTGAATTTTGGACAGAGAGCGACGTTGATGCGGCGATTTCTACCGATAAGCGAACGCGCGGCACCGGGAAGAAGCGCCGTAACGCCCTTCCGTCGCTCCGTTTTGAGTGGGCCGCTCGGAAGATTGCCGGCTGCGCATGGAAAGAGATTGCGTGCGCACGGTTCACCGAGTCGCAGGTCACGAAGGCGGCGACCGCTATCCTCAACACCGCTGGCTGGCCGACAAAGGAGAAGAAAAACAGGAAAAGCGGTTCGAAGACGCCGGTACTGTCCACAGCCCGCAAGGCGACGAAACGGAAATAAGGCCAAGCTCTTATTTCCGTTTCTTGTCAGTGACTTACATCGGTTTCCGTCGTACTATTCGAACAACAACAGTTTTTGTTGTTCGACACATGACGCCTATTCAAACTCTCCGAGCGCGACGAAAAAGCTGCGATATCACCGCAACCCTGGTTGCCTTAAAGGCGAGGGTGAACCGATCCCGGTTGTCGGCCATTGAACGGGGCTATATCCAACCAACCGATGAAGAAATGGAACGGCTGCAAACGGCACTGAACGATCTGATTCAGGCGAAAGCCGCGATCCAGAAAACTGCGACAGACCACGGCTGGCCCGCGGCGAGGTTCGCATGACAAGGCCACCAGGCTCGGTCGACTCATGCACGGCCGCCCGGGCGGCAACCCCGGCCTCCGCGCCCGAAGTGTGGCCGGACTCAATCGAGATACGAGATGCCGACGGGCAATTGATTCGCGTCGCCACCAGAGCACAGGCACTTGAGATCGTCGATCGGCGAATCGGAGAAGCCGTGGGGTGCGGAACGGTGAAATAAATCAGGCTGTTCTCGATAACGGTTCGCCCGTGAGGAACTGGTGACGCGAGCCGGACGGTGATCGCGAATCTTCCCGCGACCTTCAAGTCCCCGCCGCCGATTGGAAGAATGGCCGTCCGTCCGAAACGCAACGTCCAGAATAACGTGAGTCACGCCGAACGCTGCAAGCGTTGGCTGGAATAATTTGCCCTGAGTGGAGCCCCACTTGGTTCTCAACAACTGGAGGCGGCACAGTTGATTTCCGGAATATCGCATGCCGCCGAGATTGCGAGGCGAGAGGGTGAAGGATCGAGGCGCTGCGCTCCGCACAGCCGGCGTCCGGTTTGATTGAGGCGCCGACCGGGAGCGTGGAGGAAATTCGAAACGATGGGTCGCGGTGCTGGCCGCACGGAATCAAGATACCAGCCGGACTGGGAAGTGGAACACGTTCTCTGTGCAAAGCGCTGCGCGGGAGGGGGCGTTTTGCCCGCGATTCACAAGGCCGCGGCGCGTTCGGAGCCGCTTCTTCCGATCTTCCAGTCGTCGCTCGACGGTGTTAAACATATGCTAAACGCAATGGCAATTCTGTTGAACGGCCCAAGTTGATGAGAACGCCAGACATGGAAGGCAAATCCGACAGAGCTGATAAACAACCCTTGTAACAGTTCAGGTGGTTGATGCTGTTTTCAGCAGGGATGAGACGGCTTGGGCGCTTCTGTGCGACCGGATTGCGGTGCCGAGGTAACGAAGCGGCTCTCGATTCTGCATGCGGCAGGTGCGTGAAACGGTGAGCAGGCGCGACACCGCGACTTCGCCTTGTGGGCTTCGGCTTCCGAAACTGATCTTGCGCCATTGTACGGCGCAGCGGAGCGCGCGCTCGACGCTGTTGTTGGTTGGTTCCACGCCCTCGCAGCGAAGAAAGGCGAAGAATTTTTCGAGATGGTTCAGCAGCGCCAGGGCGAGGTTGCGGACATCCTTATCGCCGCTGTCCATGCAGCGCTCCGCCAGAGCGAAGAACTTCTTCTCCAGCGGAATAGATTTTGCGATCAGCTGCTCGCGTGTGATCGGACCGTATCGGACGCCGGGTCCGGCGCGGAACCGGTGCCATAAACGGAACAGACGGGCGTGTAAAGCCAGCACATCGCGGCAGAACCGCTCCGCTTCGGTTGTTTTAGCGATCTCCAGTACTCCCAGGATGTTGCGTTTGAAGTGGGCCTTATCCCGTGCTCCAGATAAGGCCCATTATCTTGGGTCCGCCGTTATCCGGAGAGATTCGTTGAAGACTTTTAGTTTGGGGAGTCCTGTAGTACTTCTCTCCAGATAAGATCTCAAACGGCTCTATCAGCACGGCGTCAAAAAAGCCATGAGAATGAAAATCCGCGATGGTCGCGAACGAGCCGTCGTTGACTACTGGCGCCGCTGAGGTCTGGCGGTGATGACGGTTCAGCTCTATCTGGGCTGGATTCGAAGGTTCCGGAAGCATTGCCGGCAGCATAAGCTCGACGAGGTCGGGCAGTCATGTTCAGTTGGCATTAAGCGCTTTCTCGGCGCCTATCCGTGGCCGAGAGCGAAAGGCCGTCGAGTGCTCGTAGCGCAGATACCCCGCGAAGCGCCATTCACGCCTGGGCTTGTGCGCTGCAGGCGCTGGGCGAACCCGTGCCGGCGTGGCGCAAGAAGTTTGCAGCAACGGCGTTGCCGCCGCTGCTGAGTGACTATGCGGCATACTGGAAAGCTCACAACGGCGCAGCGGAGGCGACGGTCAGGAGGGACCTCGACACGGCGAGACGTTTTCTGCAACATTTGCGGAGTCGCCGTCGTTCAATCAAGCGGCTCGGCTTGCAGGACATCGACACTTTCGTTCAGGCACTCGCCGCAGATGTATCCACCTCAACCGTGGCGGACACGTGCAGTTCGTTGCGTGCGTTCCTGAGATTCCTGCAGACGTCGGGCAGACTTGACTCGAATCTGGCCAGCGGCGTTATGGCGCCACGCTTTCGCGCATCCGCAAGGCTGCCACGAACTCTGCCATGGCGTGATGTAAAACGCATTCTTCGCGCAGTTCGGCGTTCGGACCCGACGGGCAGACGCGACTTTGCGATGCTCCTCTGGCAACGTACGGACTGGGCGCTGCGGAGATTCTCTCGCTGCGACTGGAAGATCTGGACTGGCGCGCCGGCGTGCTGAGAGTTCGCAGGCCCAAGACCAAAGTCGACATTGAGTTGCCGCTGTTGCCGGCAGTCGCCAGGGCCTTGACCGCATACTTGCGATGGGAACGGCCTCCAGCCAAGGGCATGGCGAGAGTCTTCCTCAGGCGGCGGATGCCTTACGCGCCGATCACCAGCGGCGCCATTCGCCATCGCCTTCGTCTGTACGCGAAGCGGGCCGGAGTTTCGCGAAGGTGGGAACTCACATTTTTCGTCATAGTCACGCGAGCCGACAGATTGATGCCGGCGCAAATCTGAAAGTAGTCAGCGAGATACTGGGTCACCGTTCTTCCTCGTCCACTTCTGTGTACGTCCACGGTGCGCTCCGGCGCCTGCGTGGCATAGCACTGCCGGTGCCGCGATGACCCGTACGTTCCAAAGCCCCATCGCCGGCGAGTTGCGCAACTTCCTCCCGCTCAAGAGAAGTCTCGGGTACCGATACGTACGCGCCGAGTACACGCTGCACGAGTTCGACCGGTTTTTGGTCGGCTTCGCCAGTGAAGACCCCAGGTGGCGGCTGGATCGCGCGGCTATCGCCTGGCTGGCGAGCAAGCCCGCCAGGAAACCGGTGAGCGTCTCCATGGATGCCGCCGTCCTCCGGCAGTTGTTTACTTATCTTCGACGGCACCCTCATCTCCATGTGGTGGAGCCGCATTGGCCATCTCTTCCAACCGAATCGGCTTTCGTGCCGCACCACCTGACGGAGAGCGACGTCGTGAAACTCCTCGGCCTATGCAAGGGGCTTAGCGGCCTCACTTTCCGATCCCGCCTGTACCGAGCGCTGATCCTGGTTCTGTACTGCACGGGCATCCGTTTCGGCGAGGCATTGCGTCTGGACCCTTCGTAGGGCTGGGGTCCTCTGCCGCCGGCGCCTACCGCCCCGGGCGCGCCTGCCGGGCCTCTCGCGGCGCCAGCCTGTCCCGGTGGCGGCGGGGCGGTCACTGAGGTCAGCGCGGGTGTGGGTCCGAAGCCATACCCTTGTGAGACTGTTTGAGCAGCGTTGCCGTTGGGCATCACCACGATCATCGGTTTGATCTTACCCGCAGCCAGCAGGTTGTCCATGATGATGTTAGCCCGGCCCATGGTGTCCCACGCGTCCTCATCGCCGCCGCCACCGTGCAGCAGATACAGTACGGGATATTTGGCCGTACTCGTGTGATAACCGGGCGGCGTGTAAACCAGCATCCGGCGGGATTTCTCTTTTAAGATCTCTGACGAATACCATATCGCTTCCACCTGGCCGTGCGGAACGTCTTTGAAATCCCACATATCCGACGCCGGACCGGAGATCATGAGCAGGTTTTCGTAACGGGTCCCATCCCGCTGTGTCTCTGCGTTGCCTGGGTCGAGTACTTTGACGCCATCTACCGTGAAAGAGTATCCCCACAACTGTTCGGCCAGGGGACCGACCGTCACGAACCAGATTCCTTTCTCGTCTTTGGTCAGCGGAACATTCGTTCCGTTTTCCCAGTGGCCGCTGAGAGTGACTTCGCTGGCCTTCGGTGCGTAAAGGCGGAACGTGACCTGCTTGTCGGGCAGAATTTCCGGAGAGACGACGCGTGGCGCGGCGGGGCCCCTGCCCGGAGTCGCCGCGGGCTGGCCGAACGCGACCGCCGTGAACAGGAGCGAAAGAATCGCGGCTCCCATCCATCTGAATTTCGATGTCTTCATTGCTGTGCTCCTTGCTTTCCTTCGGACCATTGCCTTTCGGCGGGTACGATGGTAGCCTACACCGGATTGCACACACTTCGCCATTCTTTCCTCGCACGTATCTCCGCTCAGCTTCTGCTTCTGCTGGTGGCCGTTGGTCCGGCCTGCGCCGCATCCTGCTCAGGTCTTAAAGGTATGGAACTCACCGGCGGAACTGTTACCGCCGCCGAGCACATCGAAAAAGGTGCGACTCCGGTTGGTGGTCGCGGAGTAATCACGCCGCCGCTTCCCGCATACTGCCGCGTCACCGCGATCCTGTCGTCCGGCCCGGATTCCAAAATCACGGTCGAGTTGTGGCTGCCCGAGCCGGCCGAGTGGAACGGCAAATTCCTCGGCACCGGTAATGGAGCGTTTGCGGGTTCGATAGCGGTGGGCGATCTCCGAACCGGAATCGGCCTCCGTTACGCGACCGCGAATACCGATATGGGTACCGCAGGTGGCTACGCCGGCGGTACGGGCAAGCCCGAAGTGATCAGGGACTGGGGCTGGCGTTCTACCCACGCGATGACGGTGGCGGGCAAGCAGATCACGCAGGCCTATTACGCGCACCCTATCGCAAAGTCGTATTTCAGCGGCTGCTCCACGGGCGGACACCAGGCCTTAATGGAGGCCCAGCGCTTCCCGGAAGAATACGATGGTATTCTCGCCGGGGCGGCGGGCAACAACCGCATCGCCCTGCATCTGGCTTTTCTTTATTACTTACGCGTGGCGCAGGACAACCCTGGCTACTGGATTTCGCGCGAGCAGGGCGCCATGATTCGCAAAGCGGTGGTAGCGCGTTGCGCGGGCCAGGGCAGCGGTTTACCCACCGATGATTTTGTCGCGAATCCAGGGACATGCGACTTCAGGCCGGACACTCTTAAGTGCAGGCCAGGCCAGGACCCGCAGACCTGTCTCACGCCCTCCCAGCTGATCATGCTGAAGAAAATCTACGCGGGCGTCCAGAACCTTTCCAACGGCCATACCATTTATCCCGGCGATCCCTTTGGTACCGAAGCCTGCGCGGTCGCGCGCCTCGGCACTCAGGGCGGTGGGGCAGGCCGCGGCACGACTGACCTGCTGAACTGGGCGAAGGGTCCGGCCTACAGCCCGGTGACGTTCGACTTCAACAAAGACGTGGAAGAGCTGTACAAAGTGTGGGGCGCCGATATCAACGCGCTCTCCGCCGATCTCTCCGCCTTCAGAAAGCACGGCGGCAAACTTATTACCTACCACGGTTGGCAGGACACGACGGTCAGCCCTTTCGATTCCATTAACTACTACGACCGGCTTTCGGATGTAAAGAGCTTCGTTCGCCTCTTCATGGTGCCGGGCATGGATCACTGCCAGAACGGCCCGGGCCTCGATACCTTCGGAACACGCGCGACAAAAGGGCAACTTGCCGATCCGGACCACAACATCATCAGTGCCCTGGACCGCTGGGTCACGTAGGGCGTCGCGCCCGAGCAGGTGATCGCGTCCAAATGGTCCGGCGGTCGCGGTGGCAGAGGTGCGCCAGGACGAGGAGCCGATGCAGCTGCCGTACCGGCAGCACCGCCACAGCCGCGCGTTTTGCTCGCCACCCGCCCCCTTTGCGCCTACCCCAAAGTAGCCCGATACAAGGGTTCAGGGGACAACACGAAGGCCGAGAATTTCAAATGCGTGGCCGCGCCGAAGGCGAAGTTTACCCCTCCCGCTCCTGAATATCTGGTCAATTCGGGTGCTTTCGGACGCTGACGAATTCCCCTCGGCTGAAGCCCTAAGGCGTGCGGACCATTCCACAAATCGGTGGTGCACACCCGACCGCTATTGCCGGGTCATAAAAATTGCGTCGAGCACTGATGCGACGCGAATTGTGAGGCCACGAACGAGTATCGTTTTAAGCCCCGGTTTCGGAAAGGGCCCGCGCGCGCTCGGCCAAGACACTTACCCGCCTAGGGCAGGGTGAAAGCAATCATTTCGCCTCCGCCGAACTGGCCGGTAGTTGTTATCGCGACGACAATGTACTGCTTGCCGTTGTACATGTAAGTCATCGGCGAACCCGTCTGCTTACCAGGCATATTAACCTCGCCCGGGACATCCTCGCCCGTCGCCTTGTCGTAGGCTCTGAGAAGTGCGACCTGCTCACCTTTGGCGTTGGTATGAACGCCTCCTTCGCCAGCAATGACAAGCGTTTTTGTCGTGAGTACGCCGACAAAAGTCCGGCCTGGCTGCCCCAGACGCGGCAGATCGAGTCCTTTCAGCGCGGGATTGTTCCTGATCTCATCGGGTGTGGAAGAGTGGGCCTTCTGCCACAGGATCTCGCCGGTGTTCATCTCGTAAGCCGTGATCCGGTCGTAAGGCGGCTTAATCAGCGGCAAGCCCTCGACACTGGCACCGCCACGTCCTCCGCCCGGCGGGAACGGTCCGCCCGGTCCCCGGCCTGCCAATCCGGCAGCACCGCGGCCTGATGCACCGGCGCCGCGACCACCCGCACCACGGCCCCCTCCCCTGCCCGGACTACCACCCTCTTCGTCCTCGCCGGGTTCAGTGGCCGGTTTGAGAATTCCCCCTTGAGCCTTTGGGCCAGGCACTGACAAGTCGGCAGGGACATTTCTCAGGATGGAAGGCGTCGTATGCGAATGAACGTAGAGACGGTTCGTTTCCGGATCGAAAGAACCACCGGGCCAATTGGCGCCACCGACTTCCCCCGGAAGCAACAAAGTACCGGAAATGCCGGGCTTTTCCATCATGGGCGGCGTATAGAGAGGTCCGTAAATGTACTTCTTGAGCGCTTCGAGACCTTCCGCCTTCAGCTTCGGCGTGAAATCGATGATGTCATCGGCTGACACACCCTGCCGGTCGAACGGCGGCGGCTTGGTCGGATACGGCTGAGTCGGGCTTGTCTTTTCGCCGGGAACGTCGGTCTGCGGCGCAGGCCGCTCCTCAATTGGCCAGATCGGCTCGCCGGTTTCGCGATTCAGGACGAACAGAAAGGCCTCCTTCGTCGGCTGCGCAAGTGCCTTAACGGTCCTGCCATTCCGGACCATGTCGAAGAGGATCGGCGCACACGGCAGATCTGTATCCCACAGGCCGTGATGAATCGTCTGATAGTGCCATTTGCGCTTACCGGTCTTGAGATCAAGAGCTAACAGGCTTTCCGAGAAG
>Ga0302320_10029864_pt1 | contig 10412 bp, 7 predicted proteins | sample Bog_T0_3_FD_202130 | JGI IMG/M metagenome (GOLD analysis project Ga0302320, IMG submission 202130) | Peat permafrost microbial communities from Stordalen Mire near Abisko, Sweden - Bog_T0_3 | ecosystem: Environmental > Terrestrial > Soil > Wetlands > Peat | place: Sweden: Abisko, Stordalen Mire... | reverse complement strand
TTCGCGACTTCGTCGCGTGGATTGATTCTCTTTTTCGGTGGGTGCGGTGCGGCACGACTGAAGTCGTGCCCTTTCAAAGCATGGTGGAACTCCGGTTTCGAAGAGCAACCGCAGGCCCTTCGACTCCGCTGAAGTGCGCTTCGCTCAGGATGACAGGTTTTGGGGTGGGGTGCGTGGCGGCACGACTGAAGCCGTGCCCTTTTACAAAGCGTTCGCGGGTCCCTTTGCGAAGAGCAACCGCAGATCCTTAGACTCCGCTGAAGTGCGCTTTGCTCAGGATGACAGGTGGTTTGGCGGGGGAGGGGATTTTGCGCGACTACGTCGCGTGGATTGATTTTCTGTTGGGTGGGGTGGTTGCGGCACGACTGAGGTCGTGCCCTTTCAATGCTGCAGGTCACCCATCGGCCTTGGCGCGACTTTGTCGCGAGGGTTGATTCCCAAGAATTCTGGGATGGGTTATTGCCGGGGTTGAAACCCCGGCCTACCGGGCGTGTGGAGCTTGGCGACGCGAATTTGATTTTGAAAGGCGACGGCGGATCTTTCGACCCCCTGCAATTCCCTTCGGTGGGCTCCGGCGAGAATCAATTGCGGGAATTCGGTCGCCCCTACGGGGCTTATCTGGTCGGTTGGGGCTACGATCCCAGGGCGACCCCTTCGGCTACGCTCAGGGTTGCCCTGGGCTATTCTCGACGGCTCCCTACGGGAGCGACTGCGGCGGGAAGTATTTTCATTTGCATCGGTGGGCAAGATGCCCATCGAACACTCGGGAGGGCCTTCTTGGGGTGGGGAAGAATTGCGCGACTTCGTCGCGTGGGTTGACTTTCTGTTGGAGTGGGGTGCGTTGCGGCACGACTGAACAACTGAAGTCGTGCCCTTTCAAAGCTGCAGGTTGCCCGTCGGCCTTGGCGCGACTTCGTCCCGTTGGTTGATTCCCAAGAATTCTGGGATGGGTTATTGCCGGGGACCGAGGACCATGCCCCCGGGGGTATTGATTCCTGCAAAGGAAATGTCCTTGCGCCGTCCCTGCGGGACTCCGGGGTCCGCACGTGGAATCGGCCTTCCCCACGCTGAAGCGCAGGGCTAACGAACACTGCGCCTACGGCGCGGCTGCCAGGACATTCCTTATACAGCAACCAATAAAGTCCTAACTGATTTGGGTGGCTTTGTGCCGGGGATGAATCCGCGGCCTTCTGCCCGAACGAGTCTTTCCGCAGGCTGTGAAATCGTGCCGCTTCAAAACAAGCGCCGGCGATCTTTGCATAAAATTAGGGGCATTTTGGATACGGTTGAAGTTAGGGACTCGGGACTTGGGACTGAGGGGCTCTGGATTGGATCGAGGTGGATTATGCGGGAGCGAGAGCGGACAGTGGCGCGGAGGCGGCTGGATTTGGAGTTGCGGCCTTACCGGATGGCGGGGAGGATGAAGAATCCTACGAATGGGCTGCTGAGGGCGGTGCGGCAGGTGTTGTCGATTCCGGTGGCGGAGATTGCGGGGAAGATGGGGATAACCAAGTCAGTGGTGTTCGACCTGGAGGCGCGGGAGGTGAAGAACACGATCAGCATGCGGTCGCTCGCGCGGATGGCGGAGGCGATGGGGTGCAAGGTGGTGTATGGGATTGTGCCGAGGGATGGGAAGACGCTGGATCGGCTGGCGGAAGAGAGGCTGTGGAGGGAAGTGCTGGAGGAGCCAGGGGTTAGGGATTAGAGGTTAGGGACCGAGGGACTTGGGACTGGGGGACTTAGATGTTTGCAGATTATATGGTGGGTTTGGGGTAGGGTGGGATTAGAACTGGCGAATTGACATGAGTGGAACAGAGGGCGATTGGGCCTTCCTGATCTTGTTTGGGCCATCTCCGCGGCGCGCGTGCGCAGGGGAGACGAAAAGGCACCGGCATTGTTGGGGGAGATGCAAGAAGCTTCTGACAATGCGGTTTTAGAGGCGATTTTCGGGAGCGATTCCGATGCGGGGTTGCTCGATTCTCCTATTCTGCGGGCGGGGATGTCCGTGGAACGTTGGCCGGAAATGGCGGAGCGATGGCTGAAACGCAGCTGAGTTTGACGACAGAGAAAGTGAAACGCGCGACGGGCAGGAAAACCGGCGGCAGAGTTGCGAAAGCCGGGGACTCGATGGAGACAACAGGCAGCACAACCAGGAAAGAGAGACGGGCAGGTGCGGGGCGGGGAAAATCGGCGATCACGGATGGGGCTGAACGGCTGCGATGGGCGGCGGACAGGCGGCTGGGACGGAATTCGGAGAGGCTCGCCGAGATGCTGAAGGACAGGGCGCTGGAGGGGGATTTGGCAAGCACCAAGGTGCTGTTGGCGCTGGCGGAGGGGAAGAAGCCGATTGTGGAAAAGAAGGGGCCGGTTCGGAGTTTGGCGTTGCGGCTGGCGGCGGAGCCTCAGCAGGAACCTTCGATGGAGAGAAAGGCCACCTGCGGTGGGGCAGACGGCGCTTGCGCGCCAGGAGGTGAGCGGTTTCCCACCCATGCGACTGAAAAACATCGCATGGATGAGGCACGCGGCGACTCATTTTGGTAACAAAGAACGATTCAAGGATGGGGGACGGGTATCCGGCGCGCGCTTAGCGGGCGAGGATGGTTTCGTTGGCGAGGATGCGGTAGAGGGTGGAGCGGCTGATGCGGAGCTGGCGGGAGGTGCGCAGCTTGTTGCCGTGGTTGAGTTCGAGCACATATTGGACGTGCTGGTGAATGATGGTGTCGAGGGAGAGATTGCCGGGATCGACCTGGGGCTCGGCGACGGGCGCGGGGATTTCGTTGCCGCTGGGCAGGTTGAGGTCTTCGGGACGGATGACGCCGTTGGCGGATTCGAGAAGGGCGGCTTCGAGAATGGAGGCCAGCTCACGGACGTTGCCGGGCCAGTTGTGCTGGAGCAGGCGGGCGAGCGCGCCGGGCCCGAGCAGGACGGGGCGCTGCTGATAGCGGGTGCAGATTCTTTCCAGAAGCGACTGGGCGAGCGGAGCGATGTCTTCGCGGCGCGCGCGCAGCGGCGGAATGGCGAAGCGGACGGCGCTGAGGCGGAAGGCTAGGTCGGGCAGAAGCAGGCCATGACTGGCCATCTGGCGGAGCGAGATTTGCGATGATGCGAGCAATACGGCGCGACCGGGCGGGCGGTCCTGCATGGCCTTGAGGACGCCGAGGAGCAGGCCCTGTCCGGGAGAGGTGAGCAGGTCGACGCGGTCGAGATAGGTGAAGCCGGCGAGGGTGGAGGGATCGGCGTCGGTGACCAGCCATTCGCGTGCATCGCGGCGCTGGAAGGAGGTGGAAGCGAGCGGAGAGCGACTGAAAAGATAGCGGGCGAGGGTCTGTTTGCCGGAGCCGTGTTCGCCTTCAATGGCGGCCACCTGCACATGCGGCGCAGCCATTTCGGCTTGCGTGAGCAGCTTTCTCCATGCGGCGCTCACGCCGGCAGCGGGAAGGACCTGCGACGGATCGACTCCGACCAGGGAGAGGCCATTGGGGTGGAACTGGGTTTGGGGCTGGAATTGGGCGGCGCTTTGCATGGTTCTCAACGTGCCTCGCCTCCCTGGCCTGAAGTTGCTATCCGGCCAACAAAGGTCTTATCGGCGTGGAGGAGGAAAGCATGAATGGGAGGGATGAGGAAAAAGGGGCGGGACTGGTTGAGGTTCGTGGTTTCCCACCCTTGCCAGAAAAACAAAAACCTGGCAAGGGTGGGGCACCCGACTTTGGTGGTTATCCAAGCTTGCAATGAGAGAGAGTTGCGGACAAAGGTCTCAAGGAGGAGGGCAGCTTAGCTCTGCTTCGCGGATGGCTAGTTGGCAAGTTCGCGGACGCGCTTGGAGGGCTCGTCGGAGAAGACCTGGCCGTCGCGGATGTGGACGACGCGGTGGGCGTATTGGGCGATGTCGGGCTCGTGGGTGACGAGGACGATGGTGTTGCCCCCGGCGTGGAGTGTATCGAAAAGAGCCATAATCTCTTCGCCGGTTTTGGAGTCGAGGTTGCCGGTGGGCTCGTCGGCGAGGATGATGGAGGGGTGGTTGACCAGGGCGCGGGCGATGGCTACGCGCTGGCGCTGGCCGCCGGAGAGCTCATTGGGCTTGTGGTTCATGCGCGACTCGAGGCCCACATTGGTGAGCGACTCCTTGGCGCGGGCGATGCGGGCGGCGGCGGGGGTGCCGTTGTAGATGAGGGGCAGTTCGACGTTATGAAGGGAGGTGGCGCGGGCCAGCAGGTTGAAGGTCTGGAAGACGAAGCCGATTTCCTTGTTGCGGATGCGGGCGAGCTGATCGTCGTCGAGTTCGCTGACCAATTGGCCGTTAAGCCAGTATTTTCCCTTGGACGGGGTATCGAGGCAGCCGATGAGATTCATGAGCGTGGATTTGCCGGAGCCCGAGGGGCCCATGATGGCCACGTACTCGTTGTGCTTGATGCGCAGGGAGATGCCGCGCAGCGCCTGCACCTGCTGCTCCAGGCCCATGTCGTAGGTGCGCCACAGGTCTTCGACGACGATGACGTCGCCCTGCCTGTCGGCGGCCGATTGCGCGAGTTCCGCGCTGCCGATGCTTTCCAGAGCCATCCGAATCGAGTCCTTTACCCGGGTTGTTCCGGGGCTATCGTTGGGGCAATGTCCCTCAGGGGCTAAAGCCCAGTATATTTTGCGGTCGTGGCGGCACGACTAAAGTCGTGCCCTGTTACAAAACGTTCGAGAATGAGCGGTTCACCGAGGTTTCGACTAGACGTAAAGTCGGGCAATGTTACTAAGCGTTCGAGAATTCCCTTTGGTGTGAGTCGTCCCGCTATGACGATTATGAACTGGAGGTGGGCACTATCGGCTTTTCAGTGTCGCGTTTGACCAGGGAGCCGGACTTCAGGGCGCGCAGGGTCTTGAATGGGCCGGTGACGATTTCCTCCCCGGCGGTGAGTCCGGAGGTGACTTCAATGTCGGTGGCGCCGGTGATGCCGGTGGTGACGGGAACGAACTTGACGCGCAGTTTGCCGTCCTTGTCCTTGTCAACCACGTAAACGCCTTGCACCGGGGTGCCCTTGGCAGCCGGTGTGGTGGAGGCGGCCTGCACTCCGCCTGCGCTCTTCGGCTTGTCGTCGTTGGGGTCGTGCATGGTCAGAGCCTGGATGGGCAACGCGAGTACGTTGGTCTTGTGCGCGGTGGTGATTTTGGCGGTGGTGGAAAGCCCGGGACGAAGCTCGCTGGAAGGATTGTCGAGCGTGACCACCACTTTGAAGTCCTTGGCCTCTTCGGTGCCGGTTGTGGACTGCGAGGTGGCGACGCCGGTGGAGCGCAGCAGCGCCTGATCGCCGACCAGGGTGACGTGGCCCTTGAAGACTTTGCCGGGGATGGCGTCGACGGTGACTTCGGCGGGCTGGTTCATCTGAATGTTGACGATGTCGGTCTCGTCGACCTTGACTTCGGCGGTGACGACGCTCATGTCGGCGATGGTCATGATGGTTGAGCCTTCGGTGTTCTGAATGCCTTCGACCACGGTTTCGCCCTCGCGCAGGGGCTCGTTGGTGACCACGCCGTCAAAAGGAGCGACGGCGCTGGTAAGGTCAAGCATGTTTTGCTGGCCGCGCAGGGTGGCGACGGCGGTCTGCATGTGTCCTCGGGCGGAATCGGTCTGGGCCTTGGCCTGGTTGAGCTGGGCGACTGACTGCGCTACGGAGGCCACATCGAGATCGAAAGCGGCTTTCTTGGCGTCCCAATCGGCCTTGGAGACGATGCCGTCCTTGAAAAGCGACTGTTCGCGGTCCCAGTCCAGCTTCTTCTGTTCCAGGTCGGCTTTGGCGTGGTCCAGGTTGGCTTCGGCAGTTTTTTCAGCGGCGATATAGGAGGCAATGTCGGTGTTGGCCGCGGCGATGGTAGCCCGCTGACCTTCGACGCTGGCCTCTTGCTGCACATGCTCGATGGTGGCCACGGTCTCGCCCTTTTTCACCTTCTCGCCCTCTTTTACATAGAGGTGGGTGATGCGGCCCATGGCGGTTGCGCCCAGGTTGACGTAGTACTTGGCCTTGATCTGGCCGGTTCCGCTGACCACCGTGGACAGATCCTGGTTGGCGATTTTGGCGGTCAGGACCTTGGTGTAGCCGGCCTGCTGCCTATAGATAAACAAGGCCACAAGCCCTGCGGCCACCACAACGGCGAGAACAATCAAGAGAATCTTTTTCATGGGTGCTTCGTGCTCCAGGTGTCTCCACTTTCAGTCTACGCAATTCATCCGGCTTCGGTTCCCTGGGCGGCCAAATCTGGTTTCGCTGGGGCAACATCCGTCTTGTGGAGGCGGGCGGAGGGTGCGGAGTGAAATCCAGGGTCGCATGGCGAATGCGGGCACGAATAAGGTGTACAAGAGCGCTTGAAAGGGCCGGCGCGGAGGGATTGCGTTTGTTCTTTCGACGGCTGAGGGGCATAACAGGTCTCAAATCCCTCCATTTGTTGACCCTTTTTTTCACTTTCGGAGCGCAAATCCAAGTGACCTTCGGGACGATTTTGAGTCCAACCCGCAGCCAACTCCGCCGGGAACCTTGCCCAGCCTGTACGGGACCCGTAGAATAGAGAGTCGCAGGAGTTTTGAAGGCCATGACGTTCAACGGATATAAGATTCTGAGTGTGACCCTGGGCTGCGGCCTAGTATTGATTCCCGCTTGCGGGCTGCGGGCCCAGAACGCGCCGACGCAGACGCAGCCGGCTGCTACTCAGGACCAGGAACCGGATCCACTGAAGCGCCAGCGCTCAGACAAGGAGCAGTTTGGGGCCCAGAAAGCCCTGAAGCAGGAGTTGAAGGGCGCGTACAAGACCTGGCTCAACCAGGACGTGGTGTGGATCATCACCGACGACGAGGCCCGGTCGTTCAAGAGCCTGAGCAACGATGAAGAGCGCGAAGCATTCATCGAGCAGTTCTGGCTGCGGCGCAATCCCAATCCGGACTCGCCGGAGAACGAATTCCGGGAAGAGCACTACCGGCGCATTCAATACGCCAACGACCATTTTGCGGCCGGCAAGCCGGGCTGGAGGACGGACCGCGGGCACATCTATATTGCTTTCGGCGCGCCGGACTCGATTGAATCGCACCCTTCCGGCGGTTCCTACCAGCGCCCGCTGGATGAGGGGGGCGGGGAGACTTCGACCTTCCCATTCGAGGTCTGGCACTACCGAAACATCGAGGGTGTTGGCGACAACATCGACCTGGAATTTGTGGACAGCTGCCAGTGCAGCGACTATCACTTCACCATCGACCGCAGCGAAAAGGATGCGCTGCTGCGGACTCCCAACGCCGGCCTGACGCAGTGGGAGTCGATGGGCATGGCCAAGAAAGCCGACCGTTTCAACGGCAGCAGCATGGAGGCCCTGGGCAAAGGGCCGAACTCGGCGGGGCAGCAGTCCAAGGAGTTCGACCGCATTGAACTGGCGGCCAAGATATTTGCTCCTCCGCCCATCAAGTTCGCGGACCTGGACAATTTTATCTCCGAACACAAATTGCTGAACGGGCCGGTGTTTCCCTTCGACGTTCGGACCGATTATGTAAAGGTGACCGACAGCACAGTGCTGGTTCCGGTGACGGTGCAGTTGAAGAACCGGGACATCACCTTTGTAACCAAGGAGGGGGTTTCCAAGGGCGTGGTGAACATCCTTATCAAAGTCACAACGCTGACCCACAAGACGGTGCAAAGCCAGGAAGACACGGTTGAGGTGCAGGAGCCTTCGGAGTTGCTGCAGAAGGCGCAGGACAGGAAGTCTGTCTATTGGAAGGCACTTCCGCTTATGCCAGGGCTCTACCGGCTGGATATTGCCATCAAGGACGTGAACAATCCGGACCATGTGGGCTTGTACGGGAGCAGTCTGGATGTGCCCGCCTTCCACGATGAAACGCTGGCGACCTCATCGCTGATTCTGGCCGACGAGATGAACCTGGTTTCGTCGCGGGACATCGGCGAAGGCAGTTGCGTGATCGGGAATACCCATATCTGCCCGCGCGTTATGCCCAACCGGGCTACGCCGGTGAGCTTCAAGCGCAATCAGCAGCTCAACTTCTGGATGCAGGTCTACAACCTGAAGATCGACGACGCTACCAAGAGCAACCTGGCCAGGGTGACCTACCAGATCATCGATACGGCTACGAATTCGGTGGTCTTTGAGAAAGAGATTGAGTCCAAAGACCTGGGGGCACACAGCGATCAGTTAACGCTGGAGAAAAGTCTGCCCATGGCCGGCCTGCAGCCAGGAAAATACAAGGTGACGATTAAAGTAAATGACACAATTTCGAAACAAGAGATTGCGCAATCGGCACCTTTTGTCGTGGAATAGTATGTATCGCGCACAGAGGGGCCACCGGACAGGAGATTCGGAAGCCCGCGCGGGCAAAATTTGTACGAGCTCCGCCAGGGATGCCGCCAAGTCACCGAATGTGATCATGAGCAGGCTCCATCTCGTTCTGTTTCTATCGCTGATCGCTCTGGGGAGCGCTCCGATGCACGGAGCCTCGCCCGGAACGGTTTCCGGCGTGGTGCGCGACTCGCAGGGAGTGCCCCAGGTGAGCGCGGTGGTGCAACTGTTGCGCCCCGACCTGAGCGTGATTGCCAGCGTATTTACCGACAGCAAAGGCCGCTACCAATTGCCCTCGGTGCTGCCGGGCCGCTATGCGGTGAAGGCCATGGGCGCAACTTTCCTGCCTTCACTGCGGGAAGATGTCCGGGTACGCTCGGCCACGGTGGTCAATCTCACCCTCAATACGCTCTATGAAGTAATGGAATGGCTTCCGGCGGAAGCGCGGACAGGCAATGCGCAGCCGGACGACTGGAAGTGGACGCTGCGCGCCGCAGCCAACCGGCCACTTCTGCGCTGGTTGGAAGACGGGCCGCTGGTGGTGGTGTCTGACGGCTCGGGCGGATCGCCCAAGCTGAAGGCGCGATTGGTGGCGACCGGGCAAGAGGGAAGCTTTGGCGAGAGCGGCGAACGCGTCTCAGTGGCTCTCGAAGAGACGCCGGCCAACAGCCGCGAGTTGCTGGCGCAGGTGGATTTCGATCCGGGGTCGGCCGCGGGCATGGAGTCGATGCTGGGCTTCCGCCAGGATCTTGGTTTTGCCGGCTCGGTGGATGCGGTTGCCGCAATGGCCATTCATCCTGAAATGGAGACGGGCGGGAGCGAGGGGCTGGACGAGGCTGCAATGCGCTCGTGGGAGACGATCCGGCTGGGAGATGAGCTTGAGGCGGAGGCCGGCTCGACGCAGGTGCTGGCTCGTTTTTCAGAGAACTCGCCCAATACGGTGCTGGCGGCGCTGCCGTTTGCATCCGTGGCATGGCACGATGGGGCGGCTACGGTTCAATACCGCGTAGCTAGTTCAGTTCCGACCGGGCAGAACGCGGAAGATACGGATGCACGGGCGTGGATGCCGGCAATCTCAATGCGCGACGGGCGACTGGCCATGGAACACGGCGTGCACCAGGAGATTGGCTGGGAGCGGAGCACCGGCAACTCAGAGATGGCGGTGCTGGTTTATGCGGACCATATCGATAACCCGGTGATGCAGGCGATGAGCCGGATCGCCGCGGGAAATTCGTTTGCGGCCGCGGTGCCTGGCGCGGTGCTCTATGACCCGGAGAGCGGCATGTTGAGGGCTGCGGGGCCGGGATTCTCTTCGGCAGGAATGCTGGCGACGGCGGAACGCAATCTGCCCAGGGGTAACCAGATTCGGGTAAGCTACGCGAACGGGAACGCGCTGGTGCTGGCCGCCCGGACTCAGCCGGCGGGGCTGGCCCAGTTGATCGCTACAACCCATGCGCAACACGCGCAGACGTACTCCATCTCGCTTTCAGGAACATTGGACGGCAGCGGAACGCGCTGGCGGGCCACCTACCGATGGCAGCCGGAAGCGGCGGTGACTCCTGTTGCCGAGTTCGCCGAGGAAGCCGCGGCGCCGTATCTCAACCTGCAGTTCCGCCAGCCCATTCACCTCGGCCGCGATGGCTCGGGTGGATTCGAGGCACTTGTCAATCTCCGCAATCTGCTTGCCCAGGGCTACCGGCCTTACGTACTAAGCGACGGGTCGCTACTGGTGTTTGCCGCCGACCAGCGCAGCTTCGGCGGCGGAGTCGCGTTCAATTTTTGAAAAGTACTATTCAGCTTTCCATCGGCAAATATCACGCAGACTCTCCGGCGCCTGACGAGATTGGCGGATACCGACACGGCAACTGATGCGCCTTTGGAATCCGCGTCAGACTGTGCTATATTTTTCGAGGGACGGCAGTGAACTCATGCCTGTTTCGCCTGTGCGCGAACTCTTAAGCCGCAGGGTGAATTCCGATTAAATGGACGCGTAGCTCAACTGGCAGAGCATTCGGCTCTTAACCGACAGGTTGTAGGTTCGATTCCTACCGCGTCCACCATTTAGATTCAAAGATTTACACCGCTTCTTAACTCCCCCA
>Ga0302320_10029863_pt1 | contig 10412 bp, 8 predicted proteins | sample Bog_T0_3_FD_202130 | JGI IMG/M metagenome (GOLD analysis project Ga0302320, IMG submission 202130) | Peat permafrost microbial communities from Stordalen Mire near Abisko, Sweden - Bog_T0_3 | ecosystem: Environmental > Terrestrial > Soil > Wetlands > Peat | place: Sweden: Abisko, Stordalen Mire... | reverse complement strand
GCCTTGCGGGGGCTCCGGCGCGGGACCGGCGGCCCGGCCGGTGCTGGGGGCCGTTGCGGCGCGGGCGCTCAGCCCGGCCCCGGCCGCGCCCGGGCCCGCGCCGGGGCCCGCCGCGCCCGCAGCCGACTCTTCGCGGGCCGCCGGGGCCGATCCCTGGATCGAGACGGCCGCATTCGGCCTGCGCACGTTCGTCGATTGCCTGCAGGCCGATTCGCCGGGCGAAGGAGCCTCCATCGCCTTCAAGGCGCTCGAGAGCCACCGCAAGCTGAAGGAAAAGGCCGCCGAAGCGCGGCACAAGGCGGACCAATCCGCGGCAAAGGCGGCCGCCAAGCCGGCGGCCCGGGCCGCCGGGGCGGGCCGCAAGAAACCGTAGCGCCGGGGAGTTGCTACAATGAATGCTCCCATCAAAACCTTCTTCTTTTTCGCCTTCCTGGCCGCCCTTCCCGCCCGCGGCGACGCCCCGGTGATCGTCGGGGCGGACCTGGCCGTTTGCGGCCAGGGCGCGACCTACCAGCTCGCCGGCGCCGTCCCGGCCGGCAGCTTCCATTGGCACCTCGAGCGGGCCGAGGGCTCCGGGCCGGCGCTCCCTTGGGATGGGAATGCCGGCCGGCGGTCCCTCACCCTGGCGTTCTCCGACGGGCCGGGCTCCTATCGGCTTTGGGTGGAGGCCGACGGCGGGGAGTCTTCCAATCGGCTGGACATCACCGCGCTGGCTTCCGAACCGCTGTTTGCGGCGCCGGAGGTCTCCCTGGAGACGGCGCTGCCCGCCGCCCGGGTCCTGCCGGCCCTCGAACTCGCCGCCGCCGCCCAGCGCGGCTCGCCGCCGATGCAGCCTTCGGCGCCCGCCAGCCCCGGAGACGGCCCCGCGCTCCGCCCGGACGCCGAAGGAGTCATCGACCTGGCGGAGGCGCAGGCCGCCCCGGACGTCGATCCAGTTCCGAATCCGTTTCGGGCGCGGACCGCCGCCACCCCGCCCCGCGAAATCCGCCTTCAAGTCAGCGCCGTCTTCGCCGCGCCGGATCCCGGCCAAGGCTGCGGCGTCATCAACGGACAGCTGGTGTCGGTGGGCGACCAGGTCGAGGGCCTGCTCGTGGCGGGGGTGACCGCCGAGGCGATCGAGCTCCGGGCCGGATCCCGCGCGATCGACCTTCCCGTCCAGGACCAGCCGCTGCGGCTCCGGCTGCCGCGCTGAGAAAACCGGCGCCCATGCCCGACTTCGCCGCCATCGTCGTCACCTCCGCCGGCGCCCGCCGGCGCCGGCGCCTGCGCGGCCGCGATGCCGACGAAGTGCGCAGCGCCCTGCGCGCCCGCGGTCTGTTCGTCGAATCGCTCACGCCCGCCCGGGCCCGCCCCGGACTCGCGCGCACGCGCCTGCCGGCCGCCCTGGTGATCCTCTTCTTCCGTCAGATGGAGATGCTCCTGTCCTCCGGCATCCTCCTGGCCGAGGCCCTGGACGGACTCCAGGCCCGCTTCCCCGATCCGCGCGCCCGGCGCCTCCTGGCGCAGGTGCACGAGGAAGTCGCCGGCTCGCGCAGCCGGCTCTCCGCCGCGCTCGCCGGCTTTCCGCGCACCTTCCCGCCCGCCATCGTGGCCGTGATCGCGGCCGGCGAGGACGGCGGTTCGGCGCTCCTGGCGGAGCGCTTCGGGGACCTGGCCGAGCGGGTCGCCTACGAGGACGCCCACCGCCGGCAGCTCCGGCGCGCGTGCGCGTATCCACTCTTTGTAGTCGGCCTGGCCCTCGGGCTGCAGGCGCTCCTCCTGGGCCTGGTGTTCCCGCGCCTGGAGGAGCTCCTCGGCTCGCTCGGCGGCCAGCTGCCGCCGCTCACCCGCGCGGTGATCGGCGCGGCGGACGGAGCCCGGCGCTGGAGCCTGCCGGCGGCGGGCGCCGCCGCGGCCGCGCTGGTTCTGCTCCTGGGCGCGCGCCGCCTGGCCGCGCCCCGCCTCTGGCTCGACCGCGCGTTCCTGCGCGCGCCGGTGGTCGGCGGCCTTTACCGGGATTTCGCGGTGGCGCTGATCTGCAAGATCTACCGGTCCTTGTACCAGGCCGGCCAGCCCGCGCCGGAGATCCTCGAGGCCTGCGTGCCGCTGGTCGCCAACGAGGCCTTCCGCGCCGGCCTGCGCCAGGCGCGCCGGGAGGTGACACAGGGAGGAGCGACGCTCTCCGCGGCCCTCGGCGCCACCGGCCTGTTTCCGCCGCTGGCCTGCCTGGCGGTCGAGGTCGGTGAGAAGAGCGGCCGGCTCGCCGACGCCCTGGAGCGCGTCAGCGCCTATTTCCACGCCCGGGCGCGCGAGCGCCTGGCCGCGGCGATCGCCCTGGTCAATCCGGCCCTCACCCTCGCCGTCGTCGGCGCGACCGGGCTGGTCATGATCTCGTTCTTCCAGGCGCTCTACCAGATCGTCTATGCCGCCCATTGAGCGTCCGCGCGCCTTCACCCTGGTCGAGCTGGTGGCCGTCTGCGCGGTGCTCGGCATCCTGCTCGCGGTGCTCGCTCCCTCCGTGGGCTTCCAGGTTCGGGCGGCGCGGGTCGCCGCCGAAATGGCCACGCTGCGGGCGCTAGGCGCGGCCGCGCAGGCGTCGTTCGAATCCACCGACCTCGAGGGGACCAACCTCGCCGCCCTGCCCGGTTCGATCCCGGCGGACGTCGACCCCACGGCCTTCTCCTCCTCGACGGACCCGGCCGCGGTCCCGGCGACGACCCGGGCGAGCGACTGGTTCGCCAAGGTGGCCCGCCAGTTGGGCGAAAGCCCCGTCCTCGGCGTCGCGCCGACCCCCGCCCTGCAGCCCCGGGTGGCGGCGGTGCTCACCAACCCCGACCGCAACGCGCGCGTCCTGCTGCTGGGGCCGGCCAACGAGGCCGCCCAGCAGCGCTTCCTCCTGCTTTCGCTGATGGCGCCGCCCGGCCAGCTCGCGCTGCCGCCCCTGCCCAATCCCGGCAACCCCCAGGATCCGGCCAATCTCGCCCTCTTCAACGACCTGTGGAACACGGACTGGACCGATCCGGCGGCCGCGCTTCCGCCCAGCTTCACTGCCGGCCTTTCGGCCGCCCAGCAGCAGGCCTGGCTGGGGCCGCCGGGGCGGCTCGGGCTGCTCTGCGTCCAGCGGATCGTCTGCCCGAAATACACCGTCACCGTGAACAACACCCATCCGAGCGACAACTGCACGGTCTACTACAATCTCAACGGCCCGGAGGCCGGAAGCTCGGCCAGCATCCCGGCCAATTCCGGGGCGGTCGTGATCCCCGGCATCTACGCCGGCCGCCAGATCCAGGCCTACCGCGGCGCCGCGCCGCCGGCCGGGCAGCTCTTCTCCGAATTCATCCTGCGCGCCGCCAGCGAGATCACGCTCCAGGACTGACGCCGACCGGGCCAGCCAGCTGGCGCTCGATCGCGGCCAGCAGCTCCTGCGGCCGGAAGGGCTTGCGGATAAAATCACTCACGCCCAGGGCCGCCAGCTCCGCCCGCCTGCGGTCCTCGTCCAGCCCGCTCGTCGCGACGACCTTCAGCTCGGGATTCAAGGCCCGCAGGGCCCGCACCAGCGCCACGCCGCCCATGACCGGCATCAGCGTGTCCGTCAGGACCAGCTTCACGTCGTTCCAGCGCTGCATGAAGACCGTCAGGGCTTCCCGTCCCTCGCCAGCCGTGACGACCCGGTAGCGATGCTTCTCCAGGGTCCGCCGCGTGACCTCGCGGACCGCGGCCTCGTCGTCCACGACCAGGATCAGTTCGCCGCCGCCGTCCGCGGCCGGCTCGGCCGGCGCCGGCGGCGCCGCCTCGTCCGCGGCGGCGGCCGCCAGCAGCTGCTTGACCAGCTGCGCGCCGCGCTGAGCGGCGGCTTCGATGACCAGCCCCATTTCCCGGTCCTCCGGCTCCGCCAGCTTCCCCTGGAGCAGGCCGACGCCCGTCATCATCGGAGCAAGGAGATTGTTGAGATCGTGGGCGATCCCGCCGGCGAGGGCGCCGATCGCCTCCAGCCGCCGGGCCCGCAGGAGCTGCGCCTCGAGCTTCGCGCGGTGTTCGGCGGCGCGGAGGCGCTCGAAGGCCCGCCCCAAGTGCGCGCCGACCTGCGCGGCCACCTCGAGGAACGCGGCCTCCGGCTTGACCGGCAGCTCCGAGAAGAATTCGAGCACGGCCGCGGTGGAGGCGCCGATCGTCACCGGCAGGGCGAACGCTCCCTGCAATCCGGCCGCGCAGGCCAGCTCCCCGCGCGCCGAGGAATCATCCTGGGCCAGGTCCCGCACCCAGGCGCATTCGCCCGTCGCCAGCACCCGGCCCGGCAGGCTTTCCGGCGCCGGGACGCGCGAAACCGCCAGGCTCTGCCGCAGGCGGCCGAACCGTTCCGGCGGGTCGAAATGCCACAGACCGGCGGACACCAGGACCGGCGGCGCGTCCGCGGAGGCCAGATAGGCGTGTCCCACGGGCCAGCCCGTGTGGGCGCAGATCTCATCCAGAACCATTTGGACGGCCGCCTGAGGGGTCGCGGCGCAGTTGGCCGCGTCCGCGATCACCTGCAGCAGGTCCGACAGGCGCCGGCGCTCGGCCAGTTCCCGCTCCGCCCGCCCGGCCGCCCCCTCCGCCGCCAACCGCAGGCCCTGCTCCCGCTCAAGGCTCTCCCGCAACCGGTCGATTTCATTGGGCAATAATTCGTAGGCCATGACGCTGGGCAGGGGCGGAGGTGATCCGGGCGGGAGGAGAGGAAGGCGTGCGGGCGAGGGCCGGGAAATTCGGAAATCGGGATTGGCGTCAAGCTGCCAGCTCCCGACCGATAAACAACGGCGGTAACTACGTAGTCCGTCTAGGGGGCAGCCGGCACCCTCGGCGTGACCCGGCGCCCGCGCCCGGGCGCCGGATTCGTTTGATTTCCGGCCAATTCTTCTCTGCGCTCCAGTCGCACCCCCGAGGCCAAGCCGCTGAACCCTCTGCTGAAGCGGCCCGGCCAAGAAAATTTCCTGGTTCCGGCCGCGCCCCGCACCCTTTCCCGGCCTGAATCGTCAGTTCAATCACCCCCAAGTCCCTCCCAACCCGAATGCAATTCTGGCCCCCGGATACCCTCGCGCCGGCGCGCGTGCGCGCGCTCGCCGGCTTTGCCCTGCTTGCGGCGGCGCCCTTGGCCGCGCAGACTCCGCCCCCGCCAATTCCCGCCACGCCGCCGCAGGAGGAGGCCCACCCGCCGTCGATCGCCCTTTGGCCGGCGGGTGCCCCCGGCTCGGAGGCAAGAAAGGACGAGCCGGAGCGGGTCGATTGGCGCCAGGAGCCGGACATCGTCTTTCCGGTCACCTTCAATATCCACAACCCCTCGATCACGCCCTTCCTGCCGACGAAGGACCGGGCGAGCGGCGCGGCGATCATCATCGCCCCGGGCGGCGGCCATATGTTCCTCACGATGGACCGAGAGGGCTACGATTGCGGCCAGTGGTTCGCCGATCACGGGATCGCCGCCTTTGTGCTCAAGTACCGCCTGGCCCGCGACAAGGCGGGCGGCTCCACCTACAAATCCGAGGTCGACGCCCTCGCCGACGGCCAGCGCGCTATCCGGCTGGTCCGCAGCCGGGCGGCAGAATGGGGAATCGACCCCTCTCGCGTGGGCATCCTCGGTTTCTCGGCGGGCGGCGAGGTGGCCGGCCTGGCGGGAATCCATTCCGACCCCGGCAAACCGGACGCGGCCGACCCGGTCGAGCGCGAATCCTCGAAGCCCGCTTTCCTGGCCCTGATCTACCCGGGGCTGCCCCGGGACTTCCAGGTGGACGCGAATACCCCGCCGGCCTTCCTGGCGTGCGCCTACGACGACAGCCCGATGATGTCGGATCGCCTGGCGAATCTCTACGTTGCCCTCCACAAGGCGGGGGTGAATGCCGAACTGCATATCTATAACAGCGGCGGCCACGGCTTCGGCGTGCGGCCGCGGCAGCTGGCCGTCACCGGCTGGACTTCCCGGGTGGTGGAGTGGATGGCGGACCGGGGATTTTTGAAGCATGGCGAGACCAGTCCATAATCGCCCGCCGCGATCCGCCGCGGCTGGTATCCCCCGCTTGACTCCGCCGGGCGCCGGAGTTGAGACTTTCCCGCCACCCCACCCCCTGCGCCCCTCGGAGAAAGGTCCTCGCGCCAGCGACCCGCCGCCGGCCGGTTCCGGGCGGTGCAGCGGCGCCTGATTTTTCCCCTCCCCTTGACGCCGCGGAACGCGCGCGTCCAGCAACCCTAGCCATCCAACCACTGAACCCAATGCTGAATCGAAACCTTTCCCGCCGGGATTTTCTCGGCACTTCAACCCTCGGGGCGCTCGCCGGCGCCGCGGCGCTGGCCGACCCGATCCGCGCCGCCGCGCAATCGGTCGGAATCAAGCCCGCCGATCTGCCGGACCTGACCATCACGGAGGTCAAAGTCTATGTGGCCAATCTCGGCTCGATCCATAAATTCAACAGTCCGGAGAGCGGCGAGATCTGCTCCATCGTCACCGCCTGCGGGATCGAGGGCAATTACACGATCGGCAACCGGGTGCCGGGCACGGGGTGGCTCGCCTATGCCAAGGAGACCTGCCTGGGGAAGAACGTCATCGACCTGCTGCCCGTCCTCTCGGCCCGGACGGCGCCGCGCAACCGGCAGTCTTCTCCCGTCAATTTCGTGGGCGGCTTCGGCTATCCCAACGGCATGACGCTGGGCACCGCAAACGACGTCAACTACCATGCCGCGCTGATCGACGTGATTCTCTGGGACATCCTGGGCAAGGCCGTGAACCGGCCGATTTACCGGCTCCTCGGCGGCACCAGGGACAAGATGCTGGCGTACGCGAGCTCCCAGCATCTCCCCGCGCTCGAGGATTTTGCGCCGCAGGCGCTCGAGGCGAAGGCGAACTATTTCCGGGCCTACAAGATCCACCCGGGCCGCGGCCAGCATCGGGTGGCCACGCCCGAACCCATTCCGTCGTATGTCGGCCACATCGAGGAGATCCGGTCTGTCCGCAAGGCCATGGGTGACGAATTCACGCTGCTCTTCGATCCGGTCCAGCAGTACAATGTGCACGAGGCCCTGGCCGTCGGCCACGTGCTGGAGGAGTGCGGCTTCGTCAGCTTCGAGGATCCAATCCCGTCGACCGACATCGAGGGCCTGATCTATTTGCGCCAGAAGTTGACCGTGCCGATTGAAGTCGGTGAATTTCTTTATTCGGTCCAGGCCTTTGCCGAGTACATCCGCCGCGGGGCCATGGATATCGTCCGATTGATCGCCGACAACGTGGGCGGCATCACGGGCTCATTCCGCATCGGGCAGCTGGCCGACGCCTTCGGGATGCCCTGCACCCCGCATAATTGGGGCAACGGCTACGATCTGGCCGTGCACATGCACGTCGAGCTGGCCCTGCCGAATTGCTACTGGTTCGAAATGCCGTATTCGCCCCTGCAGGTGGACCGGCCCTACTTGAAGCATAAATTCCGCCTCGACAAGGACGGCTACGTCGCGGCCCCAACCGGACCGGGTCTGGGGATGGAGCTGGACCGCGACGCGCTGGATAAAATCATGCTGCGCATCGAACGCTGATTCTCCTCCCCTCTTCGCGGCGGCCAGCCGCCCGTCAGCCGCATCTTCACCGGAGGCCCCGGGGCGCTTTCACCGTGCCCGGCCGGTCGCCGGCCCATCCCTCCATTATGCAAACGATCCAAGCCAAGACCCCGATCTCCAATCGCCCCGGCGCCCTTCCCCGCCGGGAGTTTCTGCAATATCTCGGCGCCGGCGCGCTGGGCCTCGCCCTGTCCCTGCGCCGGGCCAAGGCGCAGGACAACACCCCTGCGGCCTCCGCGGCCCCGGCGCCTTCCGGCCCCAAACCGATGCGCGGCCTCTTTCCCATCGGCCAGACTCCGTTCACCGAGGACGACAAGCTCGACCTGGACGCCCTGGGCGCGGAAGTGCGGTTCTGCAACCGCGGCGGCGTGCACGGTTTCATCTGGCCGCAGATTGCGAGCGGCTGGACCACCTTGAGCGAGCCCGAGCGGCTCGCGGGCGCCGAGGCGATCCTCGCCGCCGGCAAGGGCGGGGCCACCGCCCTCGTCATCGGGGTGCAGGACAAGACCGCGGACCTGGCGGCGGTCACCCGCTACGCGCAGCATGCCGCGCAGCATGGCGCCGACGCCATCGTGTCGCTGCCGCCGGCCAACGTGAGCGATGAGAAGGTGCTCCTCGATTACTACCAGCAGGTCGGCAAGATCACGGAGCTCCCGCTTTTCGTGCAGAGCCAGGGCAAGATGAGCATCGACCTCTTGGTCGAGATCTACAAGACGGTTCCCACCGTCCGGCAGGTGAAGGACGAGGCGGGCGATCCGTTGGCGCGGATCACCGAACTGCGCCGCCGGACGAACGACGAGGTCAACGTCTTTTCGGGGAACGGGGTGCGGACCATGGTGAACGAAATGGAGCTCGGCTTCATGGGCCATTGCCCGACGACAGGCCTCGCCGATCTCTATGCCGCCACCTTCGACCTGTGGCACGCCGGCAAGCATCAGGAGGCTTTCGACATGTTCGGCCGGATCTGCGCCTTCACCAGCATGGGCACCACCGGGCAAAACAGCGTCTTGGTCGCCCGCGGCGTCTTCCCGGCGTCGGTCAAGTCCCGCCGGGCGCCCCCGACGCCAGGCGTCGAGTACACGGGCGGGGGCGGCGGTGGGGGCGGTCTGCGCGCCGGCCCGCATCTCGACGATAAGCAGGTCGCCGCCGCGATCGATCATTACCTCAAGCCCTATCTGAGGGCGTAGGCCCGCGCTACGCGCCCCGCCACGACCGCCCCCTCCAACGCTTCGATGTCCGAACGCCGATTGTCTCGCCGGCAGTTTCTCGGCGCCTCCGCCTTCGGCGCGGCGGCGGGGGCTTGCGTCCTCGCCGACCCCGCCCGCGCCGCCGCGGCGGCGGTCGGAGCCGCGCCCGGCGACCTGCCCGACCTGACGATCAAGGAGGTCAAGGTCTACGTGCTCGACCGCCGCCGGATGCCCGGGCCGCCCGAGATCACGACCGGCAGCGCCCGCGGCCAAGGCCTGGCCGCGGCCCTCTACGGGGGCCGGACCAGGATCGCCTCGATCGTGACCAACAGCGGGATCGAGGGCAATTACACCCTCGCCGACCATTATTTCCATCCCAACTGGAGCAATCTGGGCTGGCTCGACTACGCGAAGACGGCCTGCGTGGGCCGCAGCGTCCTCGATCTGCCGGCCATCACCTCGCAGTGGATTCCGGAAAAGCGCCGGCTCGGGCAGAGCTCGTACGCCTCGGCCATCGACAACTGCCTGTGGGACATCCTGGGCAAGGCGGTGAACCTGCCGGTCTACCGGATTCTCGGGGCCTACCGCAACAAGGTGCTGGCCTATGCGAGCACGCAGCACCACGACACCCTCGAGCAGTTCGTCGACGAGGTGAAGGCCTGCAAGGCGCAGGGCTTCAAGGCCTACAAGATCCATCCGCCCTCGCCCAACGGCGGGCACGACTACCGGCTCGACATCGCGGTGGCGAAGGCGGTCCGCGAGGCGGCGGGCGAGGATTTCACGCTCATGATCGACCCGGTCGGCGTTTACACCCGCGAGGAGGCCCTCAAGGTTGGCCGGGCGATCCAGGACCTGGGTTACATTTTCTACGAGGACCCGCTGCCGACGAAGGACATCGAGGGCCTGGTGGAACTCTGCGCCAAATTGGACGTCCCGATCCACATCGGCGAGTTCCTGACCTCGATTTACGATTTTCCCGAATACCTCCGCCGGGGGGCGACCGATGCGGTCCGCTTCATCGTGGACAATGTCGGCGGCATCACCGGCGGCATGAAGCTCGCGCACCTGGCCGAGACCTTCGAGATGGAGTGCGCACCGCACAACTGGGGCGAGGCCTTCGACCACGCGGTGCATTTCCACTGCGAGTTGGCGATGCCGAACAACCGGTGGTTCGAGATGACCGTGCCGCTGGGCTCCTCCGACCGCCCGTACATGTTGGACAAGTTCCGGATCGACGCGGACGGCTACGTCCGGGCGCCGACCAAGCCGGGGCTCGGCTATGAACTCGACCGGACGGCGCTCGACAAGCTGACGGTGAGCATCGAGCGCTAGCCCCCATTCTCCCTTGATTCCGACCCCGACATTCTGGCTAGATGCCGGAAATGCCCCCCGGGCGCGCGTCCGGGGAAACCACTTCCAATTGAGCCCGACCAAAGCCTCCCCGCCGCCCCCTACCTCCCGTCGTTCCGCCCTGCGCCCGCTGGCCGCGGCGGCCCTGCTCGCCCTGGCGGCGCCCGGCGCCTGGGCGCAGGGCTTCGGCAACTTCCAGGGCGGCCGCTTCGGACCGCAGGCCCCGCCCGCGCCAGTGCCGCCCCCGCAATTTGCGCAGATCTGCGCCCTGTGCCACGGCGCCGACGCGCTGGGCACGGACCGGGCCCCTTCCCTGGTCAAGAC
>Ga0302320_10029859_pt1 | contig 10414 bp, 14 predicted proteins | sample Bog_T0_3_FD_202130 | JGI IMG/M metagenome (GOLD analysis project Ga0302320, IMG submission 202130) | Peat permafrost microbial communities from Stordalen Mire near Abisko, Sweden - Bog_T0_3 | ecosystem: Environmental > Terrestrial > Soil > Wetlands > Peat | place: Sweden: Abisko, Stordalen Mire... | reverse complement strand
TGCCGGCGGCCGAGTTCGGGCCGGGCGGGCCGAGTCCGGGCCGAGTCCGGGCGGCCCGGACCGAGTCGGGGGAAGTCGGGGGAAGTCAAAAAGGTCGGAAGATAGTTCTTGGTTGAGAAGGCGATTCTGTCCGAAGTAGCGGCGCGAGGGGGCCCCCCCAGACGCGCAGGATTTCAGGAGTTCTGTAAATCGGAACTATGCGGACTTTCCCGCACCAAACGGGCACGGGATGGTCGTTTTCGAGGAGGCGGAGCGTGGCCGTTCGTCCCAGCTTGCGTCGCCCCTCGTCCTCGTCGACCCGCATCGCCTTGGCCGCGCTGGCCTTGGCCGCGCGGACGGTCTGCGCGAGCGCGTAGCGGTGGGAGGTGTTGTGAAAAGTGCGACGGGCGCGACGACACACTTTTCACAGAACACGGGCATGCCGCCCGCGCTTCCGAACTGGGCGCAGCGCCTCGCGGCGCACAGCGGGGCACTCGCGCTCGTGCAGCACGCCGACGAGCTGCCGCCCTCGCTGTTGACGTTCGTCGACGACTGCCTCGAAATCGTCCGCCAGGTCGGGCACGTTCCCGAAGGACTCTTGATCGCAGCCGGCAGCTCGCTCGAGGCGCTCACTCGCAACACCCACGTGCGCGAGGTCCTCGTGCGCAGACGCACGGATGTCCTCGCGGCGTTCGTGGCGGCCATCGACTTCTCGGCGGCGCGCGATCTGTACTACGCGCTCGGGAATCTACTCTGCGACTGCGACGTCGCCAGGGCGTTTATCGCCGACCACGACGGAATCGAGTTCTTAGTGCGGGCTCTCCTGGCGGAGAGCGGCGACTCGCTGGTCGCTGCGGCCGTGGTGTGCGAACACCTGACGCGGTGCAAGCATGTCCGCCCTTCCGTCGCGAGCTCCAGGCTCCTGGGGATCATCGCCGACCGGGCGTACTGGGACCCGCGCTGCCCCGGGCTCGGGTACCACTTGATGAGCACGCTCCGCCAGCTCGCGCACACGTGCCCGGAAGTTCTTCCGAAGGGCGTCCTGGCCGCCGCGACCCGCGCGATCACCAACCGGCCGGAAAGCCGCACGCGGAGCGTCGCGGCGATCCTCCTGTACAACGCTTCCCTGGTGAAGGAGACCCGCGAGATTATGCACGAGTGCATCGAGCCTCTGCGCGCGCTGACGGACGAGGAGCGCGACCGCGCCTCGGCGCTCGGCGCGCTGTGCAACCTCGCGAAGGAGCACGAGGCCGCGAGGAGGTGCGACGTGTACATGCGCTGCGTCGCCTGGCTCGGCGACCTCGAGGTCGCGCGGCCCGCCCTGGTCGCCCTGGCCGCGTTCGGCTCGCAGGAAGGGATCCGCGAGATGCTGCAGCAGCCCGTGGTCGTGGCGCAGGTCGTCGCTCTCGGCCTGGCGAACAGCAGCAGCGCGCGGTCGGTGGACGCTGCCTTCGCCGCGGCCGAGGTCCTTCTGATCGCGCTGGCCGGCGCGAGCTCGGAAACGCTGCAGACCGCGCTCGGGGCGGGGATCGTCAGCTTCCTCGCCTCGCTCGCGCGAGGAGTCTGTTTGGGCAGCGAGCTGTTCCAGCGCTTCGCGAGACGGGTGCTCTCCATCCCGGGAGCCGCGGAAACCGACGCGGTCGCCGGCCTGCTGGACCTCCTCGCCGAGGCGCTCATGATGGCCGAGGGCCGGACCGCCGTCTTCCTCGCGGAGGTCCTCGCCGGGGTGTGCGAGAACCTGCCGGGGCCGCCTCCGAATCTCGTCATCGACGCGGCCATCTGCAAGATCGTGCAGAAGAACTCGGCGGCCGCGCTTCCGGCGCTCCGGGTCCTCGAGAACGCGTTCCGCGTCCAGCTCGTCCCGAGCCCCCCGCCCGTCGGCGACGCCGGCGCCGACCTGGTCGCGCGGACCCCCGAGGGCGGGCGGGCCGCGGTGGCGTTCTCCCGGGCGCTGGTGCGGGCGCGCGCGCCGTTCCTGGAGCGCGCGCTTTCCAGGCCGTGCAGCTTAGAGGACGCCCTCGCCGCGAGGAGGTTCGTGTACTGCAACGCCCCGGGGGACTTCTTCGGGTTCACCGTCTCGGCCGACGTCCCCGAGGTGTGGAGGAATCAGCTCGCGTCGATGGAGAACGGCTGGGACGCGGACATGCTCGTCAAGCCGCTCAAGGGAACGAAGCGCAAGCGCGGCGGGGAGCAGCGGCACCGCGGGTTCCGCGTGCACCACGTCGTCATGGCGTCGTGCAGCGAGTTTATGCGCGAGGCGGGCGCGGAGGACCTGGTTCTCAACGCCGAGCCGCGCGTCGTCGAGGCGATGGTCCACTTCGCCTACGCCGGGCGCGACGCCAGGCTCGACGACTTCCTGCTGGACGCGAACCGCGCGATCAAGCTCCTGGAGCTGGCCGACTACGTCGGGATGGCCGGGCTGATGCTCGTGTGCCAGATCGCGCTGGCGGGCACCGTGGAGGTCCCGGACGACGCGGTTGCGCTGAAGAAGCGCGTTGAACATATGAACGTGCCGCTGGTGGACATTGTCTGCGCGAGGGGGTAACCACACTCCTTCCGATGCCCCTCACCCTCGCCCAGATCGACGCGGTCTGCGCCGCGTACGCCGAGGACCCCCGCCCGACCTCCCGCGCCATCGCCGAGCGGCTCGGCGTCAAGCCCGGCCAAGTCAACTCGGTCGCCACCGCCGTCTGGATGCGCGACGGGTCCATCGAACGCATGCGCGAGGCCGCCAGGAAGCGGCAGGACCGCGCAGCTGCCGCGCCGGAAGCCGCCCTGCCCGCGCAGCCCGAGCCCGCGCAGCCCGAGCCGGCGCAGCCCGAGCCGGCTCCGGCTGCTTCGCCGGCTCCGGCTCAGTCCGAGCCCGCTCCGGCTGCTTCGCCAGCTCAGTCCGAGCCCGCTCCGGCTGCTTCGCCCGCTCCGGCTGCTTCGCCAGCTCCGGCTGCTTCGCCGGCAGCGACGATATCCGCTCCTCCGACGCCCGAGCCGGCGGCCAAGCGGGCGCATGTAGACGAGCGCTTCGAGGACGAGCGGGCGCGCGTGATCGCGCGGTGCGCGGAGATGAACTTCGTCGTGGAGATGAAGCGCGTGCAGGAGGCGCACTTGCACATACCCTAAGAATGCCGCTCCGCCCGCCCCGCCCGCCCGTCCCGCCCCGCCCCGCCCTCAAAGTCGGCAGCTGCGCGGACGAGCACGAGGACGCGTGCCTGATCTGCCTGAAGCGGTTCAGGAAGCCGCACGTTTCCCTGAAGTGCCGCCACTGCTACCACGCGCGCTGCATCGAGGCCTGGGCGGCGAGCTCGCGCACCTGCCCGAAATGCCGCCGGCGCATCCGGCGCGAGAGGCCGCTCTGGCGCGTCATCCGGCTGTAGCAAAGCACGGCGCGCGCCGCACTAAATGCCGTTCAAGCACCCCGGCAAGAAGCGGTCCGCGAACGACGCGTTCTGGGCCAACGTGGCCACGGAGATGAAGCACGGCAAGCCGAAGCGGCAGGCCGAGGCCATCGCCGCCTCCGCGGAGCGGGCCTGGGCGGCGCAGCGCGGCGGGCCGCGCGACGGCGCGAGCAGGAAGCGGGGGAAGCGTTAGGCGCTTACGTCAATCACCACCGGGGTCTTCGACATCATCAGGACCCAGTACACCAGCTTGGGGGAGTACTCCCCGAGCTCGAGGACGCGCCGCGCGGCTTGGCGGTGCGCGGGGAGCTTCAGGCACGCCTTGAAGACGTCCAGGTGGTTTTCGGCAATCGTCGCAAACGCGCGGTGCATCACGAAGAGGTGCTCCGCCTGCAAGCACGGGTTGTTGGCCGCGAGGTAGTGCATGTGCGCGGCGAGGTACTTGTCGAGCGAGTTCGGGCACCCGGCAAGACATGCCTTGGAATGGTGCTCCCAGTCCTGCGCGAGGCATTCCGTCGAGCAGTACGCGGCGATCATGCACCCGCTGCACAACGAGCTGGTCGCGCGGCCGCAGCGGCCGCACGAGCTTGAAAACCCGCACTTCGAGCGCGCGACGAGCGAGTTTGCCAGGGTCTTCGCGCACGGCGGGCCGCCCGCCGCCGCGAGGGCGAGCGCGCCGGCGCAGACGTCCGCCACGGCGGCGAAAGATACGCGGTTCTGCTCGAACCCGTGCAGCAGGCGCTTGAGTTCCCACCCCCGCTCTTCGACCGTGCTCTTGGCGAGCTCCGCGGGGTCCAGCGCGGCCATTTCCGCCCCGAGGCCCCTGCGCAGCCCCACGGCCGGAGGGGGGTCCATGAGTGAGGCGGGCGCGCGGATGCACACTCCGCTCCGCCGCCCAGAATGTCGGCCTCCCTCCCGGGCTACGCGCCAGGAGGCGGGACGACGACGACGACGGGGCTCGCGGATCCGCGAGCCCCCAAGCCCGCGTTCGCGGCGCCGGAGCAGCCCGAAGAGGAGGAGATTGACGTGGACGCGGAGAACGCGCGCTTCATGGCGGAAATGGCCGCGCGGCGCGCCGCGGCGGCGGGCGGCCCGCCGTGCGCGCGGCCCCCTCCGGCCGCGCCCGCCCCGCCCAGCAAGAAGGCGAAGGGGTCGTCCAAGAAGAGCGCGGCGGCGGCGATTCCGGGCGTGTCGGAAATCGTCGTTCCGGGCTCGCTGAGCGTGTTCGAGCACCCCGCGCCCAGCGCGGCCGTCGTGGACGGCGCGAAGAGCACGGAGACGCTCAGCGTCCACGGGACGCGGATTATCAGCTCGCAGCGCGCCAAGCCGCCCGAGCGCGCGTTCAAGGGCGGGGTCGTCCGCGAGTTTGTCAACCTCGACGTGGTCAACACGACGGGCGAGGAGACCCTGGAGTACCTGCGGTACGGCGACTGCGTCCTCAAGCTCCGCAAGGGCACGAGCTTCAGCGTCGCCGACTTCGCCGGGCTGGTCTACGTCAACGGCGTCTTCGGGACCGTGCGCGCCGACTCCTCGCTGGGGCGAGTCGAGATCGCCGCGGGCTCGGAGGTCAAGCTCGCGGACGTCAGCATGCGCGCCGGGAGCGTCTACGTCGGCGGCCGCGCGGACAAGGTCGTCGTCTCCGGCATGTCGACCGCGGTCGAGCTCCAGGGGAACCTCCTGAGCGTCGAGGTCCTCACGATCAACGGCCTCATCCGCCTGCGCGGCTTCGTCCAGAAGACGCGCGTGACCACGCGCGTGGGCACCATTCACTACGAGGCCAAGGCGCGCGACAAGGTCGTGCTGCGCAGCATGTCGGGCAACATCATCCTGGTCGACTCGCGCACCGAGGACGAGTTCGTGGACGCGAGGTCGGAGCGCGGGCACGTCCTTAAACGGACGTGAACTCCGCAAACGCGTCGTCGTACCGCCGGACCTCCTTGGCCGTGAGCGCGCGGCCCGGCGCGCACGTCACCTTCAGCCTCTTGCGCGCGCCGCGGATCTTCGCCAGGTGGTTCAGCGAGCGCAGGCTCGGAAGGCGGTAGTTGATCTTCACCGGGCCCTCGGTGACGTCCCGCATGACGTGCTCCAGAAAGGCGAAGAATTCCTTGCCGCGGTCACGCGCGGTGTCGTGCATGGTGTACTCGTGGTCGCCGCGGACGCTGAAGGAGTGCAGCGCGTGCCTCCTGGCGAGGTAGACGCGCAGGTCGCGCGCCATCAGCGCCTGGAGGCCGGCGAACCCGACGCGCTTCGGAATGAAGCCGGCGAAGCAGGCCTTGACGTCCCGGCAATTCGTGACGCCGTTCTTGACGAGCACGTCGACGATCCGGAATAACCGCCAGCGCTGCGCTTCCAGCAGCGTGAAGTCCGCGCCAGTCCGCGCGACCGGCGTCGGGAGGTACTGCAGCGCGTACGCCCCCGCGAACGAAAGCACCAGTTGCGAGGCCTGCTCGGACAGCCGCCCGCGCTCGACGACCGTCGTCGAGCTCTTGCCCCGCTCGTCGACGCGAACCGACGACTCGAGGAACGCGACGCGCAACGGCATTGTGTGGCAGCCGCACGCGAATGCGCGCGAACGCCAGCTGACGCACACACCGCTGCGAAATGGACCCTCTCGCGCTCTTGTTGTCGCGCGCGCCTCCGGACGTCGCGTTTGTCCCGCTGCCGGGCGAGGACGCCAGGATGTACATGAAGCGGCTCATGGGCATGGACGACCTGGTCGTCGAAAGGATCTTCCAGCGGCTGCACGAGGACATCAGCGTGGCCGTCGGCCCGACGCTCTGGTCCTGGCAGCAGGACCAGTCCAGCGTCTGGCACCAAGTCCAGAGGGCCGCCGCGCAGCTGAGCGTCAGGCACGCGGAAGGCAGCCTCCCAGAATACAACGCCGAGCACTGGACAGGGTGGGTTCCCAGGCCCGGCGAGTCCGCCGAAGACTGGCGCGGGAGGCTGAACGACGGCCAGCGGCTCGTCCTGTTCATGGGGCTGCGCGCGCAGGTCCTCGTTGATCACGCCGGGTCGTACTTGATGCGCTTGTACGTGTAAGAACGCGCGCGGCACACACACACACACACCTCTGGCACGCCGCGTCGCGGAAGCGCGAAGCTATCGCCGCCGAACAAGCGGACGTCTCCGAGGCCAAGGCCATCCTGGCTCACCTGGAAGCCTGCACCCGCCGAGCTTCGTGGACAGCGAGGGCCGGCGGAGGTGTCCGGAAGGCGAGTTCGCCGCGAGCAGGCGCGCGGGCACACAACCATGCCGCTCGCCCACTTCGACAGCGGCCGCTTTCTTTGTACTCGCCCCTCGCCAGCAGGCGTACAGGACAGCGCCGTCTTCGTCGGCCCGTTCCTGTACGCCTCGAGCGGCACGGACGTCTGGCGCACCGCCTTCCGCGAGCCCCGCGCGGCGTGGACGCGCCTCCTCACCGTCGATCTCGGGCGGCCCCCCCAGGAGGGGCCGCGCCAGCTCGTGCTGCTGGGCACCGATACCGACCTGTACGCCTGCGGCCGCTCGCATGACGCGCGGTCCGTCGTGCACATTAACACGGAAGACGGCCGCGCGTCCCCTGCGCGGCACGGCCGTACGTGCATGTGCGCCGCGGCGACGCGCTTCTACGAGAACATTGGCGGCCTGGGCGCGCGCGTCAGCGTGCGGGCGCCGGCGACGCGCTCCTGGAGGCGCACATTGTTGAGGATAATTCGGTCCTCGTCGTCCGGCCGGGCAGCGTCACTTACCGCGTGCCCCTCCCGGAGAGCGCCAGCGGGTGGTTCCTCAGCTACATCGCCGACGACGTCGTTGTTCTGACGGACCGAGCCGGGAGGGCCGTGCACTACCGGCCCTCGACGCAGCTCGCGACGTCGCACTCCATGGGACCACGCTATCACTTCCCGCTCTCGCCCCGGCTGGCTATCCCCGCCGTGCACGAATACGAGACGTTTTTCCGCTCGACGGATCCTGAAAGGGGCCTCCCGCTGCCCGTCCGCGTGGTCGGCCTGTGCCGCGAGACCAAGGATGGCTCCGCCATAGCGGTCCGGGATGACGCGGGCTGGGCGCACGTGCGCAAGAACGCCCACTGCACCGTCGTGCTGCTCGGCCATATGCATGGCGACGCCTCGGGCGACTACATTGCGGGCGGCGGCGGCCAGGGCAAGCTCGTGCTGTTCTGGCGCGTGCCTCTGGGAACGTCCCTGGACATTCTCCTCGGCTCCGGCCGCGAGCGCGACGCCCGCGCGCCCAACGCTAGCCTCGTAAAGGCGCTGCGGCTGGGGACGGTGCGGGTGCTGCTGGGGCAGTTGCTGGGCGCGTAATCCCGACCCCGCTGCTCTCCGAGAGGAGGCCCTCCGGCTCGCCCGCGGAGCTGCGCAGGGGCCTCGGCCTGGCGGAGAACCTGCGCGCGATTCGAGGACCGACCACTCTTTTCTGCGATGCAGCCCTCCCTCGTCGAGGACGAGCGGGACCGGCAGGCGGTGCGCGAGCTGATCAGTCGCGCGCTCGGCCCGGACGCGACGCTCTTCGACTTTTACGCGTGGATGAACCGGCGGCCCGTGTCCTGGGTCGTCATGGGCCCCGACCTCGGAACGCTGCGCGTGCGCCCGAGCTACCTGCCGCCGGGGCACGCCTCGCCCTCGTTCCTCGCGAGGCACCGCCTCATGCTCGACCTGGCGGCGAAGCTCGCCGAGGAGGTGGGTCGGCAGCAGCGCGACATTGCCAACTTCACCGCCCAGCCCGTCGACATCGCCCTCAGGGCGGAGGCCGCGAAGGGGTTCATCGAGAACGACAACCCCGCCAAGATGCGCTCGCGCATCGCGGGCGTCAGCGCCCTGCTGCGTCTGATCACCGACCACGAAGCAACCCCGCCCTCGCCGGTGCGACAGCTTCGCCGGCGACGCCGCGCGGACCCCGACGTGGCGGCGATAGCTTCGCAGTTCGCCAAGTTGCGCGATGCCGTCGGCGAGGTGTTCGAAGCCGTCGACGCGGGGGTCGACCGCGTGGTGCTGGACGTCCGCGCGTCGACGCTGAGGCGCGTCGTGGAGCGCTTCCCGTTCGAGTACGCGGCGGAGGGTTTGTACGACGAGGCGTTTGCGATGCGCGTGCTGCCGCGAGCGGGGCGGCTCCCGCCGACGTGCTCGTCGCGAGGCGCGCGCGGGTTCCGCCCGCGCGCCTCGGCATCACCAAGGAGGAGCACACGGATTGCCGCTCGACCGCGAGTTCCTGCCGAGGAGGGGGCGGCTGAGAAAGAAGCGCGGTAAGCACACTCATGAGCGCGTCGACGTTCCTGGACCTGCACTGCCGGGCGTACCCGGCGTGCCACGGGGCGCTGCGGCCGGCGGTTGGGTGCTGCGAGATTTGCGGCGCCCTGGTCCGGGACCTGTTCTTCTGGCTCGCGCGCTCGCTCATGTCGTACGTGTGCTGGGTCGTGCTCATCTTCGTCCTCATCGGCCTCCTGGCGTGGTTCGCGGTGTTCTTCGCCTGGCAGCGGCTGAACGCCGCGGGCACCCAGATCCAATTCGCGCTCCGGGGGGTCTGAAGCACACACTCCCATGATTCGGCTCAACGGAACCGTCGTGCGCGTCGACCCCCGCCTGCTGCGCGCCTGCCCCGCCCTGCTCTCCGTGCAGAAAATCCCCGGCCCGCCGGAGACGGCTTGCCTGGTGCTTACGTACTTGGGGGGCTCCGCCGTCTGTCTGCGCGACAACCAGATCCTCGACGTCCTCGACGCGTCGATCAGGCTCGGGATCCAGGAACTGGCGGAGCAGTGCCAGGACATGCTGATCCTGCGGCTCTCCGGCGCGTCGGCGCGGTTCCTGTTCCAGCGGGCCGACGCGCTCGGCGCGGAGAAGCTCCGGCGCGAGGCGGAGGCACTCCTCCTATGAACTGCCACCTCTGCGACGCGAGGCAGCCGTGGTTCGCCGGCTGGCTCGCCGTCTTCCCGCCCCCGGGCATCGCCTTTCACTACGAGATTGCTCCCGTGCCGTCGCAGGACGCCGCGAGGTGCGTCCTGGAGGACATCTCCGCCGCGCTGCGGCTGCTGGCCTCGCTCGGCATCAAGCTGCCGTTCAAGGTCGCCGTCGCCGCGCCGCGGGGCCTGAGCCGCGACGCCGAGCTGGCGGCGCTGATGCGCGCCCAGCTCGAGGAGATGCTCAACCTCGCGTGGCGGCTGGAGATCCGGTTCACATATTCCGAGGCATGCTGAGCATCGAGTTCCTGGAGCGCGGCTCCAGGAACGCCTGGCTGCCGGCGCCCGCCGCGAACCTCGTCGCGGCGTTCTGCGGCCCGGAATATGTGGACGTCGAGACGATCCGGGGGCTCGTCCCGGGCACGCGCCACGCCGAGGCGCTGGCCTTCTTGAGGTGGGCTAGGGTGTGCGCCCTGCTGTACGGCGCCGAGCACGTGTCGCGCTGGCACCTGCCCTTCTCGCAGAAGCTGCCCGCGCTGTACGTCTGCCTCGCCAGGCGGTACGGCCTGCTGCCGGTGCAGGACGTCGAGCTGCTCTACGCCAACTCGGCGCGGTTCGGGCTCAGCGCGACGGGCGACTTTGCGCTCGACGGCGAGCGCGCGATGGTCGTGCTCTCGACCGTCCGCAACCCCATGGTCCCGCTGCTGGACGACTTCCTCGCCAAGACCCAGGCCAAGCCCGTCAACGTCTTTGCGCGCGGCGACGCGCACCTCTGGGGCGTCGAGTTCTCCAACGTCATCCACGCCCAGCTCGGCAGCCTCGCGAGGTGCCCGCGCGCCGCCGAGCGCGTCTTCCTCACCGTCGTCTGCGAGGACGGCAACCTGCACCCGTGGCGGTTCGTGCAGCGCAAGTACCGGGGAAGCTTCGCGGACTGGCGGTTTATCAGCTCATTCGATGAATGAAATCTCCGCGAGCGCCCCCTCCTGCTCCGCCGGTTCCGGGACCCCGCGCGCGAGGACGTCGACCTCGAACTTCTCCCGCGCCATCTCGATCGCGCCGGCCTTGAACGCCGGCAGCTCGGCGAGGCGCTGGCGGTTGTACAGCTGCCAGACGGCGATGCGGTCCCCGGCGTCCATCTTGTTGCGCCGCGGCC
>Ga0302320_10029857_pt1 | contig 10414 bp, 7 predicted proteins | sample Bog_T0_3_FD_202130 | JGI IMG/M metagenome (GOLD analysis project Ga0302320, IMG submission 202130) | Peat permafrost microbial communities from Stordalen Mire near Abisko, Sweden - Bog_T0_3 | ecosystem: Environmental > Terrestrial > Soil > Wetlands > Peat | place: Sweden: Abisko, Stordalen Mire... | reverse complement strand
ACGGCGTCGGGCACACGCTTCTCCACCTGCAGCACTCGCCACGGCTTCTTTGGAGCTGCATCGATGCCTCGGAACTGTCGTGGAAGTGACTCAAATGCATATCCATTGTTTAGTGAAAGATCAATAGTTGGGAAACCAACGCCCCAAATCCCACTCTTTTTCGAACACGAGACAAACGGGCGTTCGGCACCGGCGCAATGGAGATGCTCACTTGCGCGAGCTTTGGGAATGGGCAATATGTAGCAGCTGGGCTATCCCCCAAAGGGCCGAAGGGTTCCATAGAGTTCCCCCCTGACCATGAAAACCAATTACCTCTCGCTGCCATTGCTTTGTCTCGTTTCTCCAGCCGTTTTTGCGATCGAATATCCGGATCTGAAGCGGATGGAGCCCGTTCCGGCCACGAGCCAGGTGCCCATCATTGACTTTGTACGTCCCGAACTTTTCCGCGACGTGCAGCTCAATCACACGGGCACCCATGTCGGGGCGATTGTCCCCGATCAGAACGACTACCTGAACCTTGTCACCTACAACCTCACAACCCGTGAGCTCGTGGGTGTAGCCGCTCCTCCAGGCGACACGGATCTCTCGGCTTTTCTCTGGCTCAAGGACACCCGTCTCGTCTACCTGCAGACCCAGAGGAAGTTTGTTGGGCGATACCTTTACCTGACCGACGCCAACAAGATGGGCAACGCGGAGCTCCTGCGAATTGAGGGCGCCAACGGGGTGCGCCAGGTCCTCGGAAGCCCACCAAGGGACCGCTCCGAAATTCTCGTCAACCTCAGGGGGCCTAGGCTGCGCTATGACCATCCCGAGATGATCAATGCCTACAGCCACGGAACGCTGGTTACGCGTTATCCCGAGTTGAAGACCGACCACGGGTTCAACATCCGTTTTCTTGCGGACAAGCTGGGCTCCCTGGCCTTCGGCGTGACCCAGGAGGACGGAATCCTCTCGCTCAGCATGCTTACGAACGACTCCTGGCTTAAGTGCCCCATAGACCTCGATCAGGTCCATCTGGTTGAGGCCGGCGACGCCCCGGGGGAGATTGTCGTCCTCGGGAGGCGCGACGGTGTGTCGCCTCGCCCCCTGGAATTCATGAACGCCGAGACCGGCAAGCCGGGCGAGGTGATCCTCCAGGATCAGGATTACGACTTTTCCGGATGGCTCTTCAGGGACCCGATGTCGCTCAACATCGTCGGTGCCGTTTACAACCGCAACGCTCCCCACGTGGTGTGGTTCACCGACGCCTACCGGGATCTCCAGAAGGCCGTCGACCGGCTGTTTCCGGATCAGGTCGTCCGGATCCAGGGCATGGATGACGCCGGAAAGGTCCTCCTCATCACCAGCGGCTCGGACATTCAGCCTGCGGTATACAGCTGGGTGAACCTCGAGAAGCACACGAGCGGGCTAATCAAGAATTCGGAACCCTGGATTGACCCGAAGCGCATGCGCCCGATGGGCATCCTGAAGTACTCCACGGCCGAAGGGCGCCGCATTGATGCCTACCTGACGCTTCCCGCCTCGGCTTCAAGGATGAGCCCCGTCCCGATGGTCGTCATCGCCAATCCGTTATCGAGCGGCCGCTGGACGTGGGGATTCAACTCCCAGGTCCAGTTTCTCGCAAGCCGGGGCTACGCCGTCCTCCAGCCGAACCACAGGGGTTCAGAAGGCTACACCTGGATGTATCCGGAGGAGGAAAGCTGGGACTTCCGCAAGATGAGCGACGACGTGGCGAGGGCCACAAAGGAGGCGATCGCAACCGGACTCATCGTCCCGGGCCGCGTCGCGATTATGGGCAACTCCTTCGGCGGTTACCTTGCGGTATCGGGGGCGACCTTTGAACCCGGCATATATAAGTGCGCCCTCTCGATCAGCGGGATTATGGACTGGGGTGACTATATCAAACAGGACAAATACCGGCAGTACAGCGACCCGATCTATTCCCGACTTCGTTACAAGCTCGGGGATCCCTCCAGTAATCCCGGCAAGCTTGCGGCCATGTCGTCCCTTCCGAATGCTTCGCAGATCCACGTTCCCCTCTTCCTCGCTTGGGGCGAGTACGACAACCCCGAGTTGATCGGCCAGTCGAAGAACCTCGCCTCCACCGTCGAGAGGAACTGTGTTACCGTCGAGACGATGTCCTTCCTGGACGAGGCCGTCGCCATACGCCATCTCGACCGCCGGATCGACCTCTACCAACACATCGAGGCTTTCCTATTGAAGAACCTCTAGGAAGGTGGGGTGTTCCCCGGGGCTGGCGGAATCAGCGGAAACGCTTCGGAAACGGCGCCGTTCTCAACGGGTGCTCGAAAACCTACCCTTTCTTGAACATTCCTCCGGCTACCGACGAGCAGAGTCGCGGATGCCTTTGGGCCGGAGCGGCGCACCAGGGCGATGCCATTGCGCCGCCGGGATTCTCAATCGGGTCACGGTGCCGGCTCAAATGACACCTGTTCGGCGGAGCGTGCCCGCCGGCCCCCGTCCTTTCCTATGGAGGTGCTGCTTAATTTCCCTAAGATTTTTTCCCACCCGATGAGCCCGCAGAACGTTTCCAACCCGTTATTCCTCGCCCGGCTAATATTTACGTTCTTTGCGGTGCCCCTGGCCGCGATGGCCCGGCAGCCAACGCTAAAAGGCCACGAGATCAATCCCGACCGCTCCGTCACGCTTAGGCTCTACGCTCCGACGGCGACGTCCGTAACCGTCAGCGTGGACTATGATCGCGCGGTCCAGATGGCGAGGGGCAGCGACGGCGTATGGACCTACACGACACCGCCGCTCGTGCCGGCGTTGCATATGTACGGCTTCATTAGCGACGGCATGGCCGTACTCGACCCGCTGAATCCCGCCGTGGATCCCTGCCTGAGATTGCTGACCAACGAGGTGACCGTGCCCGGACCGCCGCAGATGTGGGACCTGGCCGATGTCCCACACGGCGTTGTCCACCGGCATATCTACCGCACGGCCGTGATCAAGGGCCTCGAAGGCGACGCCGAGACGTATTACGTGTACACGCCGCCGGGCTACGACTCCGGGTCCGGGAGGACGTATCCCGTCCTCTACCTACTCCACGGATGGACCCATGTCGCCGAGTCCTGGATGCATTGCGGCCAAGCAAACCTGATTCTAGACAACCTCGCCGCCCAGGACCGTACGGTGCCTATGATCGTCGTCATGCCCCTGAACTACGGTGACATGGACTTCGTACTCGGCGCGGATCAGTGGGACGATCCGTCAAAAGTGGCTCACAATCTAGGCATCTTCGGAAACGCCCTTCTGACAGAGATCATCCCACAGGTTGAGGCCCTCTACCACGCCTCGCCAAAGCGACGGGACCGTGCGATCGCCGGGCTTTCCATGGGCGGCGGAGAGAGCCTCGTGATAGGTCTAGAGCATACTGACGTCTTCGGATGGGTCGGCGGCTATAGCGCCGCAGTAGGTTATGAGGACCTGGACGCCGCGTTTCCGCACATGAGTCCCCGGACGGCCCCCGAACTGCTGTGGGTGTCGTGCGCCACGAGTGACGGCGGTTTCCCCAGCACCAAAAGATTCATTGCCTGGCTCAAGGGGAAGGGAATGACTCCCATTGCTGTCGAGACGCCCGGCATCCACAACTGGGCAGTGTGGCGCGACAACCTGATCAATTTTGCGCCGCAGCTCTTCAAGCCGCCGGCGTCCTCGCCATCGCTTGACGTACGGTGAACCGACAGGAGGATGGCTTGCCACCCCTGACGGTCGTGGGGTATCGGACCCAAACCCTGGGGGCCTCTCCGCTCCCGCTTGGTCCCTTGCAGGAGCCGCGCCGACAGCGCCCAAAAGGACCCCATTAAGAACAAATCGGAGCAGTGCAAACCAGAGCGAGACCCCCCTACCGAGACCGCCTCCGCACGTTGATCAGGCAAACACCCCATTGGTGCCCACGGCGCATGTACCCATAATTAGAACAATCGGTCCATTGCTGGCCATTAGGTACTCATGAAACTCTTTTCCCTCAGCTTCGCGAAGACCTTTGGATTCGTCCTTATTGGCCTCTCAGCGCTGGCGCTCTCGTCCTGCGCCACGCTTACCCCCGAGCAGGTAGACGCCAATTCAATCACGAGGCATGAACAGCGTGCCGAAGGAATTCAGGACCCGATGAAGCAGCAGTGAAACCATGGGCCGCGCAAGCCGTCTCGAAATGGGCCCCTTTAGATACACGGCCCAGTGGTCCCATAACCACGCTGGAAACGTACTTATCTTCCCGATACAATTTAGGTACCGGGTGGACGCCCTCCTCGTGATCTGCTCATACGAGTCCTATCCTCTGGTGTCAGCTTTGGCAGATGCGGTCGGCATTCGAATTAGATCCCTTTTTGGGGGTAGCCTGCACGTATTCGCACCACTTGCGCCTTTCACGCGCCGCCGACGGGAAAGATGGCAATGCGGATTAGGCAAGGAATGCTGTCCGGCCATAGGGAGCCGGGGTAGACTTCCTAGCGGGAATAGGGACGGCGCATGAAGGCCGACGAAAAGCCGGGAGACGGGATGCCACCGCCAATGGCGGTGACCGCGGCAGCCAGTGAACAGCAGGGCAGGGCAGCGTGGAGGAAAGTCGTCGCTCCCTACGAGCATTCGGAGCGCTGGCGGGCAAATTGGCAATTGGCCGATACGCTGATTCCCTACGCCGCGTTGTGGTTCGCATTATTTTTAAGTCTCCAAGTTAGCTACTGGCTCACCCTTGCACTTGCGGTGCTGGCGGCCGGATTCATGGTGCGGCTCTTCATCTTTTTCCACGACTGCGGCCACCGCTCATTCTATACCTCGCGCAAGGCCAACGCCGCCTTGGGTTACTTCCTCGGCGTGTTGGTGTTCGAGCCCTGTGACCTTTGGTGGGACGAGCATAACATCCACCACGCTTCGGCAGGGAATCTGGACAAGCGCGGGATTGGCGACATCCCGACACTGACGGCCCAGGAGTACCTCCGCGCGTCCCCATGGACCCGCTTCAAGTATCGCGTGGAACGCTACCCACTAACCCTTCTTCTCATCGGGGCGCCGTTTGTTTTCATCGTCCTGAACCGGTTTCCCAGCAGGCGTGCGGACAAGAGGGAGCGCCGTAGCGTTCATCTCACCAATCTCGGAATCGCTGGGGTGGCCGCGATCCTATGCTATCTCATGGGGTGGAAAGCCTATCTCGCGATCCAGCTACCGATCATCGTGTTCGGCTCCGCGGCGGGCATGTGGCTCTTTTATGTGCAACACCAGTTTGAAGGCGTCTACTGGCGGCGCACGAACGAGTGGCGCTACGAAGAAGTCGCATTGCAGGGATCGTCCTACTACCACCTTCCCGCTATCCTCCGTTGGTTCACCGGCAACATCGGTTTCCATCACGTCCATCACCTAAGCGCGCGAATCCCCAACTACCTGCTGCAGCGATGCCACGACGAGAATCCACTCTTTCACCGGGTGAAGCGTCTTACCATGACCGGAAGCTTGCACTGCACCCCCTTGCGCGTCTGGGACGAGCAGAACCGGCAGTTGATCGGCTTCCCGGAAATGGAGCGGCGCGTGGCAGCGGGTCTGATCACCCTATAATCGGCCAATTCCCGTGCTTAAGGTGACAGAGCGTTCCGGGCCGCTCTGATTACGCCGGTTTAGGGCTTTGGCGCATGGCTCTAGTGCGGCGCCTGCGAAACGGCGCAGGAGTCAGAAGCTTCGATCGAGGCAATTGCGGCATTAAGTGAGGCGTTGTCCAATTAAGCACCCGTTTCAAAACGTGTCCCTTTGGGAAGGTTTGCTTTGGTGCGCGGCGTCCCGTCCTCACTCCGCCCTCAGGGCCACAGCCGGGTCAACTTGGGACGCGCGCCGGGCCGGCAGATAGCCAGCCCCGATTGCGCATGCTAGCAGGCTCGCTCCTGCTAGGGCGAAGACTGTTGCGTCGTTTGGCGAGACTCCGTAGAGCAGAGAACGAAGGAGGAAGCCGCTGAGGACGGACCCGCATAGGCCGATCCCGAGGCCACAGAGGGCAAGTGCCAGGGTCTTCCCGAGAATGTCGCGCTGGATGCCCGCGGCGTCGGCACCCAGCGCCATACGGATACCGATTTCCCGCGTCTGCTGCGCAACCATGTACGAGACAACTCCATAAAGGCCAAGCAGGCACAGGCCTATCGCAACCGCCGCAAACCCGCCGATCAGGGAGGCAAGAAGGCGGCGTGAAGACAGGGTTCTGTCCACGATTGACTGCATCTCCCTAGCCTTGGTCAGGGCCAGGTTGGGATCGAGCGAACCCAAGGTTTGCCTCATGCCTGCCGTGAGCACCGCGACCGGGAGCTTGGTGCGGACCATCAAGTCCCACGACGCCGAGTATGTGAATTGGCCCAGGGTCAGGTAGAACTCACCCCCGGCAGGCTGTTCTGGGCCTGCGCTAAGGACGTCTCCCGCCACGCCGATCACCGTCATAGTGACGCCGTTATCGCCCCCGATGGGAGGAGGGAAATGAACCTGGTGGCCGACCGCCTCGCTGGTGGGCCACATGTGCGTTGCTAGAGTCTTGTTGACGATAATGACGGGAGGCCCTTTCTCGTCGCTCCTTTCGAAGTCGCGGCCCGACAGCAGGGACGTGCCCATGGCCCGAATCAGCCCCGGGCTCACAATCCTCACGTGGGCGCCCTGCCACCGCTGGTCATTCGGCTTGTCGGGCACGACCGGGTATAGTGGCCAGCTGCGATCTCGCTCCACCGGGATGCAATCGGTCGCGCCCGCCTGCAGCACACCCGGCAGCGCACGCACCCGGTCGAGAGCCGACTCAATGTAGGCCGCCTGCGAGGCCTGGACGGGCGGATCGACCCGGACGGCAACGAGATCGGCCGGCCTGAAACCGAGGTCGACCTTGAGGAGGTTCCGGAGGCTCGTCACCATGAGTGTTGCGGAAACGGCGAGGGAGAAAGCCAGCGCGACCTCCAGAATGACGAGAATGTTGCGCGTGCGGGAGCGCCCGGGGCCGCCCGATGTGCCCTTCGAGCCTTCGTTCAGTGGGTTCTGCATCTGCCAGCCACCAGAGAGCTTCCACGCCAGCGCGACGCCGCAGATGATCGCCGTCGTTAAGCACAGAGCCACGGTGTAGGCGAGCGACGTTCCGTCCAGTCTGAGGTACTGCAGCAGGGGAATCTCAACGGCAGCGCGCGTGGAGAGGAGCCCGTTGAATCCCCACGAGACAATGCCGCCCAAGAGCGATCCGGCCGCCACGAGGCCCAGGCATTCCGTCAACAGCTGGACGATAATGCGGCCTCGGGAGGCGCCAAGCGCCATCCTGAGTGCCATTTCGCGGCGCCGGGATCCGCCTCTGGCGAGAAGGAGGCCCCCCAGGTTGAACCCGACGATGGCGAGGACGAAGCCCGCGGAGACCCACAGGAAGATCAGGGGTTTTCTCAGGCCGCCTGCGACCCAATCGTGCAGCGGTTCGCCGACTGCGGCCATGTACTGACCGCGGCTGGGGTACTTTTTCTTTATCTGGGCGATCGCCAGGGGCAGGTCGGCCTCGACCTGCCCCTGGGTGATGGCGGGCTTCATTCGCCCTATCAGAAAGAGCGTGTTGCCATCGCCTCGCATGATGTCGTTTTGCACGGCCGAATAGAAGTCCACCGGGACCGCGGGGAAGAATACCGAGGAGAAGGGATCGGCCGCGGGAAGGACGCCAATGACCTCGGCTGGCGCGTCGTTGATTTGAACCGTGCCACCGACAATCCCGGGGTCGGCGCCGAAACGGCGCAGCCACAGCCTGTGGGTCAATACCACACGGAACGGTGCGTTCTTCAGTGCATCCTCCGGCAGAAAGAGGCGTCCAAGCTGCGGTTGAACACCCAGCATTCCAAAGAGCCCGTGCGAGACGGTCACTGACGAAATGGTTTCCGGATCACCCTTGCCCGTGAGACGGAAGGTTTGGAGCACCGAAAACGGACTATATCCCTCAATCCGATCCATAGAGCGGCTCATTTCCTGAAGGCCCTCCCAGGTGTCGATGGATGATGTGGCACCGGAAAGGGGTGCGTGGGGATCGCCATTTGTGATCCATACGAGCCTGTCCGCCTGCGCAAATGGCATGGGGCGCAAGAGCACCGTATTTACCAAGCTGAACACGGTCGTGTTCAGGCTGACCCCGATTGCCACGATGATGACGGCGACGGCGGTAAAGCCCTTTTCCCTCCTGAAAAGCCGGAACGCATAATGAAGGTCGCGTTGCCACTGCTCAAACCATGCGATGCCGCGGGCCTCGCGGTGAATCTCCCTCAGTTGCGCCACGCCGCCCAGGGTGACGCGCGCATGCCTTAGCGCCTCGTCCGGCTCCATCCCCGACTTGATGTTGTCATCGACAAGAGCCTGGAGGTGGTGGGAAAGCTCCTCGTCAAGGTCTGCGTCGAGCCTGCGGCTGTCGAACACGGCGCAGATCCGCGCAAATAGCCTGTCGAGGAAGGTGGGTAAATTCACAACGCCGCGTCGAGCACGCGTTTCACCAGGTCAGCCATGCGCTGCCAAGTCTCGGTTTCGCTGGCGAGCTGGCGTTTTCCGCGGGCTGTAATCGAGTAATAACGCGCCCTGCGATAGTTCTCCGACGTCCCCCATTCCGCCTCGATCCACTTCCTTTGGAGGAGCCGCACCAGCGCCGCGTAAATCGTGCCCTGGTTTAGAATAAGCGTGTCGGCGCCCACTTGCTCGATTCTGCGAGCTATTCCGTAGCCGTGCATTGGGCCCATGCTTGCGAGCGTGTGAAGGACGAGCAAATCGAGTGAACCGGGCAGCAGGTCTAGTTTCTCCTTCATATGCGTCCGTAGCCATCCGCATCAAATGCCGCTCCTGTGGCTTGGCAACAGGAAACCGCATTAGAACAAATAGCCAAATGGCCAACAGTAGCCGATCGACCTGGGCGTCATTTCAAAGCTCTAGGTTTATGTCTCCAGAAACCGGTCCTTTTCAAAGCGCCTCCCTGATGAATCCTCGCAGGGATGGGCTGCGACAACGATGCCCCGTACGCGTTCCTCGTTTGTGCCGCGGGGATTCGGATCCCGCGCGTGATAGCGTCCCACGGAGACACGTTCGCCCCCGATGTTGCCGTGCCAAGGAGCGGGCGACGGCTGCGTCGCACGCAAGAACATGCTACCGGATGGCCTTCGCCGGCTTGTTACCCCACGCCGCCAGAAAGCTTCCCTTGAACTTCCTCTTTCCATCCAGCGTTGCGAATTCATAGGTCCCCGAAACCGGGGAGTCATTCCTCAGACTTTTAAACGATACCTCACCTACCAAGCGTTCCGGCATAGATTTGTTGAGATCGGCTTGGAAAAGGGCGCGCCCGTCGCCCCTTAGGGGTCCCCCTCCGGCATCCTCCTTCCCCGAAAAATGGAGGGTCTTCGGTCCCGGGAAGTCAGGATAACCCCAAATGTTTAACTGGGTATGCACTTTACTCAACCGACCACAACCTGTAGGGGTATGGAGTGGGAGACGATTATCCCGATACACTGAGGGAACTGGAGGTGCGCTTTGCGAGTGAGGAGGCCTGTCGGGAGTATCTATTTGGACTGAGATGGGCCGACGGGTTTAGGTGCCCTAAGTGCGGGCACAGGGAGGCTTGGAAGATGAAGCGGGGACTGTGGCTCTGCCAAGGGTGTCGCCGGCAGGTCTCGGTCACCGCGGGAACGATTTTCCAAGATAGCCGAGTGTCCTTGCTGACCTGGTTTTGTGCGATTTGGCACGTCACCAGCCAAAAGCACGGGGTAAGTGCGGTCGATCTGCAACGTGAGCTCGACCTGGGCAGCTATCGGACAGCGTGGACGATGTTGCACAAGTTGCGCCGTGCGATGGTGCGGCCTGGCCGAGACCGTCTCGACGGTGTGGTCGAGGTGGATGAGAGCTACTGGGGTGGAAGCGAAGTAGGTGTCAAAGGCCGACTTACGTATAAGAAGACCCTGATAATGGTAGCCGCTGAGGTGGATGGCAAAGGGATCGGAAGAATACGGCTGCGCACGGCCAATGAGCTGACCAAGACCAGCGCGAACGCGTTTGTCACCGACATGATCGAGCCAGGCAGCACGATCCGAACCGACGGCCTGATCGTTTATGAGAACATCACGGGCTACACGCATGAACGCTCCGTGCGAGGAACCAATCCAAAGGCGGCTGCGGTTCTGCTGCCGCGAGCTCATCGGGTGGCTTCTTTGCTGAAACGCTGGCTGTTGGGAACCCACCAGGGGGCGATCGGCCACAAGCAACTTGGCCATTATCTCGACGAATTTGTCTTCCGGTTCAACCGCCGCACTTCCGCTTCGCGGGGGAAGCTCTTTTACCGCCTCCTTCAACAGGCCGTCGCGACGCCGCCGGCTACGTTCGACAAAATCAGCAGCCACAAGCCCTAGTGGTTGGTTGAGTCATGTGCATACCCAGTAAT
>Ga0302320_10029854_pt1 | contig 10415 bp, 5 predicted proteins | sample Bog_T0_3_FD_202130 | JGI IMG/M metagenome (GOLD analysis project Ga0302320, IMG submission 202130) | Peat permafrost microbial communities from Stordalen Mire near Abisko, Sweden - Bog_T0_3 | ecosystem: Environmental > Terrestrial > Soil > Wetlands > Peat | place: Sweden: Abisko, Stordalen Mire... | reverse complement strand
AACAGTGGCAGGGAAGCCCAGTCGCCAACGCCGGGAATCGCCAGACGGCGAATGAGCCAAGGCATGAGATAAAACAACAGCAGCAGTCCGAGCAGCAACAGCAAAGCTCCGAAGGCGAGACCTTTCAGAATATGCTGCAGGACGTAGTGGCCCAGTTCATGACCGATGGTAGTCATCAACGGTGGTCCTTCTTCTTTTCGAATGATGGTGTCGTAAAGGACCACCCGCCGCGAAGGTCCGAAGCCGGAAACATAAGCGTTCAGCGAGTTGGTCTTTTCGCTGGCCTTCATCTCGAATAGATGGTCCGGTGGAATGGAGACTCCGGCATGGTGGAGCAGCCTTTCGATGGGATCCAGCAGTTCGGGATGCCCGGCTGCTAACGGTTCGAAACGGTTGAAGAGAGGCTCCAGGATTAACGGGTCGGCGTATACGGAGGCGAGCATAATCGGCAGTGCGGCCAGCCACGCGTAGAGCCACCAACGGCGCGGACTCCTGCGCAGCAAAGCGTAAAACGGAATCAGCACCGTGATGGCGATTACGATCGATACCATTTGCTCCTTACACCAATCCCAAAACCACGACGGCCAGGACCCGATGGAGATATGAAACCGGACCGAGAGGGAGTGGCCATACATCTCCCCAGGAAGGCTAAATAACGCGGTTAGCAGCACCACCGCGGCGACGATAAGCACTGGAGGGAGGCGCCGCAAGCGGGGGACGATCTTCAGCCGGATCATCGCTAGTAACACCAGGATGGAAATCGCCAGATTCGCAAAATAGAGCGCGTACCGGGCATGGGCGTACTGTACGGCTTGCACTAATTTGTCGGGGGGCAGAGTGTAACTGTGAACGGCCGGCATGCAGTGGGATTGTACAATAGCCGTTAGTGGACAAGCGGCGGATGTGCCCGAATTGCAGGGCGTTTATAACGACCGACGATCGGGTATGCCCCTATTGTCAGGCGCGAGTGGGGCCCCGGGCCATCGACCTGCGGCAAAGCGGCCAGATCCTGGGAGGCTTGATTCCGCAAGCGCACTTCACGACGGTGATCATTCTGGTGATCAACTTCGCACTCTACGCGGCGGACATGCTGAACCCGGACGTAAACAAAGCCGGGGAAAGCGTGCCCTGGATTTTCATGCAGCACGAGATGTACCGGCTGGTGACGGCGGGCTTTTTGCACGGCGGAATCCTGCACATCCTGATGAACTCTTGGGCTCTGTTCGTGGTGGGGGGAGAGATCGAGCAGTTTTTCGGCGCCAGCCGCATGGTGGTCTTCTATTTCGTCACTACGGTGACCGGATTCCTGGCTAGCTCCATCCTGGGGCATGCCTTATCGGTGGGTTCGTCGGCGGGAATTTTTGGGTTGATGGGCGCGATGCTGGCGTTAGGATTCACCGATAAGACTTCAGTCGGGCAGCAGATTAAGTCCTTCTACACGCAGTGGCTGATATTTGGGGTGGTGCTCAGTTTCTCCTCCGGCGTAGATATATGGGCGCACCTGGGAGGTTTCGCGGGCGGATTCGTACTGTCGCTGATCCTGGGCACTCCCCGCGCGCGCTTGATGTGGAAGGAGCCGTTGATTCGCGGCGCGGCGGGAGTTTGCATCGCGGTGACGCTGCTGTGTTTCCTGCGGATGTTTATGATGTTGATGGGCCGGGAAGGGTAGCGGTTCGAGTAAAAGTTGATAAGGACATCGCGACACATGGGTCATGGCTTTTACCGGCTTTTCTCCCGCCGCCTGATAACTGAGATCCACCTACGATAAGACCTAAAAGGGATTGCCGCGGGTCTGGCTTGGCCCCCTCGGCTTGCATTTTTTCCCGCCGCGCCGACTTTTAATAGGCGCAGTGGCTGGGCTGGACGTGTTTTGTACTACGGCTAGTCGACAGAAGTCGACATTGTGCGACGCGTCGTCGAAGAAGTGGCTTCGGTTCATCAGGCTTCCCAAAGCACGCCGCCCTTAATCGCGCATTGGCTTATCTATGCCCTAGGGGCCAACCCAGTGAGCACAATGGGCACCAACGCCAACTGGGGAGGGGGACACCGCGGCATCCGGTTGCTCGACGTTCCCGACAGTGAAGATTCAAGTGACCTGGAACGACGGCTTCGCTGGGCAAAATCAAACTTCTACCGTGATCACATTAGCGGTCAGTGGAACGGCCGGAAACGACAAAAGCATCGAGTTTCCAGTCCACGCTGCCGCGTCGACGACCATTGCGTACCAGACCGTCTGGACCGGCGGCAGTGGCTGCACCAGCACGGGAACCTATGCCTTTTCGATCGGCGCCGCCCTCGCACAGCCCTGACGCGGTACTCTGGAGGGATTTCAAACATGAAAAACATCAAGACGAGGTTCGCGCCGCACTTCTTACTAGTGCTGGGAATGGCTTCCAATCTCCTACATGCCCAGCCCCCGCCGGCCATTCCGATGCTAAACTCGCCGCTCGTGCCGGAGTTCGTGGCGCCGGGAAGCGCCGCGCTTACGCTGACATTAAACGGGTCTGACTTTGGGACGGGATCGATCGTCTACTGGAACGGCAGCCCCCGGCAGACAACCTATCAGAACTGCTGTCAGATTTATGCGGAGATAACCGCGGCCGACGTCAGCACACCTGGAAGCGCCCTGGTTACCGTCGTTAACACCTCGCAATTGTATGGACCCCTTGTCTCCAACTCACAACTGTTCTCCATTGCCGCTCCGCTTTCGGGTGTCAGCTATACGGCGCCAATCTCGATGACATCGCCAGACGCGAACGGTATCGTCGTTCTGGGGACTGCGGACTTCAATGGCGACGGCAAGCCGGACCTCATCTTTGCGAATAACTGTTCCTCAAACTGCTACGGCTCGACGGTCTCGGTAGCGTTGGGGAACGGGGATGGGACGTTTTCAGGGCCGAACACCTTCGCCGTCTCCAGCACCAACAACTATAACGTCAATTCGGTGGGCTTCGTCTTCGGTGACTTCAACCATGACGGTAAGCTGGATCTCGTCGTACTGAACTCCTATTGCATCGAGCTACCATGCGACTTGGGCAACGGCACGTTCTCGTTTCTCGCGGGCAACGGCGATGGGACCTTCCAGCCCGCTGTGGAAACAAGCATAGGATACGATCCTGTCGCGATCGCCGCTGCGGATTTCGATGGCGACGGAAACCTGGACCTGGCATTTGCTGGCGTGGGGTACTCGGCTATACCGTCAGCCCTTTATGTTTTCCTGGGCAACGGTGATGGCACCTTCCAGACGGCTTTAACTGTCAGCCCAGCCCCGTACCCCAACCGCGCCCAGGTCGCGATTCTCGCCGGAGACTTCAACCGCGACGGACGGCAGGATTTGGCTGTCGGTGCTGGGGCCACCTTCATCCTGCTCGGCAATGGCGACGGCACGTTTCAGAGCGCGATTCAGTCGCCGACAGTCAACGCGTGGGGCCTCGCCGGTGGCGACCTGAATGGCGATGGAGCCCCGGACTTGGTGATTTCCGCTCCATGTGGTCAGCTTCCCGGCTGCGGGTACCCGGCAACTATCTGGGTCCTGATGGGCAACGGCGACGGAACGTTTCAGACGCCGGTTTCCTATAGTGTCGAGGATTCGTCGTCTATGACTCCCATTGTCTTAGGGGACTTCAACGGCGATGGAACATTGGATATAATGGCAGGAAACTCCTGCGGTATCTTCAGCGCAGGCACCTGCTCCGGCGCCACGCTCTCCTTCCTCGCAGGGAATGGCGACGGCACGTTCCAGCCCCAGGTCCAGCCGCAAGGATTGCCCTCTTTCGTCGGCTTCGACTACATCGTTGCGGCGGACTTCAACGGCGACGGCCGTATTGATATCGCAGTTGACGGTGGCACCACCGGGCTGGGCGCGGTCTCGAGTCTGCTAACCACCACCCTCCAGTTATCCAGTATTAATCTTTCGTTTGCGGGTCAGAATGTGGGCGGCCAGACAAGCCCGCAATCGTCCATTCTGACAAACATCGCTACCGCCGGAAACGTCGGTATCGCGAACACGAAGGTCGCTGGCCCGAATCCATCGGACTTCACGCTGACTACAACTTGTCCTAGTCAGCTCAGCCCCACCGCTCAGTGCCAGGTTAACGCCGTATTCACCCCGACCGCCACCGGCCCGCGCACCGCCACCGTCGCCATAACCGATAGCGCCGTCGGCAGCCCACACATGATCGCCCTCACCGGCACCGGTATCGCGGGAGCCATCGCTAGTCTGTCCTCATTGGCGCTCACTTTTGCCAGTCAAACCGTCCCCACCACCAGCCCCATTCAAACTGTGACGCTCACTAACACCGGCAGCGCCGCGCTCAACATCTCCTCCATCGCCGCCAGCCCCCAATTCCTCTACAAGAGTGCCTGCGGAACCATGCTGGCGATCGGCGCGAACTGCACCATCTCCGTGGCCTTCAAACCCGCCTTCGGCAGCACGCAGACCGGAACTCTCACGATCACCGACAACGCTCCGGGGAGCCCCCAAACCGTTACGCTTAGCGGCACGGGCGTCTACTTCGCGCTCTCCGCGCCCAGCCTTGCCTTCACGCCGCAAGCCGTGGGTACTTCTTCGACGCCGCAGAAGATCACGCTCACCAATCTCGCCAACGTTGCCGGACCCTTCACCGGCGTCCGCTTCACGGGCGCGAATCCGGTCTCGTTCACCCAGACCAACAACTGCGGCGCCACCATCGCAGCCAACGCCAGTTGCAGTATCGAGGTCACGTTTACGCCTAAGAAGACGGGCAGCCTCGGCGCGACGATGCAGGCCGGGGCGGGGGGAATGTCGCTATCCGCCACGCTCAGCGGCACAGGCAAATAGGCGGTCACGGCCCATTAAAGGAAATATCGCCATTGCTGTCAGCGGGTTGCGAAAATCGCGGCGCTGGCGGAGAGGGCCATCGTGAGATCTTAAAGGGAGCATGCGGGTCTGGCTCTGTCTCCTCAGCTTGTGCGGGCTCTTTCTCGCACATGGCTCCGATTTTCTAATTCGAAACGTTACCGTGGTGGACGTGGTCACGGGCCGCGAACTGCCGAATCATGCGGTCTGGATTCATAACGGCCAGATCGCCGCGGTGGGTGAGCGTACGGGCGCGCCCGCTGCCGCCGCCATCGTGAACGGAACCGGCAAATATCTGATCCCCGGGCTGTGGGACATGCACGTCCATCTGTGGTACCGGGAGCATCAATTCCCGCTGTTCCTCGCCAACGGAGTCACCGGTGTTCGCGACATGGGCAGCGATCTCAACTGGGTGAACCACTGGCGCGACGAGATCAAGGCGGGGAAGCTTCTCGGACCGCGGATTCAGACGTGCGGTCCGCCGGTGGATGGCCAGCCTTCCGGAGATTCGAAGCTGCCGGTCCTGGTGGTTCGCAATCCGAATGAAGCCCGGGCGACGTTCGACCGCTTGGACGGCATGGATGTCGACTTCGTGAAGGTGCTGTCCAACGTTCCACGCGATGCCTATTTCGCGCTGATTGAGCGCGCGCGTAAGTGGTACATCCCGGTCGCGGGGCACGTCCCTTACTCGGTGAGCCTGCTGGAAGCTATCGATGCGCGGCAGAAGAGCGTAGAGCACATGACCGGCGTTCTGCTGGCGTGCTCCAAGCATGAAGACAACCAGCGGAAACGGCTCCTTCTGGCGCTCGAGAAGAACGACTTTCGACTCTACGAAAAGATCAACGCGGAGATCCTGAGTAGCTTCGATGCCAAGAAAGCCGAGGAGCTTTTTGAACGGATGGCGCGCTTCGATACCCGCGAGGTCCCCACCTTGACGATGCTGCGTCGGGAGATGTTCCCCGACGAAAAGGATCCTCGTTCGAGTCCGCATCTGAAGTACGTTGCGGAAGACATTCGCAAGAGCTGGATCGATCCGGGGGAGACGGAGGCGCCGATGGCGGAATCCACGCGGTCCTTGCTCGCGGCGCAGTATGCCAAGCTTTGCGAATTGCTGTTGCAGATGAAGCGCGCGGGCGTGAAGATCATGGCGGGGACAGACACGGGCGATCCGTATACTTTCCCCGGGTACGATCTGCATCGCGAGTTGGAACTGCTGGTGGCGGCGGGCTTGACTCCGCTGGAGGCTTTGCGGAGCGCGACGAGCGAGCCCGCCGCTTACTTTGGGGCGGAGGAATCCACGGGATCGATCCAGAAGGGGATGGCTGCGGATCTGGTATTGCTGGCGGCGGACCCGCTGGCCGACATCCGCAACACCCAGAAGATCGAGGGAGTGTTCGTGGATGGCAAGTACTTGTCGAAGGCTCGGCTGGCTGCGATGCTGGTGAGCAGCCGCCACTAGTTCTCACATACCGGCGTTGGATTTGGCGGTTAGCTCCTGCCTCGTAGCGTTGCCGCCCACAGAGATCTCGACTGGGCCTGTGCCTACCTGGTGCGGCGACAGCGAGAATTCCACGGTTCGCTTCTCGCCCGGTTTCAGCGGCACGCGCTGAAAGCCCTGCAGCGACCGCACTTCGCGCTTCACGTACAGCTCCACTACTTCGTCGCCCGCGCGCCGGCCTGCGTTCTCCACTTCCACCGTGACCTTCATCGCCTCGCCCGGTTTCACCGTTGCCGGCACATTCAGCTTGCCGTAGTGAAAGGTTGTATAGCTGAGCCCGTAGCCGAACGGGTAGAGCGGCTCGCCTTGGAAGTAGCGATAGGTGCGGCCTTCCATTTTGTAGTCGTCGAACGGCGGCAGTTGATCGGCGGACTTATAGAATGTCACCGGCAGACGGCCACCAGGGTTGGCGTCGCCGAAGAGCACGTCGGCTAAAGCCGTGCCGCCGGCCTGTCCCGGATACCAGAGTTCTACAATCGCGGGCACGTGATCGTGGGCCCAGTTGATGGAAACAGCACTGCCGTTCAGCATCACCAGCACTACCGGCTTGCCTAACGCGGAAACCTTCTTGAGGAGCTCTTCCTGGACCTGGGGAAGATCGAGACTGACCCGGTCGCCGCCTTGGAATCCGGGCACCTCCACCTTCATCTCCTCGCCTTCCAAGCGGGGCGAAAGGCCCAGCAGCATCAGCACGACGTCGGCCTGCCGGGCGGCGGCCAAGGCTTCCTCAGTGTAGTCGGTGTGCGTGGGCGCCCACACCAGGCGAATGTCGGCATCGCCCAGGACCTCGTGATAATCGAGGCGAATGGCATATTGTTTTCCGGCTTCGAGGTCCACCGTGTCGTAGGCGTAGGCTCGCTCATGCACGTTATCGCGCCGGGCAATCGGCTTGCCGTCGAGAAACACTTCGAAAGCATTCAGACCGGTGGCGCCGAGTTGATACTTGCCCGAGGCTTTTGGGATTAGAAATCCGGTCCAACGCACCCCGAAGTTGTCATCGTCCATGTCCGCCCGCGGCGCGCCGTTCTTCCAATCGAACTCGATATTGGGATCGACGCGGGTGAATAACGGCTTGGGGTCGAGCGGGATAATCGCGGCCCGGCGCATGGCTGGAGAGACGAAGGCTTTACCAATGTAAGCGCGGCCGTTGAAGTTCGCGGTGTTGTAGTAGTCGCCTTGGAGACCGTGTTGAGCGCTGCCGGGGGAGGGAATTAGCACTTCGGACGGAACCGTTTCGAAGAGGGGCATACCGATAGCGAGATCGGAACCACGGGCATAAAGCACCTTGGCGCTCTTAGGAATCTTCGCCCGAATTCCAGCTAAAGGAGTCACCGGGTGGGACGGCTCGCCGTTGTAGTTGCCCAGAAGAACTTCGACGGAATCGGCGTTAGGACCTATGACCGCGACGGTCTTGAGCGTCTTTGATAACGGCAGGAGATTGCCCTCGTTCTTCAACAGCACGACGGACTTTCGCGCGGTCTCAAGAGCTAGAGCGGCATGGGCGGGACTGTCGTTCACGCTGTAGGGAATCCGGGCCCACTTGACCATCTCCGGTGGATCGAACATGCCCAGTTGGAAGCGGGCGGTCAGCAGGCGGCGGACGGATTCGTCTACATCCTTCTCAGGCAGCAGGCCGGCGCGAACCGCGGGAACGATATGTTCATACTCCAGGCCGCAATCGAGATCGCTCCCCGCCTGCACTGCTTTCGTTACGCCTTCCTCGGCGGTTTTGGCCGATTTATGGCCCTGGTAAATGTCGCCGATCGCGCCGCAGTCGGAGACCACGTAGCCGGTGAAGCTCCATTCTTTGCGGAGGATGTCATCGAGGAGCCGCGTGTTGGAGCAGGCTGGATCGCCATTGACGCTGTTATAGGCGCACATCACCGATCGCGCGCCGCCTTCTCGAACGGCTGCCTCGAATTGCGGAAGGTAGGTATCGCGCAGGTCGTGCTCGTCGACAACCACGTCGACGGTGTGGCGGGTGGATTCCGGTCCGCTGTGGACGGCATAGTGCTTGGCGGTGGCGATGGTCTTGAAGTACCTTGGATCGTCGCCTTGCAGACCGCGAATGAACTGCACTGCCATGCGCGCGGTGAGATAAGGATCTTCGCCGTAGGTTTCCATGCCGCGGCCCCAGCGCGGATCGCGGAAGATGTTGATATTGGGGGTCCAGAAGGTGAGGCCCTGATAGATGCCGCGCTTGCCCCGCCGGACGAACTCTTCATGTTTGGCGCGGGCTTCGTCGGAGATTGCGGTAGCGACGCGGAACAGCAGGCCGGTGTCCCAGGTGGCGGCGATCCCGATGGTTTCCGGGAAGACGGTGGCGACGCCCGCGCGTGCCACTCCATGCAGGCATTCGTTCCACCAGTCGTACGCGGGAATGCCCAGGCGGTCGATCGGGGGCGACTCGCTAAGCAACTGGGAGGCTTTTTCTTCCAGGGCCATGCGCGACAGCAGATCGTCCACGCGCTTGTCGATTGGCTGGCTGGGGTCTTTGTAAATTTGTGCCAAGGACGGCGCGCCGAGGGTGAGGGCGATCCAGGGAATCGCGATGATTTTCAACATAGGGGCGAAGCCACATTCTATATCGTTTAGTCCGGGATTGTAGACTTAAGCATGGCCACAACTCTGGTCTCGCTGGAAGAATATCTTCGCACGAACTATGAACCAGACATGGAATACGTGGACGGCGCACTGATCCGGAGGAACGTGGGAACTTTTCTACACGGCTTGTTGCAAACGCTGGTCGCGGTGTACCTGAGCCAGTTCCGAAAGAGCCATCAAATTTCTATTGTTACCGAAGCCCGTTTGTACATGTCGAACACAGGCCGGCACCGCATTCCCGACATCATGGTCCTGGAACGTCCACACGGCCGGGGACGGGTGGTTACCGATGTTCCTGCCGCCGTCATTGAAGTTAAATCGCCGGACGATACGTTCGATGAAGTGATCGAGAAGTGCCTGGAATACAACGATTTCGGAATTCCGAATATAGTTGTCTTGGATCCGGATCACAAGCGACAGTATGTATTTACAGACCGAGCTTTGCGGCTGGTGGCCGGCACGGTATTAACTCTGCCAAACCGCGGGACTAGCTTGGAATTCCCGATTGACGAACTGTTTGCGGAACTGGATTATTGACGTCGCCGCGGGCCAGCGAGAGGCGACAGCTACAATTTATCTAGAACGTTCATGATTCCGGCCCCGGCCGCCATTGACGGACCCGATTTCGATCCGCAACTCCAGCAGCTCCCCAATAGCGACGCCGTCTTTGTGGTGTGGGCGGGCGGGGCTTCCGCTTATCTCGCCAAGACCAGCATGCTGCGAAGACGGCTTCTGCGTATTCTGCGTCCGGGTGATCCTTCGCGCGGCAGTCTGAATCTGCGCAGCATTGCTACTAGGGTGGAATACTGGCTCACCGGGTCGCGATTTGAGTCCGGCCTGGTGCATTATTCGCTGGCGCGCCGGCATTATCCCGACACTTACTTAAAGCTAATCAAGGTACGGATGCCGCCTTATGTGCGGTTGATCCTATCGAATACGTTCCCGCGCACCCAGGTGACCGCGCGGCTGAGCGGGGCATCTTCGATTCAATATGGACCGTTCCACTCGCGAGCGGCGGCCGAACAATTCGAAACGCAGTTGCTGGACCTGTTTCAGATCCGCCGCTGCCAGGAAGACTTGTCGCCGAGTCCGCAGCATCCTGGTTGCATTTACGGCGAAATGAACATGTGCCTGCGCCCCTGCCAGCAGGTTGTCAGCGCGGAAGAGTATCGGGGAGAAGTGAATCGCGTGGCCGATTTTCTGACGCACAATGGCAAGCCGGTGATTCAAACCATCGCCGCAGCGCGCGACCGCCTGAGCGAAGAGATGAATTTCGAGGAGGCGGCGCGGCAGCATAAACGCCTGGAACGAGTAAATCAGTTGCTGGCGCTGCGTGAGGATCTGGCCTGCGATATCGAGCGCTTGTTTGGGGTCGCCATTACGGCCTCCAGTACGCCCGATGCGGTGAAGCTCTGGTTCGTGTGCCGCGGGTGCTGGCAGGAGGCTTACGACTTTCCGTTGACCTCGCATGTGTCG
>Ga0302320_10029852_pt1 | contig 10416 bp, 10 predicted proteins | sample Bog_T0_3_FD_202130 | JGI IMG/M metagenome (GOLD analysis project Ga0302320, IMG submission 202130) | Peat permafrost microbial communities from Stordalen Mire near Abisko, Sweden - Bog_T0_3 | ecosystem: Environmental > Terrestrial > Soil > Wetlands > Peat | place: Sweden: Abisko, Stordalen Mire... | reverse complement strand
GGATCGGGCAGTGGGGGCATCGGGGGACCTCCGCGGGTAGGGCTTTCAGTCGTGCGCGCGCCGCTTCAGTCTACTCCGCCGCCCACACCCCTTCGCAGCCGCGTCCGATCGCTACCCCAGAGCCGTGCGTATGCCCGAAGTGAGAAACCAGGTGGCGAGGGCCAACAGGAACGCCGCCGCCACCGCGAGCATGGTGCGGTAGACGCGGGGCGTGATGAAGCGCTTTCCGGCCGCCAGGGCGCCGCTGATCAGCGAGTACCAGGTGAGGTCGCCGGTGATGTGGCCCAGGTAGAAGGCCACGAGGCCGGCGACGCCCAGCGCGTAGGCCTTGGTGATCAGTCCCAGACCGATGGTGGCCCACCAGAGCATCCAGTAGGGGTTGGCGAGGCTCGAGACGATGCCCAGCGCCACGGCGCGTTTCTTGCTGCCGCCCGACACGCCCTCCCAGTCGATGCTCAGGCGGTCGCGCGCCAGGGCGACGATCATGGAGACGGCCGTCCAGATGAGCATGACCCCGCCGACGATCTGCAGCACGGCCTGCACCGACGGGTGCTTGAGGATCGGCCCCAGGCCGATCACCAGCGCAACGAGCAGCGCGAGCTCGAGGATGGCGTGACCGAGCACGACGAGCGGCCCGGCGCGGGCGCCTTGGCGCGGCGTCTCGGCGATCACCACGGTGAGCATGGGGCCCGGCATGAGCGCGCCCGAGTAGGCGATGAGCAGCGACGACAGGTACATGAGGACGAGGCTCACGGCGCCCCGGTCCCGACCGCGGCGCTCGCGGGGTTTTGCAGGCTGACGCGCACAGACTCTCGGCCGCTAGAGGGCGTTGAAGACCAGGCCGGTGAGCAGCTTCGGGTAGAAGTAGGTCGACTTCTGGGGCATGGTCTCGCCGCGCTCGGCGACGGTGCGTACCTCGTCCATGGGCGTGGCGCCGAGGAAGGCGGCCATGCCGTAGTCGCCGGCCTCGAGCTCGACGACGGCGTCGTGCACGCTCTTGACGAAATCGAGATGGCCCTCGAGGCGGTCGGGGTCGAGCCCCAGCGCGTCGCGGAACACGAGCTCGGCCAGCAGGTTGACCGAGAGCCGCGCCTGGGCCGACGACAGGCCACGAGCGTTCAGGGCATCGGCGCTCCAGTCGTCGCGCAGCTCGAGCGTGAGGCAGCGGCGCTGCTGCGGGAAGTACAGGCCGAGCGTCTTGCCGGTGTCGCCCGAGCGGCTGATGTGCTCCATGGCCGGCGCGCAGTCGCGGGGCGTGCAGCTCCCGCCCTCGGTCACGGTGAACGCCGGGCGCAGTCGGTCGATGACCTCGTCGACCGGCGGCACGACGACGTTCTTGAGCAGGCGGTGCGTGGCGAAGATGGCCAGGCCGGGGTCGTTCATGTTGGAGAGGCAGACCATGACCCAGTCGGCGCTATCGTCGCCGGCGGCACGGCGTTCGTCGCGAAACGCGAGGGCGGTCTCGTAGCGGTGGTGGCCGTCGGCGATCAGCACCTGCTTGTCGGCCAGCAGCGCGACGACGCGGTCGACGGCCGGACCGGTGACCGGGCGCAGGCTGCAGGGATTGCCGTCGCCGTCGAGCGCCTCGAGTGCGGGCGCGGGCGGCGGCGCAGCCGCCGCCAGGGCCCGCCCGACCTCGTTGTCGGGGTCGGCGTAGAGCAGGAAGATCTGGCTCAGGTTGGTGTGGGTCGCGCGCAGCAGCTCGAGGCGGTCGACCTTGGGACCGGCGTGGGTCTTCTCGTGGGGCAGCACGACCCGCGCCGCGAAGTCTTCGAGGCGCAGGCGGCAGACGAAACCGGCACGTGTGCGTTCGAGCCCGTCGGGGCCGGTAAAGCGTTGCTCGACCAGGTAGAGGGTCGGTTCGTCGTCGGCGCAGAGCACGCCCTCGTCGCCCCAGGCGCGCAGCAGCTCGGCCGCGGCGGCATAGCGGCCCTCGGCCGTGCTCGCCGGCGGCAGGGGGAGCTCGACGTGGATGGCGTTGTAGGGGCTGCGGCGCCGCAACGCGTCGGCCATGGTCGACGTGATCACGTCGTAGGGAGGGCAGACGGCGTCGGCCAGCGCCACGCGGTCGGTGTCGTACCGCAGGCCGCGGAAGGGACGGATGTCAGCCACGTGGGATCGCCTCTCGCTTTGGGTTCCGGATGTGCAACGAATAAGAAAGGGTAGCGGAGTCTACGGCTTGATGATGATCGGCATGCCGACCGTCACCCAATTGTAAAGCTGCTCAACGTCCCACTCGTGCATGCGGATGCAGCCGTGTGAGGCGTAGGAGCCGATCGAGTAGTCCTCGGACGGCGGCACGCCGTGAATGCCCACGCCCGAAAAGCCGGTGCCGATCCAGCGCATGCCCACCGGATTGTCGGGACCGGGCGCGACCGGCTTGGCGCCGGCGGCCCAGGGCGAGTCGGGCGGTGTCCAGGTCGGGTCCTTGGTCATCCACACGACCGAGGTGGTGCCGTTGGGCGTGGGGTAGGCGGCCTGGCCGGTGGCGACCGTATATTCCTTCTTGAGCTTGCCGTTCAGGTAGAAGAAGAGCCGGTGCTCGGACTGGATGACGACGATGCGCCCGCTGAGGCCGCCGATCATCTGCGCTCCGACGACACCGTCGGCGGCGATGCCGATCGCCTTCTGAAAGCGTTCGACCGCCTTCTCCGTGTCGCGGTCCAGCACGCCGCTGATGCGCCCGCGGTAGTAGCCCTGCGACTTGAGCTTGCGCTGCAGCGCCTTGACGTCGCGGCCGCGCGCGCCGTAGATGAGCGTCGCCTTGCCGAGCGTCTCGGTGCTGTTCACAAGGAAGGTGCGCTTGTAGGTCGTGACGTGGTGGCCCCGGTCGGTCGCGGTGATGACCAGTGTGTGCAAGCCCTCGGGCAGCTTGTCGAAGGGGATCTTGACCGGGCTCGACGTCTCGGTCGTGATGATGTGGTGCGAGTCGAGGCTCATGCGCAGGACAGTCGGGCCGGCGGCGTCGCTTGCGGTCACGTCGGCCTTGGGGGTGTCGTCGGTCTCGATCGTCTCGACGCCGGTCACGGCGAGCACGGGCGGCCGGGCGTCGACCAGGAACGAGCGGTGCAGGCGGCCGACGTTGCCGGCGCGGTCGGTCGCCGACACCTCGAGGCGGGCGTGGCCGTCGGCCAGCGGCAGCGTGAGCGCGAAGGCGCCGCTTGCGTCGGCTCGCGCCTTGGCCGAGTGCGTGCCCGCGACGGCCGCCACGGCGGCGCCCGCTTCGGTCGTGCCGGCGAGCGCCAGCGGGCTCGATGTGACGATCGAGCCGTTGCGCACGGCGTGCAGGGCGATGGTCGGGGCCACCGTGTCGACCGTGAAGCGCCAGCTCCTTGAGAGTCGCGGGCGCAGCACGTCTGAGGTGCGGGCGGCGACGGTGACGATATGGCCACCTTGCGCGAGCCGGCCGCTGGCGAAGTAGAGGCTCTGTGCGGTGCTGCGCACGCTCATCGTCACGTCGCGTCCGTCGAGGCGCACCGAGAGGTCGTGCAGGCGCTGGGCGCCGGGCACGTTCAAGCTGATGGTGACCGAGTCGCGCGCCTGGGCTGAGCCTGGGGTCGGGGTGACGGCCGAGATGCGGGGGGCGGTGACGAACTCGAAGGCGACGAAGACGGCGAGTGCGCAGAGCGCGACGACTGCGGCGATCCGGAAGCGATGGTGCGCTACGAGAGAGATTGTCGGTCCCCAAGGTCGCCTTGACAGACACGGCAGACAATACAGGAATAGTGTCGACTTGCTAAGCGTGCGCACAGTCGGCGTGCGGGGGCGGCCGCGTGCGGAGTATGCTCTGGTCCGTAAACGACAGGGGTGTGGCGTTGAGCACGACCGATAGTTCAGCCGACGATCTGCGGGCTCTGCTGGCCGACGTCGCGGCCGGCCGTACGACGGTCGACCAGGCGGCCGATAGCCTCGCCGGCTACGGCCTCACCGGTGTCGGCGACTTCGCCTGCCTCGACATAGGCAGGGCGCAGCGCAAGGGCGTGCCCGAGATCGTCTTCGGCGACGGCAAGACCGTCGAGCAGTTCGCGGCGATCGTGGCGGCCTTCCTTACGCGCGTCACGGTCGTGCTGGCCAGCAAGGTATCGCCCGAGCAGGTCGCCGCAGTGGCCACGCCGCCCGGCGGCGAGGCGGTCTGGCACGAGCGCGCGCGCATGCTCGTCGTGCGGCGCGCCGACCACAGCCCGGCGCCCGCACGGGGCGTCATCGGTGTGCTGGCCGGAGGCACGAGCGACACCGGGATCGCCGACGAGGCGGTCATCGTGTGCCGCGAGATGGGCGTCGAGGCGCTGACCGCCTACGATGTCGGCGTCGCCGGGGTGCACCGCCTCATGCGGCCGCTGCGCGATATGGCGGAGGCCGGGGTCGGCGCGCTCGTGGTGGCCGCCGGCATGGAGGGTGCGCTGCCCTCGGTGGTGTGCGGCTTGGCCGACGTGCCGGTGATCGGTCTACCGGTGTCGACCGGCTACGGCGTAGGCGGGCGCGGCGAGGCCGCGCTGCTCGGCATGCTGCAGAGCTGCTCGCCGGGCCTCACGGTGGTCAACATCGACAACGGGGTCGGCGCCGGCGTGACGGCCGCGCTGATCGCCTGGCGGGGCGCGTCGTGAGACGGCTGGCGCTGCTGCTGCGCGACCGCCGCGACGAGCTCCACGGCTACTGGATCACGGCGCTCAAGGGCACGATCGGAGCCGAGTACTTAGACGTGCTGGCGAGCCCACTCGGCGTGCGCCTGGTGCGCCGCATCGTCGAAGACATGGTCGCGCTCTCGCAGGCCGAAGCCTACGAGGTGCCCGGCATCATCCGCCGCATCGAAAGCGAGACCGCCGCCGATGCCGCCCGCCGAGGCGCGCTCGGGTTCGACATGATGGACGTCGTCTGCGGCTTGCAGCAGGTGCGTGCCGCCATCTGGAAGGTGCTGGTCGACGCGCTCGTGGTCGGCGACCTGCCGGCCTTCGGCGAGACCATGGACGAGATGGCGCAGGTCGACGCGTTCATGGACCTGCTGGTGCGCGTCGAGGTGAGGGGCTACCTCGAGGGGCGTTCGCAGGCGCCCACGGCCGACGACGACGACTGGTGACGGCGGCGCGGCGCAGTGCCGCGCGGGTGTGCGCCGCCGGGCGCCACAGCGCACGCGTCTGAGCGTGCCCGCGGGCGGTGCTCAGGAGCCGTCGGTATTGGTCTCGGTGGCGCGCGGGTTGAGGTTCTTGTGGATCCAGGGGCCTATGCCCAGAGGCAGCGTCTGCAGGTAGTGCAGTACGTAGGTGTGCGGCTTGCGCGCCGCCGTGATGGTGATCGTCGCCTGCGAGGGGCTGCCGCTGTCCGCCACTTTGAGGGCGCTGCCGTGCTTGATCAGCACCGAGCCGTGCAGCTTGAGGAAGGTCGAGGCGCTCGCCATGGCCATGCTCGAGTTCTCGGTCTCGACGTAGGTCGCGATCGCCTGGTCGGCGGCGTCGGTGGCGTTCTGACGCACGCCGAGCGAGGCGTTGACCACCTGCACGGTGTCGAGGACCAGCACGGCCACGATCACGATGATCGCGGCGATCAGGATAGAGCCGCGGACGAAGCCGTCCTGCTCGTGCCAGCGTGAAAGTCGCACGCCCGTCCCCTCCGTGAGTGTCGTTACCGATCGTGGTCCTCGCGTATCTCCCGATATCGGCTGTTCTCGCCGGCACTAAAGCACTTTTGCGGTCGCGGGCCCGTGCTTTTTTGGAGCTGTGGCGATGGGCGGCGCCTACGACCTGTCGGGACGGGCTTCGTCGGTCGTGCGCCTGACCAGCACGAGGGCGACGTCGTCGCTGGGCTCGTGGCCGGCAAAGGCCGCGGCGTCGGCGATGAGGGCTTGCAGGAGCTGCTCGCCCGGCAGGTCGCGCAGCTCGATCATGGCTTCGTCGAGGCGGGCGTCCTCGTAGAACTCGCCGGAGCCGTTGCGGGCTTCGGAGAGGCCGTCGGTGAAGATCAGGACGGCGTCGCCCGGAGCGAGGGTCACATAGTCGGTCGGCAGGGCCTGCAGCTCCGCCTCTTCGGTCACGCCGAGAGCCGGGTTGGCGAACAGCAGCGGGCGCTCGACGCTCGCGGCGCGCAGCACGATGGGGCTCGGGTGCCCGGCCGTGGCCAGGCCGACCTCGCCGGTGCGTGCGTCGATCGAGGCGATGCAGACGGTGGCGAAGTCGTGGGGCTCGTGGGGCACGTCGAGGAGCGCGTTATGGGCGTCGCGCAGCGCGTCGCCCGGCGAGACGGGCCAGCGCTGCACGGCCACCATCGCCCTGATCACGTACTTGGCGACGATCGCCCGCGCCGCCGCGCCCACGCCCTTGCCGCGCACGTCGCCGAGAGTGACCACGAGCTGCGCGAGCTGCCCGGGGCTGAAGAAGTCGACGAAGTCGCCGCCGAACCCGTCGATCTCGCCCAGCTCCGACCGGCTGTCGTCGCCGCGTGAGCGGTACAGACAGGCGATCTCGAGGCCGGGGATCTGAGGGCTCGCGCCGGGCCCCAGCAGCCCGCGGAAGTCGCCCAGCAGGCGCTGCACGCCGGCGTCGCGCGGTGTTGCGATGTCGTCGGTGCTCACGATGTCGTCGCCCGCGGCCGGCGCCCGCGGCCCCGGCGACCGCGGCCGCCGCGACGCACGGCGTCGCGCTCGGCCACCAGCACCGCTTCGTGCTGTGCCGCGTCTTCACGCGGGTGGGCGAGCGGCTCGAGGGGGCCGCCGCCGGCGTGGGCGAGCGCGAGGCCGAGAAGGTGGTCGGTCAGCCAGGCGTTCTTGGGCAGCACCGGGCCGTGCAGGTAGGTCGCCACGACGTGGCCGGCGTTGACGCCTTCGCCGCCGTCGCGGCCGTTGTTGCCGAAGCCCAGGCGCACGTGCCCGAGCGGTCGCGCCGCCCCCAGGAAGGTGCGACCGCCGTGGTTTTCGAAGCCCACGAGCAGACCGTCGAGGTCGGGGACGTCGGCCACGACGTTGCCTATGAGGCGCCACTCGCCGGGCTTGGCGGCCAGGGTCTCGAGGTCGATCAGTCCCAGGCCGGTCAGCTCACTGCCGTCGGCGGCCACGTAGCGACGGCCCAGGAGCTGCAGGCCGGCGCACACGGCGAACACGACGCCGCCGTCGTCGATCACGCCGGCCAGCCAGGGGCGCAGCCGGGCGAGGTCGGCCGCGGCGGCGTGCTGCACGCGGTCCTGGCCGCCGCCCATGAAGACCAGGTCGCAGCGCGCCGGCGGCTCGTCGCCGAGCTCGACCGCGTGCCAGCGCACGGCCAGGCCGCGCAGCGCGGCGCGCCGCGTGAGGGCCGCCACGTTGCCGCGGTCACCGTAGGTGTTCATGGTGGTCGGGAACAGGTGCACGGCCTCGATCATTGCTGCACCACCCCCCAGCCCGCGAGCGCGCCGCGGACCTCTTTGAGCGCCGTGTAGGTGGGCAGCAGGTAGACGTTGTGGGCGTGGCGCTCGGCCGCCAGGCGCAGCGCCGCGGCGACGGAGTCGACCGTGACGAGCGCCTCGTCGGGCACCCCCGCGTAGCTCAGGCGCAGGGCCATCTCGTGCTTACGCGTGCCGCTCGTCACGACGAGGCCGGCGGCCGGCAGGAGCTCCTCCATGTCTACGTCCCAGATCCACGAGATGTCGCGCCCGTCGGCGATGTTGTCGTTCAGCACGAAAACCAGCGCCTTGTCGCCGGTCACCTCGCTCAGGGCGCGGAGCGTCTGGTTCATGCCGGCCGGGTTCTTGACCAGGTTGACCTGCACCGTCGTGTCGTCGCGGCGCACCAGGCTCCAGCGCCCAAAGACGGGCTGGTAGGCGGCGAACGAGGCCAGGGCCGCCGGCGGGTCGACGCCCAGGCGCTGGGTCAGGGCGAGCGCCGCGAGCGCGTTGTAGACGTTGTAGAGGCCGGGCACGCGCAGTCGCAGGTCGCCTGAGGCGACGCCTTCGACCCGCGCTTCGGCGTGCCCTTCGAAGGTGCGCAGGTCGCGCGCCTCGAGGTCGCGCGGCGGTCGCGCGAAGCCGCACGACGGGCAGCGGTAGTCGCCGAGCTGCGCCAGCCAGCGCGAGGTGTACTGCAGCATCGTCGCGCAGCGCGGGCAGATCGTGACGTCGCTCACCTCGCGGTCGGCGCCGCCGCCCTGCACGTCGACGCCGAAGAACACGGTGGGACACCCGGACTCCTGGGCGACCCAGGTCACCATGGGGTCGTCGGCGTTGGCGATGAGCACCGTCGAGCCCAGATGGCGCAGCGCCTCGAGCCAGCCCGTGGCCAGGCGGTCGATCTCGCCGTAGCGGTCGAGCTGGTCGCGGAAGAGGTTGGTCAGCACGATGACGCGCGGCGTGCCCAGGCGCGCTGCGGCGCCCGGCACGATGGCCTCGTCGATCTCGAGCAGCGCGAAGCGGGCCGCGGGGTGCCGCGAGAAGGCGGTGGCGATGCCCGACAGCAGGTTGGCGCCCTCGTTGTTATGCACGAAGTCGCGGCCGGCGTCGGCGAGCGCGCGGGCCGCCATGTTGGCGGTCGTCGTCTTGCCGTTGGTGCCGGTGACGACGGCAAAGCCGTCGGTCAGGCGCCGGCCGTGGTCGGCCAGATAGCCCGGAAAGAGCAGGTTGGTGACCTTGCCGGGCATGCTGCTCGCCTGGCCGGCGCCGGCCAGGCGCACGGCGGCGGCGACGCCGCGTGCGGTGAGGCGGGGAAGGAGCTCCATATGGTCGCTCATCTTACTCGATGGCCGCAACGACGACCGATCGCCGCCGTACGGCCCCCGCTCGTCAGGTGCGCCGGCCTGAGAGCAGTGAGTTGAGCAGGGCCTGGGTCACCAGCGCGACGACGCAGAGCAGCAGCGTCGTCGCGACGCTGAAATCGAAGACCAGGACGAGCACGCCGATCACCACGGCCCACAGCAGGGTGCGCGGGATGATGTCGCGCAACAGCCGGCGGCGAAAGCCCAGCCAGGCGAGCTCGCGGCCCATGGCCGAGTTGCGCTCGGAGTCGTCTAAGAAGCTGGTCGCCGCCGTGCGCAGGCGGGGCGTGAGGTCGGCGCCTTCGTCGGAGAACAGGCGGCACTGCAGCTCGAGTCCGAGGTTCTGCTGCAGCAGCGTGCGCTGCCCGCGCCAGTAGAAGGCGACGAGCGACAGGAACCGGTCGTCGCCCGCGAGGCCGCTGTCGTTCACGGTGACGTCCAAGAAGAAGCGGCGGGCGCGGTGGTCGTACTGCACGCGCGACTGCCACCGCTTGCGCGGAAAGAAGTCGCGCAGGAACCGGTCGAGGTCGCGCGGCAAGCCTTCGACTACCTGTTCGGCACGGTCGGTCACGACCTGATTGTACCCCGGCGCCACGGCCGTACGTCGCCGCCACGGTGCGGCGACAGCTCCGCCGCCGTCGGTTAGACTCCCTGCCATGTCTGCACAGGTCGTTCTTTCCGTGGTGGGCAACCGGCCCCAGTACATCAAGTCGGCGATCGTGTCGCGCGCCGTGCGCGCGGTGGCGCGCGAAGTCCTGCTCGACACCGGCCAGCACTACGACCGCGAGCTTGCCGGCGTGTTCTTCGACGAGCTCGCGCTGCCGCGCCCCGACATCGAGCTCGCCGTGGGCTCCGACAGCCACGCCCGCCAGACGGCCGCCATGCTCACCGGCATCGCCGCCGCCGTCGAACAGGTGCGCCCCCAGGTCGTGCTGGTCTACGGCGACACCAACTCGACCCTCGCCGGCGCGCTCGCCGCCGCCAAGTTGAACGTGCCGATCGCTCACGTCGAGGCGGGCCTGCGCTCGTTCGACCGGCGCATGCCCGAAGAGGTCAACCGCGTGCTCACCGATCACGTCTCGAGCCTGCTGTTCTGCCCCACCGACAGCGCCGTCGAGAACCTGCGCCGCGAGGGCATCGTCGCGGGTGTCGTGCAGACCGGCGACGTCATGTTCGACCTGGCCATGGCGGCGCTCACCCCGGCTCGCGAACAGGCCATCCTGGCCGCCTTCGACGTGCGGCCCGGCGCCTACGTGCTGGCTACCGCGCACCGCCCGGCGACCACCGACGAGCCGGCCGCCCTGAAGGCGGTGCTCGACGCGCTCGGCGCCTCGACTGAGACGGTCGTCTTTCCGGCGCACCCGCGCACGACGGCCAGCATCACGCGCCACGAGCTGAGCGGCGCGGTGGCGCCCAACGTCAGGCTGACCGCGCCGGTCGGCTACCTCGAGTCGCTGACGCTGGCCAAGAACGCCCGCGTGGTGGCCACCGACTCCGGCGGCCTGCAAAAAGAGGCGTACTTCTTCGCCGTGCCGTGCGTGACCATGCGCGACACGAGCGAGTGGGTCGAGACCCTGACGAGCGGCTGGAACGTGCTGGTCGGCACCGATCGCGAAGCCCTGACGGCCGCCTTGGCCAACCCGCCGCGGGGCGCCACCCACCCCGCGTTCTACGGGGCGGGCGATGCCGGCGCGCGCGTCGCCGCGGC
>Ga0302320_10029850_pt1 | contig 10416 bp, 9 predicted proteins | sample Bog_T0_3_FD_202130 | JGI IMG/M metagenome (GOLD analysis project Ga0302320, IMG submission 202130) | Peat permafrost microbial communities from Stordalen Mire near Abisko, Sweden - Bog_T0_3 | ecosystem: Environmental > Terrestrial > Soil > Wetlands > Peat | place: Sweden: Abisko, Stordalen Mire... | reverse complement strand
TGATACGCAGATTCATCAGCTTTTTCATTGAAGGTGGAACACCGGCCCCAGCGCCGAAGGAAGCTTTCCGCTCACGGCAGTCGCGAAAGCGACTGACCGGGAGCGAACAGGGCGCCGGGTCGGGACACGGACGTTTAACTTGGACGGCCTCCTAGGTGATCCGGATCCAGCCCCACTGGCGCCCGTGGCGGTCGCCGGCGCGGTAGGAGTGGAGCAGTTCCGGCGAACACAAGGTGCAGACCGCCACGGAGCCGTCCCGGGCCGGGTCCAGGCCCAGGTCCAGGGCCTGGGCCCGCAGCAGGCCGTGCAGGTCCAGGTGCGGCCTGCCCCGGGGCCCGGGCTCCGCCAGGCCCTCCCGCCAGGCGGGATCCCGCCGGGCCGCGGCCAGGACCTCCTCGCCCACTTCGAAGTGGCACTTCAGGATGGCCGGCCCCAGGGCCCAGGCCAGATCCTCCGGGCGGCCGCCCAGATCGCTGAACAGGGCCACGCCGCGGCGCAGGATGCCGCCGGTGGCGCCGCGCCAGCCGGCGTGGAGCGCGGCCGCCCAGGGCCGGCCATGGATGGGGCCGGCCAGCAGGATCGGCACGCAGTCGGCCACCCGCACGCCGATGGCGAGGCCGGGGGTGCGGGTCCAGATCCCGTCGGCGTCCTGGATCCCCTCGGCGGCCTCCACCACCTCGCAGCCGTGGACCTGGTGCAGGCGCCTGGGCGGCAGCGACTCCTCCGGATCCTCCCGGGTGGAGAAGCCCCAGTCCAGGGGGAAGGGCGGGGCGGTCCTCGGCGCGAGCATCAGCGGGGCCAGAGCAGGGCCAGCAGGCTGACGTCGGTGATGGCCCAGGCCGCCAGGGCCCGGTACATGCCGGCCTCGTGCCGGTCCTGGGACCAGGTGCGCCAGCGCGCCCACCAGGGCAGCAGCACCGCCATCCAGGCCGCCAGGGAGATGAGCAGCGGCGCCGGATTGCGGCCGTCCAGCAGCGCGCCCCAGCCGAACCACAGGTGGGCCACCAGGGCCAGTCCGGTCGCGAAGGCCAGCGCCGGCCCCTCGCCCAGGACGATGACCAGGGTGCGGTCGCCCCGGGCCCGGTCCTCGGCGGTCTGGTAGATCTGGGTGGGCGGGTACAGGGCGCCGAACAGGAAGCCGAAGCCGATGGCCACGCAGAGCATCCAGCGGGTCAGGGCCACGCCGGTGAGGCCCCAGCCCGCCAGCGGGGTGAGCAGGCCGAAGCCCAGGCTGTTGATCGCCATGTCCCAGCCGGCCCGCGCCTTGAGCCGCACCGGAGGCACCGAATAGAGCACCGACATGACCACGCAGGCGGCGTTGCTCCAGGCGAACAGCGGCGGCAGCAGGAATCCCAGCCCGAGCGACGCCGCCAGCATCAGGCCCGAGACCAGCGCCAGCCCCCGGGGGGGCTTGGGCGGCCGGCGCAGGTAGCCGATGTCCCCCTCGTCCTGGTCGAAGGCGCTGTTGATGGCCAGGGTGCCGCCGTTGAGCAGGGCGACGAACACGAACCAGCCCAGCAGGGCCGGCCGCAACGCCATGCCCAGACCCACCGCCAGCAGGGTCCCCAGCAGGAAGTGGGCGGTCATGATCGGCCATTCCATGGGGCGCAGGTGCAGCAGGTAGGCCGTGGGCACGGGCCCCAGCACCCGCTCGCAGGCGGCGCGCATGCCGAACCGGGCCGGCATCAGGCGATCCCCTCCCGCTGCAGGGGCACCACCTGCTCCTCGGGCCGCGCCTCCACCAGGCTGTCCATGGCGGCCATCAGGTGCGGCACGCTGAACCCGGTGTCCACGCACATGCCGTGGGGCAGCTCCAGGGGGATCACGTAGCAGGGGATCTCGGGCATCCGGGTGAGGCCCTTGAGCAGGCGGTCGGAGCAGGCCACGGCGACGATCAGGTCGGGCCGGTAGTCCCGGGCCTCCAGGTAGGCCTTGTGGCTGCGGTTGGTGATGCGGGTGGCCCAGCCGCGCTCCAGCTGCTGCGGCAGCAGGTCGCCCACGGAGCACAGGCCGCACTCGTAGCACTTGCCCAGATCGGTGAGGATGTCGGCCTTGCACCGGGCCAGCTGGATGCAGTGGGGCAGCAGCACCAGGGCGCGGGCCGCCTTGCGCTGGCCGAAGATCTGGCGCACCCGGCGGTTGTTCCAGCCGCAGAAGGACAGGATCCAGGCGTCCTCGAGCTTGAGCCGGCGGGCCAGCGGGCGAAGCGCCCGGGCCCACAGGCCGTCCCAGCGCACGATGGGCGTGCGGTGCTGCAGGAAGGCCTTGCCGCCCATGAAGCTGGGCCGCACTTCCGCCATCAGCGCCACCGCCGCCAGCAGGTACCAGCCCCGCCCCGCCGGCTCGACTGCGGCCAGGGCCAGGAGCAGCGCCGCGCCCAGCAGGGGCACGCCCCGCCTCACCAGGAGGAAGGCCCGGCAGGTGTCGGCGGGAAGGGCGGTCGGCTGGGTCATGAGCCTCCAGGTCAAGCCCTAATCATAGGCCTACTTCCCGACGCCGGCGAGGCCCACCAGTTTCTTGAGGTCCTCATCCTTCCAGCGCAGCCCGCCGCCGAAGAAGAAGGTCCTCAGTTCCGGGTTGGCGATGTCCTGCCACCCGGCCTGGGCGTAGATCCCCTTGTAGAACTGGAAGCTGCCGGTGATTCGGTAGCGGGGCTTGGGCTTGTAGTCCTCCTTGGTGAAGTCGTAGCCCAGCAGGCCCAGGCGCAGCCGGTCGTCGAGGGTGCGGTACTCGGCGCCGGCGCCGCCCTTGCCCTCCACGATGCCGGCGGAGAGCACGTAGTGCTCGGCCAGCCGCTTGGCGAACTGGGCCGAGAGGGTGAAGGCCTGGTCGGTGCTCACGGTCTTGACGGTGATCGGGCCGGGCACGCCGGTGATGGTCTGGGTGGAGGTGCCCACGCCGATCTTGCCGTCGGGGGTGGAGTTGAAGGCCAGGGCGTACCAGTGGTCCCTGGCCGGAACGAAGTCGATGCCCACCCCGGCCATGGAGTCGCCTCTGCGGCTCCACTGGGCAGCGCCCAGGTCCAGGTTCAGGTCCATGGCCTTGAAGCCGCCCAGCATGCTGTTCACGTTGTCCACGGCGGCGTTGATCTTGTTCACCGTGGTCTCGTCGTTGAGCAGCTTGCCGATGGTGCCTTCTCCCTTGTTCATCTTGTCGGTGATGGAGCTGACATTGTTGGCGGTGTCCTGCAGGCTGGCGGTGAGCCGGCGCACGTCGGTGAGAATGCCCTGCAGCTGCGGGTTGCCCTGCTTGACCATGTCGTTGAGGTTGCGGCCCAGGTCCTCGAACTGGCGGGCGATCTGCGGCAGCCGCTCCTTCAGGTCGGAGCTCATCTGCTGCACGTTGGCCATGGTGGTGTTGATGGCCCCGTGGTTCTCCTGGGCCATGGCCCGGAACTCGCCGGTGAGCTGGCGGACGTTGTCCACGATCTCGTCCAGCTTCTGCCGGCCCTGCTCGCCGCCGATGGACTGGTCCAGGGCCTTGGTGACGTTCTGCACGTTCTTGGCGATTTCGCCCATGGTCTCCATGAGGTTGTCCAGGCCGACACCCGCCTTGCTGGGGATGGTGGCGTCCATGGCCAGGAAGCCGGCGGTGGGGTGGCCGGGGTCCAGTTCGATGTACTTCTCGCCCAGGATGCCGATGGAGCTGAGCGAGGCCGTGGCGTCCTGGTAGACCTTGAACTCCTTGGGCAGGCCCAGGGTGACCCTGGCGCGCTTGCCGTCCAGCTCGATGGCGGTCACCGCCCCCACCTTCACGCCGGCCACCCGGATGGCGCTCTGAAGGTTCAGCCCGGCCACCTGGTCGAACTCGGTGGTCAGCTTGTTCTGGCCTTGGCCGCCGAACAGGTCCAGCTTCTCCATGCGCAGGATCAGGGTGCCCATGATCCCCACCGCGAGAATGAAAAAGGCGCCTACTTTGGTTTCGAGTTTCATGGTCGGTTCCTGGGTGGGCTCAGGGAGCGGGAAGGACTGCGGACGGGCGCTTGCCGAGGCTGGGAGGCGGGGGGTCGTCCAGGAACGGGCCCTCGGCGTCGCCGCGCAGGAACTGCTGGATCACCGCGTCGGGGTTGACTTTGAAAGCCTCGGGCTTCTCCACCGCCAGGCACTTGCCCCGGAACAGCATGGCGATCCGGTCGGCGATCTCGAAGGCGCTCTTCAGGTCGTGGGTGATGGTGATGCTGGTGACCCCCATCTGGGTCTTGAGGTCGAGGATGATCTTGCCGATGACGTCGGTCATCACCGGGTCCAGCCCGGTGGTGGGCTCGTCGAACAGCAGGATCTTGGGCTTGAGCGCGATGGCCCGGGCGAACCCGACCCGGCGCTTCATGCCGCCGGAAAGCTCGGAGGGCCGCAGCTTCTGGGTGCCCTTGAGGCCGACCATGTTCAGGCACTCCTCCACCCGGGCGTCGCGCTCGGCCGGGGTCATCTTCGTGTGCCGGGTCAGGGCGAAGCCCACGTTCTCCTCCACGCTCATGGAATCGAACAGGGCGGCCATCTGGAAGCACATGCCGATGCTCTTGCGGGCCTCGGCCAGCTCGTCCCGGCTCAGGTCCTGGACCACCTTGCCCTCCAGCGTCACGTGCCCGGCGTCCGGCCGGAACAGGCCCAGGATGCAGCGCAGCAGCACGGTCTTGCCGCTGCCGCTGCCGCCCAGCACCACCAGACTTTCGCCCTCCTCCACGCTGAGGTTGACGCCGTCCAGCACGACCTTCTTGCCGAAGGCCTTGGAGAGGTTGACGACGTCGATGACAGGCATGTTCGGCTCAGACCAGGAGGAGTTTGGTGAGGAAGAAATCGGAGATGAGGATCCAGAGGCTGCTGGTGACCACGCTGCTGGTGGGGGCGTTGCCCACCCCCTCGGCGCCGCCCCGGGTGCGGTAGCCGCGCCAGCAGCCCACCAGGGCGATGATCAGGCCGAACACCAGCCCCTTGGTGAGGGCGATGGCCAGGTCGCGGAAGCCGACCAGCTTGTAGAAATCCTGGCCGTAGACGTAGGCGCTCTGGCCCTGGACTGCCACCAGCAGGGTGTAGCCGCCCAGGTAGCCCACGAAGATGGCCATCCCGGTGAGCAGCGGCAGCATGACCGCCGAGGCCAGCAGCCGCGGCACGAACAGGAAGTGCACCGGATCGGTGGCCAGGCACTCCAGGGCGTCGATCTGCTCGGTGACCACCATGGTGCCCAGCTCCGCCGCCATGGCCGAGCCCACCCGGCCGGCCATCATCAGCCCGGTGATGACTGGGGCCAGTTCGCGCACCACCGCCAGCCCCTCCACCTGCCCGGCCAGGCCCTCGGCCTGGAACTGCCTGAACCCGAACGAAAGCTGCACCGCGAAGACCATGCTCACCGCCAGGGAGGTGAGCACCACCACCGGGATCGAGTTCACGCCCACGGCCGAAAGCTGGTAGAGGAACCGGCGGCCGTCGAACGGGAGCCTGAAGACGCATATGAAGCTGCGGGCCGAAACGGTCACGAAGTCGCCGGTCTCGGTGATGATGTCAAGGATTGCGGCGCCCAGTTGGCCGACCAGAGAAGAAAACATGAGATCCCTATAATATGGAAACCAATGATCCACTCTAGCAGGGTGGCTAGAGGACGCCCTAAGCCTTCCGGGCTTTCTGCTTCTGCCGGAGCCGGTCCGCGATCCCTTCCTTGATCACCAGCGGGGCGCGGGTGAGGGCCAGGGCGCCGGCGGGGACGTCGGCGGTGATGGTGCTGCCGGCGCCGATGATGGCCCCGTCGCCCACGGAGACCGGCGCCACCAGCTGGCAGTCCGAGCCCACGAAGACGTCCTTGCCGATGACCGTGGCGTGCTTGCTGAAGCCGTCGTAGTTGCAGGTGATCAGGCCGGCCCCGATGTTGCTCCGCTCGCCCACGTCGGCGTCACCCAGGTAGCTCAGGTGGTTGGCTTTGGCCCCGGAGCGCAGGGTGGTCTTCTTGGTCTCCACGAAATTGCCCACGTGCACGCCCGCCTCCAGCAGGGTGCCTTCCCGCAGGTGCGCGAAGGGGCCCAGGATGCAGTCGGGGCCCACCTCCGAGCGGTCGATGACGCAGTACGGCCGGATCTGGGCCCCGCCGCCCACCGTGCAGTCGCTGAGCACGCAGCCCTGGCCCACCGAGGCGCCCTCGCCCAGCTCCACCCGCCCGGCCAGGCTGACCCCGGGGCCCAGCAGGACGTCCTGGGCCAGGGTCGCCCGGGGGCCCACCAGGGTGGCGGCGGGATCCAGGAAGGTCACGCCCTCGTCCATCCAGCGGCGGTTGACGCGGTCCCTGGCCAGGGCCTGGAGCGCGGCCTGGTCGGCCCGGGAGTTCATGCCCATCAGCTCGGCCGGGTCGCACAGCTCCACCGCCACCGGCAGCTGCCCGGCCACCGCCATGACCGCGTCGGTGAGGTAGTACTCGCCCTGGGCGTTGCCGTTGGACAGCCCGGCCAGGGCCTGCTTCAGGGGCGCCCAGGGCAGGGCGTAGGCGCCGCCGTTCACCCGCCGGATGGCGCGCACCGTCTCGTCGGCGTCCTTGTGCTCCACCACCGCCTCCAGGCTGCCGTCGGCCCTCTGCACCACCCGGCCGTAGCCGGCGGGGCACTCCAGGTCCATGGCCAGCAGGGTGGCCCCGGCTCCGGCCATGCGGGCGATGGTCGACCGCCGCACCAGGGGCACGTCGCCGCACAGCACCACCACCCGGGCGCAGCCCAGCCGGTCCAGCTCGGGGCCGGCCGCCTGGGCCGCGTGGCCGGTGCCCAGCGGCTCGCCCTGGTCCACGCTGGTGACCGGGCAGGGCAGCAGCCCCCGGGCGGCCCAGTCCGCCAGGGCGGCCTCCACCAGCTCCCGGCCGTAGTGCACCACCACCACCGCCGCCGCGACGCCGGCGGGCAGCGCCCGCAGCACCCAGAGCAGGGAAGGGTCGCCCAGGACCGGATGGAGCACCTTGGGCAGGGCGGATTTCATGCGCTTGCCCAGGCCGGCGGCAAGGATCAGGGCGATGGTGGTCATGGGGACTCCGGTGGGGGCGGCGCGGTGGGATCGCACAGCAGCGCCAGCAGGCATTGCAGGAAGTTCTGCCCCGGGAACGGCTTTTCCAGGAGGATGATCCGGCTGGGGCCGCCTTCGCGGTTGGAGCCGTCGCCCTGGGACCAGGGCCGGCCGTCGCCCAGGAGCAGGATGGCCGGCACCCGGGCGCCGCCCAGCCGGCGCAGGCGGGACTGGAACCGCTCCAGCGGCCCGGCCCGCTCCAGCACCAGGATGTCCGGCAGGGCCTCGCCCCGGGCGCTCTCCAGGCACTGGCGCAGGCCCAGGTGGGCCCGGGCCTCGCCGCCGGCGCCCTCGACCATGCCGCAGAGCGCCTCCCGCACCAGGGGGTCGTGGTCGACGATCCAGACCCGGCGGCCCTGGAGGCAGCGGGAGGCCAGGTCGGCCTCCCGGCTCTGGCAGGGCAGGTAGATCCGCGGCCACAGGAACCCATGGCCGTCGTGGGCCATCTCCAGGATGCCCAGCGAGGCGCGCACGGTGTCCTGGAGCCAGGTGAGGCCCAGGAAATCGCCTTCCCAGGCCGAGGGCCGCCCGGCCAGCTCCAGGGTCAGCAGGGCCCATGAGCGGTTGCCCAGGACCAGCGGCGCCATGGCCAGGGTGATGGTGCCCCGGTCCAGTCCCTGGCGGCCGTGCAGCAGCAGCTGGGTGGCGATGCGCTGCAGGGCGTCGGGCTCGATGAACAGGGTGAGCTCGGGGGTGCGGTGGCGCACGGCGCATCCGGCCGGCAGCATCTGCTGCAGGCGCGGCAGCAGGGACTCCATGGCGGACCGGGCCTGGAGGTGGGGGAAGACCGTGCTGCCCCGGTGCTCGCCGCCTTCCGGCATGAGCCGCTGGGCGGCCACCATGATCCGTTCCGCCGCGTCGCGGGTCTTGGCGTTCCAGGTCTCCTGCAGGATCTGCTCCACCGCCGGCAGGATGGTGCCCAGCGCCTTCTCCGCCATCCGCCCGGTCTCGCGCACCCCCAGCACGGGGGTCTGCAGCACCGCCTCCATCTCGCTGCGCAGGGCCAGGGTGCCCGCGGCGGGGTCGGCGATCCAGACCAGGGCCATGTTCCGGTCGAAGGCCACGGCCTCCAGGCGGACGTTCTGGAAGCTGGAGTCCTTGCGCACCAGGGTGGCCGGGATGCTGCCCTTGAAGTCGCGCAGGAGCTTCTCCCGCAGGTCGTCCCAGGCCGGGGCGTCGCGGCCCTGGAACAGGTCCTGGAGCAGGTAGCCGCGGATCTGGTTGCGCGGGAAGCCGACCATGCGGCTGAAGGCGGTGTTGGTCTCCAGCAGCATGCCCTTCTCGTTCACGAGGAACATGGGCTGGCGGGCCTCGATGGCGTAGGCCAGGGTGGGGCCCTCGGCCGGCTTGTCCCCCTCCAGGGCGGACATGGCCACCCGGAAGCCGTCGCCCCGCCCCTCCACCCAGGTACCCTGGCGGCGCAGGTAGAGCAGCTGCTGCAGCCCCACCAGGCCCAGCAGGATGCCGGCCAGGAGCGAGGCGATCCAGGACAGCGGCTGGGCGCCCATGGGCAGGTTGCGGAAGATGTCGGTGGCGATGAGGAAGGCCAGCCCGCCGGTGACCGGCAGCCGCACCTGCAGCCAGCGCCCCTGGGTGATCCGGTAGCCCAGGTCGGAAAGCAGCAGCCAGAGCCCGGCGTGCATCAGCGCCATGGCCCAGAAGGCAAACACCGAGCGCATGTCCAGGCCCATGCGGCTGCCGGTGAGCCAGACGAAGAGGGTCGCGCCGCCCACCCCGTAGGCCAGGCGCCGCAGCCCCCTGCCCCCGTCCAGGTGGACCGCGATGAACAGGGTGAAGCCCAGCAGGGCGCCGCCCAGGTGGGGGGAGGGCAGGTCCTGGCCCATCTGCGGCCAGGGCAGGGCCAGGATGGCCAGGATGCCGCCCAGGAAGTAGCCGTAGGAAGTGCCCACCCGGCCCCGGTAGCGGTAGATGAGGAACCCCAGCCAGGGCGGCACCGGCAGCAGCAGCGCGAACAGCAGGTCGTGGGTGTTCACCGGGGACCCCCGGTCATTCGGATGCTCCGCCGGCCGAGGCCCGCCAGGGCTGGCCCTTGGCCCGCCCCGCCAGGCGCACCGCCAGGGCGGCGGCCTCCATGAAGTTGGCCGCGTCCGCGCGCCACAGCCCGGCCAGGTCGAAGGCGGTGCCGTGGTCTGGGGAGGTGCGGATGTAGGGCAGGCCCAGGGTGAGGTTCACCGCCCGGTCCGGCTCCAGGACCTTGATCGGGATCAGGCCCTGGTCGTGGTAGAGCGCCACCACCAGGTCGAATTCCCCGCGGGCGGCCCGCTGGAACAGGGTGTCGGAGGGCAGCGGGCCGTAGAACCGGGGCGCCTCCAGAAGTCCCCCCGGCGCCGTCCCGGACGCGCCGGAGAAGATCGACCAGCCCTCGGGCGCCGGGCCCAGGCCGAACGGCGAAGGCACCTTGGCGAAGGGCGCGCTGGCCGCGGTGCCGTCGTAGCCCCGGAAGGCCTCCCGGGCGGCCAGGATGGCCTGGTCCAGCACGGCCTCTTCGTGGCCGAAGGCCCCGCCCTCCCCGGCGTGGGGGTTCAGGGCGCAGAGCGCCACCTTCAGCCCGGACTTGCCGGTGAGCCCCATGAACCGGTCCGCCGCGAAACACAGAGTCTGGGCCACCTGGTCCGCGGACAGGCCCTCCACCACCGAGCGCAGGCTCTGGTGCACGGTGTGCAGCACCACCGAGAGCCGGGGGCTGACGAAGGCCATGCGCGAAATGGGCGAGCCGCAGAGGGACTGGAGGAACTCGGTGTGCCCGGGGATGGGGTAGCCCGCCAGGTGGGCGGCGGCCTTGGCCAGGGGCAGCGTCACCAGGGCGTCGGCCTGGCCCGACTGCGCCAGCGCGGCCCCGGCCCGCACCGCCTCCACCGCGCAGCGGCCCGAGGCGGCCGACCCGGTGCCCAGCCTGAGCTGGTCCGCGCTGATCTCCGGGGTGGGGTCGATCCACGCGCAGCGGCCCTCGCCGCCGGGGGCCGAGGCCGGGGCGGTGCGCAGCTCGCGGCCGCCCGCGTCCCAGCGCCAGCGCAGCGGGGCCTTGCCGTCGTCCAGCAGGTCGGCCCCGGCCCGGGCGCCCACCACCACCACCTCGGCCCAGCGGTTGATGGCGGGGAGCGAACGCAGCAGCAGCTCCGGCCCGATCCCGCACGGGTCTCCAAGGGTGATGGCGATGCGCGGGCGTCTGGTCATGGTCTCAATCGTACAGCGGCAGCTCCACGTCCGGGGAAGAGGATTCCTCCTTCTTCCCGCCGCGGCTCCTGCGGATCCGGGGCTCCTCCTCCTGCTTGTAGAGATACTTGATGTTGTGCTTGGGCACCACCACGTTGGGTTCCTTGATCCGGTTGATCTTGAGGCAGTGCTTGTCGTACCACTCGATGACCCC
>Ga0302320_10029849_pt1 | contig 10416 bp, 11 predicted proteins | sample Bog_T0_3_FD_202130 | JGI IMG/M metagenome (GOLD analysis project Ga0302320, IMG submission 202130) | Peat permafrost microbial communities from Stordalen Mire near Abisko, Sweden - Bog_T0_3 | ecosystem: Environmental > Terrestrial > Soil > Wetlands > Peat | place: Sweden: Abisko, Stordalen Mire... | reverse complement strand
AGGGCGATCTCGAGGGGCCCCGGCGTGGCGGCGTCGACTCGCACGGAGATGAGGCCGTTCAGTGGGTAGTCGGTGTCGACCGAGAGCTCCACGCGCCCGGCAGCGACGTCGACGGAAAGGTGGGAGGGAGCGAACTGCCAGAGCTGGACGCCGGTTTCCGTGGCCGTAGCCAGGTAGTGCTGCAGCGTCAAGGTCACGACCACCAGTTTGGCAGTACGGGCGTTGCCCTGGGGGCCCCAATGAGCCGCGGCCCAAAAAACAGGCTCTCAAGACCTCTCGTGGCGGTCCCGTGATGGCTCGGGCCGCTGCGCCGACGACAACCCGGCGACGACCAGGAAGGACGACGTCGGGGCGTCAGCCGGCCGCAGGCCGGTGCCTTTGGCCAGGATGGCGCTGCTTGTCTTCATCTGGCCCGTAGGCCGAGTGAAATGTGTGGCAGCCCCAGATGGCCTGGGCGCCTATCCTGCTAACCGGTTCGTGGTGAACGTGGGAACCGTCCGTCGAAGTCTTGGTCGGTGGCCCCGTAGAGGTTTCAGTACCACCGTCCCTATTCGCGCGGAGGAAGCTTAGGGAACAGCCGAGACATTACCCGGGACTGGAACATTGGTTTGAACACCTTGTGGACCGTTGTCGTTCCTTTCACTGCGGCCAAGAGGATCGCTATCACCACTAGTCCCACGATCCAAATCAAGAAGAAGGCGAGCAAGCCCCAACCGAGGCTCCTTGTCAAGAGCCCGACAACAATGCTCGGCGCCAACATGACGAAGCTTGTTAGCGCCATGACGACTGCGAGGAGCCGGCGCCGTTCGTTGGGGATTCTCGACGGCACTAGAACCCCGACGGGTCCACGGAGCTGAGGGAGGCAAAGGGGGCAAGCATGACTAGGCACCCAGTTGCGACGACCAGTCCGCCCACCACCATCAGGGTGCCTCCTGCGAACCCAGCGGCCACAACCAAAGTGCTGTCACTGCCTGCTGTCCCCAGTATCACGGCCGCACCGCCTCCAGCCATCTCCAGCCCACCAGCGATTCCGAGGGCGTATGCCATTCTTCCCAAAGACTGCGATTGCGCAGCGAACCCTGACGTCGTGTTCGTCGTCGGCTGAGAGGGGACAGTGGTCCCACTGGTTGGAGTCGGTGTAACGCTTGCTGGTGGAGCAGTCGGACGACTTGGAGGTGCAGTCGTCGTCGTGGTCGTGCCGGTTGGAGTTTTCGTTGTGGTCGTCTTCTGAACAGGTACGACGGTTATTACGGTCGTTTCCAAACCCTTCGTTGTTGTCGTCATGGTAATGGTGGTTGTCCCAGTGGCCGTCTTGATGGTGGTGGCCGTCGTTGTGCCCGTCTTCGTTGTGATCTTTGTGGTGGTCGTCGTCCCCGTTGCCGTCTTCTTCGTCGTGGTAGTCGATGCAAGCCCCGAGGGGTCCGTCCCGTCCAGAGGGTTCTCGTCGGCGTACCCGTAGGCGTCCAGCGTTGCGTTGAACTCCGGGTCGACAGAGAGGAACTGTCCCGTCACCGGGTCATACCAGCGGGCAACACAGACCTCGCGTGCGCTCCCACGTACTTTGGCGGTGCACGGCTGCTCTGAGCTGGACCGGTGCGGGACGGGAGCAGGAAATCCAGGTACGTCCGCAGGAGTTTGCGGGGTCGCGCGTCGTCGGCAGGACAACCGAGCGCGGTGGCAACGCGTGGCGCACAGGCTCACGTTGTCATCTTCTCACGACCCAAGAGACGGCGCAGACGCAGCCTTGCCCGGCCAGCTCAAGGCGGAGGTGCGGAAGCCGAGGCTGCGTGGTCTATGGTCGGTCGAGCGACACTACCCAACGGGTGAAGAACGGATCGGTGAGGTACCAAGTGCCCTCGGTAGCGACCACCCAATCATCTTGTGAGAGCGCTTCAATGGCACGCTGCACCGAGGACGGTGCCAGGCCCGTACGTCGGGCGAAACTGCCCCCGAAGGGCTCCGGCGTGGCTTCGCGGGCCAGAGCTGCGAGCACTCTACGTTGCACAGCGGAGCGTTGGTGCCAAGCGTCCGCATAAGTGGCGGCGTTGAGGGCAACGGCCTGGGCCATGCCGGCGTCGATATCTTCGAGGGCAATGACGTCTCCCGCTACGACGAAGGTCTCAAAGGCAAGGTGCTGGATATCGTTGGGGACAGGGCCGGCCCGCTCCACGATGGCGTTGGCCACCGCGACCGGCATCTTCTTGCCGGCGCTGGCTGCCCGCCGGACCAGGTGGCGGGCCATCGTCGGGGCGTCTATAGGCCCGAGCGCGATCGGCTGGGTCATGCCGTACAAGGGGGCACCGTGCACATGCACGAGGCGCTCCATCATGCGCCGGCGGCTACCAGCGACGACCAGTGAAAGGCGCGGGTACGTGTCTGCCAGGCCTTTTAGCACGTCCGCTGCCCTTGGCTCGATGTCGACGATGCTGTCGAACTCGTCAAGCACCAGCACCGGCGGGCGGTCGCCTTCGGCCAGTAGCCGGTAGACGTCCTCCAGTACGCTGATGGCGTCGGGTTCGGCCAGCGACGGGGCGAAGCTCAGCTTGGGCCGGCCGTCGTCGCCGACCTCGAAAATGGGCGCGATGCGGAACCGCCCCCGTAGTTCCGCGATGGCGGCGGCACCGCGCTGCAAGAGGTGGTGGCGGGTGCGGGCATAGCCCGTGGCCAAGGCGCTGGCGAAGCGGCCCGGCGCAGGCTGGGCAAGCACGTTCACATGCACGATGGCCACGCCGGCCCGGCCCGCTGTCGCCTCGGCGGCCAGCAGCAGAGAGGTCTTGCCGTAGCGCCGGGGGGACACGACCGAGACGTTGATGCCTTGGGTGACCCGTTCAATAAGCGCCTGGAGCTCGATCTTGCGGCCGGCAAAGTTGTCCCCTGTGACCGGCGACCCGTACCGGAAGGGGTTTGGCACCACGGGCATATCCGCTATCTTACGCGAACCCGCGTTACGCGCGGTCGCGTAGCCAGCCGGAGCGGTGACGCTCCCGAGCGCGCCGGCGCCCTTTTCGTCCCAAAGCTGGGAGGGTTACTTCCCGGCCGGGTGCGTGGCCCGGTGCACGGCTCGGAGTTTTTCGACCGAAACGCGAGTGTAGATCTTGGTCGATTCAAGGTTCTCATGTCCCAAGTATTCAGCCACGTAGCGCACGTCGGCCCCACCGTCGAGCATGAGGGTGGCCGCTGAGTGCCTAAAAGATGGCAGCTACCTTTCTTGGCCGGGGCACCCGCTTTCACGTAAGCCCGTACGGTGCGCGTCAGCCACTCGGCGCACATTGGCTCCCCGCTGGCCGAGAGGAACAGCACGCCGGCATCTGGGTACTTGGCTAGGCGGGGCCTCACTTCTTCGACATAACGCCGGGCCCAAGCCACGGCCCGTTCCCCGATGGGGACGTAACGGTCCCTGGCCCCCTTGCCCTGGCGGACGAACACCGTGCCCCGGGCGCCGTCGATGTCGGCCAGGCGGAGCCGTATCAGCTCGGAACGGCGCAGGGCGCTCGAATAGAAGACCTCGAGCAAGACCCGGTCCCGTAGCCCGAGCGGTGTGGTCACGTCGGGGCCGGCCAGCACCGCTTCGGCCTCCTCGGCCGACAGGGTCGCTTCGGGCAGGCGCCGCTCCACTTTGGGCAGCTCGATGGCGGCCGCCGGGTCGAAGCCGAGCCGTCCCTGGCGCACCAACCAGGAGAAGAGCAACTTGACCGCCACCAAGCGGTGGGACTGGGTGCGGAAGCTGAGCGGGGTCCCGTCAGCTTTGCGGTGGTGGTACTGGTGGCGCTGGTAGGACTCCAGGGCCGAGAAGCTGACCTTGGGCACGTCGGCGATACCGAGCTCGGCCAGGAACGCAGTGAGGTTGCGCAACTCGAAGCGCCGTATGCGCACGGTGGCGGGCGAAATAGCCGTGGGCCAGGAGCCAGGCCAGGTCGTCCTCCACCGCGTCAGCCAGGTCGTAGCCGGGCCGGGCGGCGGCGGCGCTCACCGCTGGGCCTCGACCAGGTCGCCTTGGTGTACATCACCTTTGGCTACGTGCGAGACGGGCCCGTTACTAATTCGTCCAACTGTCGCGGGGTTGCCCGTTCGCCCTGGTGAAGTGACCAAAGCAACCCGCGAGGGCGGCTCGCGCACTTCGCGCGGGCCGTCGCGCGGTCCCGCGCTGTCATCGTCCGCCAATAAGTAGGTATGACGGCGTCCCGGACGGTCACGCTGTTCGGCAACGTACTCCAAAGTCACCAGACGGCCGAGGCCGACCCGTACCTGGTGCTCGGACCAGCCCGTCAGTTCCCGTAGCTCCCGGCGGGTGAAGCGCACCGGCACAGTGCCGGCGTGTTGGCTCGTCCGGCTCTGCATGACCGAAAGGAGCCGGCGGGCCGGGGGCGACAGCTCGTCGGCCGCCCGCACGAGCACTTCTTGGCACAGCTGTACACCGAGGGCGACGTCGTCGGCGCTCGCTTCTACGTAGCGCACGGTGGTGCCGGCCACATCCAGCGTGCCCTGGGGGCGCTGGTGCTGGTGCAGCAGGGCGATGGAAGCGATGACCGACAGCAGCTTTTGGTGGTCCCGGCGGTGGCGGGTGGACGAGTCGGGGAAGGCCAGCTCCTCGGCACCGGGGACGACGACGGGTAGAGGGTCCAAGAGGCGCTGGGCGTTGCGGTGCAGCCTCACGACGTCGTCTCGGCGTAACCGGGCGACAAGGCCTTCCAGGGTGGCCGCCCGGCGCTGAGCGGCCTGCACGGCCCGAGTCTGGGCCCGGTCCTCGTCGACCCCGAGCACGACCAGGCGGTTGGCCAGTTCGGGGTCGACCTCGGCTGCCGTGGTGGTCATGAGCAAGGAGAGGGGGCCTTCCACGCCGTAACTGCGGGTGCGTAGCCGGCCGGTGTCGGGGTCCTTGCCGGCCCAGGCGATGGCCAGGCGCCCCTCGCTGATGAGCAGCTTTAGGGCATAGGCGGCGCGCGAGGCGCCGTGCTCTTCAGAGACGAACAGGACCTTGCGGGCCAGGTCACCCGCACCCAGGTAGTACACCGCCTGGGCCGTGAGCGCCGACAGGCTGACGAGGTCCTCTTCGGGCACGAAGGCGGCCACGGCATCGGCCAGGGTGGACTTGCCGGCGGCCGAGCTCGACTGCACTACGACACCGAAGGGCCGCTCCGCTTTGCGCGAGATCGTGGCCAGGTAGGCCACGACCAGGTTGGTCTCTTCCCCCACCACCCCGAGCGAGGCCAGGTCGGCACCGATCCTGGCGAGCAGGTCCGGCGACGCCAGCAGCCCCATGGCTGCCGCCCGCTCGCCCTCGGTCATCTCGGATGGGCCAGGAACTTCGTCGCCCTCGCCGGCCTGGGCCCGCTCGACGGCGAAGATCACTTCGGCCAGCTCCTTGCGCAGCGCCTCGACCCCTGTGCGTAGCTCGGCTACCGCGCCGGCCAGGTAGGCGCTGCGGGCCCGGGCGGCGTAGAGGTCGAGCGTGTCCAGGTGGAAGCGGCCCGAGCGCTCATCGGTCACCGACAGCGCCACTCGTAATGAGCCTGGCACCGGGGAACGAGCGCCGCCCCGGGCGCGCCAGCGCCGGTCCCCGAAGCTGACGTACAGCTCGGAGGCATCGCCGGAGACGGTTGGCGCCGCCTCATCTGGCCGCACTGAGCCAGCGGTGACGGGGCCCGGCCGGGGCGCTTGGGCAACCGCTACGTCGGCTTCGGCGAGCACGGCGGCCAGAGCACCGGCCCGGTCCGTCGCCCCTCTCAGCACCTCAGCGATGGGGAGGTGCATGCCGGCCTTCCCCACCACGATCCCCGCCCGCCCGAGCCGCTCGTTGGCCTGTTCAGTTGCCGGGCCCAGCAGGACGACATGGCGCACGCCCCGGCTTGCCAGCTGCTTGGCGTCGTCGCGGGAAAGACCCCCGGGACGGGCGAGCGCCAAAACGTCAGGGTGGCCGGCGCCGATGACGGCGAGGGCCTCGAAAATGTCAGCGGCCATTACCACTTCGGTCGGCAACGGCTCAGTCGCGTTGAACCACCCACCCGGCAGCCCCTCGGCCCACAAGTCGACCGAGCCCCGGTCCAGGCGCCGGCCGCACAGGCCTACGACTTCGCCCTTGGTATTGCTGACCGGGACGACCAGGCAACCGACGAAGTGCTCGTGGCCCGAAGGTCGGAAGACCCCCAGGCGGGTGAGCTGGGAACGCAGTTCAGCACCCTGCTTCCACTGCCGGCCGGGAAGGGCGGGGCCGAGCGAGCGGTCCGAGTAGCCCACCCGAAAAGCCCGAGCCGTCTCCTCGTCGACGCCGAGCCCTGCCAGTGCTCCCCTCGCCTTGTCGCGGCCCGCCAGGGACCGCACGTAGTGCTCGACCACGGCGCCCAGCACATCCTGGTCGCTGGCCCCGGGTGCCAGGTCTTTGGCTACGAAGCTACCGGTGGCTGGTGATCCTTGCAAATAACTTTTCTGCATGATACTATCTATTCTATCAGATATCATGTGGAGTTGCAAGGGCCTGCTACGGTCGCGCAGGTGGAGTTCGGGGAACGCTTGGCTCTGCTTCGCCGCCAGGCCGGGCTCACCCAGGTCTCCCTGGCCGAGCGGGCCGAGGTGCACGTCACCCAGCTGCGCCGCTACGAGGCCGGCACCACCGAGCCCACGCTGGGGGCATTGCGGCGCCTGGCCGTCGCCCTCTCGGTGAGCGCCGACGCGCTGGTGTTCGGCGACGACGAACGCCTCCCCGCCGACGAGGCCCTGCGGCTGCTCTTCGAGGCCACGGTGTTCTTGGACGAGGCCGAGCAGGACCACGTGCGCGCCCTGCTCCAGGCCTTCCTGGCCCGTCACGAAGCTGTACGGGGCGAAGAGGGTGCCCGCAAGCCGCGCCTGCGGGGCCACTGATCCTGCGCCGTCGCACACCGAGACGCCTGCGCCGAGGGTGGCAATGGTGCGCTCGGTTTCTCGCAGCTCACGACGACCGGGCACCGGTGTCCCCTTCTCCGGCCGCCACCAGCGGCCTCTACCCCGGGGCCGAGTGGTGTCCGACCTATGCCCTCCCCTTGGCATTTCCCCACCCGCTGAGCGCGACCATTGGCCCCGATCCTGCACCTTTGAGGGCCGTCGCCAGACGAGCCAGGTGACCAAGCTCACTAACTAACGCTCGGCCCGCTGGTCGCGGCCCGCAGTTCCCCCTCAGCACGAGCCCGTTCGAACCCGCCCCGGCGGACCGGCGACCGCCGAGCCTCATGTGCGGCGCGCCAGTGCTCAGCGGCCCCGGTCAATGCCTCGTTCAGAGCCTCCGTCCCACGACGCCGGACTGGCATGCCCACAGCTCTCGGCAGCCGCCACCGACGACGATGTCGGCCGGCTCGCCACGACGATGCTGGACCGGCTGGCACGCCCGCCCCTCGGGCAAGGAACGGCCACCTTCTCAAGCCCGGATGTGGACCTTACACAGTCGGCATTCGAGGGGCGACCCCGGCATATAGCCACCGTTGGGCAACCACGCTTGCCGCGGCAAGGGTCCCTCTTGAAATCGTGTTCAAGAACCTTGGCTACAGCCTCCGGGGGAGCGATACCTCGGCAGAACAAGCCCGCCCGGACTCCGCCGGCGCGGGGCCAAACCCGTCGTGTTGCCAGGCCCGCCCTTCGTGGCAGGTTGGTCTGGCCCGCATCGCAACCCCCGGCGGGGAGGGCGGCTGGCGGGCACCTTCTCTTACGCACGTTGTGCCCCGTCGTGCCGCTTCTGGTGCCTCGCCAAGAAGCCGTCGCTCAGAAGGCTCAAATAGTAGCCAGCGAAGGCCGCGACCAGTCCTGCAACCACCAATGAACCCGTGAGCGCGAGCACAACCCCAGAGAGGGCGAGGGCCGGCACCAGGAACAGGGCCCGCATAGGCAATCTAGGTGAGCGCGGCCGTCGCCCCTTCCAAGTGAGGGCCACAGGCCACGGGTCGCAACGAGGGCCCGCTGCAGCTACGGCCCGCGCCTCTAGTTGGGAGCGTCGCGCCCTCGGCACCTCGCGCACCAACACGAACGCGGTGCAGGCACCCGCAAACACGGCAAAGATAAGCCACAGCTTCTGGGGCTCATTGGACCTCCCCATGTAGGTCGTCCAATTTGGGAAGGCCACAGCGGTGGCTACGGTCACCAGCCAACTACAGGCCAGGGCCAAGGCGACCGTCACCAGGTCGCGGCGAGACGCTGCGACGGTCTCTGCCGCCTCGATGGCGCAGCGACCGGGCTCGTGAGGGCACGCCGCGTGCAGCGCCTCGCGGCCGGCGATGTCGAGCCGAGCTGCTGCGCGTGCTTCCCTTAGCGTCGGGATTCTCACACCCTTCTCTCCTCGACCACTTGCGCTCGCCGCTGATCGTGGCAGAGCTTGGCGCGCGACCCTGGCTCTCATCTGTCAGAACGACCCGCGACCGCGCCAGGTAACCAAGACGGCTTCAGCCCTAGCGAAGCCAGCAGTCCCGATGTCCGAGGTAAGCGACATACCCTCAGTACCCTGGCGGGGCATCGGCGAGGCTAGAAAGGCAGCCGCCGCCAAAGTCAGCGACGGCCCCCAACCCGCTCGGGTCAGGGTCGTTCCACACGGCTTGTGCCCCGCTCATGAGGCACCCGCCCAGATCGCTGACAAAGTTGAGGAAGCCAGAGTGGTCCGAAGAGGGCGGGGGCGGTGTATTTATGTTATTAGCCAGCTTTAGTGGGTCGGCGCCTTGGCTCTTACCTGGGTCGGTCGTGTTGTAGTAGCCGTTAGGATCGGCGTTACAGATACCCCCGTTCCGGTCGGGGCCCAAGCCGCCGACGCAGGCAACATCGGCATTCGTCTGGGTGGTGCATTGCGTCCCGTAACAGTCCGTGACCGTACCACCAGGAAGGTTGGGATTGGTCACGATCGTCTGACTTCCCGGGGTATTTCGCTGGGTGTTCGTAGCTGGGACCATGGTTGAGCTAGAAGTCACTGTCCTCGTGTAAGTCGGCAGGTTGGATGTCTTGGATGACGTGACCTCTTTGTTGCCCGACCAGCTGGTCGTCGTTTGGGTAATGCTTAGGTGGGCCGTGTAAACTGTCGTGATCTTGCCGTCTGTCACCTTTGCCTTGCTGACGTTTAGCTTGATGTTTATGGTATCTGTGGTCTTGCTTTGGCACGGCCCCTGCTCCTTGCCTGGCAAGCAGCCGTAGAGCCCTGACGGGTCCGTCCCGTCCAACGGGTTCTCGTCGGCGTAACCGTAGGCGTCCAAGGTCGCGTTGAACGCTGGATCCACCGACAAGAACTCCCCAGTGCTCGGGTCATACCAGCGGGCAACACAGACCCCGGGTGCGTTCCGACGTAGTTCGGCGCTGAACGGCCTATTTGAACTGCGCCGTTGCAAGGCGGCGGGCCGAAATGCGCCTACGTTGGCCGAGGTTTGCGCGTACACGCATCGTCGGCAGGACAACGAGGCCTGCATTCGGCCCGTGACGCACTGGCTCACGGTGCCATCTTCTCACCTGGACCCGGCGCGTCTGGGGAGCGCGCCACCGTTGGGCGCTCGGGCCAGCGCTCAGCCCCGGGCGATATCTCGTGGCATTGTCAGGCGGTCCTTTTGTGCAGTAGGTGGCGATGACGCTCGACAGGCCCGGGCAAAGGGCGGACCCGGACAATGTCGCCGTCGACCTCGACGACTTGGGCCACGGCCCGAGCGGCGCCCTCACCGACGACGACCCAGGCTCCTTCGACCATGAGGCTTGGGTCCCGGGCCTCGTCGACGAACGACCAAGGCAGCCCGGACTCGTCCTCGCTGTTCAGGTCGACCACCACGTCCACTTCGTCAAGGTACGCCTCTGTCATGGCTCAGCCGCCTCCTTGGTGGTGCCCGTTGGCCATGGTCTCATGTTGGCACGACAGGAGGCGGGCGACCAGTAGCTCGAGCTCGGTCGCCGCCAGGGTCACGTGGGGAGCCCTGAAGGTCGGGACGACTTCGATGCCCGAGGCGATGAGGTCGTTGCGACGGAACACCACCACGGTGCGAAACGCTCCAACCTCGTCTCGCACAAGACGTCTACCTCGGCGGCGTCGCTGGCAAGAAAGGCCGACACGCCGTAGCGGCCCCAGCCCGGGTACCTGCGCACGAAACGGAGGGCATCGGCCCGCAGCACGGCAGGATCGAGCGCGTCGCCGCGCACGACGAGCACCGCCGCTTCGGGTACGGCGGTCAAACGGACCCGAGGCGCGTTGTTGTCAGCCACGATCGGACAATACGGCTTCACCGAGAGCTCTCTGGTGATAGTCCCCTGCCGCTACGCCAGTAGTAGGCCGGTCCGGTCTATCACGTCGTCGGCGGCAACAGCTTCCCGGCCGGGTGTGTGGCCCGGTGCACGGCCCGGAGCTTTTCCACCGAGACGCGGGTGTAGATCTTGGTCGACTCCAGGTTCTCATGGCCCAGGTACTCGGCCACATAGCGGACGTCGGCCCCACCGTCG
>Ga0302320_10029848_pt1 | contig 10416 bp, 10 predicted proteins | sample Bog_T0_3_FD_202130 | JGI IMG/M metagenome (GOLD analysis project Ga0302320, IMG submission 202130) | Peat permafrost microbial communities from Stordalen Mire near Abisko, Sweden - Bog_T0_3 | ecosystem: Environmental > Terrestrial > Soil > Wetlands > Peat | place: Sweden: Abisko, Stordalen Mire... | reverse complement strand
CCGGGACGCCCCAGGCGCGGGCAAAGCGCGTCGCGCCGTCGCCCACGAGCAGGCTGTGGGCGGTCTGCTCCATGACCAACTTGGCCAGCCGCGCGACATTCTTGATGCCGTGCACAGCGGCCACCGCGCCGCAGCGCCGCGTCGGCCCGTGCATCACACTGGCATCGAGTTCCACAACGCCGTCTTCATTGGGGAGGCCGCCGAAGCCGACGCTGGAATCTTCCGGATCGTCCTCGACGATGGTGACGCCTGAGACAACGGCCTCGAGGGTGTCGCCGCCGGCCTGCAGGATTTCGTTGGCGCGCTTACAGGCCGCGAGGCCGTTGGCGCTCGAAATCACGATGTTTTTCGGCCGGCCGGAGCCGCCCTGCTGAAAAGAGGCTGCCGCGGCGGGCAATGCCGCCGTGGCGAGGAGCATGTCGCGTCTGAGCATAAGCCACAATTTCCTTTATGGCCTCGCGGCCGACGGTCAGCATACCACAAGGGGAGTGTCTTGGAGCCGCTGAGGCTCATCTTCTTCTCCTGAATGCCTGCCCTGCAGTCCCAAAAGGGTCGTCCTGCTCCTCGCGGGGACCACGTGACAAGCAACTGCGGCCCTCTTGCCTGATTACACCGACACCTTTCCGTCCCCTACCGCCTCGTTGACCGATTTCCCTACCACCGCGGCCTTTGCCTACCCGGTCGGCACCGCCAGCGCCGCGATCCGCCGCACCATGCTCCCGAACAACCGCCGCGTCAGGTGGCTCTCCGCCAGAAGCAGCCAATAATACCGGGCGTGCTCGACCAATCGGCCACCCGTCTTCACCAATCGCTGCTTCAGGCTCGTCAACGACCAGTTGTCGATCCTCTGTCGCAGCACCAGCCGACGCCATAGCTTGCCCAAGTTGTAGGCGATCAGATTCAGCCATAGGCGCACCTCGTCGGAACGAAACCGATGGCAACTCAGCCGGGTCATCTTTACTGCCTGTCGCCTTCCTTGATCCATTGCTCTGCGGTGCACCGTTTGTTGTAGAACCGCACGACCACCCGGTTATGGGACAAAACCTCGGGTTGTATCAAGCCGCGCAGTGAAAAAGGCAATCAAGATTGGTACTATTTCGTTTACGGCCGGGACTTCGAACATATACTGAAAACCTTGGCCGAATTACTCGGCCCCGTGCCTATGGTGTCGCCCCACGTTCTGGGCACTTGGTTCGGATCCCGGGTCGGGTATTCGGCGGCCGAATGGGGCGGCTCTTCGGAGCGATGCTGCGTAGGATGGCGGCGTTGCCGGTGCCGACGGAGTAGCCGGACACGTAGGCGGGAGCAAACTTGATTGAAAGACGAGGTGGAGCGGGTTAGGTGTCGCAGAAGTCGCCTCCAGCTGCGCGGTTTTCGGCGCCCGAAGCGCTGGGAGGTGGCAGAGGCGACAATACAGGCCATGCCGGGAGTCTGCCGTGCCGAAAAATCATGTGCGGCTTGATGCCAGTACAGGAGGGGTATATAGTTCTCGTGAATCAGAGTTAAAAACTCCGGCTTGAACAAGAGGAGAAAAAACGTGAATCTTGGTAAAAAGATAAGACTTCAGAGGATCTTCTCGCATCCCTGTGGACGATTGTGTTCCGTCGCGGTCGATCATTTCATCGGCTATCAGAGAGGACTACCTGCCGGGTTGATTGACCTGCCCGAAATCCTGCGTAAACTCGTCGCGGCAGGTCCCGATGCCATCACGATGCTCAAGGGTACGGCCAAGGCCGCCTGGGAGCCCTATGCGGGCAGGATCCCTCTGATTATCAGTTCAGTTTGCTTCACGCCGGACGACAGCGTGATAGAGGTTGTTGCGAATCCCGAGGAAGTCTTGCTGTTAGGAGCTGACGCGATTGCAGTGGCGATCGGCGTTCGCGGCCCGAATGAGGGTCGTTACTTGAAGATCCTCTCGGACGCGGTCGAGAAGGCCGACCACCTCAACCTGCCGGTCATCGCCCACATCTACCCGCGGGACTTCTCCGGCGCCCCCAGAATTGTCCATGACTCGGAGAACATCATGTGGGCTGTTCGTGCCGGGATTGAATGCGGCGCCGATGTCATCAAGGTCCCGTTCACCGGAGACGCTGAATCCTACCACGACATCGTGGCCACCAGCCCCGTGCCAGTCGTCGCGGCAGGTGGGCCGAAGTGTGAGACGCTCAGTCAGGCTTTGGAGTCCATTGCACTCGTGGTCTCTTCCGGCGCGCGCGGGGCTACAATCGGACGCAATATCTGGGGGAACCCCGATCCCGAGCTTGCGCTAAGAGCCTTCAAAGCGGTTATCCACGACGGCCTGACTCCAGCTGCTGCGCTCGAGGCGGCTGCGAGCGTCTCATGAGTTGTGACGTGCCGCAGGGCCGCGCATATGACCTCGTCGGGTTTGGCATCGCGGCAGTTGACGATATTGTGCAACTGGCGCAGTTCCCAGAACGAGACACGAAGGTTCCCGTTGCGTCCATCGAGCGGCATGGAGGGGGGCAGTGTACGACCGCCCTCGTTGCCGGCGCACGGCAGGGTTTGAAGTGCGCCTACATGGGCTTGTTGGGCCGGAATGAACTCTCCGACTTTATGCGCACCATGTTGCGGCGCGAAGGCATCGAGGTGGCGGAGGAAGGCGCCTACCCCGACGCCAAACCCTACTACTCGATCATTCTTTTGGACCGATCGACAGGCGACCGGACCATCCTGTACTCAGGCGATGGCGTGCGAGGGCCCTCGCCGGAGGACATTTCCCAGAAGCTCATAGCCAACAGCCGCGCGCTACTGGTGGACCAGATCGGACCCGCGGGGACGTTACAGGCCTGCCGCTATGCCCGCGAGTGCGGCACCCAAGTCGTTGGGGATTTTGAGCGAGCGGATGACGAACTGTTGCTTCAGGCCATGTCCTTGACCGACCACTTGATCGTCCCTCTGCGGATGGCACGTGAAGTCACCGGTTGCTGCGACGCGGTGGAGGCTGTCAGCAAACTGGCGCAGCCAGGGCGAGCGTGCACTGCCGTGACGGACGGGAGCCGGGGATGTTGGTTCATCGCGGGCCGGTCAGCCGTTGGCCACCAACTCAGTTTCCCGGTCGACGTGGTGGACACCACCGGGTGTGGTGATGTCTTTCACGGCGCCTACGCCGCCGCTCTCCTGATGGGAATGCCGGCAGACCAGTGCATACGGTATGCGGCCGCCGCCGCCGCCCTGAAGGCCACCCGGTACGGCGCGCAGCAAGGCATCCCCGATCGCGCGGCAATCGGAAGCTTCCTTATGGGCCCATCGCCGCACTCCCCTGCGGGTAGCGCGCACATCGCTACACGAGAGAGATGAGACATCGGGAGCGCGTGTTCGCCACGCTGGAACACCACCAGCCTGACCGGTTGCCGCTGGATCCTGCCGGCGGACGATTCACGGGGATTATGAGGGACGCCCATGACGCGCTCCGCGAACACCTGGGCTTCGGCGAACCAGGCGCACTCGTCTCTCGGATGGGGCAGACGGTAGCTGTCGCCGAGCGCCCTCTGCGGGGTTTTGATTTCGACGTGCATGGCTTTCCAGCCGGCAGCCGGGACAAGGGTGGGGATGAGGAGCTTGGCGCAGGGCGCTATCGGGGTGCATGGGGCGTAATCCGGCGGCAGCTGCCCAGATCGGTATACTACGACACCGAGGTCAGTCCGCTGTCGGGCGACATCGCTCCGGGAACGATTGTGCGCTATCCTTGGCCAGATCCGGCCGTATCGGTAGCGGATCATCGAGATGTTCCGGAGCCTCACCAAGGCCCACATCGTCTATCACAATTGCGGTTCGGTCTATCGGCTCATGGAGGATCTTATCGGCTTGGGGATCGAACATCCAGACGGACGCGCCGCCGGAAGACATCGTAGCCATGTTTGAGGAAGCAGGCGAGTGCCATTATGACGTTCTCTCTGATCGATGAATTCGAAGAAGCGCTCGGCGCAATGCCCTGGATGGACGTACACACGCATATCGACGCGTCTCATTTGTCTGCCCGGGGACTGGATGACATCCTGCTATACCATATGTCAACCAGCGAGCTGTATGCGGCCGGGTGCCCCAGCGGGGCGCGAGTGGAGGAGGATCGCTCTCCCCAGGAAGCGCGCAGGCGCGTTCAACAGGCTTTGCCCTTCTTGCCAAAGGTGCAGAACACGTTCATGGCTTGGGGCATTCGCGTCATCCTGGCTGACCTGTACGGTTGGAAAAAGGGCATCACCCCCGACAACTGGGAGACGCTGGACGCGATGATTGCGGAACACTCCCGCGATGCGCAGTGGCCGCGCTCGATTTTGAAACGGGCGGGGATCGCCCGCACGGCAACCGAGCTATGGCGGGGCAGGGGCGGAGTGGCGGACGACCTGTTTCAATACGGATTGGAATGGGCCTTTTTTACACGGACCCAGTGGGGTCAACCCGATATCCCTGTTTACGAACTGGAGCGAACCTGGAACCAGGAGGCGCCTGCACCGCCAATTCCGATGACTTTCAATCGGAAACAAGCGCCGCCTCTCGCCAAAACGATCCGTACCGTGGCTGACGTTCACGCCGCTCTCCAGCACTATTGCGCCCTCATTCCCTTCGGTATTGTGCTCTCCACGGCATACCACATCTCCACCGAAATCGATTACAGCTATCCCAGTGACGCGACGATGGCTGACGCGTTGAAGCGACGTGAGGCGGCAACGGATCGGGAACGTGATGTCTACGCCAGTTACATCCTGCATCATTTCCTGCAGGAGATCGATAAGCGCGGTTCGCAAATCGTACTGCAGTTCTCGCTGGGCGCGGAGGCGCTACCGTATGAATCCTGCAGCCGCCTCTTTCAGCGGACGGTGGGCCAACTGGGAGACATCATTGCCAGGTACCCGCGTCTCCGGTTCCAGTGTTTCCTTTCGAGCCGTCACGCAAATCAGTCCCTCTGCACGCTGGTCCGCGAGTTGCCGAACTTGTCTCTGGCAGGCTACTGGTTGCACAACTTCTTCCCAGGTCCAATCCGCCAGACGATTGAGGAGCGGCTTGACATGCTCCCGGCGAATCGGCAGATCGGCTTCTTCAGCGATGCGTATTGCATTGAATGGGCGTATGCCAAGAGGGTCTTGGTCACGAAACTCGCGGCCGAGGTTCTTGCGCACAAGGTGGACATCGGCCAGTACACAAAGAAGGACGCCATCGCGATCGCCCAGGCGGTCTTTTACGATTCCGCCGTGGAACTTCTCGGGATGCAATCCTCGTAGGCGACGACATCCATGTTGCCAAGTTACATTGCCGAAGCTGTTCCGAACCCGCAATCGAATCGCGCGGCGTGGTACAACGAACGCTCCTTCCTTGCCTGCCTCGATGAGCCACTCAATCATCGTGCAGAACTCCTTCTGCATCGCGTGTGACGGAAGAAGCCGCACTGGTGCACCAGCCAATACGCTTTGAGCATTTCATCCGAGCTTCACAAACCACCGGAGGGCCGCTCCCAGCACCGTCAACAGAATCACGAAGAACACCCAGTACAGCTACCCAAGCGGCGATTAGTGCCGAAGGCGGTAGACCAGTTCAAGGGGCGGATTCGGGAACTGACCAGCCGGACCGGAGGCATGAGCATCGAACGAATGGCTGAGGACCTGACTCGCTATTCGAGGGGGTAGGTCGCTACTCGGAAAATGCCAGACGCCATCGGTGGTGGAAGGCCTGGGAAAGTGGACCAGACTTAGGCTACGTTCTGCGAATTGGAAGCAGCGGAAAAGAGGGAGGGTACGGTTTGCCGAACTCGCCAAACGGGGTGTGGGCGAAGATCTCGCTGCGCAATCGGCGGCCAGCGCTCATGGCCCGTGGCGGCTGGCGGATTCGTCGGGACTTCACATCGCGCTACTCAATGCTTACATCGACTCGATCGGGGTTCCGAGATTGACTGCCGTCCGATAGCTCAACCCGCTATACCGCCCGGTACGGACCCATAAGCCGGGTGGTATGACAGGGAAAGCTGGCGACAGCCTACATATGTCTATTTTCAGGGCCAGCAGGATTCGCAACTCTGCCGACCAGTCCGCTAGCGCTAGGCACAGCCCCTGAACGTCTGAGTGCCCCGCGGGCGGTTGGGCCTCTACGACTTCGATCTCAATAGCCTGCTGGGCGTGATCCAACACGCAGTCGGCGGCACGCATCCCCGGCAACACTAGCCCACGCTCCTTACGGTTCCGGAGTAGACGTTCTGCTCGCCGAGCATGGCGCGCGCCATCGCGTTCGCTAGTGCCGAGAAGCCGTCAATGCGGCTCGTGCTCTTCTCGCGCTCCGGCTTGGTGAACATCAGGTTGTCATTGCGCCCGACCGTCGCCAGGCAGCTCGCGTTCCAGCGCAGCACCGGGTGTGCGCCGTGGTGCAGCTTGCCGCGGGCGACGGCCGCCAGAATCTTCTTCGACGGCTCCGACAGGCTCTGGTAGCCCTGGCGGACTTCGAAGCACTTGAAGCCGCTGTCTACCATCGCCACGGAGACCTGCCGCGAGTTCCACGGGTCCCAACAGATCTCCTGCAGATCGAACATCTGGGATCCCCACTCCAACCGTTCCTGCACGAAGCGATAGTCGATCACCTCGCCGGGCGTGGCCTCTAGGTACCCATCGCGGATCCACTGCGCCAGCGGCACGCCGAGCTTCAACTCCAGTTTGCGAACGCGCGCTTCCGGTACCCAGAAGAACGGCAGCACGTCGTAGGAGTCGTCGTCGCCCAGGAACAGGAAGACCACGGACGTCAGATCCGTCGTCATCGAAAGGTCGACGCCGGCCCAGCACGTACGCTGGAAGAACCGCAGCATGAAGTTGTGCGGTAGCGTCCGGACCGTATCCTCCGGCAGCTTCGGCATGAGGCCGGGCGTCTTCCACTCGCCGGCGCTCGCGTCCCACTTCGCGATCTCGAGGGCCCGGTTTTCCTTCTGGTCCCAGATGTTGAGGAAGTATCGCTTGAAGGAGGTCAGGTCGCCTTCGGACTCCGCGCTCTCGTATTCCTTGCGGATCTTGTCCTCAGTGATGAAGCCGTCGACGACCTCGCCCTTGTCGTTAAGCCGCAGCAGCGACGGGTTCGCCTTGCGCCAGGTGGCCGGATCGGCTGGGTCGTCCTCCGCCGCGGCGCCGTAGATCTTCCCGTAGAAGCGATGGTCCGTGACGATGCCCTCTTCGATGCGCCGCGTCTTCTCGTGCAGCTTCCACGCGAGCGGAGACTCGTTCTGGACGCCCGCCGTGGTGATGGCGATCGTCAACGTCTGCCGCCGCGTGATCCCGCCCTTGCTCAGCACGTCCCAGTTCTCAATCTGCTTCCGCGTCTTCCACCTGTGGACCTCGTCCGCCACCACGAACGCCGGGTTCACGCCGTCGCCAAAGTCGCCATCGGCCGCGACCGCCGCATAGAAACTGTCCGGATCCTTCCGCTTCAAAATGCGGTGCGTCCCGCGCATGATCCGCAGCCGCTTCCTAAGCCACTTCGACTGCTCGACCATCTTGCAGGCCGCCCGGTAAACCTGCAGCGCCTGGCGCGTCGCCGCGGCCGCGCCGTAGACCTGGCAGCCCGGCGTGTTCGTACTGACCAGGGTTAAGAGCGCCAGGCCCGCGGCGAACTCGGTCTTGCCGGCCTTCTTCGGGACCTCGAGGTAGACCATCTCGATGATGCGATTGTCATGCTCATCGAGGTTTCCGAAGATCTCGTTCAGCGCCTTTTCCTGCCAGCCGCAAAGCAGGAACGGCTCGCCCCACCAGTCGTCTGCCGTGTGATGCAACACGTCCTCGAAGAACTTGCAGGCGAAATCCGCATGCTTCTGTGAAGTGACCACGTCAGGTCGCCGCGACGCCGGCGCGCTCCTCCAGGATCCTCAGGGCGTCGTCCTTGTCGTGGTCCTCTTTCTGCGCCTGGCGCCCGTGTTTCACGTGCTTGAACGTCGCGCCGTGCCCCTCGAGCATGGCCTCCTTGCCGGACATCGTCTGCCATCGCTGGACGATTACGTCGACGTATTTCGGGTCGAGCTCCATGCCGCAGCACACGCGCTCGGTCAGTTCCGCAGCGGCCAGGGTCGTCCCGCTGCCCAGGAACGGCTCGTACACCAGCTCTCCACGCTTGGTGTGATTCAGGATCGAGTGCCGCATCAGCGCGACCGGCTTCTGCGTCGGGTGATCGAACTTCTGCTCGTCGGAGCCGCCCATCAGGAACTTCGGGGAGGGCGAGCTCCAGATCGACGTATTCTCGCCGCCAGGCTTGCCGTACCACGGCGCGTTCTTCTTCCGCACGTACCAGCACGGCTCATGCTGGAACCAGTAGTGGGTCCGCGTGAGCACGGCGCGCCCCTTGTCCCAGATGATCTGCTGCGGATACAGGAAGCCGATGCGCAGCAGTCCGGCCAGGACCTCTGTGGTGTGAACGGATGCGTGCCAAACGTAGGCGACCTGGAGGCTTGGCACCATCTCGAAGGCGGCGGACCAGTCGGCAATGGTGTCTCCAGAGATGGATGTCTCCGTGTAACCCTCCCCGCGGTGCTTCATGTAGCTCGGCTCTGCCGGCGCCAGCGGGTTCTTCTTCGCCGCAGCTTTGGAAAGAGCGGTACGCTTCCTGCCCGGCGCGCTGTTCAGGCCGGCGCGGTCGCGCCACTCCATGTCCAGCTCGATGCCATAAGGCGGATCGGTCACCATCAGGATCGGCTTGCGATCGCCCAGGAGCCGCGCCACCACGTCCGGACTGGTGCAGTCGCCACAGATCACGCGGTGCGGCCCGCACAGCCAGATGTCGCCCAGGCGCGACACCGGGACCAGCGGGACTGGCGGGACGTCGTCCGCATGTTCATCCACGGGCCCCAGTAGGAAGGCGTCGATCTCATTCGGATCGAAGCCGGTGAGCGCCAAGTCAAAGTCGCTCATCTTCAGATCGGCCAGCTCCGGCCCGAGCAGATCGAAGTCCCAATCCGTCTCCTCGTTGCTGCGATTGTCCATCAGCCGGTACGCCTTGATCTGGGCGTCCGTGAGATCGCTGGCGACGTGCACCGGGACCTTCTCCAGCTTCAGCTTCTTCGCCGCGCCCCACCGCACGTGGCCCACAGCGATAACGCCCTTCTTGTCCACGACGATCGGTTGCCGCCAGCCGAACTCCGCGATGCTCGCCGCGACCTTGTCGATGGCAGACTGGCGGATCTTCCGCGCATTCTTCGCGTACGGGATGACCTTTTCGATATCCCACCACTCGATATTGAATGTCACCGCACCATCGCCTTTCCATCTTTAAATCTTTGATTCATAAGCACAATTCCCTTGATCGTTCCAGCCACCGGAGTGATGAATGCGATCACAAGGAGCACAGCACACCATGACAACCACCAAGAAGAACGCCTGGAAGCCCTGGCACGGATTCGCCATCGAGATCGGTCCCGACACGGACCTGGGCGGCGAAGGCATCCTGATGTACGAATACGCCAGCGGCGGCTACGCGCCGGTTGGGAGCGTCAGCACGCCGAACGAGGCACAGGAAATCGCAGCCAGCTATAAGGCCGAAGTCGCTGGTACCTTCCGGCTTTGGGCGCGCGGAGCCGAAGGGCGCATGCTGATGGTCCCGACGGTGATCGACGGCCACCGCCGCTAGAACGCGCGTCCGCCTCGCCCGCGCCCGCCCGGTTGGCGGGCTTTTGGCAGTGACCGCAGACCACTTCAAGGAGCAACGAACATGACGAAGTTTTACATCATCGACGCCGACAACTGCCTGTCGGTCGAAACCGAATTCGATCCGAATGCCCAGAGCAATTCCTGCCGTTTCATGAGTCAGGAGGAGCTGGCCATTGCCACGCGCGACTGGCCCGTCAGCCGCCTGGTCGAAGTCTGGAACAGCTTTGCCGGCGCACCGCCCTTCGGCGATATGAAGGAGGTCAAGCGCTTCACGGACCGCAAGTCGGCGATCGCCAGGATCTGGAGCGCTGCCCAACGGCTGGGCGTGAACCTCGAGAGGGAAGCTGCCGCGGAGCCGGCGCCTGCCGCCAAGCCCAAGAAGGCCAGCAGCAAGCCCACGGCGGCCCCCAAGACGCCGAAGAAGGCCAAGGCGACCAAGGACACCACCGCCAAGGACGACGCCACGGGTGCCAAAACGCCGCGCGACGGCAGCAAGACCGCCCAGGTGGTCGCCATGCTCGAACGCAAGAACGGCGCCACACTGGCCGAGATCATGGACAAGATGGGCTGGCAGCGGCATACGGTGCGCGGATTCATGGCCGGCGCGATGAAGAAGGCCGGATACACCGTCGAGTCCTTCAAACCGGAAGGCGGCGAGCGGACATACTTCTTATGTGGTGCACCACATAAGCGGTAGTATGCGGAGCACATTATTATGCGGAGTCGGCGGCGTCCAACGCAGGATTGCCGCCGGAATTCGCGTTTGGCACTTTACATAATTACCCGCCTTTGCCAA
>Ga0302320_10029847_pt1 | contig 10417 bp, 8 predicted proteins | sample Bog_T0_3_FD_202130 | JGI IMG/M metagenome (GOLD analysis project Ga0302320, IMG submission 202130) | Peat permafrost microbial communities from Stordalen Mire near Abisko, Sweden - Bog_T0_3 | ecosystem: Environmental > Terrestrial > Soil > Wetlands > Peat | place: Sweden: Abisko, Stordalen Mire... | reverse complement strand
GTTCGATAAATATACCGCATTGAAGGAACCCGTATTTCCGCCCGCCACCAGAGAGCCGGGCGTCGCGCGCAGATAGACGACCATGGCTCCGGTGCTGCTGCCGGTGATGCCGAGCGTTGCATTCACTTCGTAGTCTGTCGATCCGCCGGGGACGGCAACGCTTGACAACAAGGCTCCTCCGGTTCCGTTCGGGTTGGTGAGGCCGACGGCCGAATTCGCCGCCACGCTACCGACCTCGTTCCACTGCGACGTGCTGATTGAATTCGTGAAACTATTGTACGACTGCGAGGACGGCGAATAGTAGGTGTAGTTTGGTATCGTCGACGGGCAGTTCAAACTGTAGGTTCCACTGTTGGTGAGGAAGGTTTGACTGTTTCCAAACGTTGCGTAGATGTAATAGGTGCCCGTGTTGATTAGCTCGGGCGGCACCACGTAGCTGAACGCATGGTACCCATCGCCGATCCCGGCGCCCGGCAGGCCGGAGCGATAAATATTCGCCGACACGGTCGTGAGCGGTGTTCGGGTTTGACCTGGCGCGGGCGCGGTATAGATCTGGACGTCGATTCGGTCCGAATTCGTCCCATCCCAGGCCCAACCTCCAATGCTGGCGCAGCTTACGGAATCGATGTAGCCGTTGTATTGGGCGTTCGCCAGCGGCGCACAGAAGCAAACGCAAGCAGTGGGATAATCGCGCGGGAACGATTCATGGCATCCTCACGCCGAAGTGCGCAAAATCGAAATTGGCTTTGTGCTTCAGGAATTCGGCTTCCATGGCGGCACGCGAGTCGCGGCCCTTCAGGAACACGGTGATGGTGGAGTCCGCGAGAATCTGTTGGAACGAGGCCCGCGATGTGGCTACAAATTCCACCAGTCCCACTCCGTCGTCGCCTTTGATGAACTGGTATGCTATGATCCCTGAACGCGACTGTTGATTCGCAGGTGTCACTAACTCGGCCCACTTGGGCCGTTTCGGATCGGCGAAGGTGCCAGCGCCCACGATTGGCACCACGGCCCAGAGGCGTTCGTAAGTGCTCCGGACGTCAACCTTGGCCTGTTGGGCTGAAATAAATCCACTTGAAATCGCGAATAATAGAGTTATCCAGATTGTCTTACGCTCCCGATCCATGCTAATCCCCTTTTATTCCCGGAATTATTCCCAAAGTGCAGTCCGCGCCACAAAGTGCGATATTGCACCAGCAAAGCGGGACTGTCAACCGCAATATGCGGGAATCTTCGCTGTCTTGGCGTAGTTATTGGGATTTAGGGGAATATATTGTCGAGATAAGAAGGCGGACGATGGGAAAAAGGCGGGGTTCTACGGGTAACATTTATTGAGTAAAGCCGATAAGCGATGCGGTATCTGCCGCAGGCTGGAGGGCGGGGACATTTGTGCGCAGCAAAAGAGGCTACTTGTTTTCCTAAAGCCGAGGGCAAAATGCATCCAGCTAAGCACCCGAAGGTCAGCGTCAAAATAAGCCGTCCGACTTAAGCGTTTACCAACGTTCGTTCGGGCTCTGGCGCGGTGATGTTCCTCCGGCCGCGCAGCAGATTTTGCAAGCGCTCCATATACAGGTAAATCACCGGCGTAATATACAGCGTCAGAAATTGCGACACCAGCAATCCGCCGACCACCGCCAATCCCAGCGGCTGGCGTGCGTCGCCGCCCTGCCCATATCCCAGTGCGATCGGCAGCGTGCCAAACAGAGCGGCGACCGTGGTCATCATAATTGGCCGGAAACGCAACAGGCAGCCCTGATAGATGGCTTCCGCCGGCGGCTTGCCTTCCAACCTCTGGGCTTCCAGAGCGAAGTCGATCATCATGATCGCGTTCTTCTTCACTACACCGAACAACATGATCAATCCCACGAAGGCGTATAGATCCAGCTCCTTGTGGAAGATCTTCAACGTCAGCAGCGCGCCAAAAACAGCCGAGGGCAGACCCGACAAAATCGTAATCGGATGGATGAAGCTCTCATACAAAATCCCAAGCACGATGTAAATCACCAGGATGGCAACGATCAACAGCACCGTCAGCCCCCGGAACGACCGTTGAAATTCGCGAACCGTCCCTTGGAAACTGACGCCGATCGTGGGCGGCATGCGCAGATCGCGGATCACGTTGTCAACTTGTTCGGCCGCCTGCCCGAGCGAATACCCCGGCTTCAAATTGAACGACACCGTGACGGCCGGCAATTGACCGAAGTGATTGATACTCAGCGGGCCCACGCTGCGCTTCACCGTCACCACCGAATCGAGCGGCACCAACGATCCTTGCGACGACCGTAGATAGAGCTTCGACAGCGCTTCCGGCGAGCGTTGGAACTGCGGCTGCACTTCGGTGATCACCGAGTATTCATCCGCAGGTGTAAAGATGGTCGAAACTTGGCGCGTGCCATAGGCGGTATACAGCGCGGTTTGAATCTGCTCCGGCGTGATGCCGAGCGTTGTGGCGCGGTCGCGGTCGATATCCACCATTACTTCCGGGCTACTGATTTGTAGATCGGTGTTCACGTCCAGAAATCCTGGCAGCCCGCGCATCTTTTCCATCAGCTTCGGCACCCAGGCGTAGATCTCGCGCAGGTTGGTGCTCTGCAGCACCATCTGATATACGCTAGTGCTGACTTGTCCGCTAATGGTAATCGGCGGCGGGTTCTGCAGGAACACCAGGATTCCCGGAATTGCCGCCAGCTTGGGCCGCAAGTCTTCGATCAGTTGATCGACACTGAGCTTGCGCTGGGACCGCGGCTTAAGGTTCGAAAAAACAAAGCCCTGATTACCGGGCGGCACGATGGTGCCGACGCCCTCCACGTTGGGATCCTTCTCGATGATCCGCCCCACTTCCCGCGAGTGCTTGGCCATGGACTCGAACGAAATGTCCTGGCCGCCTAACGTGATGCCGAAGAGAAAGCCGCTGTCCTGGCTGGGAATGAATCCGGTCGACATGGTGAGAAACAGATACACAGTACCGGCCAGCATCAAAACTGCAAACGACAGCGTAGCGAACTGATGGCTTAGCGCTTTACGAAGCGTGTAATCGTAGCCATTCGCCATCCTTTGAAAGCCACTTTCGAGTATTTGATAGAGCCGCCCGTGCCGAGCCTGATGGTTGTAACGCAAGAACCTGCTTCCCAGCATGGGTGTCAGTGTTAGAGACACAAAACCCGAGATTAGAATGGCGACAGTGATCGTTACCGCAAACTCATGCAGTAGCCGTCCCACTATGCCGCCCATGAAGAGTACAGGGATAAACACCGCGACCAGCGAGATAGTCATGGAGATGATGGTGAAACCGATTTCCCGCGACGCCAGAAACGCCGCTTCCCGGCGCGAGTGTCCCATCTCCATGTAGCGCACGATGTTCTCCAGCATCACAATCGCGTCATCTACGACGAAGCCGACCGACAGAGTCAACGCCATGAGCGACAGATTGTTCAAGCTGTACCCCAGCAGATACATGACGGCGAAGGTGCCTACGATCGATAGCGGCACGGCTACGCCGGGAATCATGGTGGCCGAAATGTTGCGTAGGAACAGGAAGATCACCATCACCACCAGGCAGACCGTGAGAACGAGGGTGAACTTCACGTCGTTGATGGACTGGCGGATGGACTGCGACGCATCGTAGTTAATGGACAAGTTCACGGCAGGCGGGATCTCCTTCTGGAACACCGGCAGCAGCGCCTTCACGTTGTCGACGACTTCAATCGTGTTGCTGCCCGGTTGACGCTGCACCGCCAGGATGACGCCACGCACACCGTTGAACCACGCGCTGACCTTATCGTTCTCGACGCCGTCAATGACGTTTCCCAGTTCTTCCAAGCGCACCGGCATCCCGTTGCGATAGGCCACGATCATAGGACGGTAGGCTGCGGCATTGGGAAGCTGGCCGCTCGTTTCCACGGTAAAAGCCTGTTTCTCGCCGTACAATTTGCCGGTGGGGAGGTTGACGTTGCTCTGGGCGATGGCCTTCTGCACGTCGTCGATGGGTATGCCGCGGGCCATTAACTTGTCTGGATCCAGTTGCACCCGGACGGCGTATTTCTGGGAGCCGTAAACCTGGACGCGGGCCACTCCGCGAGCCATGGAAATTCGTTGCGCCAGCAGCGTCTCGGCGTATTCGTCTACCTTATATAAAGGCAGGGTCGAAGAAGTCAGCGCTAAGTACAAAATCGGCTGCTCGGCTGGATTCACCTTCTGGTAAGACGGCGGACGCGGCATGCTCGGGGGCAGGTTCCCGCCCGCCTTGGCGATGGCAGCCTGGATATCCTGCGCGGCGGCGTCGATGTTGCGCTCCAACGCAAATTGGACCGTGATCGCGGAGGCTCCCTGCGAGTTGGTCGAACTCATCGACTCGATGCCGGCGATGGTCGAGAACTCGCGCTCCAGCGGAGTCGCTACAGACGAAGCCATCGTGTCCGGACTCGCGCCGGGAAGCGCGGCATTCACCTGAATGGTCGGATAATCGACCGTCGGCAATTCCGCGACGGGCAGCGCGCGGTAGCCCACGATCCCAAACAGTAGAATCGCGAAGGTGATAAGCGCGGTCATTACGGGCCGCTCGATAAAAATACGCGAAAAATTCATGGGGAATGCCTAGGAATTCAATTTGCTCGCGACGACTGGCTGAATCTTAGCTCCGGGGAACAACCGGAGCTGGCCGTCGGTGACCACCGATTCACCCGCGGCGATGCCTTTTTCGACGACAATTTTCCCCGCGTGGACCTGACCTACGGTTACCATTCGCGCCTCCACCGTTTTGTCAGGCTTAATGACATAGACCATCTGACCGTTCTGACCCGCCTGGACGGCTTCCGACGGTATCAGGATCGCGTCGCGCTGGGTGTCGAGCACCATCGCAACGTCGACGAATTGGCCGGGCCACAGCACCCGCGATTGATTGTCGAAAGACGCCTTCAAATGAATAGTTCCGCTATTGGTATCGACAGTGTTATCGATAACGCTTAACACTCCGCGAATCTTCTGCGCAGCGTTATCGCGCGGCGATACTTCCACGGCTAAGCGCCGTGCGGCGCTGTTATGGCGAATAGCGTCCAGGTGCTGCTCGGGAATAGCAAAGCTGACCCAAATAGGGGTCACTTGATTCACCACCACCACCGCATTGTCTCCGTTCGCTTTAACCAAATTGCCGGCCTGGATCAACAGATTTCCCGCGCGGCCCGCGATGGGCGACCGGACATCGCAGTAGCCGACATCGAGCTTCGCGCGGTCGATAGCAGCCTCATCGCTGGCGATCGCGGCGCGGGCGCTCTGCATGGCAGCCTGATCCGCGCGAATCGACGCGCGCATGGCGTCGGCGTTGGAACGGGACTGCTCGTTCTGCGAGTGCGAAACAATGCCTTCCTTGGCGAGTTGGCCATAGCGTTCGGCGTCGGCATCGGCGTACTTGGCTTGCGCCGTATCGTGCGCCAGATTCGCTCCCGCCTGCTCCAGCAATGCCTGATCTTTCGCCAGCCCCGCCTCCGCCTGCCGTTGTGCGTCAATGTAAGGCCGCTTGTCGATTTCAAACAGCAGGTCGCCTTGGTTCACCATAGCGCCTTCCACGAAATCGGCTTTCGTCAATTCGCCGGCCACTTGGGGCTTCACTTGAATTACCGCCGACGCTTCGACAGTGCCGATGGTGTGCAATTCCACGGGCACCGCTTCCTGAGTCGCGATCGCGAAGGTTACAGGCACGGGCGGAGGCGGGCCGGCCGACTGCGCTTTGGTGGGACCTTGACAGCCCGATTGCAGCAGCACAGCTGCCACTACGACGAGAATAAATTTATGAGACAAGGGGTGCTATTCATAGTGTAACCGGACTTCGACTTTTGATAATTCACGCCGCCAGCGATCAGTCACTGCTAGTAACACTGGGAGAAAGCATCGCGCTGGAGACGCACCGGCGGGTGGTGAAGCTTTTGCGTTTGCTAGAAGCCGATCCGCTTCCGGGCCTTCGGAATCTGCACCCTGCCTATGCGTCCCTGCTGATTCAGTTCGATCCTTGCCTGACCAGCCACGCTGAATTGGAGACCGCGATTCGAGGACGCGTCGAGCATCTGGATGCAGTTGCGTTGCCTGCGCCCGTGACGGTCGAGATTCCGGTCAGTTATGGCGGCGCGTACGGCCCGGATCTCGAGGATGTGGCGGAACTGCACGGGCTCAACGCTGAAGACGTGGTTCGCATACATTCGGAAGCAGCCTACACGGTCTACTTTCTTGGCTTTGTGCCCGGCTTCGCCTATCTCGGCGGATTGCCCGAAGCGATTGCCACTCCGCGATTGCAGACGCCGCGAAAAAGAGTGGAAGCCGGCAGCGTGGGCATTGCGGGCAACCAGTCGGGCGTGTATCCATTTTCCACACCGGGCGGATGGCGTTTGATCGGCAAGACTCCGCTCCCGATGTTTCGTGCGGACCGTCCTCATATGTCGCTGGTCGCCATTGGGGACGAGGTTCGATTCAGGCCCATCGGGCTCGACGAGTTTCGGGAAATCGAGGCGGCGGGAAAATGATCCAGGTGCGAGCGGCGGGACGGTTAGTCTTTTTTGTTGACAATTAAGGCCTCCTCTTTTATCCTATGCATAGGATAGCGAGGTATCGATGAACTTTCGCGGGACGCTTCCGACTCTGATTCTGGAGGCATTGGAACACGAGCCGAGCCACGGCTACCTTATTGCGCAGCGAATCAAAAAGCGCTCGCAGGGTGTATTGGACTTCAAGGAAGGCACCTTGTATCCGGCTCTTCATAAGCTGGAGAGCGAGGGACAAGTGGAGTCGTTCGAAGGCGTCGAAAAAGGACGGCCACGGCGCTACTACCGCATCACGGCTTCGGGGCACGGCGCTTTGACCAAGGACCGCGCGGAATGGCGCGCGCTTTCAAGAGCAGTAACGTTAATTCTAGGGGAGGCTTAAGTGCTAACTGAATTGGACCTCTGGCTGAAACAGGCAACTTGCCAACTATCGATAGATTCAGCCGCGCAGGTGCGAACTGAAATCCAGGAACATTACGAATCGGCGCGGGAAGCCGCCATGAGCGGTGGCTCAACAGCCGATGAAGCAGATCGGGTGGCGGTAAGAGCGTTGGGTAATGCGCAGGCCGCGAACCGTCAATACCGCCGCGTGCTCTTGACGTCCGCCGAAGCCGGCGTGCTGCGCGAGGGCAATTGGGAAGCCGGTGCGGTTTGCTCCAGCCCATGGCTGAAGTGGACGCTTCTCGCGCTGCCGATTGCCGTACTCTTCGCCGCAATCGGCTTTGTTCTGGCAGGCTCAATCGACAAAGGGCGGGCGCTGCTCAGCGGTGGTATCGGAATGGGTCTGTTGTTCACGACGCCGTTCCTGCCCATTTATACTCCCTCCCGCGCGCGTGTTTTCCGGCTCCTGAAATGGGTCGCGCTGCTGGGGGCACTCGGCTGGGCGTTTGATTGGTCGTGGCTCTTGACGCTCAAATGGTCGTGGCTCTTGGCCTCATGCCTTTGGCCTCTGGCCTGGACCGAATGGACGCGGATTTCGATTCGCCGGAAACTGCCCGTCGCGAAGTGGCCCAAGCAGTTGTATCTCTAAACATCTCTAGCCAGCCCGCTCCTTGGGCGGGCCGCTCCTGTCGCGTTCGTGGTGTGGGGCTTTGAAATCGTATACGCTGGAACGGAGCGGCGGCAGTTAAATGATCCAGGTCCGGGCGCCCGGGATGTTCACGACCGTGCAAGATCTCGGCCGGCCCAGCTATGGTCCCATGGGCGTGTCGGCGTCAGGCGCGGCGGACCCGATCGCGCTACGGATCGGCAATCTGCTAGTTGGGAATCCGGCGGGGGCGGCAGCGCTCGAAATGACTTTGCTCGGCGGAACGTTCGCGTTCGACGAGAACTGCGTCGTGGCGCTGGCAGGCTCGGAGTTCGAATCGACGCTCCCACTTTGGACGCCTCACGCGATCCAGGCCGGCGAGACATTGAAGATTGGTCCGACACGCTCCGGCGCTCGTTGCTATCTTTGCGTGCGCGGCGGCATCTCGGTTCCGCTGTTCCTCGGGAGCTCTTCCACCCACATCCTCAGCGGACTCGGCGGTCTGGAAGGCCGTGCCCTGCGCAAGGGCGATGTGCTGCAGATCGGGCGCGCCGAGGGTCCATACAGCCCACTTCGACTGAAGCCCGAGGTCCTGTCAAAATTCGCTCCGCGAAAGTTGATTCGGGTAACGGCGGGCCCGCAGTGGGATTGGTTTCAGAACACCGGGGTATTCTTCACAAGCGCCTACCGCGTGACGGAGGAATCGAACCGCATGGGACTTAGGCTCGAAGGGCCACCGCTCCAATCCATCGGACGCGGACAGATGATTACTGAAGGCGTCGCGCTGGGCGCGATTCAAATCCCAGCCGGCGGGCAGCCGATCATCCTTTTCGTCGAGCAGCAAACGACGGGAGGCTATCCCAAAATTGCCAACGTCATCAGCGCGGATCTGCCCAGTGTCAGCCAGTTGCGCCCGCGGGACGAAATTCGCTTTCAACTCGTCACGCTGGAAGAAGCGCGTCAAATGATCTGCGATCAGGAAGCCGCGCTTCGTCATATAATCGACGCCAATGAATAATACGAATCGCCGAGAATTCGCCCGAGCTTTGGCCGGCAGCGCAGTGTTAATGGCCTCCTCGCAGGCGGCCCTTGCACCGCTCTCGCCTGGTATAAAAATCTCCCTGCAGATCCCCAATACTTTCACTGATGGAGATTTGACGTTCGCCAAACAGATCGGCGTGAAATGCGTTACCATTCCCACGGCGGGCGGGACTTACGAAGTCTTCGCCGATTTCAAACATCGCGTCGAAGCCGCTGGACTGCTGGTCGCGAATATCGGGAATTCCAACGTGCACAATATGCCGGAAGTGACATTGAATCTTCCGGGCCGAGATCAAAAAATAGAGGAATATAAACAATACCTGCGCGATCTTGGACGCGCCGGGCTCCACTACACAACGTACGCGCACATGGGCAATGGAATCTGGAGATCCAAGACGGAAACCACGCGCGGAGGCGCGCCCGCGGGGACGTTTCATCTCGCCACGGCCAAGGGCCAGTGGATCGACAATACGTTCGAACTGCCGTTCAGCCATGGCCACCGGTTCACACCGGAGGAGCTATGGGAAAACTACACCTATTTCATCCGGCAGGTGGCTCCAGTGGCCGAAGAAGCCGGCGTACGCATCGGCATTCACCCGGATGATCCGCCAGTGCCCGAACTGGGCGGCGTGCCGCGCTGTATCTTCGGCAACTTTGACGGTTATATTCGCGCGTTAAAGATCGCCAACAGCCCCAATGTCGGCGTTTGTCTATGCTGCGGCACCTGGATGGAAGGCGGCAGTTCCATGGGCAAAGACGTGTTTGAAGCCGCGCGCGCATTCGCCAGTATGGGTAAGCTGTGGAAGATTCACTTCCGCAATGTCTCATCGCCTATTCCGGACTTCACCGAAACGTTCGTCGACGACGGCTACACGGATATGAAGAAGCTGATGCGAACCTTAGTCGAGGTTGACTTCCGTGGAATCCTGATTGCCGATCATGTTCCGGGAATGGTGGGCGACCGCCACACTGGTTGGGCGTTCAGCCTGGGATATATTCGCGCTCTTTACGACATGGCGCGGGATCACTGAGCGTGGATCGTGGCCGGTTGCACGTTCGGATCTACCATCCAGACCTTACGGTTGTGAAAGTAATTCTCCAGGCGCGCATTTTCGTCTGCCCCTAAATCGCGCGCCCACACGATCCGTGAGCTATCGATATCGGCTCTGTTGTATATCCACTGGAACAGATTCATCTCATCGGACTTGGGCCGCACGAACACCAAATGCTTTCCTGGTTGTGACTCGAGATAACGGGTGATTCGCTGCTTGCTATCGTCAACGCCAACCTTGCAACACCAGCTCTGGTAATTGAGCGCCTGAGTATATGGCAAGTGCAGGCCCTCGGCGGTAATGCGTAGTGTCAGCACCAGCACCAGGATCAAAGGCAGAGTCCGCGCCAGGGCCAGACCGCGCGGTTGCAGCCGCAGTTGTCGAAAGCACTCCACCAACAGAAGTACGATCACCGCTGTAGCGGGGGCGATGTAATGGGGACTCGACGCGCCCTCCAGCATCACCGCTCCAAATGCGGCGAAAAATCCGAGGAACACAATTCTCAAGCGCCGGCGTCGCCAGACGTAGGGAAGCGTCACTAGGGGCACGCTGAGCGCAGGGCCCAGATAGAATCGCCAGTATTCCTGCACTCGAAATGTCAGGTACTGCAGGAAGTGGAGCGGCGAATCCACCTTGCCGTTCTCATCGATCTCATAGCGGTAATAGCGCTCCATCTCGATGTGGCGGTGTTCAATCGGGCGCGGTTTCACCCAGGCCAGCGCCATCGGCCATCCGTAAGCTTTCTGGCTGAAACCGCGCCCGATTGAACA
>Ga0302320_10029845_pt1 | contig 10417 bp, 6 predicted proteins | sample Bog_T0_3_FD_202130 | JGI IMG/M metagenome (GOLD analysis project Ga0302320, IMG submission 202130) | Peat permafrost microbial communities from Stordalen Mire near Abisko, Sweden - Bog_T0_3 | ecosystem: Environmental > Terrestrial > Soil > Wetlands > Peat | place: Sweden: Abisko, Stordalen Mire... | reverse complement strand
GTGAGTCGCTGACATTGCTAAGCTCCTAAATGGGTTACTAGGTACAACAACTGGAGCTTAGCTCAGCGACTCACTCTTTTCATAGCATCTATTCACGTCTTGCCGCTCCGCGGCACTTATAGCGATGGCGCCAATAACGGGAATGCACCCGCCGGCCGCGATTGTCGTACATCGCTCTCGACGCGACGAACCGCTTCGCGAAACCGTCACACCTTCGCGGCGGTCGTAATGGTCTGAACCACTGCGGCCGGCTTGCCGTCGGTCGGGGGCGGCGCGGCGGGGGCCTCGATCGAATCGTCCAGGGCCGGCTCGGGCGTGATCGACTCGATGTAGCCGCGGATGAAGCTCACGGTCTCGTCGACCGTGTCGGCCTGGATGAGGATCAGGTCGCCCGGTTGGGCCCTGCGGAGCGCGTATTCGACGGCCGCGTCGGCGCCGCGGACTTCGTCGATCTGCTTGGCGCGGCTGCCTTTCTCCACGCCGCCGCGGAAGAGGCGGATGATCTCGCCTTCGGCGCGGCCACGGAGATAATGGTCCTCGTAGAGCACGACCTGGTCGAAGGCGTTGCCCAGCAGTTCACCCTGCCGGATCATGTCGCAGTCGCGGCGGTCGCCGGCGGTGCTGTAGACGCAGGTCCGCCGCTGGTGCGGGAACTTGTCCATCACGGGGATCAACGCGGTCAGGGCGTCGGCGTTGTGGCCGTAATCGACGATGACCGTGGCACCGTGGATCTCCAAAATGTTGAATCGCGCGGGCACCTTGTCCATGTCGGCGGCGAACGATTCGGCGCGGGCGCGGATCACGTCGGCCGGCACCTTCAGGGCCAGGGCCGCGGCGATCGCCGCCAGGGTGTTCTCCACGTGGAAGGTGACCGTGCCGCCGCGGGTCAAAGGCACGCGGTTCAAGGAGAGGAATTCCTCCTCCTTGGCGCCTTCGGCCACGATGATCGTGTTATTCCGGACGAAGATCGCCTGCCCGCCTACGCTGCGGTGCCGCACGATCACCGGATGGTTGCCATCGAGGGCGAAGTAGCGGATCTTGCCAGCCGAGTAGGGGGCCATCGCGACGCAGTGCGGATCGTTGGCGTTCAAGACCGAGGTGCCGTCGGGCGGCACCACGTCAACGATGCAGCGCTTGACCTTGGCCAGCGCCTCGACGGTGTGGATTTCGTTCAGGCCCAGGTGATCGCCTTCGCCCACGTTGGTGACGACCGCCACGTCGCAGCGGTTGAAGGCCAGGCCCTCGCGCAGGACGCCGCCGCGGGCCGTCTCGAAGACGGCCGCCTCGACGCTGGGGTTCATCAGTACGGCGCGGGCGCTGCGGGGTCCGGCGCAATCGCCCGTATCGATGCGGCGGCTATCGAGGTAGATGCCGTCGGTACAGGTCATGCCCACGCGCAGGCCCTTGCCGCGAAGGATGTGGGCGATGAATCGCGTGGTGGTGGTTTTGCCGTTGGTGCCGGTAACCGCGGCGATGGGAATCCGGCCGTCGTCGCCATCGGGGAAGAGCGACGCGACGATCGCCTCGCCCACCGGGCGGGAAATGCCCACCGACGGTTCGAGGTGCATGCGCAGCCCCGGGGCGGCGTTGACTTCCACGATCACGCCCGCCTGTTCTTCCAGCGGCGCGCTGATGTCGGTGGCCACGACATCGACGCCCGCGATGTCCAGGCCGATCACGTGCGCGGCATCGATGGCCCGCGCGGCGACCTGGGGGTGGACCCGCTCGGTGACGTCGATGGCGGTCCCGCCGGTGCTCAAGTTGCCGTTGCGGCGGATGAGCACGACGGTGCCCGCGGGCGGCACGGAATCGGGCGTATGGCCCTGGTCGGCCAGGACGCCTTGGGCCACCGCGTCGAGTTTGATCTTGCTGAGCACGGTGGCATGGTGTTCGCCGCGGCGGGGATCGAGATTAACCAAGTCCACCAGTTCGCGGATGGTATGGATGCCGTCGCCCAGGACCTTGGCCGGCTCGCGCCGCGCGGCGGCCACGACCTTGCCTCCGACGACCAGCACGCGGTAATCGTGGCCCGGCGCGAACTTCTCCACGACGACTTGTTTGCTTTCGGCCAGCGCGGCCTGGTAGGCGGCCATGATCTGCTCGCGCGTGGTGAGGTTCGTGGCCACGCCGCGGCCCTGGTTGCCGTCGCGGGGCTTGACGACCACCGGCACGCCGATCTCGCAGGCCACCGCCCATGCCTCGTCGGCGTCGGCAACAGGCTGGCCCTCGGGCACGGGCACGCCCACGGCCTTCAACAACGTGCGGGTCAATTCCTTGTCCTGCGCGATCTGCTCGGCGATTGCGCCGGTGCGGTCGGTCTCGGCGGCCTGAATGCGGCGCTGCTTGACGCCGTAGCCGAACTGCACCATGCTGTCGGTGTTCATCCGCCAGGCCGGGACGCCGCGGGCCACGGCCGCATCGACGATGGCGCCGGTGCTGGGGCCCAGGCAGGCCTCTTGGGCGAAGTCGCGCAGCCGCTCGATCTCGGCCTTCGCGTCGTAAGGCCGATCGTGGATGGCGGCCAGGACGAGCTCGCGGGCCGCGTTGAGGCATTCCCGCGCCAATCGCTCGTCGTGATACTTGACGACGATGCGGTAGACGCCCGGCTCGGACGTTTCGCGGGCGCGGCCGAAGCCGACCTCCCGCCCGGTGAGCGATTGCAACTCCAGGGTGACGTGCTCGATGATATGGGCCGGATAGGTTCCGTCCCGAAGGCGCTGAAAAAATCCGCCGCGGACGCCTACGCTGCAACGGTGCTCGATCATGGACGGCAGCCAGCTCATCAGCCGGTCGCTGAATCCCGGGAAGTCGGTGGAGGGACGGTCGAGTTCCTTCAGGTCCAACCAGGCTTCCAACACGGGCGCGTTGGTCCAGATGTTCGGACCACGCAAAGCCAGCACTTTACGAAATTCCATAGTTGATTCTCACCGCAGGGAAATAAAGGCCGCGGGGTGTGTCGTACAAAGCGGTCTTCGAAAGATTCCTTGTCCTACGCCGCGAAGAGCGTAAAGGTTTCATCGGCATTTCGGAAAATCTGTATCGCCAACGGTTGAAAATGACGCAAACATTTCCCTGTGGTATCTATTTGTCTCATTACGAACCGTGCCATCTGTAACGGAACTCCTCGCTTGTATCGCCCAGGCCGACTAGAAGTCTTGGATGCCGGCGCGGCCAAGCGGGTCGCGCAGGTCACCGACTCGGATATGTTGAAGTTACCTTTTGGGGATGCCGACACGCACGCGCGAGGATGTTGTGTGGATTGCGCCGGCACAATGCAGAAGGCCGCTTCGCTGGCCGTGCGTGGCAACGGCGAATCGGCTTCAGCACTAGGGTTCCTAGTGGGCGGGAAGTACCCGGCACGGATCGGTCCATCGACCTCCGAACTTCCCAATCCCTTTGATTGAAGCCTGCCATGCGCGGAAAAGCAATAGGACCCTTCCCGATTTTGCAAAGTTTCTCCATCTATCCTAAATATCATAATAGTCTGGGGCGTTCACCCCAAAATACGTATTTTTGACTTATTTTACCCTGCTACTGAAAATCTACATCAGTATCGGTTGCAAGCCGGTCGCTTTATTCAGCATCAACGCCTCAGTAGCGGTATGTGCGGAGATTGTGCGTCGTAACGAGACCTCATTTCAAGCGAGCTTCCCCGCGTCCGTCAGCCGATGCTATACTGTTCGCGCACGAAAATTGATCGCATTTCCGCCGCTTGCGATATAATATTTACGTTACCCTTGCAACATATAACTAATACGGGGCGGGTGTTTCTTCCTTAGCTCGTCGTAATTGCCCAATTGCCAGTGTCGGTTCGCGCCCCCGAATTCGTTGATATCCGCCCGGAACTGCCCCCGCGCTTGCGCGGCAAGATTGAGGCGGTTCTTGATCCGCAGGAACCGCTTTTGGCGTGGTTCGAACCCGATCTGGACGCGGAGTTGAACTTCTCGCAGGGCCTGGTTTTGCTAACCGGCACGCGGATCGTCAGCCTCGCGGAACCGGGCCTGCACGTTTCTAATCCCCAATCCCCAATTTCCGATCCCTTCACCGCGTGGGCACTATCGGCGGAACCGTGCCTGCAAGTCAAAGAAATGGGCGGAGCGGCGGCCCTGCAACTCGTTGACGGTCGGGGACTGCTGGCCCAATGGCGGTATACTCCGGCCAGGGCCAAGGCTGCTCACCATTTTGTGGAACGCTGGAAACTCAGCCGCAACGGCCAGACCGCCGATGGCGAGCTGGTCGAAGCCGCCGAAGCCCTCTGTCCGAGTTGCGGTGCGCCCACCAAAGGCGAACAGGGGCTGTGCGAGGCCTGCGCGACGCTCCAGGGACCGAAGGCCGGCCGCTCGCTCCTGCGGTTGCTGGCCTTTGCGCGGAGGCGCGCCCCAGTGGTCGCGCTGGGCATCCTCTTGACCGTCGCCGGCACGGCCGCAAGCATGGTGCCCCCGTACCTCACGCGGCCCATGATGGACGACGTCCTCATCCCCTTCAGGGAAGGGCGGCTGGTCAAGGCCTGGCTCGTTCCCTGGCTGCTAGGCGGCCTGGCCGTGTCATCGCTCCTCGCCTGGATCCTGGGCTGGGCGCGGACATACGTAATTGCCTGGGTCAGCGAGCGGATTGCCGTCGATCTGCGGAATCGGACCTACGCGCATTTGCAGAGCATGTCGCTGGAATATTTCGGCGGCAAGCGCACCGGCGACCTGATCTCGCGGGTCAGCGCCGATTCGGACCGCATCTGCTACTTCCTTTCGGTGCATCTGTTGGATTTCGTCAACGACGTGTTGATGTTCCTGATGACCGCCGGGATTCTGTTGTTTATCGACGTGAAACTGGCCCTGGCCGCGCTCCTGCCGCTGCCTGTGATCGCCTATCTGGTCCACCGCGTGCGCAACCGGCTGCGGAGCGGCTTCCAGTTGGGCAGCCGCGCCTGGGCCGAGATGACCAGCGTGCTGGCCGATACGATACCGGGCATCCGCGTTGTCAAGGCATTTGCCCAGGAGCATCGCGAGGTCGAGCGCTTTCGCCGCGCGAACGATCGCGTGTTGCACGCCAACGACCGCGTCAACCGCCTGTGGTCGTTCTTCGGGCCGGTGATCACGCTGCTGACCGATGGCGGCCTGCTGGTCGTCTGGATCGTGGGCGTCTGGCAGGTCTTCCACAACCGCGTATCGGTGGGCACCTGGAACGTCTTTCTGCTGTACATCGGCCGCTTCTATCTGCGCTTGGATTCGATGAGCCGCATGGTTTCGGCCACCCAGCGCGCGGCGGCGGCGGCCCAGCGCGTGTTCGGCGTCATGGATCGCGAGGCCACCGTCCAGGAACCGCTGCATCCCGTCTCGCCGGGGCGGCTCAAGGGACGAATCGAGTTCCGCGACGTCGGTTTCCGCTACGGCACCCGTTCCGTCGTCGAGCACGTGCAGCTCGTGATCGAGCCGGGCGAGATGATCGGGCTGGTCGGCCCCAGCGGGTCGGGCAAGACCACGCTGGTGAACCTGGCCTGCCGCTTCTACGACGTGGCCGAAGGCGCGGTGCTCGTCGACGGCACCGACGTCCGTTCCTTCCCCATCGAGGAATACCGCCGGCACATCGGCCTGGTGTTGCAGGAACCGTTCCTGTTCTACGGTACAATCGCCGAGAACGTCGCCTACGGCCGGCCCGATGCCTCGCGGCAGGAGATCCTCGCCGCGGCCAAGGCGGCCCGCGCCCACGAATTCATCCTCCGCCTGCCCGACGGCTATGATTCGCTCGTGGGCGAGCGCGGCCAATCGCTCTCCGGCGGCGAGCGGCAGCGGATTAGCGTCGCCCGCGCGCTGCTGATCGACCCGCGCATCCTGATCCTCGACGAGGCCACCTCTTCGGTCGATACCGAAACCGAACGCGAGATCCAGCTTGCCCTGGACAACCTCATTCGCGGGCGGACCACGATCGCCATCGCACACCGCTTGAGCACGCTGGCGCGGGCCAACCGGCTGGTCGTGATGGAACGGGGCCAGATCGTCGAGGTTGGTTCGCACCAGGAACTGTTGGACCGCGACGGCCTCTACGCCAGGCTCTATCGGGCCCAATTGGAATCGCCGGAGGAGCAGAGTTCATGACAGCCCAACCCTCTCCGCCGCTGCGCCCCGTCCGCCTCGATCGCGATCCCTGGGGACAGCTTTTGATGACGACAGCCGACGGGCAGAATTTTTCCGGCGTCGTGCCGGTCCGGGCCTTTCCCATCTCCGATCCGGACCATTGGGTCTCCTTCTGCGACGCCCACGGCCAGGAAATATTGCGAGTGGACGATATCCGCGACCTGGACGCGGACGTGCGTCAAATTGTGGAACTGGAACTGTCCCAGCGCGAGTTCGTGCCGGTGATCCGGCACATTCTTTCCGCCACCCACCACGAGCCATCGGACTGGACGGTGGAGACGGACCGCGGACGCACGTCGTTTCAACTGAACAACGAGGACGATGTTCGCCGTCTGGAACCCGACCAGGCCTCCATCCTCGATTCGCACGGCATTCGCTATCTGATCGCGAGCGTCCGCGGGCTGGACGGCAGCAGCCGGCGGATTCTCGAACATTTCCTGTAATGTTTGTTCCATGACTTGCCTCGTTGCCGCCGCCTAGACTTGCTTGCGATAGTCCCGGAGGGACGGAAGCCAATAGCCAGGGGCGCGAGCCCCTGGGACACAAGAACCGTCGCGATTTTCAAGCCCCGGAGGGGCGAAAGAAGGCTTCTTTCGCCCCTCCGGGGCTTCCCAAAATGTTCCCGGAATTGGCCCAGGGGCTGGCGCCCCTGGCTATTGTCTTTCGCCCCTCCGGGGCTGATTTTTAACGAGGCTCGAACAGGTCGCGGTCCGGCCATTGCTGCGTGGCGTCGATGGCCTTGCGGATATCTTCCTCCAGTCGCGAGGCCGCGGTAGACTCGTCGTCCGGCATGCCGTCGGAATTCAGCAGCAAGACCCAGTCGATGTCCTTGGTGGCGTGCTCGACGTAGACGCACACGCCAGCCATGCCGCCGGTCTTGTGATATTCGCGCGCGGCCGACTCGCCGCGGACTTCATCCCAGCCCAGGCCGATGTGCGAGCCATTTTTGCGCGCCCGTAGCGGCGGCGGCGGCAGGGCGAACATCTGCGAGCGGGCCGCCGGGGATAGCAGCGGCTTGCCGCGATCGTTGCTGATGGCGGTCAAGAAGCGGGCCAGATCGACGACCGACGCCAGCCAACTGCCGGCCGGCGCGGCGATCGGCTCGCGCCCCCCCGGCAACTCGCGGCCCTCGCTGCGGTAGCGATGGGCCTCCCCCGCCGCGTAGGCCGGGGCAAGCTGCTCGATACGCATGTCGCTGATGCCCAACGGCCGGAGAATCTCCTGGCGGACGTAGGTCTCATAGGGCTGCCGCGCCGTCCGTTCGACGACTCGTTTGGCCAGGAAGTAGGAAAAATTCGAGTAGTGGCTCTCGCTGCCCGGCGCGAAGTCCAACGGCCGGCTCAGGCCGTAGCGGGTCACCGTCTCGGCCGACAGCGGACATTTCTCGGCCGCCAGCCGCGAGATCTTTTGCGTCTGCCGCAGCACGTCGCTACGGTACTTGGAACTCCATCCGCCCGCATGTAGCAACAGGTGCCGCACGGTGATCTTCTCCACCTGCGGATCGAGCGCTGCGCGGTCCAGCGGACGGGGCTTGCCCAGCAAGGCGTAGACCGGATCGTCCAGCGACAACTTGCCTTGATCGACCAGCCGCAGCACGGCCGTCGCGGTGATCGTCTTGGTGACGCTGGCGGTGCAGAACAGCGTGTCGAGCGAAACCGGCTCGTGCGTCTTGACGTTCGCCAGCCCATAGCCTTTGGCCACGACCAACTTGCCGCGGTGGGCGATGGCCAGTGCGGCGCCAGGGATGTGCCGGGCGTTCAAGGCGTCGTTGATGATGCGGTCGAAGACCGGCATGCCCTGGCCGAGCTGCGGCGGCCCCGGCTTGGTGACTCGCGGCAGTTTGGCAGCGGCCGCGGTGCTGGCCGGCGGCCGGGCCGCCGTGTCCTTGGCGGCGGTAGAACCGGCCGGGCCGCCGCGCGGGGCGACAGCCACGGCATTTCTGCCCAAATCGTCTCCGCCGCCGGAAATCCGCTCCGCGGCCTCCGCGCGCAGGCAAAGCGCCATCACCATCGCGACCAAGGCAAACCATTGCCAGACGGTTGTGCTGCGATACATGCGTGCGCAACGATTAATGATGGAACCCCTTGCGCCTCAGAACCGTATACTCGTGCAACGCCTCTTCGATCACGGGCAAGGCCGCGCACGCCGGCTGGAAGTCGTCGACCTCCACGCTCTTGCCTTCCAATGCCTTGTAGTCCTGGAAGAACCGCCGCAACATGTTCAGCCAGGGCGTGGGCAGTTCCGACGCCTCGTTGTAAACGGCGTAGACCGGATCGTCAGGGCAAACCGCCACGATCTTATGGTCGCGCTTGCCGCCATCCAGCATGGTCATCAGGCCGATCGCGCGGGCGTTCATGATCGTCAACGGCGCCACCGGTTCCTGGCAGAGCACCAGCACGTCCAACGGATCGCCATCTTCGGCCAGCGTCTGCGGGACCAACCCGTAGTTGGCCGGATAGTAGACGGCCGAGTACAGCATGCGGTCCACCTTGAGCAGACCGGTCAACTTGTCGAGTTCGTACTTGACCTTCGAGCCCATAGGGATCTCGATCACCGCGGCGAACTGCGAAGGTAGTTTCCTGCCAGGAGTCACGTCATGCCAAGGGTGTGTCATTTTCAATTTCCGGCGATTGCCTCGATTTTTGTGAGGAGTGTTTTCAGGATCATACCGGAATTGGCCCCGCGAAGCAAGTTTGCGGAAATTTTCACGCTACAAAGTAGCGGGCGAGCGCGGGCAGAAGTCGTTCGCCGTGTGCCCGGGCACCATGTACTCATGGTCGGCGGCAGTTTGTCGGGCGATTAGCACCACGGGCGTCCGTGTTCCCGGATATCACTGATCTTTTTCCTGCGCATCCGCACTCCGCACTCTCTTGCCCTTACCCCTCTCCCCGCTCGCTGCCGGCCTGTCAGCATTGTTGGCAATCTGCACGCTTCCTTTGCTGCTGTTTTCAATCTGCGCCGGGCCGGCGAAGAGGTTGTCGGTGATCACTGCCCGGTCCACGGCCTCGCCGAGTTCGATCTGGGGCCGGTTGGCGCGGAACTCGCAGCCCCGCACCAGCAGCGTGCCGCTCGCCGCCTGGAGGGCGTGGCGTCCCTCGCCTTTGCAGTCCCATTGGACGAACGTGCAATCGCTGAATCCCACCGTCCCCTGCCCGGCGATCTTGGCGATCTGCTGGCATGGTCCCCAGAAAGCGCAGTTCACGAACCGCACGGTCCCCGTGTGCCCCTTGACGACCTCGACCATCGTCGGGTCTGGCCCGTGAAAGGAGACGAATTCGCCGTTGGTGATCAGGAGTCCGAACGGGGCGCTCTGCTCGACCACCACGGCCCGCCGGCAATCGTCGGCGCCCAGGCCGAGAAAGTTGCCGTTGCACGACCCCGTGTCGCTGCTGATGAACCTGTATCCCACGTTGTAGCCGAAGCAGAACGTGTTGAGCATGTACTGCCAATCGCTGCGGGCCAGAATGAATGCCTCGCCATTTTCCATCTGCCACGCCATGAGCTTGGGGCGGTTGCTCCACCAGGGATTGAAATGCACGTTCTCGATGCGGCCGATATCGTAGATCGCGTCGACAAAGACGCCGCGGCGGAGCGGTTGGCCCTGGACGTTGCGGATCAGGTGCCGCTCGTTGCGCGAGGCGTCGATGCCCGAGTAGGGATTGAGCAATTCCACGTCGAGCACCGCCGGATTCTTGCCGCGCATGGCGATGGCATAGGGATAAGGGCTGGGCACGTCGTCCGGATTCTGCCGCGGGTAGTAGAGCACGACGCCCTTGAGCGTGCTGTTGGTGTTGAGCGTGATGAAAGCCGGCCCGCTCTCGCTTCCGGCCCCCTCGGTGACCAGGAAGGTCGTGCCGTCGTCGGTCGGCTTCGGGAGTCCCGGATCGCGAAGGCCGTTGTGGGCCGGGACCGATTCCCAGATGCCCGCAAGCGTGACGGTCGCCGGCACGTTCAAGTGCCCTGCGAAGAAGTAGGTGCCCCGCGGGGCCAGGACCTTGCCGCCGCCGGCCGCCGCAGAGGCGTCCATCGCCTTTTGGAAGGCGGCCGTGTCGTCGGTCTGTCCATCCCCCTTCGCCCCGAAATCCCGGACGTTAAGCGTGTCGGGGATGCTCTCTCCCCATGTGGCTGGGCCGCATAACAGCAAGACCAGAGGAAGCAAACCAGAAGTGAGCCATCGCATCGCAAAAATCTCCTTGCGCATAATTTGGGTTCTTCCGGTTTTGAGCGCGAACTCCGTGTCGCGCGTGTGGCGAGCCGGAGACGTTAGTCTCCGGGGAAACCCGGAAGCT
>Ga0302320_10029839_pt1 | contig 10417 bp, 7 predicted proteins | sample Bog_T0_3_FD_202130 | JGI IMG/M metagenome (GOLD analysis project Ga0302320, IMG submission 202130) | Peat permafrost microbial communities from Stordalen Mire near Abisko, Sweden - Bog_T0_3 | ecosystem: Environmental > Terrestrial > Soil > Wetlands > Peat | place: Sweden: Abisko, Stordalen Mire... | reverse complement strand
AAGAAAGTACTGTCTTCGGCGACATTGCGAATGCGCGCGCGGGCATGTTGAATGCACAGGGAACTTCGGCGAAGATCCAGGCCAACGGGCAGTTGGATTCTGCACTGGGCCGTTTGCTGCTGCTTACTGAGAACTATCCTCAACTGAAGTCGAATGAGGAGTTCATGCGCCTCCAAGACGAGTTGGCCGGCACGGAGAATCGCATCAAGGTCTCGCGACGCACCTACAACGACACGCTGCGCGACTACAACACGTATGTTCGCCAGTTTCCGACAAGCTTGTGGGCCGGAGTGCTGGGATTCCATCCGAACGAGGCTTATTTCGAGGCTAGCCCAGGAGCGCGGACCGCGCCCACGGTGAAGTTCTAGAGGTGTCTGCCGCACAGATGGCCGATTGTGCGTTTTGAAAGGGCACGGCTTCGGTCGTGCCCACGGCGCCCGACCTTCTCAATTGGCTCTTTCCCAAAGCAAACTCTTCAACTGATCGGCTGCCATTGGCCTGCCGAAAAGCCACCCCTGGCCGAGGATGCCTGGGCCAGCGTTGCGGAAATACTCCGCTTGCGCGCTGTTCTCAATTCCTTCCACCACGACCATCAATCCAAGCTGCCGGGCCATATTCAAAATCAGCGGCACAACCGATGCCGTCACTGCCTCTGTGCCCACCGTCTGCGTAAAGCTGCGGTCCATTTTGATGGCGTCGGCGGCAAGTCGATGCAGGTAAGAGAGGCTCGAATAGCCGGTGCCGAAGTCGTCGATGTATACCATGTGTCCGGCCTGGCGCAGCTCGCCGATGGCCTGGATGGCGACCAACTGGTCGGCGGTGGAGCGCTCGGTCAACTCCAGGCCGACCGCCGATGGATGCACGCCTGACGATTGCATGCAGTGCTGCAGGAGATCGAAGAATCTGCGGTCGCTCAGGTCCTCCGGCGTGATGTTCAGCGTTATCCGAAACCCGCCCGCCGCCAGCACATCGCACATCTCTTCCATTGCCTTCTTCAGAACCAGGCGGGTGATTTTGCTTACATAGCCGCCGTCTTCGGCGAGGGTGACAAAGATTTCGGGCCTGACCAGTTTTCCGGATTCATCGACCCACCGTACAAGAGCCTCGGCACCGACAATACGGCCAGTTTGCAAATTGACTATGGGCTGGTAAGCCACCGTCAGCGCGGATTTGCGAATGGCGCGGTGCAACTGCGCCTCAAGCGAGCGCTGGCGATGGAGGAACAGGATCAGGATCAAGGCCAGCGCAATGCCCAGCAGCGCGCCGCCGATGAGGAACCCGATGAGGAGGAATCCCTTTCGTGCCAGCACATCGGCGCGGGATTCGGCGGCAACCTGGCACACCAGAGAGGTATCGGAGCACAGCGGCTGATAGAACACGCCGTCGCGTTCGATTAGTTTGCCCGCAACCAACTCCTCCTTGGTGACAGGGATGAGCGGGCCGAAGGTCTGTGTCAGTTGGTTACTCTGCCTGTCGAAGAGGAAGCCCGAGAAGAATTTCGGAGGTTCCTCGAAGTTCTGTATGGCCTCGGGATTCAGGACCAGCGCCACATCGTTCTTTTCAACCACGAAGCCGGTTGTTTTGGACGAGATGCTCAAAGGAGCGCTCAGGTTGAGCTTCAATCCGCCGGTTAGAACGTCGGGCGCAAGCGTGGGCGCCGGCACAGCGAGCCTGCCGACACCCGCCGAGCAGTAGAGCTTTCCGTCTTTTGTGTGGCCCAGATCGCGAACATGGGCGGAGTGGAAGACGTAGGCGCGCAGGAATTCGATTTCCTTATCGGAGCAGAAGGGCAGATGATCGTTTGTTACCGCGGTAATGGCTTGTGTGTCTTCGTCGCCAAGCATATCTCCGGCTTTGACCAGACGCAGCGCATAGTCTTTAAGCTCCGCCCGTCCCTCCTGCAGGCGGATTGCATGAGCAATGGAGTCGGCCAGAACGACGCCCAGTCCAATTCCGCACAGCACCAGGCCAACTTCTGGCAACATGCGGCGGGCGGTAGAGAAGAACTTCATGCGGAACTCCGGCGTGAGACTGGCGACAAGTGATTTTCAGTTGCTGGCGGCTATGAAGCAAATAGGCCGACCCGTGTGCGCAGGCTGCGGGGGAGTCGGAGTAACGGGAAAACGATAAGCTGTCTCGGCTCCGCGCCAGTATACGCCCGCCTGCCTCGATTTGGCGCGACAAGTTTTTTTCTCCCAGATGAGTGGCCTGCGCGGATTTTGTGTGACGCAGGGCACTCAACTCGCGTTGATCATCGCTGGATGGTTAGGTTGTCTCGTCAGGGAAGCGCGATGCGGTAGCGGAGTCGCAGCCTTAGCCGGTACTTCCGGCGCTGTTGCCGGCGGCCCGAACCTGTTTTTTGGGGGGAAATTGAGAATGCAGGAGTTCGCCTGTGGAAGTATGTAAAATCAATAAGTTACGCCGTCGATTCCCTATAGAATGACCGTGAATTGCCTGGGAACGGACGGAAACATTTCCAGCCAGCCCGGGTTTCTGCTAGTGTCGTTCCCGATTCTGGATTGACGCCGGTCTATTCCCATTTAGTGGGACTCAAAGGGGTAACACTTTGGTGTGGATTCGGGACGCTGAGACTTCAAAGTGACTATAATCACATGTGGAGAAGAATGATCGACTCTGCCCAGAGTACGTCGAAAGGAATCCGCCAAATGGCGACAGGTAATCTTGCTCTCGGTCAATTAGAGGGCTCAATCGGCGTGCGAGAGCGCGTCGTAAACGACTTCAGCATCAACGTGGCGACCGTGAACGGCTCCGGATCGCAATCCGCCAACAGCGTTTTGCTGAAGAGCATTTTCGGAATGGGCGTACCTGTCAGCGGCAAGAACCTCTTTCCGTCGAACATCGCGGGCCTGCCCACCTGGTACACCATCCGCGCCAGCAAGGACGAATACGTGGCTCGCAAGCGCGAAGCGGAGGTGCTGGTGGCGCTGAATCCAGAGACCGCCAGGCAAGACGTGCTGGCGCTGGCCTCTGGCGGCGTGGTCATCTACGAAGAGAGCCTGAATCTGAAGCAGTATCGCGACGACGTGGTTTTTTACCCGGTGCCGTTCGACAAGATTACGGCCGCCGTTTGTCCCGAGGCCAAGCTGCGCAAGCTGGTAAGGAACATGGTATTCGTGGGCGCCGTGGCGCAGATACTTTCCATCGACCTCGCCGTGGTGGAGAACGGCCTGCGCAAGCAGTTTGCCAAGAAGCAGAAGGTATTCGAACTGAACTTCGGCGCCGTGAAGGCGGGCTTCGACTACGCACAGGAGAAGCTCACCAAGCAGGATCCGTATTTTATTGAGCGGATGAATCAAACGGCGGGCAAGATTATCATCGACGGCAACGCGGCGGCCGGAATGGGCGCGGTGTTTGCCGGCGTAACGGTGGTTGCCTGGTATCCCATTACTCCCTCGACATCTGTGGTGGAAGCAACCACCGACCTGCTGAAGAAGCTGCGAGTAACCGCGGAGGGCAAGGCGACCTATGCAGTGGTACAGGCCGAGGACGAACTGGCGGCGATCGGCATGGTGCTGGGAGCGGGTTGGGCCGGCGCGCGTTCGATGACCGCGACCTCAGGGCCCGGAATCTCGCTGATGGCCGAGTTTTCGGGGCTGGGCTACTATGCTGAGATTCCCGGCGTGATCTTCGATGTGCAGCGGACCGGGCCCTCGACAGGCATGCCCACGCGCACCTCGCAGGCCGATCTTCTGTCGGTGGCCTTTCTTTCGCACGGCGATACGAAGCATGTGGTTTTGCTGCCCGGCTCAGTGAAGGAGTGCTTTGAGTTTGGCTACGCCGCCTTCGACCTGGCCGAGCGGCTGCAGACGCCGGTTTTTGTGCTTAGCGATCTCGACCTGGGCATGAACAACTGGATGTCGGAGCCATTTCAATATCCCGACAAGCCGCTGGATCGCGGCAAGGTGCTGACCAAAGAGGATTTGGACAAGCTGGGCGGATTTGCCCGCTATCGCGATGTGGATGGCGACGCAATCGGCTGGCGCACGCTGCCAGGCACAGACCACCCCAAGGCCGCCTATTTTACCCGCGGCTCGGGACACAACGATGCGGCGGGATATACCGAGAAGCCGGACGAATACGTTGCGGTGATGGAGCGCCTGTTGCGCAAGTTCGAGTCCGCCCGCACTCTGGTTCCCGGCCCCGTTTCATTCAAGAACGGCGCTTCGAGGATAGGGTTCCTGGCTTACGGAACCACCGACTTTGCGCTGCGGGAAAGCCTGGACCAGATTGAGCGGGGATATGGGCAGCGCGTGGACTACATGCGCATCCGGGCCTATCCGTTTGCTCACGAGATTCACGACTTTGTCGCCTCTCACGAGCGGGTATACGTGGTGGAACAGGACCGCGACGCCCAGTTGGCGAGCCTGCTGAAGCTGGATATTCCAGCCGACCAGGTGACCAAGCTGCGCAGCATTCTGCACTACAACGGGTTGCCGCTCGACGCCCAAACCATAACGGAAGAATTCGTAACCAAGGAGGGCCTGTAAATGGCAACCGCAATAGCACCCGGCCCCAAAGTCAATCACATCGGCCTTCCAGTACTTGAGTATCGCGGCAACAAGAGCACGCTGTGCGCGGGCTGCGGGCATAACTCCATTTCCGAGCGCATTATCGACGCCATGTACGAGATGGGCGTGCAGCCGGAGCGGGTAATGAAAATGAGCGGCATTGGCTGCTCGTCGAAAAGCCCGGCCTACTTCATGAACCGCTCGTTCAGCTTCAACAGCGTGCATGGGCGCATGCCTTCGGTTTCGACCGGCGCCATTCTTGGCAACAGCACTATGCAGATGCTGGGCGTCTCCGGCGACGGAGACACGGCTTCGATCGGCATGGGCCAGTTCGTCCACCTGCTGCGGCGCAATCTGCCCATGATTTACATCATCGAAGACAACGGCGTTTACGGGCTTACCAAGGGGCAGTTTTCGGCCACCGCCGACATCGGGTCGAAGCTCAAGACCGGTGTCATCAACGATCTGCCGGCCATCGATACCTGCGCGCTGGCCATCCAGTTGGGCGCAACGTTTGTGGGCCGCTCGTTTTCAGGCGACAAGAAACAGTTGCTCAGCATGTTGAAGGCGGCAATTGCCCACAAGGGCACGGTGATGCTCGACGTGATAAGCCCCTGCGTCACCTTTAACGACCACGAAGGATCGACCAAGAGCTACAAGTTCATGCAGGAGAACGACGAGCCTATCAACGAGATCGGATTTGTGGCCAGCTTCGACGAGATCGAAGTGGATTACGACTCCGGCGAGATCTATGAAGTGGAGATGCACGACGGCTCGAACCTGCGCCTGCGCAAGCTGCTGGAAGACTATGACCCCACCGACAAGGCCAACGCCGTGCGCACGCTGATGGAAGCGCACGAAAAGGACGAGATCCTTACCGGCGTGTTCTACATCGACACGCAGAAGCCGACATTCATCGACCTGCTGAATTTGGTGGAGGAACCGCTGGCCACGCTGCCCGAATCGTTGACGCGGCCGCCGAAGGCGGCGCTGGATGCGCTGATGGCTAGCCTTATGTAAATAGTTGTGTGTTTTCAGTGATCGGTTGTCAGTGAAAAGCCCCGCTTGACGCGGGGCTTTTTGCTGTTGGCGCGGAATCAATTTCCGCTTATTTCCCTGCGACGATCTTCACTCCCATGCCATTGAGCTTGGTGCGCGCCTGGGCCGCCTCGGGGGTCTGCGGGTGGCGCAGAATCAGGGTGCGCAGTTCGTGAATGCCCAATTCTCTCTTGTTCAATTGCAGCAGCGCCAGTCCCTTGCGCAGTTGCGCGGCCGGGGCCTCCTTGTTGCCGGGAAACCCCTCGACCACGGCATTGAAATCCTTCACCGCGTCGGGGAAATTCAACTGCTTATAGGCAATCTCACCCAGGTAAAACTGTGCGGTGCCGGCCAGGTCGTCCAGGGGATAGTAGTGCAGCACGTCCTGAAACTCGCCGGTGGCCACATCGTACCTGGCGGCGTTATAGTCGCGGACGCCAGCCTCAAGGGTCTCTTTCAGCGGCGGCACCTGAGGAGCTGGGGCAACGGCCGCGGGAGGGGGCACAGGAGCCACGGCGGCAGCGCCCCCACCGCCGGCCGGCGCTGGAGCTGGGTAGACAGTTGCGGGCGGAGAGGCGGATTGCGCACCGGCGGGCTGCGCACCGGCGGGTTGCGCAACGGCGGGCTGACTCTGCATATTCTGGAGCTGTCCCTGCAGGTCCTGAAGCGACTTATCCAGCCTGGTCATGCGGGACTTCAACTCATCCACTGAGTCGTTCAACCCCTGCATCTGGCCGGAGACCAGATCCAGCTTGCCGTTGTTCGCATCCACCTGCGTCTGGATTTTCTGCTGCAGGGCGTTCACGGCAGCGGTCATCCGGTTGGCGTCGTCCGCCGTGGTTTCGACCATGTGCTGCAGGGCGCCAAACCGCGTGTCCATGGTGGATTGGAGCCGCTGCACCATATCGAGCAGTTGCTGCACCTGGGTCTGCAATTCCACCATGTCCTTGTTAACCGCGTGCGCGGGGACGGGCACCGAGACAAGGAGCGCGACAGCGGCTGCCGCGCCAAGGAGACGATGACGAAGTGTTTTTGTTCTATGCATTCCTCACCATTTGAGAACAGTCGTAAGTACTCAGTTTTCAGTTGTAAGTTGTCAGTGATTCGTCGTAAGTTGCAAGTTGTCAGTTTCGAATGCCCTTTCTTGAGGGCTCCGCCAACTTACAACCGAAAACTTACAACTGACCACTGACAACTAATCACTAACAACTGTCTTTCAGCGTTCTTCGGTAAATCCGCCGCGACGGTTCAGCTGCCAGCATTCTTCGGTGGACTCGGTGCAGAACGGCTTCTCCTTGCCATAGCTCACAACGCGGATGCGGCCGGCAGCCACGCCGGCGGAGATCAGGGCATTTTTGGCGGCGTCGGCGCGGTTCTGGCCAAGCGCCAGATTGTATTCGTTGGAGCCGCGCTCGTCGCAGTAGCCGCCGATGACAATTTTGATGTCTGGATGGCTGCCGAGGTAAGCCGCATCATGCGAGAGAACGGACAGGGCGTCGGCGCGGATATCGTAGGTGTCGTAGTCGAAGAAGATGTCCTGCACGTTGTTCTTGAAGGCTCCTTCCGCGTCCGCGCCCGCGCCAACCGGATTGACGGGCACCACCACGGCAGGCGGCGGGTTTACGGTAACCCGGACCGAGTCGTCGGCCGAGCCGCCTTCGCCGCGTGCCACAAGATGATAAGTGGTAGACGTGGTTGGGCTCACGGACTTGACGCCGGAACTGGGCACAGTGCCGATGCCATCGATAGAGACGCTGGTGGCGTCGGTGGTGCGCCATGCAAGCTGAACCTGATCTCCGGCCGAGACGACGTTGGGAGTGGCTGTGATCTTGGCGGTAGGTGCGGACACCGGAGCGGTTGTAGGCGGAGCGGTCGCTTCCGCCGGCGGGGCTGAATGCTTTTTGCCGCAACCAACCACCGAAACCAGGGCGACAGTGAATACAACAGGTACCAGAACACGAATCAGATTTTTCATTGGAGTTCTCCTTCCGCAAAATCGAGAGTGTCTTCCGGGCGATAAGGCAATTCCTCTGTCATGTAAAGCCGGAGCTTTCTCCATTTCGAATCAGCCGGCAAATCTTAAAAGGCGTTTGCCGGCGGAACCGGGAGCGAGGAATCTGGCCTTTCTGCCCTTGGCACAATGTTCAGGCCGGCGGCTTATCCCGATCGATGACGAGGATTGACGACGGCGTTTCTTGCCCGGCTCAGACCTATAGAACAGGAGTTGCATGGTTTGCCGGCAACGATTCCATTCTAATCAACCTGCCGTGTTGCCGCCAGCTTTCAGGGGCAATTGCAACGCCCGTGAGCCCCGGCGAAAACTATTTCCAGCTCCAGTTGGGCATGAAATTGTCTCCCGTTCTGGTGAGTTGGTGCTGTTCGGTGCCGTCGGCAAGCATGGTCCAGATATCGGAGTGGTCGCCGATGGTGCGCTGAAATACAATGTGACGCCCGTCCGGAGCCCAGAAGGGATAGTCGTTGCTGCCCGACTCGTGTGTGACCTGCAGCCAATGCAGGCTGGCGATTTCGAGCACATAAATGTCTTGTCCGCCGGGATCGCCGGGCCCGTATTTGCGATTCCAACTGAAGGCCAGGACCTGCCCATTGGGAGACCAGGAAGGTGAGATGGCATAGCCGCCGTCGGTAAGGCGCTGCACGTTGGTGCCGTCCAGGTCCATGGTGTAAATCTGCGGCAGGCCGGTACGTCCGCTTACCCAGGCCAGTTGGGCGTTGGTTCGCGGGTTGAAGGTGGGGGAAACGTCTGGGCCGCGAAACGTGGTGAGACGCTTCAAATTGGCCCCGCTCGAGTCAGCGACGTAAATCTCAGGATCGCCAGAGCGCGAAGAAGAGAAGGCGATCTTGGCGTCGTCGGCTGACCACGCCGGGGAGAGATTGCTTCCGCCCACGGCGCCAACCGGAAACGCAACCAGGCGATTCAGTTCCAGAGAGTACATGCGGATGGACCACCCATCCCGGCCAAGCGACGCAAACGCGAGGCGCGAGTTATCCGGTGAGATGCGCGGAGACAGCGAAATGGTGCCCAGATGTGTGACGGCGTGCTGATTCTGGCCGTCGTAGTCCATGGCCCAAATCTCCTTGGTGCCGCTGCTGGAGCTGACAAAGTAGATTTTGGTTTCCGCGATGCCGTTAACGCCGCCGCCGAGCTGAAGCACGATCTCATCGGCGAATCGGTGCGCCAGCGTTCGCGCCATATCCTGGCTGGATGCTTCGTTGTACTGCTTCCCCAGCACCTGGGGGCTGACGGCGTTGTGCGTATCGAAGAGCCAGCCCTGCACAATGAGGTGGCCGTTGCTGGTCACGAGCGATCCGAACGCCACCATGGACGCATTGGCCGGGACGGCGGCCCACTGCGGCAAATTGATCTCCTGCGGCGTGCCGGGAGTGGCCTGCGGTGCAAGACTCTTCGACACCAGGTCGAAGATGCCGGCGTTGGCCAGGTCGCTATAGAGAGTTGAATCGAAGGCGGCTTTCAGGGCGGGCGTCTGGGGATCGTCCCCGCCGGGCTTGAAGTCCGCCGCGGCGATGCGGATTCGATCCTTGCCCAAATTGGTGCCGGTGTGGACCCAGTCCTGCGCGCGCAGTTGGGGCAGAGCGAGGCAAAACAGAATCGACAAGAAACAGGGGAAGATGCGGAGATGAGTCTTCATGCGTTTTTCAATCCTTCCTCGTACGAAATCGGAAAGGCGCGCCGGAACCGGAGCACGCCGGACTCAGTACGTACAATCATAAGTTACGTCGAGCCATTGGTCGTTGGACTGTGGCGGCAAAGGCCCAAATGTGTCAACTCTTTGAGTGGCCCGCAGGCACGATTGATCGAGCGTAGAGCTGCCGCTGGCCTTGTTGATCTTGAAGTTGGACGGGTTGCCCTGCCGGTTGATTCGAAAATAAATCTCCGCCACAGTGCCCTTCGCGGTGCTCGAATCCACTTCGCGATGATACCAATTCTGATCGACTTTGCGCCGGATGATCTCCTCGTACCATCCGAAGCGGCTGCCGAAATCGCTGTTGCTGATGGATACAGGGCCGTTGGTAGGCGTCGTCTGCGACTGCGTGGCGCGGGCCATCGAGGAGCCTGACTGCTCTCCGAATTGCGCCTGGTCGTTGGTTTTCGGCGTGGGCTGGTGCGGCTCGGTTTTTGGGGTAGTCTCCTCTTGCGGCTTTACCTGTTTGCCTGAGATGGCAATGGCGCTCTCATCCACCATTTCCTTTGCCTTGGGGCTGGGTGCGGCGGGCGCCTGGCTGGGCGTCTCAGTGGTGAGCACATTCTCGTTGGGTGGTTGATCGGCGGGCAGCGGCAGGGCGCTCGACACAAGACTCACCTGGATAGTCCCGCCTGTGCCTGGGGAGCCCCACAGACTGTGTTTGAAAAGGCCGCCGAGGATGCCATAGAACACCAGCGCGCCGGCGAGGCCCGCGTGAAGCAAAACGGAGCCCGCGGCTGGGACGGCAAGGGGCTGCCGCGCCAATCCGCGCCCCCGATAGCCGTCAAGCTCCGCTGTTGTGCTCATTCGTTCGCCTCAGACCATCCGCTTCAAACCAGACCCGCATCCATCGCTAATTCCCGCCCGCCGTTGAAGCTTTGGCCTCCAGCGGTTGGGTCACAATCGACACATTCGTGATGCCCGACTGCTTCACTGCGTCCATGACTGCGGCGAACGCTCCAAAAGGAACCTGTTCGTCGGCCCGCAGATAAATCACCTGGTGTGCCGGATCAACCCCCGCCTTGCGCAGCTTCAGCGCCAGGTTGTGAATGGTCACCGGCTCATCGCCGAGAAAAACCCGCTGCGCGCGATCGATGGTCACCACCATGCGCTGCTCGGTGATCTCTT